>ERZ1643246.1251-NODE-1251-length-28231-cov-15.083369_pt1 | contig 28231 bp, 20 predicted proteins | sample MGYA00579265_ERZ1643246 | MGnify/ENA primary metagenome ERZ1643246 (study PRJEB29033, sample SAMEA4952261) | chicken gut metagenome | biome: Broiler Chicken; feature: Gastrointestinal Tract; material: Caecum | place: Ireland | collected 2018 | study: Broiler...
GCGCTTGCAGAAGAAGCTGTGGTCGTATCTGCGGCTGAAGAACCACCATCTCTTACAAACTGTACATCACCATGCTCTTCTACAAAAGCATCCAGATCTGCCTGAATAGATGCTTTTACATCATCATATCCTGCTGCCTTCAACTCTTCTCTCATTTCATCGATTGCTGCATGCGGATCGTCGAATTTACCGTAAGCCAACTGCGGAAGATACTCGGAAAGTACATTTGCCAGTGCTGCCTGCTGAGAAGAAATTGCTGCAGTGTCAATGATGAAGTTTTCAAATGGATAGTCGTAAGCGATGCTGTTCAGGTTTGCGATGAAATCCTGAGTTCCATCCCACCATGTGGAATCCTGAAGTTCAAGATCATCATTACGTCCCAGCCAGAAGTTGGAATCCAGGGCGTCTTTACTCTGATCCCATCCATCCGGACGAGCCAGCTTGCCATCGTCAGTAACCAGATAATCTTCACCTTCAATACCGTAGTTCAGAAGACGGTAGCACTCTTCATCGTTTCTGAGCAGATCATAAACCATCAGCGCACGCTCCGGATGCTGGGAGTTTGCACTGATTGCACAAGCCTGATGCAGCTTCAGAGGATGAGAAACATTCTGATTTTCCATGCCCCAGTAGTAGAACTTCGGATCAGATCCCGGCTGCTTTGCTTCCATGTTCGGAACGATGGTGCTGTAGTAAGTCTGTGCATGATGCTGATCTGCGCCGCTGGTACCCGCATACATCTCTTCACGGGAATCACCGTCGAAGTTCAAAACATCTTCACGCCATACGCCCATGTCGTTCCACTCTTTCATCAAATCCGCTGCTTCGTACAGAGCATCACTCTCCATATACGGAGATGTTACAGTGTTTCCGTCGCTCTGCATTACTCCCCAGAAGTCTGTGAAGTTACCAACACCAACTCCGTTGAAGCACACATAATCTGTCTTGGAAGAAATATAGCCACCAAGTACACCGCCCATCAGATTCTTTCCTGCAACATCCCACGGGATACAGTCAGGCTTATTGTCCTTGATCCACTGGAAATACTGAGTCAGCTGTTCAAACTCTGTAATTGTTCCATCCGGAATGCCTGCCTCTGCAGCCCAGTCACCACGGTAGAACATACCCTGGTTAGTATACTGGATATAATTGTCTTCCGGAATGAAATAGATTTCATCCTCATACTTACAGATATCCCAATCACCATCTTCAGTAACTTGTGCGTAAGTTTCCGGCGCATAAGTCTGCAGCATTTCCTCAGACAGCGGCATAAACGCACCTTTGATTACGTTCTCCCAGCCATACAGCCAATCGGTAGCGGTAGTGATCAGATCCAGGGAAGTATCGCCGCTCAGCAGCTGCAGATTATACTGAGTCTGCCAATCAGTCCACTCTACATAAGTGTACTCCAGTTCTGCGTTTACTTTTTCTGTCAGGATGGCATTCAGCTGTTCCAGCATGGCCTCCAGTCTTCCATTGGTCGGACGATTGCCCAATACCAGCATATTGATGACTTCATGGGATGAAGTATCAATTTCAGATGCCGTCGATCCGGATGCTGTACTGTTTCCACTTGTGCTACTTCCGCCACCATTGTTTCCGCCGCATCCTGCGAGACTGGCTGCCAGCATAGATGCCATGATCAGCGCGATCGCACGTTTACGAGTGTTGTTCTTTCTCATTGTGTTCCTCCTTTTCTCCTTTTAAATTAAATTTTATGTGAATCCCCGGAATGCTTCCCAGAACCGGAAAACGGCTCCGGGAAAATCTCTTTCTGACAAAACGGGGCATTCATCATCCTTTTACTGCACCGACGGTAATACCGGAAATAAAGTATTTCTGTACAAACGGATACAGGAAAACGATCGGTCCGGTTGCCACAACCGCGGTTGCCATTTTCAAGGTATTGGTCGGAAGATCCGTGATGGTAACATTTGCTCCAGCCACAGAACTCTTCAGAGCGTTTGCCTGATTGATGATGCCGTACAGATAATACTGCAGCGGTTTGTATTTTACAGAACTTCCCAGATACAGAGAAGACTGATACCATTCATTCCAGTAACCAAGAGCCAGAAACAGGCCTACTGTTGCAAGCGCCGGTTTCAGCATCGGGAAGATCAGGGAGATAAAGATCCGGAAATCACCGGCTCCGTCAATCTTACCAGACTCTGTGATTTCATACGGTACAGATTTCGCAAAGTTTTTCATCAGCACGATCAGCCACGGAGACATCAGTAACTGCAGAAATACTGCAAGATAACTTCCTCTCAGACCCAACTGAGAAACCCACAAGTAAGTAGGAACCATACCTGCTGAAAACAGCGTCGTGAAATAAATGAAAAATGAAATTATATTACGTAGCGGAAAATCCTTACGCTGAAGGGCATATCCTGTCATTGCGATAATAAAAAGCCCGACCACCGTACCGCACACTGTCATGATAATTGTAACCGCATAGGATCCAAGAATCTGTTCCGGATAACGGAATACCCACTCATAGGCAGAAACCGTAAATCCCTTCGGCAGAAGGCCAAATCCTTCCCGGCTGATGATACTCTCCGTACTAAACGAAGCAGAAATAACCAGAACAAACGGGAAGATACAGATAATAGACCACAAAGTTACGATTGCATAGGAAATAATTCGAATTACTTTCGTACTTGGATCCAGTTTGATCTTATTCTTATTCATCTCATCACCCTCCCGTCTTAGAACAGTGCATAATCCGGATCAATCTTCTTCACAACCAAGTTACTGATCATAACCAGAACAAAGCCGAAAATGGACTGATACAGACCTACCGCAGATGACGTAGAGAAGTTATTCTGTGTCGTCATAGTACGGTATACAAAGGTTTCAATAATATCTGTCGTCTCGAACAGCTGAGAGTTCACACCGCCGGTCAGGTTCCAGAACAGACCGAAGTTACCTCTCATAATTCCGCCCAATGCAAACAGAAGAAGAATAATGAACGTTCCTTTCAGAGACGGAAGGATAATATGGCGGATTCTCTGCCAACTGGTAGCGCCATCCACCTCCGCCGCCTCAATCATACTGGAATCAATTCCACAGATCGCTGCAAAGTACACCACAGAACCGTATCCCGTCTGCTGCCACATTTGGCAGAAGAAAATGATGAACGGCCAAATACCGGCCTTACTGTAAATCTGAATCGGATCGCCGCCCGTTTCACGGATCAGAGTGTTTAAAGCGCCTGTGTCAAAATTCAGGATATTAAACGCGATTGCGCCAATCAATACAACTGAAATAAAATACGGAAGAAACATAACGGTCTGTGAAACTTTTTTAAACCATTTATTCCTAATTTCATTCAGCATAAGAGCGATTACGATCTGGAAGATATTTCCCAGAACAATAAACGCAAGATTATAAAGAATCGTGTTTCTTGTCAGCAACCACAATTCACCGGAATTGATCAGAAATTTGAAGTTGTCCAATCCGCAGAACGGACTTCCGAAAATCCCATCCCGGAAATTATAATTTGTAAACGCAATCCATACACCAGGCAGTGGACAATAGTTGAACACTATGAAGAATATGATGGCCGGCAGACACATCAGCATTAATGTTCTGTTGTTTTTCACAATCTTGAGAACAGGCGTTTTTCTCTTATACGGCACAGCCACGGCAGCGTTCGATCCCTGACTTGTTTTCTTTTTCATTTCTTCTCCTCCATTCTTTCTAAATTCTGAAGCAGGCTTCTATGAAACCGCTTTCAAGTTGTCCGTAAAACAAAAGGCCACTGTCTCTCTATCACGTTCCGTTTTTGTGTAATCTGCTCATGTTTTTTCCAATTCCGCTGCTGCCGGCAGATACTATGTAGACAAATTTTCTCGTCATATCTATTGGCCGTTTTTTCGGGTAACCTGTTTTTCTTGTTTTCTTGAAACCCCTTTCATGACTTTTACTATACGCCCCTATTAATTCTTTGTCAAGTAGTATTTGTGCATTTTATTAATTATTTTTTTACACTTTCTTTATAATTCGTCATTTTTGCCTAATTCCCTTATTTGTTTTTATATATTTTTCATAATTTCGGGAAGATCTGACGAATCCCAGACAATCCGGAAAACGGATATCACGCACAGAACCCCCGGAAGGCGGGAGAACGCGTCTTCCATTCTCTCACCTTCCGGGGGTTCTGCATAAATCAATTTTCAATCACCGGACAGCGCAGCCGTTCAGCCGGCCGAACGATCGCCAGAAACCGTTCTGTCAGATTTCGGACGCTTTACAACTCTGCCAGTCCGGATCCGGCGCGGTCTTTACCGTGGAATTGCGCACCACCAGCCTGGAAGGAATCCGCTGTACCGCCGGAACCTCCTCCCCGTTGATCAGCCGCACGGCCGTATCCACCAGCGTTTTCCCGAGCAGATCATAGTCATAACAGACGCTGGTCAGTCTCGGCATCACCGTGTCCACAAGAAATGTATTGTCAAAGCTGACGACCGCCATATCCTCGGGGATCCTGAGTCCCCGCTCCTTGACGGAACGCATGACCCCCACCGCGCTGAAGTCATTGATCGCCATGACTGCCGTCGGCATGGTCCGGTTCGTGTCAAACAGCCGGTTCATACATTTGTATCCGCCCTCTATGTCATAATCCGATTCCGGCAGATACCGCTCCCGAAATGTGATCCCGTGACTTCTCAGAATCGTCTTGTAACGCATCCGCTTATCGTAGGTAGACTTTACATGATTTCTGCCGCCGATCATCGCGATATGACGGTGTCCAAGGGAAAATAAATGCTCCATCGCCAGGTCCACGCCTCCCATCTCGTCGATGGCAACCTGCCAGCAGCGGGCGCCTTCCACCTTTCCCGTGGTGACCACGGGAACCGACTCCGCCAGCCGGTTGATCAGATCCGCATATTCCGGATCGGTCACAAGCTGGTCGGATTTTCCGCCCATCAGAATGATCGCGTCCGCGCGCATGTCAAACATTTTCTGAAGATATTTCACTTCCAGTTCATAACTGTTCATCGGCGAGAAGATCATCGGGTAATACCCCTGGAGATTCATCTCGTACTCACACTTTGTCAGCAGCTGTGCGTAATATGGGTTCATAAGATCCGAAGACAGCAGCCCGATAACCTTTGTCTTGGGGTTGGCAAGACCCTGAGCCAGCGCATTGGGACGGTAATCGTACTTTCGGATGACTTCCTCCACGCGGCGGCGCTTCTCCTCGCTGACACGGGCATTCCTCGTCATCACTCTGGACACAGTGGACGGAGATACCCCGGCCTCTTTTGCTATCGTATAAATGTTCAGTTCACTTCTTGCCATTTCCGCTCCCCCTTTCCCTGGCAGACATTGTGTCTCTTGAAGATACTGAATCTGAAGGGAACTCCTCTTCCCAGTCCGATCAGGAGTTTGAAAACCCTTTCATATTTATAAATTCAGTATAAACATTTCAGCGCAGAAATGCAAGGAAAGGTTTGACCGGACAGGGAGATTCCGGTTACCGTTACAACTCAGGAGGAACTGCTGCAGTTTTCTCTGATCACGGTGCAAGAAAACTCGCGGTAGGCTTCCTGCACTTTCTCATCCAGTCCGGAATCCGTCAGATAGACAAATCCCGGATTCAGATCGCAGACCTTCAGTCCCGCGCAGGTTTCAAATTTTGAACTGTCCGCCAGCACGATCACCTGATCCGCATTTTTTATCAACTCACGCTGCACCTCGATCAGTTCTCCGACATGCTCGCTGATCCCGAAATCCAGCGACACTGCCGAAGGCATCAGGAAAAACACAGACACATGGATCTGACGGATCAGGTCGAGCGTGAGCGATCCGCAGAAACATTTTTCGCCGGGATAATAGAAACCTCCGGCGAGGATCACCCGGAATCCCGGCTGTTCCGAAAGAATCTGAAAGACAGGAAGGGAAGCCGTCACGACCGTGAGCTTCTGAAAGCTGCGCACCAGCATCAGCGCCAACTCACATGCCGTCGACCCGGTGTCCAGCGCAATGCTTTCTCCTTCCTTCACATACTTCATGGCCGCCCGGGAAATCTCCATTTTGTTCTCTCTGTGAAGCTCCAGCCGCTCCGGAAGAGATGCGTACGTCTGCATTTTTTTCACGCTCAGCGCGCCGCCGTGTACCCTTCGAAGGACGCCCTGGCGCTCCAGATATTCCAGATCCTTGCGGATCGTCTCCTGAGACACCTGAAACAACCCCGTCAGCTCCGCCACCGTAACAGACGGCCGGCGGCTCAGAAGTTCTGTGATCTGTTCTCTTCTCTCATTTACAAACATAGTCCGTCCTTTCATAAAACTTCAAAATTCCAACTCTATCCTCATTTCTCCATAGATTTACCAGTACCTTTTCCGCCGGATCTCTTCCAGAAGCCGGCCCATTTTCCGTGGAAAGAGAAACACAGCAGTCCTCCGAGCCCGGATGCCGCAGCCCAGACACCAATCACCACTCCCCACCCGAACGTTTCCGACAGCACGCCGAAAAGCCATGCAGAAAGCGCGCTTCCCACATAGGTGGCTGCATTCAGAATGCCTGAGATCGTCGACACCTTTCCAAACCTTGAAAAACGGACGGGCGCCTGACTGATCAGAAGAAAATTGACGCCGTACATACATCCCGTTATCAGAGTCATCAAAACCGCGCTGATGCCCGGACCTGACTGATACTGTCCGTAAAGGAACAGCGACGCAGCGGTGCCGGCTGCAAAAAACGCCGCCGAAACCGTCAGCTCATTTTTCTTTCTGTGAAACAGAAACGACGCCAGGGAGATTCCCGGGATACTGACTGCCGGAAGCACTGCCGTCAGCAGGATAGCGGAAGCAGAAGTCATTTGAAATGTCTCCGCCGTATAGACAGGCATCCATGTAGTGATCCCGTCCCGCAGACCGCCCTGCAGGATGATCGCTGCAAGCACCGGCAGCAGAGCAGCCGGAAGCAGAAGACCTGCAAGCCTCAGCTGTGAACTTTCCCGTTTCTCCCGCGGCATGCGGCTCTGCCTGCCGCCGCTTTTGTCGTTCTCCCCGCAGTGGACAAGCCACAGAAACGCGGACGCCGTCCCCGCTGCAGCAGGCAGCAGGAAAGCGGCGCGCCAGTCTGCAAACCGGATGCACACCGGAACCAGAAGATAGACAAAAACCGCTCCTGCGGAGGCGGACATTGTCACCAGCATACAGCATCTCTCATAGGCTTCCGCATCCAGCCGTTCCGCCATGATCCGAACCAGCGGCGGCCACAGCATCGCCTGAAACAGGCCGTTCATGCACCATACCGGAAGGATTACCCCGATCGACGGGCACAGCGCGACAACGAAATTACACGCACAAGTGCTGAGAAGACCTGCAAAAATCATTTTTCCGGGGGACCACCGGTCCCCCGGAAATCCACAGAGCAGCTGACCAGCCCCGTAACTGAAAAAACTTCCGGTCACAGGAAGACTGGCAAGGTTCTTGGAGATCGCCAGGTCCTCCTGGATCTCAGCCAGACTGGCTGCGTAATTCATCCGCGTCAGATAGCTCATAAAATAAACCAGACAGCAGAGGAGACAGAAACCCTTTCCACTCTGTCCGACAGAGCGCACGGTTTTCATACCAGACTTTGTCCCTCCCATTCCGAAGCTGCCCTGACGCCCATAAGACGGGTGATCGTCGGCGCCAGATCCATGATATTGGGGGCGCTGTCCATCGGCCCCGGCGTAAAGTCCGGCCCGATACAGATCAGCGGAATTTTCATGTCACAATCCTCCGCCGAACCGTGATTACGTCCATGTCCGCCGTGATCCGCCGTGAAGAAAATCGTATAATCCTCCCGGAACCGCTCCACGAGCTGCTGCGTCTCATCCAGCGACTGTCTGCACGCTTCAAGGTATTCCGGCTCCATCCATCCGGAACTATGACCGACATGATCGGTCAGGCCAAGATATACAAACGCGAAATCCGGCTGTTCTTTTTCCAGAAACTCCAACGCGTTCTCTGTCACCATCCGGTCCGCCCTCGCATGTGTCATTCTGTTTCCCGAGACATAATAACTGTACGCCAGAGAACCCGGACGGGTCAGATCCCTCAGTTCCTCCCAGTCATAGAAAAAGGCACATGTTTTTTCTTCCGCGGCAAGCTGTTCACAAAGACCGCTTACAGGACGGGCCATCGGCACAAACGTATTCGTCAGAATCCCGTGACGATCGGTGGAGACGCTGTGAAACAGCGACATATGACAGGGCAGGGTCACAGACGGGTACACGGTCCTGGTATCCAGACAGTAACTGCCCATCTCCAGGAGACTCTGTGCAAAAGGATGTCTGCATGCAGACAATGCGTCCGGACGGAATCCATCCGCCAGGATCAGAAGAACTTTACGATTCATAATATTTCCTTTCCTCCCGCATTCTGCGGGAACTGTTTTTTGGACGCCCCGGCCGGAACAGGGCATTTCTGTGTTTCGAATGGATTTTTCGCAACCATTCCCAAGCAAACACAATCATTCCAAACTTTTCGCACGCATCATAACACGTTCCTGTAAGTCTGTCAATCTGTTTTTGCAAATGATCCGCGCTCCGCCCAGACGGTCCAGCCGCCGAAGCGGCCGTCTCCGCCTGACAAACGGCAGACTTTATCGGCAGGCCCGCGTCAAAAAGTCGCTATTTTACAAAAAATCTCTCCGGATTCCATGGCTTTTTCTGTCCGGCCGTTTATAATGGTGACTATTCAGAGCAGTATCCATCTTCGGTATTCCGCTGTTGCACCGTTTGGCAGATATCGCCGGCAAAACACCACGGAATGCCGAATCGTGCGGCATTGCAGACAGCGGCCCCGGAAAGATGTGTTCCGGGCAAAAATACGGGAGGAACAGAATATGACAGAAATACAGCAGATTTCCGGTGGATTCGACACACGGAAAATAACATTGACAAACGGATGGGAATTTTTTCTCGGGGACTGCCCGGATGCCTGGAGAAAAGACTATTCTCCGGAAAACTGGCGGAAGGTGACGGTCCCTCACGACTGGTCGGTGGCGCTTCCGTTTTCCAGGGAGTACTCCAGCGGCACGGGATATGCAGCCGGAGGGATCGGCTGGTACCGCTGCACCTTCCGTCTTCCGGAAGAATTCCGGGGAAAGAGGATCCTTCTTTCCTTTGACGGTGTTTACAAAAACAGCCAGGTGTGGTGTAACAGCATCTATAAAGGATTTCACCCCAACGGATACACACCGTTTTCCTATGACATTTCAAAAGAAGCCGTGTTTGACGGCCGTGACAATGTGATCTGTGTCCGTGTGGACCGCACGGAGCTGGCGGACTCCCGCTGGTTCACAGGCTCCGGCATCACCCGCAAGGTGACGCTCACGATTTCCGATCCGGTCTGCACCGATGAATACGGTGTGTTCTTCACGGTTTCTCAGGCGGACCCGACACATGCCTGTGTGCAGGTGGAAACCTGTGTACGGAACCGCTCCGACTGCGGCCGGACTGTGACCGTCTGCAATCGTCTCACCGACCGGACGGGCACATGTGTGCTGGAGCTTTCCGGCACCGTCACGGTTCCGGCAGACGGTTCCGGAACCTGCCGCGTAAACGGCACAGTCGAAAATCCCGCCCTGTGGTCGCCGGATACGCCGGATCTTTACACGCTAACCACATGGCTTGACGACGAGAGCGGAAATCTTCGTCTGGCGGACGCTTTTCCTGTCGGGATCCGCACGTTTTCCTTCGATCCGGACCACGGGTTTTTCCTGAACGGAAAGTCGCTGAAATTCAAGGGCGTCTGTGTGCACCATGACGCCGGAGCGCTGGGCGCGGCAGTGACACGGGAGGTCTGGATCCGCCGGCTGGAAAAACTGAAACAGATGGGCTGCAATGCGATCCGCATGAGCCACAACCCTCATATGCCGGAACTGTACGATCTCTGCGACGCCATGGGATTCCTGGTCATGGACGAAGCGTTCGACGAGTGGGAGGCGCCCAAAAACAAGTGGAGCACCGGACATAACGTCTATCCGCCCAAGCATCAGGGATATTACCGGTATTTTCCGGAGTGCCATAAGGATGATCTCAGCGCAATGATCCTGCGCGACCGGAATCACCCCAGTGTGATCCTCTGGAGCATCGGAAACGAGATCGATTATCCCAACGATCCTTATTGTCATCCGCGTTTCGAGACCATGACGGGAAACAATGACGCCAACAAGCCGGAGGAGGAACGCCGCTACAATCCGGACCGTCCCAACGCGGAACGGCTGAAAGATCTGGCGGCAATGCTGGCGGAAGAAGTGCGGAGCATCGATACAACACACCCTGTGACGCTGGCAGCTGCCTTTCCGGAGTTATCCTCACACCTCGGATTTCTGGATGCGCTCGACGTGGCCGGCTATAACTATAAAGAACATCTGTACGCGGAAAGCCATGAACGTTTTCCGGACCTGCCGTTCCTGGGAAGTGAGAACGGCCACAGCCTGGAGGCATGGAAGGCTGTCACAGATCACGACTACATCAGCGGCCAGTTTCTCTGGACCGGTATCGACTATCTCGGGGAAGCGCTTGGCTGGCCCTACCGCGCTTCCGGGGCCGGGCTGCTGACGCTGGCAGGCTTTGAAAAAACAGGGTATTACCGCCGGATGAGTTTCTGGTCGGAAACTCCGATGGCACATCTGGCGACGGTGCGCGCGGACGCTGCTGCATCCGCACCCCACAAGGAATGGATCCCTTACCTGGAGTACTGGAATTATGTGGAGGGAGAACCGATAGAGGTGACCTGCTACACCAACCTCTCCCAGGCGGAACTGTTCCTGAACGGAACCAGCCTCGGCGTACGGCAGAAATCTCCCGAAGAAGACGGGATCCGCTGGCAGCTTCCGTTCCAGGCAGGCACGCTTTCTGTCCGTGCTTTCGGCACTCTGACTTCCCGCCCAGCATCCCAGGCCGGCGCATACTCCCCGCAGGAACCAGAGCCTGCGGCGCCTGAAGACGTCCGCGGCGCAGAGGCCTGCGATCTGCTGGAAACCATCGGCGGTCCCTGCCGGCTGGCGATGCAGATCTGGCAGGTTCCGGAAGCACTCCGCTGCGAGCCGTCCTGCGGGCCGGACGAGATCCTGCAGATCGAGGTTTCTGTTCTGGACGGAAACGATCGTCTCGCTGTCACGGATTCCTCCCGGATTTCCGTGCATATCTCCGGCGGCACCCTGCTGGGCCTGGAAAGCGGAGACATCGCAGACTGCACGGAATACCCCTCGCCGATGCGCCGTGCATACCACGGACGTCTGCTGATCTTCTGCCGCAGAAAGGGCACCGATCCGGTGACTGTCACCGCGGAGGCGGAAGCGCTTGCACCTGCCAATATAACGATCTCCTGACAAAAATCCGGCAGGATCTGTTTTTTCATAAGGCCTGAACCTTGTCAGTGCAGGCCTTATGAACTGAAAAATTTGCGAAAAGGATGGCAGAATCTACTATGATACGTTTCTATGATTCATCCCTCGGAAAGGTAGAGACACCGCAGGGAACAATGACGCTTTCCAAGGTTTTCTTCCCGTTTTTTCTGGAAATGTTCCTGATGAACCTGATGAGCACAGTCAACACCTTTACACTGTCTTTCTACTCCGACGAGGCCGTCGCGGCCGTAGGGGCGGCGGGACAGTTTATGGGAATGATCATTACCTTTTACACCGTCATCAGCACCGGAGCTTCCATTGTCATCAGCCAGAATATCGGCGCGGGCAAGACAAAATCTGCATCCGACGCAGCCTTCTGCGCGCTGACTGTCAGCGCGTCTTTAAGCTTTCTGATCAGCTTTCTTCTCGGTTTTGCCGCAAGACCGCTGATGTCTCTGATGAATATCAGCGGAGATGTGCTTGACTATGCCGCCTCTTATTTCGGCATCTGTATCCGTTTTTCGTTTCTCCAGGCAGTCACCTCCGTGTCGTCGGCGATCTTTAAAAGCTGCGGCCGGCCAAAGATCTCCGTCTGTGTGTCTCTGGGAATGAACGGAATCAATGCCCTGCTGAATTATCTCGTGATCTTCCGTCCCATAGAGATCCCTCTGCACGGGGTCACCGGAATCGCCTGGTCTTACGCGATCAGCACCGCCTGCGCGGCCGTAACGATGCTGATTCTGCTGGCGCGGATCCCGCTGGGACTCGACTTCCGCCATAAATCCCGGGAAAGCTTTCGGATGATCCGCAAAGTTCTACGCGTCGGAATCCCCGGCGGGATCAGCTCTCTCTCCTACTCGATCTCACAGGTAGTCACCACCTCGATCATCGCCCTGGTGGGAGTGTCAGCGGTGTCCGCAAAGATTTATGTGTCAAACCTGGTGTTCTATGTCTACGTCTTTGGTATGTCCCTGGGGCTTTCCACATCCCTGATGATCGGGTGGCTGACCGGCGCAGGCAGATATGAACAGGCTTACCGCCTGAATCTTCAGAACCTGAGAATCACCATTGTGCTGAACGGAACGCTTTCGTTACTGCTGTTCCTGTTCGGAAATCCTCTGCTGGGTATTTTCACTTCCGATCCGGAGATCCTCGCCATGGGGCGCGGCCTTCTTCTGATCGATGTCCTGGTGGAAATCTTCCGCGGATTCAATCATATCGAGGAAAACTCACTGCGGGGTTCCGGGGACGTGGTCTTTCCGATGGTCGTCTCCATGATCTCCTGCTGGACCATGAGCGTGTTGTTTTCCTATCTCCTCGGCGTCCGTCTGGGACTGGGGCTGGCAGGATGCTGGATTGCATTTGCGATGGACGAAGCGTTCCGGGGAATCAATTATTTCCGGCGCTGGCGTTCCAGAAAGTGGATGAAAAAAACACAGGTGGAATGATCCGGTACAAAGAACTCCCTCCGCGGCGGGAAAGATTCCTGCCTCGGAGGGAGTTCTCTCACATTTTATGTGTTTTTGATCAGAATCCGGTCAACCCTGCAACCTCGTCCACCGGAAGAGATAACAGAACACCACGACAGTCTGTGGCGACCCCGGCTTCTTTGTTGATCGCATCCATCACCGGCTGCCGCAGTTCTCTCGGAACCAGGATTGCGATGATCTCTTTTTCCGGATGCACAGTCTCGTCACCGTGTTTTTCCTTACTGTCCTTGACCCTGTGTCCACGCAGCACCGTACCGCCGCGGGCGCCCGCTTTCTTTGCGGCGTCCATTACGGTATCTGTACTTCCCACGGAAGCCATTACAAGGATCAGATCTTTTTTGGTTTTTGCCATTTCTTCCTCCTTCTCCGTCTCCGGATGATATGCTTCACCGGTCACATTCTGCGCTACTGCATTGCTAATCGCCGACAGTGGCATGGAAAAAAGAATTCCCCGCCCGGGAATCGCCAAATGCAGCTTTTCCTTCGCCGCCGCGATCACACTCGGTACTGTATACCCCGGAAGCAGAGTGAACAGAATATCTTTTTCCATCTCGCCAAATCCGAGATAATTCAGCAGTTCGGAATCCGCCGTCCCGATCCCCCGCATAGCATAGTGCAGATGAAGGCCAAACCCGGAGAACAGCTCCACTGCTTTCCATCCTCGGCCGCGGTCCAATATCGCAACCATCAGTCTGATGCGCGCGTCTTCTTTCATACACTCTCCTCCATCGAATATTCGTCATCCATATCATCATAGCTGATAATGAAATCTTCGGTCTGAACACTGACAACTCCGCCTGCCTGCTCTTTCGCAGATTTTCTCTGATAGATCATTCCGAGGATCTGGATCGCTACCAGCGGAGTCATCGCTACCATCGCGACAATTCCGAACGCATCTGTCAGAATATTTCCGCCAACAGCCTCGCAGGCGCCCATCGCAAAGGGCAGAAGGAAGGTCGCCGTCATCGGTCCGGAAGCCACGCCGCCGGAGTCAAAGGCGATCGCCGTGAATACCTTCGGCACAAAAAAGCTGAGAACCAGAGCGATCAGATATCCGGGTACCAGAAAATACAGTACGGAGATTCCCGTGACTACACGGAGCATCGCAAGTCCTACAGCCGCAGCCATTCCCACGGACAGCGTGGTTCCCATCGCTTTCTGGGAGATAGCGCCGCCGGTGATCTCCTCCACCTGCTCGTTCAGCACATGTACGGCAGGCTCTGCCGCTACGATAAACCATCCGACCACCATTCCGATCAGGACCAGGATCCAATGGAACGGAAGTTCCGCGATCTGTTCTCCGAGATAATATCCGGCCGGCATAAAGCCGACATTTACTCCGGTAAGGAACAGTACCAGTCCGACATAGGTATACACCATTCCCACAATGATCTTGATCACCTGTCTGTGGCGCAGATGCAGGGCGATGATCTGGAAGCACGCAAAAAATACGATGATCGGGGCAAGTCCGAACGCTACCTCTTTAATATAGGTAGGAAGTCCCGACGCAAAATACATTCCGACATCGGCCGTCGTCTCCAAATCCGGAATGGAGAACGGTGTGTAACTGAGATCGCTGGAATTATAACACAGGCCCAGGATCATCACGGCCAGGATCGGTCCGATACTGCACAGCGCAACTACACCGAAACTGTCCGCATCGGAATCATGGTCTTTGCGCAGAGCGACAAGTCCGCCTCCAAGCGCCATGATAAAAGGTACGGTAACCGGTCCGGTCGTCACACCGCCGGAATCAAACGCTACCGCAAGAAATTCCCGGGGAACAAGAAATGCCATGACGAAGACGATCGCATAGCAGAGGATCAGCATCCGGTTCAACGGCCACCCGAATTTGGCACGGAGCAGTGCCATCACAAGAAAGAATCCCACCCCTGCCGCAACAGTCAGAATAATCACCATATCCGGCACCGCCGGCACCTGACGTGCCAATACCTGCAGATCCGGCTCGGCGATCGTCACAAATACTCCCATCACAAAACATACGGGGATCATCCACCAGAGCTTCCGGCTCCCTGCAATCTGTCCGCCGATCCCGTCACCGATCGGAAGCATTGCCAGATCGACGCCAAGAGAAAAAAGTCCGACTCCGACTACCAGCAGAATTGCACCGAACAAAAATAAAATCAGAGAACCTACCGGCATGGGAGCCACAGTAAAACTCAGAAAAAGAACAATTACCGTGATCGGCACTACGGATGAAAGTGCCTCCATAACTTTCGTTTTCAGTTTCCTATTCATCAGCACTCCTTTCTGAAAAAAAAACAGACAACAGCCGTTCCCTTATGCGGGCAATCACCATCTTCGGCTGTTGTCTCTGTCAAAAAGTTCCTATATATAGGATAACATATTCTGTTTTTTCTGTAAAATGAAAATTTTCAAAAATATTTGCGGACGAAAGCCGCGCGGAGCGGCGGGCATGTGTGTGCGGCGGGCGGCTGCGGGAGACGGGGAAATACTAAGTGTGCGGAAGGCCTGCGGGACGGGTACCGAAGCGATTCGCCGGGAATGCCTGATGCATTCCCGACTCAGCGCTTCTCAGGCTCCGGGCTGGCAGCCCTGCGCCTGCCCCGTCCCGCAGGCCTTCCGCGCACTAAGTATTTCCATCCGTCTCCGCAGATGCCCGCCGCACACACATGCCCGCCGCTCCGCGCGGCTTTCTGATCTTGACGGGTGTGTGGGGGATTGGGCAGCCGTTTGGACGGCTGCCATGTCTTATTATTGGGGGTTTTTGTTTGCGGCGCGGAGGTGTTTTTTAACGGTTGTGGTTTGTTTTTTCATTTGTTTCGGGTCTTCTTCATGGATTTCTCCGCGGTAGCGGGCTCGCAGGTAGATTTCTCGCATTTGCCGGAGGGGATCGTTTTGCGGACGATCGGAAAGATCGGTTCCGGGGGCGGTTTGTTCGAGGGTTTTTTCGGCCAGCTGCAGGGTGGTGTCTGAGGGCAGATGGACACCGCCCTGGCGTATGAAAAGTTTCAGGTAGCTTCTGTATTGTTCGCGGATGCGCTGGATCGGTGTGTTTCCGAGGATTTTTCCGGTCTTCTGTGCCTCCGGCGGCGGGGTGTGATCGATCTTCTCGATCCGTGCGGAGGATTCTTCTTCCGGAGAATCCCGCATGAGCAGCCAGCGGAAAAAGACAATGGCGATCACGATCAGCGCCAGAATTCCTATGACAAGGAAGACTGCCTGCCATCCTGTGTTTTCGGCCCCTGTGGTTGAGACGGTTTCCGCCAGCGCTTCTCCCTGTCCGGTGAATTGCTGCATGATCTGACTGACATCCTGGGGTTCCCGGTGGCCCAGTGACAGAAGATACCGGAAAATCTGAAAAATCCATGTCAGGATAACGGAAACCGCGACAAAGATCATGGTCAGAACCGGAACCAGCAGATGATTCCAGACTGTGGAGATGACAGTTTTGAGGATCTGCAGCACGCTGTCACGGCTCAGGGCCCAGGCTGCCGCGATCAGAAGACCGGCATAGAGCAGGCTGCGCAGCTGGTATTCCCGGCGAAGACAGACCTCCGGTCCGTGGCGCAGGGAACGGAGCAGCAGAACCGATCCCACTGCCGTCAATAAAGCCGCCGGCACCGTGGCTTCCAGCAGACCGACAGCGCCGAAGATCGTCAGGACAAGAGCAAAGACTGCATACGCTTTCCAGAAGACAGAAAACATGTCCATCTGGCGATAACGGGACAGGATGAAATCCTTCCGGTAAACGACAACAGCCAGATACGCCAGCGGAAGCAGAAAGCAGATCCTGTCCGCGGGAGAGATCCCCGGCACGATCAGCCAGAGGAGTGCGGGCAGAAGGCCGAGATACCGGCAGAGAGTTCCAGCTTTTCCCGTTTCTTCACGGCGCAGCTTTGCCAGCCGTTCACAAAGGATATAGCATACAGACAGCAGCAGCGCCGGCAGAACCGTTCCGTTCCCGCCGAAATACGCGGCCACCGCGCCCGCAAACGAATAATAAAACGATAGTTCCACGATCATACGATAGAACGCCATCAATACCATCGGTTTTCCTCCTTCCACAGTTCCGTCACGATATCTCCAGGAACAGAAAGCGGCCGTTCAGCCGACTGAACGGTCACAGCAGAAATGGCGGGCGCACAGGATCTGGACATTATCTCCGGATTCTTTTCTCCACCGGTCGAGTTCCGCCGCATTTTCCGCGGGGCGCTCCAGGCCTTCTCCGGGTGTGATCACCAGAAGTCCGCGGTTCCTGCCGTTCTTCAGCGCCAACTCACCGAGCATCCGGCAAAACGGCCTGGACACCTCGTCCATCCCTCTGCCCAGACATTCCAGCACGCTTCGAAAATGCATTTCTCCCAGCCCCTCTGCAACACTCGCGCCGTTTCTGCTTCCTCCTGCCTGAGAGGCATTGGTGGCGAAGTCGTATTTGATCTGCCGGTCCTCCAGCACAGCGCACACTGTGCGGGCGATGGAGAAAGCCTCCTCCGTCCATTCCGTATCCTCACGGGTCTCCATGTTGAGCAGTACTGTCACCGCCGGCTCCACCGTGTGATCGTACTGGTGGACCATCCAGGTCCCGAGACGCGCACTCTGTTTCCACGCGATCATTTTCATCGGCTCCCGGCCTGTGTATTCCCGGCACCCGGCCGTAAGGATCGGATCTTCATACAGAAAACGGCGCACCGAATAATCACCGAGGAAGCTGCCCAGCGCCTGTTCCAGCGACGGCAGAGAATATTCCGGCGGAGCGACCACCACCTCGCGGAACTGCCGGAATTCTCTCTGTATTTCCTTCATTCCCAGGAAATCTCCGCCCAGAAGCGCCGGATGGCGCAGCACATATCTCCCTCTCCGGGAGATGGCTACCGGTATATGAAACCGCACTTCCTGCCACGGGCGCAGACTGTAAGACCGGACGACTCTCGGCCCGTTCAGCGGCGCCGTCTCCTCTTCCGGCGGCGCGGGCTGTTCCGCTCTGCGCTCTTCTCTGCCATTCTTCTCTTTTTTCTCTTTTTTCCCCGATCTTTCTTCCAGATGAAATTCCCGGGGCAGTCTCATCTCCACCTTCACAAAGGGAAGATACCGACGGCTCTGGTTGTGTACTGCCAGGATGACGGAAAAAAACTCTCCCGGATCCACAACCGTCCGTTCCACCCAGTAATCTTCATGGATCGATTCCAGACAACGGCGCAGCGCCCATTTTTGCACCGCCAGGATCAGAAGGATCAGAAAAAGAATAAAAAAGAACGTCATGTGGTTTCCAGCGGAACCGGGATTTCCTCGATCATCTGATTCAGACGGCGGGAAAAGTCCGCGGTTTTCCTTCCGCCTTCCCCTGAAAGACGATGCAGAAGCACATAGGGCGCCATCTTCTTGATGTCCTCAGGGATCACAAAATCACGGCCGTCGAAAGCCGCTGTCACCTGGGCGGCCTTATGGAGCGAGATCGCGCCCCGGGTGGAAACGCCGCAGGCAAAGCTGCCGTCCCGGCGAGTTCCCTCGATGATATCCATCAGATATCCCAGAACCTCCCCGGACATTTTCACCTGGGAATAAGCGCTGCGCACATAAGCGGTCTCCTCCGGCGTAACCACCTGCTCCAGACCTGCGATCAGTTCCGCCGAAGACTCCGGCCGGGCGAGCACCTGCATTTCCTGCTCTCTCGTCATATATCCCAGGGAAAGTTTCATGAAAAACCGGTCTACCTGGGCTTCCGGCAGGGGAAATGTTCCGTAGGATTCCAGCGGATTCTGCGTCGCCATGACGAAGAACGGCTCCTCCAGTGTACTCGTCACCCCGTCCACCGTGATCTGCCGTTCCTCCATCGCCTCCAGCAGACTGGACTGTGTCCGCGGCGTCGCGCGGTTGATCTCATCGGCCAGGACAACATTGGCAAACAACGGTCCCGGCCGGAATTCAAACTCTCCGGCTTTCTGATTAAAGAAATTGATCCCCGTCAGGTCTGACGGCATCAGGTCCGGGGTAAACTGTATCCTCTTAAAACTTCCGCCGATCGTCCTGGCAAATGCCCGAAGAAGCATCGTCTTTCCCGTTCCCGGTAGATCCTCCAGAAGAATGTGGCCGGAACACAGAAAACAAGTCAGTACCAGAGAAATCTCCTTTTCCTTCCCGACAATCACCCTGCTGCAGTTTTCAACGACCTTCCGGCGGTATTCCTGAAATCTTGATAAATCCATGGCTGGCGCCTCCGTTTCTGTAAGTATTTGTAACAACTCATCCAGCTGAACTGTTGCAAGTATTTCTCGACATAGCAACATTTGTAAAGAATTTTACCATAACCGGCAGAAAATCTCCATAATTTTCTCTGATAATATAAGAAAGCAGAAAATCTTTTTCCATTTGTAAATGTGGCGCGCAGCAAGCGTCTATCATTCATACGGCGGAAGGCTCAGGCAGCTTACAGCATTCCCTATTCCTCTTTTCAAACACCATAAGATCCATTAAAATAATGCTATGGATAACTCCGCATTTCATACCTGCATGAAGCTTTATGACTTTGCGGAGCGCAAAACACAAAAAATATTTTTATTTATGAATGAAATCCTCCGTCTCAATCGTATTACTGTTGAAAAGAGAAAAACAAAAAACAGTAACTATCCATAACCATTCCGCCTGGTCCGCCCGTTTGCCGGGCAGACTGTATGAAACTGTTTTATCGGCGGAACATTTACAAAAGTCAGGAGGGTTCATTATGAAGAAAGTATCTGTCATCTTAACAGCCGCAGCAATCACAACCGTTCTCGGCGCAACCGCCGCTCTGGCGGCAGGAAACGGAAGCCGGAACGCATACGGATCCGGAGATCAGGCAGCGCCCGCATATTCCTGCACTTACTGTGGGGATTCTTCACACTGCTTTACAGACGCGGACGGCGATGGAATCTGCGATCATTTTCATACCCATACCGCCAGGACTGACCCTGCAGGGCAGGCAAAGAACACAGGGACCGGCAATGGCTACAGACACCATTCGGAAGACACCGTATGTCCGGGAGGGCAGCATCACACAGAGAGCGGCTGTCCTTCCGGCAGCGGACACGGAAATCAATATCATCATTGAGGGCAGGGAAAACAGACATGCGAAGTGAGGAAGAGGCAAACAGAGCCATCGAGCGGTACGCGGATACCGTCCGGCGGATCTGCATGGTACATCTGAAAAATTATTCGGACACGGAAGACATCTTTCAGACGGTCTTTCTGAAATATGTACTTTATCCGGAGCCTTTTGAGAGCGAAGAGCACGAAAAGGCGTGGATCATACGGGTGACGATCAATGCCTGCAAGGATCTGCTGAAAAGCTTCTTCCGCAGCCGGACGACGTCACTGGACACACTGAAGGAGACTGCACAGGTACCTGACACGGAGCACAGCGAACTGCTGGATGCCGTTCTTTCTCTTCCGGAAAAATATAAAAACGTTGTTTATCTCTATTATTATGAAGAGTACTCCGCTGCGGAGATCAGCCGGATCCTGAAAAAGAACGTAAACACTGTCTACACACTTCTCACACGCGCCAGACACCTGCTGAAACAAGAACTGGAGGGAATGACTGACAATGAATGAAACATGGAAAAAAGCGTTCGACCAGATCCACGCAGAGCCGGAACTGAAAGAACATACCAGAGCGTATCTGAAGGAAAAAGTATACCGGACAAGCGCCCGGCATGCTTCCCATATCCGTCGTCTTGCAGCCGCCTCTGTGTTCTGTCTGTTTCTCTGTGCCGCCGGTGTATGCTATCTCTTTTTTACTCCTGTGACCTATATCAGCGTCGACATCAATCCGTCTCTGGAACTGGGACTGAACTGTTTCCGCCGGATCATATCGGTGGAGGGCTATAACGACGACGGAGCGTCCCTTGCAGATTCCCTGGATCTCAAATATCTGGATTATATGGACGCCCTGGACCGCATCCTGAAAAGCGATACGATCGAGACACTTCTGTCCGGGGACGATGTGCTCTCTCTGACCGTTGCCGGCGAGTCGGAAACTCAGAATCAGGAAGTGCTCCAGGACATGGAAACGTCTGTGTCCGGCTACTCCAACGTCCACTGCCACTCCGGGGATATGGAAGAAGTGCATGAAGCTCATTCCTGCGGGATGTCCTTCGGAAAATATCAGGCGTTCCTGATCTTACAGGAACTGGATCCCTCGGTGACTTCCGAGGACGTACAGGATCTTTCCATGCATGAGATCTGGAGCCGGATCCGGCAGCTTTCCGGGGATTCCTCGGATTCTTCCGATACCGGCGGGACAGAAGACACTTCCGGCATTCCGGAAAACTCCGGATCGGACGACTGTTCCGACATTCCGGAAGACTCCGGATCGGACGACTGTTCCGACGTTCCGGAAGACTCGGACGACAACTGCAGTTTCAGTGATTCCCCGACGGGGAACGGCGCCGGAAACGGTACATCTTCAGGAACGGACAGCGATACTTCCGGAAATGGCACGGGCAATCCGGACACGGACGGCTCCGGCGCGGGCAGTTCCGGCGGAGGAAACTCCGGCAACGGAAACTCCGGCAGCGGACATCATCACGGGGAGCACCATGAATAAACTCAGGATAAAAGCCTCAGGAACTCCTTTCCCGGCATCTGCCGTGAAGTTTTCCTGAGGCTTTTTTATAAATTACTGTTACAGTTCAGCCAGCTGAACTGTAACCGGCATCCAGCCATTGAGAATCGCTTCGCGATGGGCTGGATGCCCACAGGCACTATGTTTTCATACGGTCTGCGCAGTGAATGCGCAGACCTGGCTGAACTGTAACAAATTACTTTCATGGAAGTAAAATTTCTTCTCTATTCCGTCCATGAATTTTCTGTTCCCAGATGATAGGGACAGATATCTCTGCATTTATGACAGTGAATATTCCAGGACTTTGTTTTCTGGTCATCACCAAATGCATATTCCCAGCAGGCAATCTGCTCCATTTCAGAATTCTCCAGTGCATGTACCGGACAGATCTCTACACAACGACCACACAAATCACAGATTGATTTCTTTCTTTCATCCGGTTCCAACTCCTGTTCACACAGAACAGCGCCCAACCAGATCATACTACCAAATTCAGGAGTAATCACAAGCGAATGTCTGCCAATCGTTCCAAGCCCCGCAGCCTGAGCCGCATGTTTCAGGGAGACTACTGAACGCCACCTTCCTGTTGTCTCATCCCACTGGCTTTCATTGACAGGAATTGGCACGCATACAATTCCAATCTTTTCCATTTCAATACAAAAATCAAGTGCCATCTGATCCAATTTAGCCGTAATAGAATTTCGTACCCTCGTATACGGAACAGGAGAACTGCAATGAATTGTTCCCACCGGAAAACGACACGCAAAAGAAATGACAGATTTACATTCCGGCAGTACATCACAGGGGTGATAACCTTTCGGAGCTTCCGAAAAACGATCTACAGATGCGATTCCGCACAGATCCGCTCCCAGTGCAAACATCATATTTTTTACTTTTCTACTTTCCATTTACTGCCCCCTCCGTTTCTTTTTCAATTAAAAAAGTATTCCTATTTACATTTTCAGCTTTCCTGATAATACTGTGCCTGTGCCTCCCACATCCGGCTGTACAGGCCCTGCCTGTCCTGCTGCAGTTTTTCGTGGGTGCCTTCCTGTACCAGCTGCCCGTCCTGGAAGACCAGGATCCGGTCACAGAACCGGCAGGAAGACAGCCTGTGGGAGATGAACAACGCTGTCCGATCTCCGATCAGATTCCGGAACCCGCTGTAGACTTCATATTCCGAGATCGGATCCAGGGCTGCAGTCGGCTCATCCAGGATCACCATCGGAGCGTTTTTGTACAGCGCCCGGGCCAGCGCGATCTTCTGGGCTTCCCCTCCGGAGATTTCCACACCGTCCTCCGCGAGGATCCGGTAAAGGCTGGTCTGCAGACCTTTCTCCATCCGTGCCAGCCGCGGACCAAAGCCGGCCTTTTCAAGACATTCTCGCACCCGCTCCTCATCGTATTCCCTGGCTCCGGCCACATTTTCCCCCAGCGGCAGCGCCAGCAGGAAAAAGTCCTGGAACACCACAGAAAACATCCGGAGATACTCCTCATAACGATACTCGCGGATATCTTTTCCATTCATCAGGATCTGGCCCTCCTGCGGATCGTACAGACGGCACAGCAGCTTGATCATCGTCGTCTTACCGCTTCCGTTCCTTCCCACCACCGCGGTTTTCTCACCGGGACGCAAGTGCATCGAAACGTGAGACAATGCCGGAGTCCCGCTTCCCGGATAGCAGAATGTCACATCCCGGAATTCAATGTCCACCGCTTCCTCTGTCTGTCCGACGGACCGCGGCCCGTCCTGAAGCAGACCGGGCAGTTCCAGATAATCCAGGCTGCTCTCCATCCGCCGCGCATTCCGGAAAATCTCGCTGCGGCTTCTGGCCAGCAGCTTCAGACTCTCGCACAGCTGATAAATCGATGACGCGAACAGCACCACAGACCCCGCCGAGAGCGCGCCCTGCAGCGCCCGCAGCACAATAAATACATAGGAACCGCCCATCAGCAGACCGGAGATGATTCCGTCCAGAGCCCCGGCGCGGCCTTCCAGCCGGCTCTCTCCGTCCACCATATGATCCCGCTCCGTTTCCCGCAGCGCACCCATGATCAGCGATTTCGCCCGATAGATACGGATATCCTTTCCTTCTCTGTAGGTGAGGTTATCGACCAGCCAATCGCTTCTGGCGCTCTTTTTGTCATACTCGTCCCGCAGCGCCTCCGTCTTCACGAAAACACGGTTCTGGCTCCGGGCGGAAAGCCCCGTCAGGGCCACCGCAAACACGAGAAATACCGGCGACGACCAGTGAAGCCAAAAACTCCCCTGCATCAGGACAGGCGCCATCATCACGACAGCCGCTGCGATCCCCAGCACTGCGCTGCAAAGTCTCTGGAACTGGGGAACCATAAAGTAGGCGCCGTTGCCCCACTGATAATCATTGTGGATCTTTGCCCGCAGGTACGCCGCCTCCCGGCTGTCCAGGGAAGCATAATCCATCGTCATCGTCTTTTCCTGGTATTCCCACTCCATCAGATCGTTGCAATTTTCCGTATGCGGCAGCCCGCAGTGATACATCTTTCCCCGCAGGGCGTTCAGCAGAAACAGAACTGTGACGCCGATCCCGGCGATCGCTGCCAGACGGCCAAAAGACCAGCCGGCAGCCAGACCCTCCACAAACAGCCAGGAGAGCAGCGCCGGAACCAGCGGCAGCAGCGCATCCGCCACCGCCAGGCCGCCCGCCATCAGAAGGGACTGCGGCTCATGGTTCCAGATCTCTCTCAGGCAGCGCATCAGAAGTTTTCCGTCTTTCCTTTTCATAAAACCGCCTCCTCTTCTTTTCTGTAATACCGGCTCTGTACCCGGAACATCTCCGCGTAGGCCGGACAGCTTTTCAGCAGTTCCTCATGTGTCCCGCTCGCTTTGACCTGACCCTTCTCCAGCAGCACCACACGGCTGCAGAAGCGGGTACTGGCCAGACGATGGGAGATATACACTGCCGTCTTGTCCCCGGACAGCTGATGAAACTGTTCGTATGTCTCACTCTCTGCGATGGGATCCAATGCCGCCGTCGGCTCGTCAAAAAACAGCAGCGGTGCATCCTTGTACAATGCCCGGGCCATGAGAAGCTTCTGCTTCTGGCCGCCGGACAGCATGATGCCTTCGTCCTCTTCCAGACGCATCATCCCGGTATCCATTCCCGACGGGAGCGACTGTACCTTTTCCCACAGCCCGACTGTCTCCAGGCATTCTCTCACCCGCGCATGGTCTGTCTCCTGATCCGGCTGCAGGGAAACATTCTCCGCGATTGTAAACGGAAGGATCGTCGCCTCCTGAAACACCGGCGCGATCAGCTGCCACAGATCTTCTTTCTTATAGTTTCTGACATCCGTCCCGTTGACCAGGATCTCTCCGCCGGCCGGATGATAAAATCCGCACAGCAGTTTGATGATCGTCGTCTTTCCGGCGCCGTTGACGCCCACAAGAGCCAGTTTTTCTCCCGGGCGGATCTTCAGACTGAAATGATCCAGCACGGCCGCTTTCTGGTCGTAGGCAAAGGTGACATCCCGGAATTCCACAGAGACCGGCGTTCCTTTCGCGGGAAGTTCCGCTGCAGGTTCCGGTTCCGGCTCGTCAGCTGCGTCCAGATACGCCCGCATCCGTTTCAGCGGCGGCAATGCCTGGAACATTTGCCCGACACTGTCGGATACCTGGGTCACCAATGTGGAAAACGAAGCCACAGCGCTGCAGGCCAGGACAAAATCTCCTGCCGTGATCCTCCCGCTGCAGGCCAGCCACAGAAAATACAGATACGCCACACCGTCCCGGAGAAACAACGTCGCCGCCTTTACAAGCGCCGCCTGATAAAAATGATTCTGCACATCCTGGCGGAGACGAAAATGCGCGTCCCGGTAATGGTGAAAATATCCCCGGATCCACCCGGCCATCTCATAGAGCCGGAGATCCTTTCCCAGGTTGACGTCCGAAGCCTTTGTCCGGAAATACCACCGTCCGTGCTGGATTCCGCTCCGTTCCAGGATCCGGTCCACTTCGTGCTTCTGCGCCCGGCGCAGCGCCAGAAAATGCAGCATCGACAGCCCGGCCAGCAGGATCAACAGCCATGGATTCAGCTCCGCAATGATGGACCCGTACAGGAAGAAACTGAAAACAGCGGCAAATGTCTTTACCGCGCCCTGGGACATCAGCGTGGTGCCTGACCATTCTCCCCAGTTGACGCTCATTTCCCTCGCCTCCTGGTACCGTTTCTGCCATTCGGCACTCTCCACATGTTCATAATCACATTCCAGGGTCTTCGCAAACAGACGGTTTCGATAATGGCTGCGCAGGCGGTCCTGCAGGATCGTCTGCGCCCGCTGCGCCATCGTCCCGGCCATCTGGGAGACCGCCATGATGACGGTAATCCCGCCCAGAAGAAGCGCCGCCCGCTTCAGATCCGCCTGCTCCGTCACAAGATCCACGCCGAATTTCGGGAGATACATTCCGAGATACGGAGTGACGACCGTGCAGACAGCCTCCACGATCATAAATGCCAGCAGCTTTGGATCGCTGCTGCGGATCCCTTTCAGCAGAAAGACCAATGTGTTCCAGAAGGTATATGGATCTTTCTTTCCTTTGATTTCCGCCGCCTCTGCGGCATTTGAATTTGTTGTACGCATAAAGATTCCTTTCGATAATATCAGATTTTTCCTGAAAACTGCTGTCCGCTTTGTAACAGTTCGGCCGGATCTGCGCAGAAAACGCACAGACCAGATACAAGTTCAAAGATTACATACGTCCGAGAGATATATGCAGCCGTTCCGCCGCCGGAACGATTCCATATATTCAGACATACAAAAAGGACCATGCAGCCGCAAATACAACGCATGATCCTGATATTATCCCTGTTTCCATTCTGTTTTGTATCTTTCTTTCAGCTTTTCCCGGTACAGTCCGCGGGATCCGATCTGCCCGCATCCGGCATAACTGCACGATCAGCGATCGTTCAGTCAACCGAACTGTTACCATTGTTATTATTTCTTTTCCAGGTCGAAAAATAAAAGATACAGCTTATTCTATATATACCCATACGTACAGCAAAACATTGCCATCAGGCAGCGCAACAGCACATATGGTTCCTTTCCGTTCCGGTTTTCGTCTGCGGAAAAGGAATTCTCTCGACAGGGCGCGTCATCGTTCAGACTCATTGTAATGCAAATTACCGCTGTTTCATAAACGGCACAAAGATAACACTGTATTCTGAAACAGATACAGCATCTCTTCTGCAGCTTTCCAATATGCAGTTCTTGATTACAATACAGTCTTCACCCGGACACTCCCTTTCTCTGATCTTCTTACCGTGTATATAAGCAATCGTCATATTTCTGATTTTGATGCCTTATACGCGATATCTATTGTCTATTATTCTAATATATCCTGAAAAAAAGTCAATGGAATTCAGCGACTTTTTTTGTATTTTAACGACTTACAGACCGCCCATAATAAGCGTTACCGTTCAGCCAGCTGAACTGTTACGGCATCCAGCCATTGAAAATCGCTTCGCGATGGGCTGGATGCCCACAGGCACTATGTTTTCACACGGTCTGCGCAGTAAATGCGCAGACCTGGCTGAACTGTAACGGATACGGTACCAATGATTTTTCGATCACTTGCATTTTTTACGGCCAAATGGTAGAATCATTTATACAGATGTGCGAACTATTTGTTCGCCCTGGAAGAGTGGGTCAAAAAGAAAGGAGTATTTTTGACCAAAAACAATAATCAAAACCTGGAGGCCCGGGAACGCCGTATTGCCGAGGCCCGGTCGCTGAATCTGTTCAGCGACGTATTTATGACCGCTGCACTGCAGGATCCGGCTGCCTGTCAGCATGTGCTTCGGATCCTGACAGGCATCAAAGATCTGACTGTGAAATCCGTTCGGACACAGTATCGTATTTCACGCATGGTTTCCCATGATGCCATTCTGGACGTATACGCAGAGGGCACAGACGGAAAGTTGTATAACATCGAAGTCCAGCGTACAGACACCGTGAATCATGCCAGAAGAACGCGGTTTTACACATCCATGATCGACAGCGAATGTCTGCAAAAAGGGAAAAACTATGATGAAATGCCGAAGGTCTACATCATTTATATCAGCAGGACAGATCTTTGGAATGCCGGAAAAACAGTTTATCCTGTGCAGAAATATCTGGGAGACAGAAAACTTCCCTATGATGACGGCATACATATCTTATACGTCAATGCCGCAGTCAATGATCACAGCACAGCGGCACAGCTAATGGAATTTTTTAAAACTGCAGATCCCAATGATATGAGTCAGGGAGACCTCTCCAGACGCGTACATTTTCTCAAATCCGAGGAAGGAGGTTATCAGGTCATGTGTGAGATCAGTGAAAAATGGTATCGCGAAGGTGAAGAACATGGAAAAATCGAGGGAAAAATCGAAGGTGAAAAAAACCAGGCTCGCAGAACGGCTCTGGAGTTGAGAAAAATGGGACTTTCCGTCGATATGATTGCCAGGGCTGTAAATTTCAGTCTGGATACCGTAAAACAATGGCTGGCGGAGGGCGTTTCCCCCGCAAAGTAATTCAGCAAAACAGAAGAGGAACCGGGCCGGGCAGCGCCTTGTTCCTCTTTTTTATCGGATTTATGATTCTTTACCTTCACAAAGTTTTAAAATAACGGCTTATTTGCCGAACGATTATCTCCGGATCTCTTTTCTCCGCAGCAGCACAACAATTCCCATGGCAAACAGCACTAAGATTCCGAGTCCCCAAAATAGCGGGCGGATCCCCAGCGTTCCAATCTGCGAAGAACCGAAGAGGAATCCTATTT
>ERZ1643246.1252-NODE-1252-length-28228-cov-8.008128_pt1 | contig 28228 bp, 23 predicted proteins | sample MGYA00579265_ERZ1643246 | MGnify/ENA primary metagenome ERZ1643246 (study PRJEB29033, sample SAMEA4952261) | chicken gut metagenome | biome: Broiler Chicken; feature: Gastrointestinal Tract; material: Caecum | place: Ireland | collected 2018 | study: Broiler...
TGCTTATCGAGAAGCTTTTTGAAGGCTGCGATATAGAGACCGGCGTGGATTACAACGAAAACAGGGAAAAATACAATGAACTGGGAGAAAAGATCCTTTATACAGGAACCATTGATTCTTTCTACGACTACTGTTTTGGCAAGCTGGAGTACAGAAGCCTGAAATTCGAGACAGAAGTGTTGGATGAGGAAAATCATCAGGGCGTAGCAGTGGTAAACTACACAGACAGAGAAACTCCTTATACAAGGATCATTGAGCACAAACATTTTGAATTTGGAACTCAGCCGAAAACTGTCATCACCAGAGAATATCCGGCAGACTGGCAGGAGGGCATGGAGCCTTACTATCCAATTAATGACGAGAGAAATCAGAATCTGTACCAGCAGTATAAGGAACTGGCAGATAAAGAAGAGAATGTTCTCTTCGGCGGAAGGCTGGCAGAGTATAAATATTATGACATGGATAAAGTAATTGAATCCGCCTTTAAGCTGGTAGAAAAGGAATTATAAGGAGATGCTGATCCATGAAAATAATAAAAAAGGAATATGTAAAGGTCCTGGAATGGGCATTTAAAATTGCATACCTGTTTTTGGGACTTTCCACTTTTAATACATTCCTCTATGACTCCCAGGTGCAGCCAACGCTGGTGCGGATATGCCTGGTACTGGGGGCTCTGACTTTGGTGGGAAGACTGTTCTTTTTCCGGAATTACTGGAAGATGCCTCATTGGATTTTGCTGGCGTTATTCTGCCTTAGCTTCCTTCTCTCTATGGTAGTAAATTACCGATATGGAGCCTTTACTGCGGATTTTAAATGGCTGATCTGGACCGGACTGCTGTTCTTTCTGCTATATGTGTGCGATACCAGCCGGGATGCTGAGGCCTATAAAAAAGAATTTACAGTGCTGGCCCATATTCTGATCATTTATAGCGTGATTGCAGCAGCTGTGAGTATATATCTGATGTTCCGTCTGTATCATGCGATGTGGTATACAGCCGGAGGCGAACTGATGATCGCAGGATTCCAATGGGGAAGACTCTGGGGCGTCTATACAGATCCAAACTATGGAAGCACTTTTTCCGTGGCAGCGATATTACTGTGTGTTTACTTTTTCAAAAAGAAGAAAAAATGGGGAAAGATTCCCTATGGTGTTGCCATTCTTGTAGACTATCTATACATTACATTCAGTGATTCCAGAACTGCAGAGGTAGCTATGGCAGCATCCGCATCTTTCTGGATCATTACCAGCCTATTATGGAAAAAGAAAAATGGAAAGAGAGCTTTGGCCGGAATTGCAGCGGCAGTTGTTTTTGCCGGAGCCTTTGTGGGGGCTACTTCACTGATTAAGTCAGAGTATAATGTGAAAATACAGAACCAAATTCAGGCCCAGTCTGCAGCTCAGCAGCAGACGCAACAGCAAACGCAACAGCAGACAACGTCTTCCCAGAAAGTAGGAAGACAGGCAGATCTAGAAGAGGATGTAAGCAATGGAAGACTTGCACTGTGGGAGAGCAGCGTGGAAATCTGGTTGGCTTCTCCAGTCTGGGGGACCGGATATAACTCTTTTCTTCCTTTTGTAAAGGAACACGTCCCACAGTCTTATGTAATCAATAACAGCCAGGGAGAATATGTCAGCCTGCACAATGAATACATAAATATCCTGGTCTACCAGGGCGTTCTGGGCTTTGGGATTTTTGCAGTATTTGGAATCCTGACCCTGGTTAAATGGTGCAGGAATCTGTACCTGGTTAAACAAGAAGACCGAGACTATATCTGTGTGCTGACCGGGTGCGTACTGGTAGTGCTTGTTACGATGGTCTTCCTGATGGAAGGGCTTTACACAAATTCCCCGGGATCCTTTATCTTATGGACTTTCCTGGGATATCTGATGCATTATTTTGCAAGAAAGGAAAAGGCAGAGACAGAAAAATGAAAAAAATACTGGCGGGATTTATTATGGATGGGCACAGTGGGGGAATAGACAAATATCTTCTGAACTTTTTAGAAAATGTAAACAGTGAAAATGTTCAGGTAGACTTTCTTACAAATGAAATTGACGGAGAACTGGAGGCATATCTTAAAAGATATGGTTCCAGTATCTTCGCTATCGCAAATCTGCGACACCCATACGCCCAGTACCGTCAGGTCCGGGAAATTCTGGACAAAGGCAACTATGACATTGTATATCTGAATATTTCCACAGCGATTGATTGCATTGCAGCCTGGGCTGCCAGAAGAAAAAAAGTCCCCAGGATTTTGCTCCACAGTCATTCCAGCGGCAATGACTGTGAGAGTACGGTAAAAAGAAGGATTTTTAATACCATTCATTATATCTGCCGCCTCTTTTTATACCGGGCGGGAACAGAATACTATGGCTGTTCCGAGAAAGCCGGTCTTTGGATGTTTCCTGAAAAAATCGTAAGATCCAAGGATTTTCATACGATTTTTAATGCAGTAAATTTGGAAAAGTTTGCCTACGACCCTTCCGTGCGGGAGGAAGTGCGAAAAGAATTAAAATTGGAAAATAAATTTGTGGTAGGACATGCAGGTAATTTTGTATATCAGAAAAACCACTATTTTTTAATAGATGTATTTGAAGCTTTGAAGAAATCCTGTCCTCAGGCTGTACTGGTACTGGCGGGAACAGGAGAAAGGTTTGAAACAGTAAAAAAGATCCTTCATGAAAAGGAGCTGGAAGACAGTGTGCGGCTTTTGGGCTTTCGTTCAGATATGGAGCGTTTAATGCAGGGAATGGATTTCTTCCTGCTGCCGTCCTATTTTGAAGGCCTTCCTACAGTGGCCGTAGAAGCACAGGCTTCCGGTCTGCCCTGTCTGATGAGCGATACCATTACCAGAGAAGCCAAAATCACAGAAAACTGCTGGTTCTTATCTTTGAAGGACCATCCCGATAAATGGAGTGATTTTGTGCTGGAACATAGAAATGGAGACAGGGAAAAGATTTCATGGGTTGGGAATAAAGAACAATATAGCATGGAAAAGTTAAAGGAGCAGCAGAGAATGCTGTTGGAGTAAATCTCTGATATAGTTACGACAGAAAAGTACCCATAAGACAGGAGGCAGGAAATGGAACTGGTCAGTATCGTAGTACCGGTGTATAATATAGAAAAATATATAGGAAACTGCATTGAAAGTATTCAAAAACAGACCTATGAAAATATAGAAATCCTTTTGATCGATGATGGCGCCAAAGACGAAAGCGGCGCTATATGCGATTGTTATGCCCAAAAGGACAGGCGGATCCGGGTGTTCCATAAAGAGAATGGCGGGTTAAGCGATGCCAGAAATTATGGGGCCCAGCAGGTCAGAGGAAAGTACATGCTGTTTATAGATGGAGACGATACGATTTCCTCGGAACTGGTAGAAAAAACTTTAGATTGTGCAGAAAAAACAGATGGAGATCTGGTGTTTTTTGATTTTGAGTCTGTTGAAGAGGAAACAGGGAGACGAGATCTGTATCATTACGGTCTTCCTGAGAAAAAGGCCTTTTCCGTTTATGATCATCCGGAAATCCTGCTAAAATCCCCTTCAGCCTGCTGCTGCCTGTATAAAAAAGAATTTTGGGACAAGTCCGACATAAGATATCCCCTGGGACGCCATTATGAAGATCTGGCTACAACCCCCAGATTTATGCTGAAAGCGCAACGTATAGGATATACAGGAGAGAAGCCCTTGTATTATTACATGCTTCGGAAAGGCTCCATCATGCACAGCAGTAATTTTGAACGGAGCTTTCAGGATAGGACCTGGGTATTGGATTTTTTAAGGGGATATTTTTACAAACAGCAGGCAGAAAAAAAATTCCAAAAAGAGCTGGAATATATGTTTTTTGAACATGGTTATTTCATTCCTTTAAAAGAGGTTATCCTGGAAGACACCAAAAGTCCCTGGATTTCCAGGTTTGGGGAATATGTGTCACAAAAATACCCGGACTTTTTGAAAAATCCCTATATCCGGCAAAATCTGTCTAAGAAAGATCAGATTATGCTGTTCCTTATGAAAAAACGTCTGTTTTGGGCAATGAACCTTTTATCCGCAATCCGAAAAAAAAGTGACAGTCTGAAGAAATAGGAGAAAAGCAATGGAGAAAGTTTTGACAGTAACAATTCCTTCCTATAATGTAGAAAAGTATCTCCACCAGACGCTGGATTCTTTTATACAGGAAGAGATTTTAGAAGATATAGAAGTACTTATTGTAGACGACGGTTCCAAAGACCGGACCCCCCTGATTGGAAAAGAATATGAGATAAAATATCCGGGAACTTTCCGGGTAATCTCAAAAGAAAACGGCGGACACGGCTCTACTATTAACAGAGGAATTCAGGAAGCCAGGGGCAAATACTTCAAAGTAGTGGACGGCGACGACTGGGTAAATACCGGGGATTTTGTGAAACTGGTAAAAGCTCTGAAAACCTGCCAAGGGGATTACGTGGCGACAAATTACTATGAGGTCAATGATAAAACCGGCGAAAAAACCTCGAAAGATTATAAAGAATTGTCCGGGAAAGAAGTCTGGAAATTCGAGGAGGCAGCGGCTGTCACTCAACTTAGCATGCATTCTCTTGTGATAAAGACTGAAATTCTAAAAAATAATCATATCCGTCTGGATGAACACTGTTTTTACGTGGATGTGGAGTATATCTTATATCCTGTCCCCTATGTAAAGACCGTACAGTTCCTGGACCTCTATGTATATATGTACCGTCTGGCGGTGACAACTCAGAGCGTCAGTCTCCAGGGATATCAGAAACATATGCAGAATCATATCGACGTTATTTTGCATCTGACAGAGTTCTTTGAAAAATATGCAAAGTCCGGAAGTCCGGAGAAGACAGAATATATCGGAAAGCGGATTGCCCAGATGGTAGGCGATCAGATCACGATCTTTGTAAGTTTTCCGGAAACGGACAAAACAATTAAGCAGAAGTTTGTGGACTTTGACAGAACCTTGAAAACTTTGAGCCCTGAGATATACCGCCGCTCCGGGGAAGAGAGCGGTTCCCTGCGGCTGTTTCGGAAAACAGGTTTCAGAGGTTATAAATGGATTACAAGGATGTGCAGGAAAAGGAATCACATAGGAGAGGAGTAGAAGATGAAGACACATTCCATTAAATTTAACTTTATTATGAATGCGCTGCTGACCATCTCTCAGGTCATTTTTCCGATGATCACTTTTCCTTATTACTCCAGGGTGTTAGGGGCAGAAGGTACGGGAAGCGTAGGATTTGCCCTGGCGGTAGTTTCTTATTTTACTATGGTCGCTTCTCTGGGAGTTCCTACTTATGGCATCCGGGCATGTGCGAAAGTGCGGGATGACAAGGAAAAACTGTCTCAGACAGTACAAGAATTGCTTATCATTAATGGTATAACCACAGCTGTTATGTATGTGGCATATTTTCTGGCGATTGCGATTGTGCCAAGGTTTGCCCAGGAGAAAGAGATCCTGACTATGGTAAGTATTTCTATTGTATTAAATACCATGGGAATATCCTGGCTGTACAGTGCATTGGAGAGATACTCCTACATTACATTGTGTACGGTGATTTTTAAAATCATAGGAGTTGTACTGATGTTTGTGTTTGTCCGCTCTCCAGGCGATTATATTATATATGGCGGAATCAGTGCTATCGCTAACTACGGATCAGGTATCCTGAACTTTTTTAATATGAGAAAATATATTTCTCTTAAAAAGACCGGGCCTTACGATTTTAAACAGCATATTGGTCCCATATTTACTTTCTTCATGATGTCGGCGTCCATTAGCATTTATACAAATCTGGATAAAGTTATGCTGGGGTTTATGAAGACGAACACGGATGTAGGATATTATGATGCGTCAGTAAAAATAAAAACAATTCTGGTAAATGTAGTAACCTCATTAGGGACGGTTCTCCTGCCGAGAATGTCTTTTTATATAGAAAAAGGCGAGAAAGAAGCTTTCCGGCGGACAGTAACCAAAGCTTTCCGGTTTGTGATCGTAGCAGCATCTTCTTTGATGATATTTTTTATTATCTTTGCAAGAGAATCCATTCTGGCTATATCAGGGGAAGAATTTTTACCTGCCGTATTTCCTATGCAGCTATTGATGATCACGCTGCTTTTGATCGGTTTATCGAATATTACCGGAATCCAGATCCTTACGCCTATGGGCAGGGAAAATCTGGTCTTAAAGTCGATTTTGTGGGGAGCGGCGGTAGATTTTGTTTTAAATCTTATTTTAATACCGAATTATGCATCTTCTGGAGCAGCTTTTGCAACAGTTATGGCGGAACTGGTAGTTCTTGTGGTACAATGTATCTATTTGAGAGATATTCTGGCAGGGCTGATGAGGGATATAGATCTGAAGAAAATCCTGATCGCACTGGTATGTGCCGGAATCGTGGGGGTTCTGCTTCATATGAATATTAATATGCAGTCAGCTTCATTGATCATGGCGCTGGCAGTTCTGGCCGGAGAAGCAGTGGTGTTCTTTGGCATCTATGGCGGATTATTGCTTTTGATGAAGGAACCTATTGTAATGGAAATTCTGGATATGGGACTTTCCATGATACGAAGGAAAAATAAAAGGAGATCGTAAGATATGTATCAGACAGGAAAAAACAGTTGGTTGAAACACTGGGATTTTATACTTCTGGATTTACTCTGCCTGCAGATTGCCTATATTGCTGCTTTTATGCTGCGGCATGGACTGATCCTTCCTTACAGCTGGGAAGAGTATCGGAATATGGGAATCATTATGGCACTGGTGGAGTTATGTGCAGGTTTTTTCCTGGAAAACTATAGAGATATTGTCCGACGGGGATACTTTCAGGAATTTAAAAAAGTTCTTCTGCTGATTTCTACGGTAATCGTAGTCGTATTTACCTACCTGTTTTTCACAAAATCTTCCTCCACATTCTCCAGAGCAGTGTTTATCCAGATGTGGCTGCTGGGAATTGTGATTACTTATTCTGTGCGATGCCTTTGGAAGTTATATATCAGAAGAAAAATGAAGGATAAAAAATATCTGGATAAAATGATCCTTGTTACTACAGAAAGCAGCGTGGATCAGACGCTGTCTTTGTTAGGAAAAATAGACTATACGGATTTTTATGTCAGCGGTATTATCCTCCTGGACAGCACAGGTGAGAAAAAGATTGGAGATATACCGGTAGTGGCAGCGGCTGAAAATGCTGTGGAAGTCCTTCAGAATATGGTTGTAGATCAGGTGTTTATCGACGGAAGCAGGAGAAATTCCTATGTGAGAGATATTATGGCCGCCTGTAATGAAATGGGGATTACCACCCACTACAATCTGGGCAGCAATTACCGGTTTTCAGGAAAATCCATTGTAGAAGAATTCGCAGGACATACGGTCCTTACTACCAGCATTAAATTTGCAGATACCCGGCAGCTTCTTATAAAAAGGATCATGGATATCGGAGGGGGTATTGTGGGGATTATCCTTACATCTATCCTGACGGTGATACTGGGGCCCATTATCTATATACAAAGTCCCGGCCCGATCTTCTTTTCTCAGGAGAGGGTAGGAAAGAACGGAAGAAAGTTCCGTATCTATAAATTCCGCTCCATGTATCCGGATGCGGAAAAGCGGAAAAAAGAGCTGATGGAAAAGAATAAGATGCAGGGTTTTATGTTTAAAATGGACAATGATCCCAGAGTGACCCCTGTCGGAAGATTTATCCGCAAGACATCTCTGGATGAATTTCCCCAGTTTTTTAATATCCTGAAAGGGGACATGAGCCTGGTAGGGACCAGACCGCCTACTGTAGATGAATACGAACAGTATGAACGGCACCACAAAGTACGGCTGGCAGCAAAGCCGGGGCTTACCGGACTGTGGCAGGTCAGCGGAAGAAGCGATATTGTAGACTTTGAAGAAGTGGTGGCCCTTGATAAAAAATATATTGAAGAGTGGAATATCGGACTGGATCTGAGAATCCTGTGCCAGACAGTGAAGGTTGTGGTAACAGGAAAGGGATCTGTCTGAAAAGAAAGTGAGAGAAGATGGCTAATAGTAAAAAACATGTGTTTATTATAGGATCTAAAGGAATTCCGGCAAAATATGGCGGATTCGAATCTTTTGTGGAAAATCTTACAAAATATAAGAAAAGTCCGGATCTGGTTTATCATGTATCTTGTATTCCTTCAAATGAAGAATATAAAACGGGGAAAAAGGAATTCCGGCATAACGGGGCCCATTGCTTTAATGTGGCGCCCCGGAATATAGGACCGGCCAGGGCTGTAGTTCATGATCTGGAAGCACTGAGATATTGTATTAAATATATTAAGAAAAATAAGATTCAGGATGCTATTGTTTATATTCTTGCCTGCAGAATAGGACCTTTTATCCATCATTATAAGATACAGCTGGATAGTCTGGGGTGTAAACTCTATGTAAATCCAGACGGTCATGAGTGGAAACGGGCAAAGTGGAGTGCGCCTGTTCGTAAATACTGGAAAATATCAGAAAAATATATGGTAAAAAATGCCCGGCTTCTTGTTTGCGACAGTAAGAACATAGAAAAATATATTCAAAAAGACTATGCTCAATATAAGCCGAAAACAATCTTCATAGCTTATGGATCGGAAACGAAACCATCTGTTTTAAAAGACGAAGACAGTAAATGGACAGACTGGTGTCAGAAAAAGAATGTTCGTCCAGGAGAATACTATCTGGTAGTCGGAAGGTTTGTACCGGAAAATAACTACGAGACCATGGTCAGAGAGTTTATGAAGTCACATACAGAAAAGGATTTTGTGATCATAACAGGCGTAGATAATAACAAGTTTTATGACAGGCTGAAACAGGAAACCGGTTTTGAAAAGGACAAAAGAATTAAATTCGTCGGTACGGTTTATGACAGTGAACTTTTGAAAAAAATACGGGAAAATGCATTTGCATACTTCCATGGACACGAAGTGGGAGGAACAAATCCAAGCCTTCTGGAAGCTCTGGGGAGTACGAATCTGAATCTGCTGTTAGATGTAGGATTTAATAAAGAGGTGGCAGAGGATGGAGCTTTATACTGGAGTAAAGATAAGGGAAACCTGGCCGCTCTCATTGATAAAGCCGACCAGATGCCTGAGACGGTGCGGAAAGATATGGGTAAAAAGGCAAAAGACAGGATTTTAAACTGGTATAGCTGGGACTATATAGTGGGAAAGTACGAAAAATTGTTTTTGCGAAAAACTGGAGTATAGCTGCAGATAAGTACGGGAGATAAAAGTATGAGATTGAAATTGGATAAACAAAATACAGGCAGAATACTGGAAATGCTATACTTGTTGGTTTTCGCCGCCTTTATCGCATGGTCTTTTCTTAATACCACGAAATTTGAGATTGTCTGGCCGAATTACTTTTATTCAGATTTAAAGGCATTACTGCTTCTGGTTATCATTGTAAAAGCAGGATATATGGGAAATTACAGCAAGAGTGATATTCTCTCTGTTTTTTTAATAGGAGCGGTTATTCTGCTTAATGTCAGCAGAAACGGATATACAGAACTTGAAATACTGCTTCTCCTGATCATAGGAGCAAAGGGTATAGATTTAAAAGATATAGTAAAAGTATATTTTATCGTTACTACATTACTATTGATTATTACTATCGCAGCGGCCCTTACCGGAAGAATTGAAAATCTTGTGTATCTGCAGGAAGGCCGGAGGAGCAGAATGGCATTAGGAATCGGATATCCTACTGATTTTTCAGCGTATGTCTTCTACGATGTAATCGCTTATATTTATATACGCAGCAAAAAAATAAAATATATAGAACTTGCGGTTTTGTTTGCTTCAGGAATAGGGGTATATCTTATTACAGATGCGAGACTGAATACCATATGTATAATTGCTGCCGTATGTATATTTTTTTATCTTAAAATACGTGAGGACTATGGCAGGAAGCGGCAGAAAGAATACCAGATCAATAAGCTTTGGTCCTTCCTGCTGGCATTATCACCAGTACTATGCGGCGCTTTTATGATTATATGTTCTATTTTATATTCTTCCGGAAGCAGAATTACAGATCTGCTGGACAGAATCCTTAACTACAGATTATACCAGGGAAATAAAGCCATTGATATATTTGGATTTACGCTCTGGGGGCAGTATATTCCTATGCAGGGGTATGGCGGTACTACCGATATGCCTAAGCATTATTTTTTCCTGGACAGTTCGTATTTGAGTATTGTTATGCAGTATGGTCTGCTTATATTTGGAATTGTGCTTTTTATATGGATCATCATATCCTTCAGAGCCAGAAAAGAAAAGAACTGGATTCTTCTATGGATAGTCGCTGTCATTTCAGTCCAGTGTATGATAGAGCATCATATGCTTGAAATTGCATATAATCCGTTTATTTTAGCAGTATTTGCAGAAACTGTAAAAACGAATAAAAGACCGGTAATAGAAAAACTTTATAATAGAGTGCGAGGAAAAAGGAATGGTAAGCAGATTAAGAAAGCTGTTAACTAAATATCCGATAGTTATTGGAATTATATGTATTCTGGCTTTAATGGGCGGAATCGTATGCTACTGGTACTATAGCAGAACACAGGAAATTGTACCTACAGTTATCCCTCAGGAACTGTCAAGAGAACAAAATATTGAGAGACTGATTGCACCGGAAGACGCAGTAGAATATTTTGTGCGTGCTGTGATGAATGAAGATCTGGATCAGGCAATGCGGGTCTTTCCGATAGATGAGTTATGCTTAAATCAGAAGTTTGCAGATCTGGTCGATATAAAAGGCTCGTTTTCACTTGACTTCCCAATAGCGCCTTCTTTAAACTATGGGAATTATTTTCCAATTGCTTCCGCAGAACTCACAGGCAGATATGCAGATATGTATCAAGAAACAGCGCAGACTATAGGAAATACAGAAGATGCTGTCCTGGAAGCAATTGAATTTATATCACCGGAACAACAGCTGGAAGCGGATTTTCAGGCGAAAATGCGGCAAATGTGTGAAACATATGGTGCAGATGCCTTTTGTTATATGGAGGCTACATTGGAGCTGGACGGGCAAACTGTGAATATCCCTGTCACAGTTGTTAATTATGATGGATACTGGAAAATTTTCCGGCTGGGAAGTGATCTGGAAGAGCAGATCACATATTCTTCTCAGGAAGAGCAGGATGAAGTCTTATCGGAAAGACTGAAAGACTATCTTGAAGAAACCGTTAATGGAACAGAGGATACCAACAGCCAGGATGAGGAAAAGGAAGAGAAACACTATTCTGAGGAGGAAGAAAAACTGCTGAAAAATGGAGAAGCTCTTCTTCTGCCAAACTACTTTGTTACGAATGCTGTTTATGAAGAAAGTCCCGAAGAGCTGATGAGGACTTTTGTACGGTATATACAGAAACAGGACCTTACATCTGTTCTTACTTTGGGAAACGTAGGAACAGAGGAAAGGAATCTTGAAAGCACCACAGTAGAATTACTGGAAGGACAGGCCGGTTTTGCAGAAAGATTAAAATATTTTTATTATTCATTTTTATTAGAGGAAGACCCGGAAAAAACTTATTCTCTGGAGCAGCTGAAACTTACAGGTCAGGAACTGCTGGATCAGTTAAGCCCTCAGTTTTTCTTTTATCTGGATATGAGGGAAATGATCCCGTCAGGAGACGGTGAATATCGCATCTATTTCCGGTATGAGAGCGAATATTACAGCTTTATATTTGAGTTTTCTGAGTATGAAAACGGATGGCAGATAAAAGATATCAGAAATGCAGAAAAGCTGACAGAACAGCAATATAACAAAGAAGTACAGGATTAGTAAAGATAAGAGGTTGGAAAGATAAATGGCAGATTTGAAGAAAGCAAATAATCCGATGTTTAGCATAATTGTCCCTATTTATAATACAGAGAAGTATCTGGAGCAGTGTCTGGACAGTTTGATCGGACAGAAGTATAAAAATTATGAAATTATTCTGGTAGATGATGGATCCACAGATAAGTCTGCCGATATATGCGATTTTTATCAGAGCAAATATGAAAACATAAAAGTAATCCATAAGAAAAACGGAGGGCTTGTGAGAGCCAGAAAAACAGGAATAGATGCAGCTGTTGGAGATTATATCGGATTTGTGGATTCGGATGACTGGGTAGATTTAAATCTGCTGGCAGAAGTTAAGGATATTCTGAATAAATATAATCCGGAAATTATTTCTTTTAACGTAGTGTTAGAGTATTCAAACAGACAGGAAAAAGAACAGAATTTTATATCATATGGATATTACAATAAGAAAGGGATGGAAGAAAAAATTTATCCTATTATGTTATATAATAAAGAAGAACAGTTTTATAACTTTGGTATCTATCCATCTGTCTGGAGTAAATTTTTTGCTAAACATATATTAGAAAAAAAATATTGCAAAGATGATAGGATTACAATGGGGGAAGATGCTGCATGCACATATGCCAGTCTGCTGGAGGCGGAATCTCTGTATATGATGCCGCAGTTTTTCTATCACTACAGACAGAATGAAAATTCTATGACAAATCAATATGATGCAGGACGCTTTGAAAAATATAAAATTTTGCTGGAATACCTGGATGAAGTCCTGGATGATTCCAGGTATGACTTAAAAAGACAAAAGATCGTACATCAGGGATTTCGTATGAAACACGCAATATTGAATGAATCTAAAGCACCTGCAGGATTTTTAGAAAAAAGGCGGGCTTTACGTAATAAAATGCGCCAGTATAAATTCCAGGATACCTTTAGAAAGATGGGAAAAGTTAAGGCAAGCATTACCTCTCGGGTATTTCTTTTTCTTGGCAGACACGAAATGTTCGGCAGTCTGTTGATCATATGTGAAATTTTTAAGAAAGTGCATAAGTATTAGAACTTGGAGAAAATGACATGGATAAAGTATCAGTTATTGTACCAGCTTATAATTCAGAGGACACAATTCGCAGGTGTTTGGACAGCATTCTGAAACAAACATATAAAAATATTGAGATTATAGTGATCAATGACGGATCTACAGATTCCACGGAAGCTATATGCAAGGAATATGCAGCAGAATGTGATAAAGTATATTTATACAATCAGAAAAACCAAGGGGTCTCTGCTGCACGGAATTCAGGGATGGATAAGGCCACTGGTAAGTATCTGCAGTTTGTAGATGCGGATGATTATATTGAAGAAAATATGACGGAACGATTAGTTTCAGAATTTGAGAAGTCCGGAAATTGGGTGATCTGTGGCTGTATGAATGATAACGGAGATACCAGCACTGTTATCAGAACATCTGCTCCTGAAACAATGGACAGACTTGAAACTATGCGGGCGCTGGTGGCTCCGGATTCTATCAGAGGCTACCTTGTAAATAAACTTTTTGAAAATGAGATTCTTAAAAAATATAATCTGCATATGCGTACAGATATCTTCGTATGTGAAGATCTGATATTTTGCCTTGAATATGCGGCCCATATTAAGTCTGCTACATATATAGAGGAACCACTATATCATTATATATACCGGGATGACAGTGTGACCCATAAAAAATACAGCCCTAAAAGATTCAGTTCTCTTCAGGCTTTCGAAGAAATAAAAAAAATAACTGAGAAATATCATGACGAAAAGTTAAATAAAAATGTGGAGGCTCATTACCTGGTGCTGGTAATTCAGTTGTTTGTTATGCTGAAGCGTAATCATTACCCGATCCGGTCCGGAGAAATGAAGACTGTTCTAAATAATATGAAACAGAGACGGCTGTGTCTCTGGACAACCAATTGGGATATGAAGTACAAGCTGACTTGCATTCCTATAAAAATTTTGAGTCTGTTTTGCTGAAGGGGAGACAAAAATGGAGAAAATTTTATCGATTTCTATTGCTGCCTATAATATAGAAAAATATATTTGTTCCACAATAGAAAGTCTTATCAATGAAGATGTAATAGAAAAGATGGAAATACTGATCGTCAGTGACGGATCTACAGATAATACAGTAAAAACCGGAAAAGAATACGAAAAGAAATATCCAGGATCTATCCGGGTCATAGAAAAGGAAAATGGAGGCTGGGGTTCTACAGTCAATGCGGGCATTCAAAACGCACGGGGAAAGTATTTTAAACTGATTGACGGAGACGATCAGGCCATGACAGAGAATCTGCCAGACTTTGTCCATTATCTGGAAAAAAACAACTATGATCTGGTTCTGACTCCGTATATTGAGTTTATTGATGAAACCGGAGAATTAAAAGAAAAAATAAGTTATGGAGAATTTGCAGGGGGAGGTATTTCTGCATCCGATATTCCGAAGGATGCACATGTAAATATGCACGAGTGCTGCTTTAAAACCTCTCTTTTGAAAGATAACCATATAAAAATTACAGAAAAGTGCTTTTATACAGATGTGGAATTCGTTATAAGAGGATTAAGCGTCACAAAATCCATAGGATATCTGGATAAGATCATCTATAAATACCGGGTGGCAAGGGCAGAGCAGAGTATGAGCATTAACGGCTTTCGCAAACATTATAGGGATCATTTGAAAATGACATATAATATGCTTGAGTTTGAAAAAAATTACTCCGGGAATGACAAGGTAAAGAAGGTTATTCAGAATAGACTTAAGAAGGTTGTGATGATGCAGTATAATATATTTTGCTTCCTGGAGGGAAATAAAGAGCATAAGAGAGAAATAATGCAGTTTGATAGAAAACTCAAACAAGAATATATTGGGTATTATAAAGTTCCTATGAAGAAAGTAATACTGTTGAGAAAAACAAAATTTTTTATATATCCAGTTATCTGTCAATATTGCAGCAGAAAACAGGCATGATTTCATGTTTGGAATAAAATTACATTTGGATTCTACATAAGGAATCCCCATTTTATGCATGGTAAGGTTTTGGTTTGACAGGTTAATTTTACATTTGAAAAGAAAAATTCTTTATAGTTTAAATGCTTTTGGAATGTGCGGATAAGCATGAGAGACAGAATTGGCTTATGAGAATAAATCTGCGGACTCGAATTAAACGGTGCTTGTGATTTCGTTACTATTATGATAAAATAAATTCATATGCTGTGAAAAATGTAATATTTAGTATAAAATTAAGAAAGAATGTCGGATGAGGAGAAAGTAATGCACCATGAAAAAAGAAAGATATATATATATTACATTAGTTTTACTTATTATATTTATTAATGTATCATTAATCTTTAACAATAATGTCTGGTGCGATGAGGCCTTTATTATTAATGGCTGTAAATTGGGGTTTAAAGAACTTTTGAGATATATAGCAGTAGAAGATAAGCGCCCACCTTTATATTTGCTTTCGGCTAAAATCTGGTCAAACTGTTTTGGGCTCTCAGTGCCATCGTTAAAAATTTTTTCTATCATTCCGGCTATTTTAACTATACTTATAGACGGACTGATAATATGGAAAAGATTTGGCTTTAGGTCTTCAATTATATTTTGCATGCTTGTTGGTTTGTCACCAGCAGGCATGACAAAAAATATTGAAATAACTATATATTCGTGGACTTTGTTTTGGGTCACAACAAGTGCTTTGATGGCGTTTGAAATTTATAAAAAGCCTAAAATATACAAAAATAAGCTTTTTTTTATAGTAGTAAGTCTGGGGGCAGCAGCAACACATTATTACGCATTATTAGCAGAAATATTTATTTATGGAGCTTTATTTTTATCATTGATTATAAAGTATAAGAATAAACAAAGCATTTTTAATGTGATGTTTATATCTATTACAACAATGATTGGATATATCCCATGTCTGCCGTTTTTTCTAAGACAATTTGCAGATGCAAGCGGATCATTTTGGATATCTGATGTGACATTATCTACTATCATATCAAGCCAAAGAATGCCTTTTGAAGGAGAAAATACATTTACATTTTCAAACGAATTTACAGCACTGTTTTGGATAATGAATGTTTTTGTGTTTATAAATTTGTTGAATGAAAAAAAAGAAAAAACTGAAGAAAAAGAAAAGACGTATTTTGCTATAATGTGCTTCATATTATTACTTTTGATACCTGTCAGTGGATATGTTTTTTCGAAGAGTATCCGTCCATTATATATTAGCAGATATTTTTATTGCGTTGTGGGAGTGTTGTGGATATTTAATGCCATTAGCTTTTCTATTCTTAAATTAAATAAATATATTTTCAGGTTAATAATTTCTGCAATAATAGTAATGTTTATTTTTGATTATCCAGTGATATTTGAACGTGAGTATGAAACAGAAACTAAAGCAGTAGTTGATCTGGTTAATGAATCATTGGAAAAAGATGACATATTTGTAAACAACATAGAAGAATGTGCATCATGGGAATTAGAATATTATTTCCCGGGCCATAAATATTATTTAAATAATGACCAAGGAATTTATTATAAGGATCAATTATTTGATTTTTCAAATTTAGACACAACAGCATGGTATTTCTGTGGAGGGGAGTTGGATATAACAGAAGATCAACTTGCTGATTGGAAGTTGTCGTGCGAATTTGTCGGAACGGGTAATTTCGATAACTATTATTATTGCTATATATATAAATTAATACCTTATTAAAATGGAGGAGTAAAAATGAAACTGTCAATATCAAATATTGCATGGGATAAAGAAGAAGATTCAAGTATGTATGATTATTTGCAACAACAAAAAATAAATGGGATAGAGATTGCTCCAACTCGTATTTTCGAATCGAATCCATACGATCACCTGGAAGAAGCAGAGAATTATAGAGCATTTTTATATAAGAAGGGTATAGAAGTAAGCTCGATTCAGTCTATATGGTATGGAAGACAAGAGAACATATTTTTGTCTGAACAGGATATGAAAGCACTTGAAGAGTATACACAAAAAGCTATATTGTTTGCTGAAAGACTAAACTGTAAAAATTTAGTCTTCGGATGTCCACGAAATAGAAATGTTAATGGAGAAATGACGATAGGTAAGTTGAATAATGTCGTGGAATTCTTTAGACGTGTAGGCGAATTTGCATATACGCATAATACATGTTTTTCACTTGAGCCTAATCCTAAAATGTATAATACAAATTTTATTAATACGACAAATGAAGCTATCGAAATGGTAAAAAGAGTAGGATGCCCGGGCTTTAAAGTTAATTTAGATTTCGGTACGATTATAGCAAACTCAGAAAATGTGAATATGATTGATGTTACGTATGTTAATCATGTTCACATAAGTGAACCAGGCTTGTCTAATATAAAAAGTCGCCAGGAGCATAAAGAGTTGGTTTCTAAACTAAGAAAAAATAAGTATGATGGCTATATTTCAATCGAAATGAGCAAAAGTGATTTGGAAACTGTAAAAAAAACAATAAGTTATTTGAAATCATTGGAAGATTAGGGGGAGTGGAAGTGAAAATGTATGATAAGTTGATTATAGGCGGTGGGTTATACGGCCTATATTCTGCATTATACTGTGGTAAGAGGGGAGAAAAGGTTGCGGTAATTGAATATGAACCTGGTTTTTTTACGAGAGCTACATATATTAATCAAGCAAGGGTACACATGGGATATCATTATCCAAGATCATATTCTACGGCAATCAAATCTGCGGGATATTTTGAACGTTTTATGGAGGACTATGGTTTTTGCGTTAATACTAAATTTGAAAAAATATATGCAACATCAGCAGCATTTTCATATACTAATAGGGATGAATTTAAAAAGTTTTGCGAAAATGCTAGAATTCCATGTGAAGAGGTTCCGATAAATAAATATTTTAAATCAAATGTAGTTGATGGAGCCTTTTTGTGTGAGGAATTTACATATGATGCACATATATTATTAGACTATTTTCTGAAAGAGATCGCAAAATATGACAACATAGAACTATATACTAATTCTAGAATTCAAAGAGTTAGTAGAAAGAATAAATTATGGAAAATTCAAATCCAGGGATTAGGTGAAATTGAAGTTCCTTTCGTGTTAAACGCAACATATGCTTCAGTAAATCAGATCCTCAAGTTGTTTGGAAAAGAATTTGAACCTTTTAAGATCAAATATGAATTGTGTGAGATTATTTTATGTGATGTGGGAAAAGAATTATCCAACTGTGGAATTACAGTTATGGATGGACCCTTTTTTTCAATTATGCCTTTTGGAAAAACCGGATTACATTCCTTAACTTCTGTATCGTTTACACCTCATTATACATCATACGCTGCTTATCCTACATTTGAATGTCAGAAGAGAAGTGATGGATTTTGCACACCTGATCAATTAGGAAATTGCAATAATTGTATAGCAAAGCCGGAAACGGCATGGCCATATATGTCAGCCTTGGCTCATAAATATCTTGATGATAGATTTGAGTTTAAGTATGAAAAATCTTTATATTCTATGAAACCAATATTAATGGCTTCTGAAATTGATGATTCAAGGCCGACTGTTATAAAGGTGTTTTCAAACGAACCTATATTTATTAGCGTATTATCGGGGAAAATAAATACAGTATACGATTTAGATAGATACTTAGATGGTAACATTGAATAACAAAGGAGAAAAATTATGAAGGAGAATAACTTTATTTCATTAGTATTATATTTTTATAATATTGATGAATCTAAAATTAGAGAAATTCCAGGTAAAATTGCTAAAGGATTAATCAATAATTTTAAGAATTATGAAATTATTATTGTGAATGATGGGGAGAAAGAAGAAAAAGTAAATGAATTTGTAGATGAATTGAAGAAATTTACTTTACATAATACTATTTCTGTATTAACATTTCCAAGTTTTATAGGAATTGAAAAAGCTATGATTGCAGGAGATGATTTAGCAATAGGAGATTATATCTTTGAATTTGATGTCTTAAATGCAGAATTTTCAGAGGCTATTTTGATGCAAGCTTATCAATTGGCGCTTAAAGGAAACGATATTGTTTCAGTAGCCTCTAAAGGAATGAAATCATCATTAAGCTCGAAAGCCTTCTATTTTTTGTATAATAAAGGTGTGAAAAAAGAGCAAAAAATTCAATCAGAAATTTTCAGAGTTATTTCAAGGCGAGCATTTAATCGGGCTAAGGCAATGACTAAATCAATCTCATATAGAAAAGCTTGTTATGCCTCATGTGGTTTAAAAAGAGCAGTTTTGGTAGATAAAACTGCCAAAACTTATAAGATACATGATGATAAAGAACGATATAATCGCATCAATTTGGGAATTGATTCTTTGATGATATTTACTAATATGATTCAAAAAATTTCTTTTATGGTGAGTCTTTTCTTTCTATTGATGACAGTTATTATTTCTATATATATTGTAGCTGTGTTTGCACTTAGTAGACCGGTTGCAGGCTGGACACCTATAATGCTTTATTTATCATTGGGATTTTTAGGGATTTTTGTTTTATTTACTATAGTATTAAAATATTTATCTGTAATATTGAATATGATATTTAAGAGCGAAAATCATCTTGTGGAATCTATAAAAAAAATATAAGGATGGGTGTAGATATGTATCTTAATATATTATTACCAGTTCTTAATGAAGAAAAAAGATTAAAAAGAGGCGTTATTAATACTATTAATTACTTTAGTAAAATAGGATATGCTGATTATGAACTTACAATTATTGACAATGGTTCTGAGGATCACACTAGAGATATAGCATTGAAATTAAAAGAAAAATATCAACAGGTTAATTATATTAGACTTGAAGAAAAGGGGGTGGGCATAGCATTTAGAACTGGAGTCTTACAAAATAAGGCCGAGATTGTTGGATATATGGATATTGATTTATCAACAGACATTTCACATATTTCTGATATGATTCGTATTTTTCAAAAAAACAAAAAAATTGATATGGTTAATGCTTCAAGATTAAATAAAAAATCGAATACTATTGGAAGAAAATGGTACAGAATGATTACGTCATATGGCCTTTCTTTTGTTTTGAAACTTTTTCTACATATGAAGGCAACAGATGCTATTTGCGGATTTAAATTTTTTAGAAAACAAGCTATAGAGAAATTGATTTCTTCATTTGATTCAAATGAAAAAGGATGGTTTTATGTAATTGAGCTTTTATTACGTGCAGAGCGATCAAATTTATCCATTTTTGAATTGCCGGTAAAATGGGAAGATGATTATAATACTACTGTGCATGTTTGGAAACTAATAAAAAATTACATGAGAAATATATTCATTTTGCGTAGAAAATTTAAAAAAGAAGGTATTTTATAAAAGAGGTATACAAATGATTAGTAAAGCACTTGTTGGATATACAGGTTTTGTTGGAAGTAATTTAAATGCATATGGTGATTTTCAAAATGTTTATAATACAAAGAATATTAATGAAGCGTTTGGGCTGAAGCCAGATATTCTTATTTATGCTGGATTGCGTGCTGAAAAATATATCGCCAATAAATTTCCTGAAAGAGATTTTGATAATATTCAAGGAGCTATTCAAAATATAAAGAAAATCAAACCTAAACAATTAGTTCTTATTTCGACAATTGACGTATATGATAAGCCTAATAATGTTGATGAGAATACAGAAATAAAGGAAGAAAATCTAGCTGCGTATGGTAAGAATAGATTATATTTAGAAAAATGGGTTCAGGAGAATATAAATAAATATTTAATTCTCAGACTACCTGGATTATACGGTATAAATATTAAAAAAAATTTTATATATGATTATATATATAAAATTCCAAAACTATTAAATGAAAAAAAATATTTTGAATTATGTGAAAAAAATCACGACTTGAAACAATATTATTTATTGAATGATGATGGATTTTATCAAGTAAAAATGTTAAATTCTGAACAAAAAGTGGCTTTATTACATATTCTGGATAATTTAAATTTTAGTGCCCTAAATTTTACAGATAGTCGTGGGATTTTTCAATACTACAATTTGAGATATTTAGCAAAAGATATCAATATTGCACTTAATAATAAAATTTCTAAGCTAAATTTATCTACGGAACCAATCTCAATATCAGAATTGTATTTCAGTCTTACAGGTAATGAATTTAAAAATGAGATTGCTGCAAATCCTCCATTTTATAATTTCAAGACTATACACGATGGATTTTTTGGAGGGGAAAACGGTTATATTACAAATAAAAGGGTCGTTTTATCCGAAATCCGAGAATTTATTAGCGCATACAGTGAAAATATAGGAAGGTAACACCCAGATGAAAAAGATAGCATCTAAGATTAGGAATACAATAGAAAAATATTATATAGAATTTACGATTGTTATTGTTGTACTATTTAATTTGATAAAAATAATTCCGGGGTATTTGTCTTTGTCGGATTTTTGGAGAAGCTATATTTTGAACTATTATGTGCTTAGCTATCAATCAGCTGGACGATTTATTTCAAGAGGATTAGTTGGGACTATAACAGATTTATTCACAGACAGCATTAATTCAAAAATTTTTTATGTTGTTTTCTGGTTGCTTTACTTTATAATATATACAATCATAGCAATTAAAATAGTTCGTATTGCGAAAAATAAGTCTTATAATTTGATATATCTATTTCTTGGGACAATGATTTTGTTTAGTCCTGCTATAATGAATTATGCCAGTGATTTTGCTAGACCAGATATTTTTTTAATACTCTTAGCTTATTTCTCTATGTTTCTTATATATAAAAACCGTGGACTATTTTTAGTTCCTTTCTTATGTGTGGCTGGGGTTTTAGTTCATGAAGGATATATTTGCTTTTTTATGCCTATTATAGGAATATTCTTTTTGAATTGTATAGCTGAAAAAAAAGATATAAAAAGAATCGTAATTTTTTTGATATCGATAGTAGTTTGCTTACTGGCAGTTATTGTTGTTTTTAAATATGGAAAGACTAATTTCGATAATATCGATGTACTTTTTCAAACTATACAAAATAAAATTGATATACCGCTTAATTCCAATATGATTAATTTTGAATTTGGCGATATGAAAGCCGATTTAGGATCTATAAGTTGGGGAGAGTTATCAACATATACGACTTGGCTTGAATTGATTTTTTACGCATGTATTTTTTTGCCAATATATTTTATATATTTCAGGATTATGTTAAATGAGATTTATAGGATAAAATTTGGTTTGATTAAATTACTCTATATAATAGCACCATTTTCTGGACTAGTTATGATTTTTGTTGGAGTGGATTATGGTAGATGGTTTAGCCTGAGTATTACAGCGTGTTGCATTCACCTGTGGTTCTTTGTTAAATGGTATAATATTGATATTATAAAGTCATTGAAGATTCAAAACGATAAAAAGGTTATAGCAATATTAGGATTGATAAGTATGGGTTATTTAGTTGTGGGGCCTATGGGAGATATACATGAACATTTTGATTTTTTGGTGGCTTTAAATAATTTTGTGACATTTTTTATTTACTAAGATGGTAGCTCTCTAAGAAAATTTAGAGAGCTATTATCTTAATAAAAAATAGATAAAGTAACTTTGGTTTTATAAAGTTAATTGAAAGGTTAGAGGAACAAGAAGTGATAAAATTTATACAGCGAATTTATCAAAAATATAATGAACTGATTATGTATGGTATAGTAGGGTGTTGCACTATGATTGTAGCCTTAATTTCTTATTATATTCTTGCAAACCCTCTTGATATATATTATCAAATAGCAAATGTTATAAGCTGGGGGTTAGCCGTCGCGTTTGCTTATGTGACTAATAAGAAATTTGTCTTTAAGTCACAATATGAGGACTTAGCTGGTACAGTAAAAGAAATAATTAGTTTTGTATCTAGCAGAGTTATATCTTTACTGGCAGAAATAATAAGTATGTATATCTTTGTTCAAATTTGTGGTTTAGATGATAACGTTGTGAAATTGATGAACCAAATATTAGTTATTGTATTGAATTATATTTTAAGTAAATTTTGGGTCTTTAATAAAAGATATAGTAAGTGGTGATTTGTTTTATACGCTTATATTGCGGAAGTAAAGAGGTCATTAGACCTGACAATGTGTGGTGCACCTAATGCGACAGAGGAATTGAAGCAGCCGAGGAAATGTCCGCCAAAAGAAAAGGCAAAAGCAATGTATACCGTAAATCATTAGTACTGTGCTAGTTTTCTCTATCTATGAGATAATAACTCCAGAAAACTACAAGCTTTTTAAAGGAGTTGTCCCTATGGATAAGATCACACATCAGGTCCGTGCAGAGCCCTGGACCAAAATCATGAATGAATGCATAAACAGTGGAATCTTAAAAACTGCCTGGTGCAGGACAAATGGAATCTCGGAAAAGGGTTCTGCTACTGACAAGCGATCCTGTGAAGAAAAGTTTTTGAAAATTTTTAGAGGCCATTATTGTTAGTAGCGGTTGTGCCAGATCAGGAGCGGGTATCAGAAATTCAGTCTGACTTTAACCGGGCATGTTTTGGTGAGTGGATTTATTGACCTCCTTTTTCAGGGGTATGTTTAGTGAAATATTTCTAGAAGCTATTGATATACGAAAGGGGATTATTATGCTGGATAAAATAAGAAAACAAAATAAAAGCTTAGCATTAATAATAGTCATGTTGTTAACAATGGGAATAAATTTTTCCCTTATATTTAACGATTCTGTATGGTTTGATGAATCATTTACTATGTTGACAATTAAGAGCGGTTTTAAGGAGATCATTCAAATTACCATAGAGGATGTCCATCCACCGCTGTATTATCTGATACTCAAATGTGCCATAATAGTATTAGGGTATTCGGTATCTGTAGCAAAGATTGTTTCTTTAATTCCGGTATTATTAGCAATGGTTTTGGGAGTTACAGCGATTAGACGAAGATTTCCAGAGGTTGGAAATAAAAAGCTGTTTGCAGCCATATTGTTCGTATGTTTTTTGTCAATCATGCCTTCATCCCTAGAGGAAAACCTGGAAGTTAGAATGTATACATGGGCGATGTTTTTTGTTACGGCTTCAGGTGTGTATGCATTTGAAGCATATTTAGAACCAGAAAGAAAGAAAAACTGGATAGTACTGACATTGTCATCCTTGGCTGCGGCCTATACTCACTATTTCGCACTGATATCGGTTGCTGTAGTTTATGTAATTCTTTTTTTGGCTTTAATGACTAAAAGAAAAAAGATAGTAAGCTATTTGATTTCCGGTATTGTATGCGGTATAGGGTACCTTCCATGGCTGCCATTTTTGTGGAAGCAAATAAATTTTGTAAAAGAAGGATTTTGGATTCCGGAAGTTACTTTAGAAAAAGTGCTGGAGTATGTAGTCTGGATTTTTCAGGGGGAATATCAATATTTTTGGTTTTTAATTTTAATACTGGCCTTTCTGCTTCTGGTCGACAGTTTATTTCATAGTGTAGAAGTAAAACAAGAAGTAAAAGAAGTAGCTTTCTCTATGCTGGGATATTTTATAGTTTTTATTGGCACTATATTGGCAGGAGGTATATTGTCAGTGCTAATTCGTCCTATTTTGGTTGAAAGATATTTATTTGTCTCTATAGGCTTGCTGTATATATTCTTGGTGTATTCCTTAACATATTTGATTGACAATAGGAAGGTTAAAATCGGTATTTTGGCACTTATAATTTTGACAGGAATGTTTTCATATGGAGAAAAATTCAATAATGAATATAAGAACGGAACAGAAGATTCAAAAAAAATTTTTGCAGATAACATTTCTGATACAGATTTAATTGCAACAAATGATTTTTTGCTTGGAGCTCATAATGGAAGTCCGTTGCTTTATTATTTACCTGAAAATAATTTAGTTACTATTGAGACTGAAGAACAGGTACAGCTGATGGAAGGATATAATAAAATATGGTATTTTGCGACAAATACTTTTAACCAGGAAATGTTTACAAACCAGGGTTATTCACTGACATATATTTATCAAGGTACTATAGATGTGAAACATCCATATACTCTATATTTAATACAAAAAAACAACTAAAAGAAATAATATATTTAATAAAGGTAGTTTAGTATGAAAGGGAAAATACGTATAGATTATTTTGATATTGCCAAGGGCATTGCCATATTAACAGTGATCTTAGGCCATTGCGGAGGTATCCCGCAATGGCTGATTAATTTTATATTTTCTTTTCACATGCCCATATTCTTTTTTGCAAGCGGATATTTTCTAAAGAAAAGGGATAGCAGAGAGAACGCTGTAATAAAGGCAAAACAGCTGATGGTTCCCTATATTGTGACGGGGATAGTGATAGTGATAGCTTCTACGCTGCAGCTTATTGCCAGGGGAAGTTTTATAGACGATATTTATGTAAATATACTGAATCGATGCTGGGCAATATTTTATGGCAGCGGTCAGGAATATCAGACCCCGGTATATGTGCCCAATGCACAGGCTTTGTGGTTTTTCCCGGCCTTGTTTTTTGCATTGATTCTGGTGCATGAATGCATAAAAAGAAAGTATTCCGCAATTTATGTGGGAGTAATCGCCCTGACAGGCTATTATACATCTACCATATTTTGGGTGCCACTTAGTCTTCAGGCCGGTATGGTTTCGGCTATTTATGTTTATATCGGATATGAGTTTAAAAAGTATAACCTTCTGGAATATTTAAACAGAAAAATAGTGGCAGTAGAAATATTCGTTATCTATATATTATATTATCTGTGGGGCGGCGGGAGGTTATACTTAGTAAGGAACTGGTTTGAACAGGGAATCTGGGAAATTGCAGGCTCCTTGTGCGGAGTGTTGTGCCTCATAAAAATTGCACAGATAATTTCTGGAAAAATAAAACCGTGTAAACGGATACTGTCTTTTATAGGCAGGAATACACAGTTGATCCTGTGCTTTCATATAATTGATCTGTCTATTTTCGACTGGACCTTTATTTATAACAGATTTGCCGGATATGGAACTTTTATTCTGTTTTTTGTCCTTTTTATTTTGAGAAGCATATGGGCTATAGGAGGAATGCTGATTTGCAGAGCATTGCTCAGAGTTTTTAAAGGAATCCCAGAGAAGAAAAGAAACTCAGTGAGCAGCATGACCGGACAGGAGAACATGGAAATCAAGGGCTCAAAACAGAGAAACGTATATATTGATGTGTCAAGAGGCCTGGCTATCCTGTTGATGGTGTACGCAAATTATGCCATTGTTCCCAGAATCAGTACGGTGATATTTTCTTTTCATATGCCAATATTTATTTTGATCAGCGGTTATTTTTACAGGAAAGAAACTACATTAAAGACCACGTTGATAAAAACAGTAAGGGGATTGATCATGCCGTATATGGCGGCAACAATATTGTATGCATTTATCTCTTCCTGGCATTATGTAACACACACAGATATTTCCATTGTGTCCGGAGGAGAAGCTGCGAATATTTTTCTGCAGAAGATATATTACGGACTGTGGGGGATAAGCAATACATCTACTCTATTTCAAAATATAGAAAGTGTGGGACCGATTTGGTTCATTGTCTGTCTGGCATCTGTCAGGATAATGTATGCTCTGCTAAGTAAAATATTCAAAAATGAAAAAGTCCTATCAGTTGTTATTGGGGCTTTTTGCATTACAGGCTACCTGATTGGCAGATATGTAGCCTTTTTACCCTGGAGCTTAGATGTTGGAATGGTTTCTCTGGCTTTCTTCCATATTGGCTTTTTAATTCGAAAAGTAAATTGGCTGGAAGAAAAATGGAGTTTGACTTTAGCGCTGTTTCTGGTTATAGTATGGGTAGTGGATATTCATTACGGCGGCCTGGATCTGGCTGCGAGAAATTACGCTTATTTTCCTGTCTGCATCATTGGCGCAATAGCAGGAAGCATATTGGTACTGAAAGTTGGCGGCTTGTTGGCGAAAATGGAGGTGACAGCGTCTTTCTTAAGCTTCTGTGGCCGTCATTCTATGCTGATTTTGTGTATTCATTCTATGGAACAGCGTACATGCGCCTGGGCATCTATATTGCCGGATTTATCTGCGAATATAGTGTTTCTTTTCAGGATCATGATCATACTGATGTATACAGTGCTGTTTCTCTGCACATGGGCATGGTTAAAAAACAAAATGATTAAAGTAGAAAATGTATGGAGGAAATGATGAAGAATCGAAAGATCAAAAAGCTTTTGGCAAGAGTGTTAGTGACCGGAATATTGGCTGCGGCTTTGACCGGAAATTCTGTTATTGCTTATGCAGCTGCTTCTGAAGAGTCGGCTCAGGATGTTCAGGAAAATAATACTTCAGAAGAAACAGAGCTCAAAGAAAACAGCTGGAGATATGAAAACGGAGAGCCGATAAAAAATAACAGGGCTTCCAGAGCCGCTACTTATCCCTATGCATGGGAAAAAGTTGATGGACAGTATGTCAATGACAGAGGCGAGGCGATCCCCGGAGCTCAAAAAAAGGGCATTGATGTCAGCGAACATAATGGAACCATAGACTGGAATAAAGTAAAGGCAGACGGCATTGAATTTGCAATCATAAGATGCGGATATGGACAGGATATGGTTTCCCAGGATGACAAGCAATGGGAACATAATGTTTCGGAATGTGAACGGTTGGGAATCCCATATGGCGTTTATCTGTATTCTTATGCGGATACTGTGGAAAAGGCTGCCAGTGAAGCACAGCATGTTCTCAGGCTTTTAGAAGGACATAATCCTACATATCCGGTATACTACGACCTGGAGGATAGAGTGACAGAAGCGTTGTCCGCAAGCATGAAGGGCCAGGTGGCAAAAACATTTTGTGATGCTGTATCCGCAGCGGGATATAGCGTCGGTATTTATTCGAATCTGGACTGGTGGACGAACAAGCTGACAGATCCGGTATTTAACAATCCAAATTGGTCAAAGTGGGTTGCTCAGTGGAGTTCTACCTGTTCTTACACAGGAACATATGACATCTGGCAGTGCTCAAGTGAAGGTCGCGTAGATGGCATTGGAAATGGACAGACAGACGTGGATCTGAACTTTATGATGAGCAGCCCTGCTCCCGGAGCAGGAACACTGCAGTATGATGCTGCGACAGGAACATGGAACGTTTATAAAAACGGAAGTATAGACACCAGCTATACGGGCCTGGCTGAAAATGAATATGGCTGGTGGTATGTTACCAATGGAACCATAGACTGGAATTATACCGGAATGGCGCAAAACATTTATGGCTGGTGGTATGTTACCAATGGAGCCATAGACTGGAATTATGTAGGAATGGCCCAGAATGAATATGGCTGGTGGTACATCAGCAACGGAACGGTAGACTGGAATTATGTGGGAATGGCCG
>ERZ1643246.1253-NODE-1253-length-28224-cov-7.512088_pt1 | contig 28224 bp, 31 predicted proteins | sample MGYA00579265_ERZ1643246 | MGnify/ENA primary metagenome ERZ1643246 (study PRJEB29033, sample SAMEA4952261) | chicken gut metagenome | biome: Broiler Chicken; feature: Gastrointestinal Tract; material: Caecum | place: Ireland | collected 2018 | study: Broiler...
GATAGCTTGTTTCAGTGCGCCATTTTTCGGCCGCCCTCTGCTTTCTTTCACACTATCCTCCTCCTATAATTTCTTCATCCTTCTGTTATGCATTTTATCAGCTTTTTTATATTCCCCATATGAACAATCCTGTTTATTTTCAACACAATCTTGTATATTTACATCCATATTTTATTCAATATATCAAATTGTCATTGAAAAAAAGAGTAAAAAACAGTATAGTAGATACACAGCCGTATTTCCAACTTTTGAATTTTATATCCGACACTGATACGGTACCGTAAATATACAAATCGGAGAAATCTTTTTATGAAACGTCCATCCATTATTCGCTATTTAATTTCAACAATTATCGTCCTCTTTATTCTTGTGGCTGGCATTGACTGTTTTATCATCATCAATACCTATCAGGACCGAAAAACATTTTATGAACAAACATTTATTACCACCAGCAACAGCCTCGTACTGTCCTTAAATCGGTTATTTGACAACTCATTTTCCGCTATTCTGCAAACTGGATATGACGGTGCCTTCCAACGGTATCTGTTGAACAATTCTTCTAATCCTGCTCTTTCTCCCTATCTTCAAAGCAAGATTACTTCTGCCAAGGAACAGATTAGCAACTGCCGTGGAATTTTCTTATATTCTCAGAGCAACCATTCCTCTGTGTGCTCTGAAGATACCATATCTCAAGAATATCAGAAGCTTTTTGCCGATGTGGTAGAAAATTATTCGGATGAAATTACTAATTTTAATGCCTCTGTTTCAGATATTTATTATGCTGGCAACGATAAACATGCTATGGTTTTTTTTATTTTCCCCATTAACTGCATCCTTTCGGGAAGTAATGACAATGAACAATTCATTGGAGCCGTCCTTATAGATTTAACGCAATGGATCGATGAACAGCTTCAAAGCAGAGATGGGATGGAAAAATTAGTCGTATTTCAAAACGGTTCATATATAGGATCTCACAAACAATTTTATCCAAATCCGTCGCCTGCCTTTTCCGACATTCCTGCCGGTCGGTCTACTACGCAGAACGGAGGACATACTTACCTGACTTTTCGGTCATCCGCTGCGCCCTACACGCAATTAGGAATTATTTATTTTTACTCAGAGGATCTTCTGCTTACTCAAGTTGTCCGCTCTATGATACCTATTTTTATTTGTCAGCTGCTTTTTACCGGTGCCTTTTTTCTATTGACCATCCTGCTCATTCATTTTTACCGGTCTACTATTAATGGAGTTTCCATAGAAATGCAAAGAGTCAAACTTGGAGAGCCAATGTCAGATTCAGCCTATCCTTTCGTTTATAAAGAATTTCAGGCCTTTCCCTCCATTATTAATGCAATGATCCAACGGCTGGAATCTGAACAAAAAGAAAAAATAGAAAATCAGAAACGTCTTTACGATACTATGATTGCCCAAAAGCAAGCTGAATTAATTGCCTATCGTAACCAGATCAATCCTCACTTTTTAATTAATACCTTGACCTTTATCCAAAATTCTGCACAACTGCGTCAGGATCATAACAGTGTGGATCTAATCAGCCATCTGTCCAGTATGTTTCGCTATGCTTTATATTCGCCTTACATTGTAGATTTGGACACAGAAATCGAGCATTTGCAGTCTTACTTCGCTGTCATTAATATACGTTTCCCCAATAAATATGCTTTTCAGGTTAATGTCACAGACGAGGCCTCCGAATGGTTGGTTTTATCCATGCTGTTACAACCGCTGCTGGAAAACTCAATACGCCACGGTGCCGATAAGATACATTCTCAAATCCTGATTGAACTGAATGCTTATATAGAAAATGAAATTTTATTTATATATTTTAAAGACAATGGAGCTGGCATTTCTTCACAAAAGTTAAAAGAAATTACCAGCGGTCTCTCGCATCCGGATTCTCACTCTGGTCAGCGAGAAAGTATTACATTAAAAAACATTTATCATCGAATCAAACTTCTGTATGGGGCTGCAGCTGATTTCACTATTCAGTCAGAGGAAGGCGAATGGACGGAAATCACTTTAAAGCTCCCCCATTTGGATGATTCCACGATTGAAACCCTGTATAAGATTTCTTCTACCCGCTAAATAATGTAGCACCTATTTCCTGTTGCGGATTACACATGCGGTATTTCGCAGACAGGGGACAGGTGCTATTTCATATTTATTAACACTCTCTTGACAATTCCCCTCTCCCGCCGTATACTTTCATTTAGTTTGATTTCAAACTAATATTGTTCAGGAGGCACATTTTATGCTGGATCAGGAACTCCACTATCTTCTGATGGTAGGCTACAATCTCGGCAGCCGCGCCATTACCTCCCGCATTGCCGACACCGGTCTTCTGCCGGGACAGCCCAAAATCCTGGAATACCTGATGGAGCACGATGGCTGCACCCAGAAGGAAATCAGCGAGGGCTGCGGACTGGACAAATCCACCATCGCCATTCTTCTTCCAAAGCTGGACAAAGCCGGCCTGATCCGCAGGGAGTCCTGCAGCACCGACCGGCGTTTTTTTCATGTGTATTTGACAGCGGAAGGAAAAAAGATGGGTACACAGGTACGGCAAATCTGCGCTTCCTGGGACGAAGAGGTATGGGGAAATCTTCCGCCTTCTGAAAGGGAAGCATTTCTGGACACTTTAAGGGCCTTGATCCGGCAGATGAAGGAACTTTCCCGTTCCCATACCTGAACGCGGCATGAGCCGTCCAAAACAAACCACATTTCACACAAAGGAGAGATTTTAACTTATGAAACAGACCATTTACCGTTATGCCTGGTTCATCCTGGGCATCGTCATCAACGGCTTCGGGGTGGCCGCCATCACCAAAGCCGCTCTGGGAACCTCCCCCATCTCAAGCGTTCCCTATGTTCTCAGCCTGCGCTTTCCCTTTTCCCTGGGACAGTTCACCTTCGTATTCAACATGTTCATCATTCTGGCCCAGGTGGTTCTGCTGAAAAAAGATTTTAAGCCCTTCCAGTTCCTTCAGATCGGTGTTACCTTTCTCTTCAGCGCCTGCATCGATCTGAGCATGGCCCTGCTTTCCTTCCTGAACCCCCAGGGTATCCTGGCCTGCCTGATCTCCCTTCTCGCAGGATGCGCGATCCTGGCTTTCGGCATCAGCGTGGAGGTAGCGCCGGATGTTCTGATGGTTCCGGGCGAAGGGCTGGTAAGCGCTATTACCCGGGTAACCGGAAAACGCTTTGGCTCTGTAAAAGTAGCCTTCGATACCACCCTGATGGTCTGTGCCCTGATCCTCTCTCTGATCTTCTTCCGGGGCATCAACGGACTGGGAATCGGCACCATTGTTTCTGCCCTGATCGTAGGAAAGATTGTCAATTTCTTCAACCGCCGTCTGAAGCTCATCTCTTTGATCCGGGAGCTGCGGCCTCAGGAGACAGCGTAATCTCCATTCTTTTTTTCAGCGCCTCCACCACTGCCCGTCTGGACCTCTCCTCCACCTGCAAGGTCAGCCTGGGCTCATTGATGTGCTCCAGATAATGGGCATCGGAATTGCTGATGATCCGGCATCCCTCCAGGTATGGGTGGTCCCGCTTCAGTCCGTGGAGTTTTCCCAAATCCTTCACCTCCGCTGTGACAAAACAGCTGTCCGGAGGAATAAAACCCAGATTGGCAATCAGGCTGTTGGCATTCTTGTCAATATGGGCCGGAAACATAACTCCGTCAAATTTCAGCGCCAGCTCCCAAAGCTCCTGAAAAGAGATCTCCGTGGCATTAATCAGAAGATTGGGCTCCTCCGCGCAGATCTGGTCATGGCAGTCATAGATCTGCTGTCTGCCGAATATCTCCTCCCGGTTGGGAAATTTCATCAAACGTGCATAAACGTAAGCGTCAAAATCAAGAGCCGCCTCCAGATTTCCAAACAGGCAGACGGCATGGACCTCCTCCGCCGTAGTCACCTCGATTCCCGGCATGGCCAGTATCCCGTACTCCTTTGCCGCGGCCAGCAGCGCAGGACAGTTGCGGCAGGAATTGTGGTCCGTCAGGGCGATCAGATCCAGCCCCTTCACCATGGCCATCCCCGCAATATTGGCCGGAGTCATATCCTCATCCCCGCAGGGTGACAGGCAGGAATGGATATGAAGGTCATAAAACAAATTCACGGGTTCAACAGCTGCCAGACCTTCAAAGCCGCCTCAAAGACCGGCATGGAGGTGGACAGCACCGTGATCCCCTGCTGCCTGGCTTTTGCTGCGGCATTTTCATCCAGAGCCGCATCCTCTGCCAGGATGACGCAGGCGGCCTCCGCCAGGGAAGCCACCGCCAGGGTATTGATATTGGCCATTACCGTCACCCAGGCGCATCCCTCCGGCGCCCGGCTCATGGCTACGCTTAAAAGGTCGCAGCAAAAGGGCTTCGTGATCTGCCGCTGCCGGTCATCTCCCGGATTCACCGTCCGGAAGATTTCCATTTCCATCAACTCCTGAACCGTCACTTTGCTCCTCCTCCTTCTTGTCAAGCAGAGACATCTCCTGAGAAATTCTTCCTATGTACTCCTTGATCAGCTTCAAAGGCTCCTGCTTCTCGATTCCCCCATCAGACAAATCCTCTGCCAAAACAGCAACTTCTTCCGACAGCTTATGGAGGTTCTCCCTCAGATAATACACGCAGTCACTCTCATTGGCCTCCCCCCGCACGATATCCTCCGCCAGAGCCTTGCAGGTAGGCGCTCCGCAGGAACCGCAGTCCAGCCCCGGAAACTTCTTCATCAGCCGTTCTACCTGGTTCAGGCGGGAAAAACTCTCCATCATGGTATTTCCCAGGCTGAACACCGGCTCATACTGAACGCCTGTGGTCCAGGGAATAATCCGCTGGCTCAGATCGTCCATATGGGTTCTTGCCACCGGCATATATTTGCGAAGCCGCTTCAGCTTCACCTCCGCCACGTAAGGATTTTCCACCGTCAAAACGCCTCCCACGCAGCCGCCGTTGCAGGCATTCAGCTCCACAAAACGGAGATTGGTGAACTTCTGGTCCTCCATGTCCTCCAGCACCCGGATGACGTTTTCAATGCCGTCCGCCGCCAGATAGCTCTCTGTAAAGAGGCCGCTGGCTTCCCCGCCGCTGTGTCCCCAGCTAATGCCGATCTTCCCCGCTGTTCCGATGGCCGGGTACTCCTCCTTTCCCACCGCTTTCATACAGGCCAGGAGCTTGGGGTATACATCCTTAATAGCCAGGACCTTATCCACCTGGCTCTTCTCTGTCCCCAGCGGAGCCTTCACATAGGTTACCTTGGAAGGGCAGGGAGAAATGAAAATAATGCCGATCTTCTCCCTGGGGAGTCCTGTTTGTTTCATTGCTCTCTCTGCCGCCAGAACTGCTGCCACCTCCACCGGAGGATTTAAAGGCAGCAGGTGGGGGATCAGATTGGGGAACCTTACCCGAATCAGACGAACCACTGACGGACAGGCCGTACTGATAAAAGGCAGCCCCTCCTCATGCTCGGAAATATACTGACGGGTAGCCTCGCTGACCAGCTCCGCTGCCGCTCCCACCTCAAACACATCGTCAAAGCCCATGCGGATCAGGGCGTTGAGGACAATATTCACATCGTCCAGATTATTAAACTGGCTGTACAGGGAGGGCGCCGGAAGGGCTACCGTGTACTCATACTGCCGCATACAGTCCAGACGGTCGTAAGTGGCATGCTTGGCGTGATGAGGGCAGACCCGGATGCATTCCCCGCAGTCGATACAGAACTTGTTGTTGATGCTGGCCTTGCCTCCCCGCACCCGGATGGCCTCTGTGGGGCACCGCTTGATGCAGTTGATGCAGCCCTTGCACAGGGAGGCGTCCAGCCTTACGGAATGATAGAATTTATCCATTTTCCTCGCCTCAAATCTTCACTTTCATGGTAATCTTGGTCCCCTCCCCAAGACGGGTATCAATCTCCATCTCATCGGAATACTTTTTCATGTTGGGCAGTCCCATTCCTGCTCCGAATCCCAGAGAGCGGATTTCATCCGGAGCTGTGGAATATCCTTCCTTCATAGCCAGGGACACATCCGGGATTCCGGGGCCTACATCGTCCAGAATCATCAAAATCTCCTGAGGCGTAATCTCCACCATGATCTTTCCTCCCCTGGCATGGATGACCATGTTGATTTCACCTTCATACATGGCGATGGCCACCTTGCGGATGGCTTCCGGGCTGACTCCCAGCTGTTTTAGCTTCCGCTTTACATCGCTGCTGGCCTCCCCTGCCCTGGTAAAATCGTCCGGGGATATATCATAATTTAAACGAATCGCATCCTCCATATTACTTTCCCCCTTTAGCTGGCTCCCCCGTGAAGACCTGCCGCATAGAGCATTCCGCAGGCGGAAAACATCCGGTGTCCGGTGGACAGCACCACCAGCCCCCGTTCCTTTGCCATCTGAAGCATCGCCTCATCAGGCTTTTTCCCCCTGACGAAGATCAGGCAGACTATATCCAGCATCTCCGCTGTGCGGATTACCTGAGGATTGCACAAGCCCGTCAGCAGAATGGAATGGTCCTTTGAGAAAGCCAACACATCACTCATCATATCCGAACCGCAGGCGGTGCGCACTTCCCGGTCCAGGTACTCCTCCCCCACCAGAACCCGCGCACCTAAAATGTCTCTCGCATCTCGAACCGTCATACCTTTCCTCTCCTTTTTTCCGTGTCCTAACGAAATCTGTCGCCGTCCTTTCCTAATAGTCTATCACATTTTACTGGATATTTTCAACAGATACTTCCATTTTCCCCCTGCTCTAATCGTTAGTTTTTTCACATTGACTGTGGATTTTTTTTACAATCTGTGCTAGAATATTGTTACATTGCACAATGCACAACACGTAAGGAGGTAAAAACGAATGGCTTGCAAAAAAACCACCGTTCCATTCTCTGGAACGCCGGAGCAGGAGGCAGAACTGAAAGCCGCAATTGCGGAACTGAAAAGTGAGCCCGGTGCTCTGATGCCTGTCATGCAGAAAGCGCAGGAAATCTATGGTTATCTTCCCATTGAAGTTCAGACCATGATATCCGACGAAATGGGTATTCCGTTGGAGAAAGTCTACGGAGTATCCACATTTTATGCCCAATTTGCCTTACAGCCCAAGGGCAAATACAAAATTTCCGTCTGTCTTGGCACTGCCTGTTATGTAAAAGGCTCCGGAGATATCTTTAATAAGCTGGAAGAAATTCTTGGCATCACCAGCGGCGAATGTACTCCCGACGGAAAATTCTCCCTGGATTCCTGCCGCTGCGTAGGAGCATGCGGACTGGCCCCCGTTATGATGATCAACGGCGAGGTGTACGGCCGTCTTACCCCTGACGATGTACCCGGGATCCTGGCCAAGTACAATTAACGCCTATGCTGCCTGAGATTTCTTTAAATGTATTGGATATTTCGGAGAATTCCACCAGAGCAGGAGCCACTCTTGTCTCCATTCTTGTAAAGGTCAGCCACAAGGACGATACCCTGACCGTAACCATCGGCGACAACGGCTGCGGCATGACGCCGGAGCAGGTAAGTCATGTAACCGACCCTTTCTTTACCACCAGAACTACCCGGAAGGTAGGGCTGGGTGTTCCGTTTTTCAAGCTTGCCGCAGAGAGCACCGGCGGGCACTTCCATATTGAATCGGAGCCTGGTAAGGGCACCACGGTAACAGCGGTATTCGGGCTGTCCCACATTGACCGCATGCCTCTGGGGGATATCACCTCCACCATCCACAATCTGATCATCTATCATCCGGATACGGATTTCATCTATACATACCAGTATGATGACAGCTCGTTTACACTGGATACCAGGCAAATGCGGGAGATCCTGGAAGGGATCCCCTTAAACGCGCCGGAGGTATCGGACTACATTTTAGGATATCTGACAGAAAACAAACAGGAAACCGATGGAGGAGCCATCATTTAACGCTGCGGCTCCCCCTGCAACATTTTTGGCACTCTTTTAGAAGGAGGAAGGTAAAGACATGAAAACTCTTGCAGAATTAAAAGCAATTCGCGAAAAGATGCAGAGCCAGGTAAACTTACGTGCCGAGGACCACAACCATATCCGTGTGGTAGTGGGCATGGCCACCTGCGGAATCGCCGCAGGCGCAAGACCTGTTTTAAATACCCTCGCCCAGGAAGTTCAGAAAAAAGGACTGACGGACAAGATTTCCGTTACCCAGACCGGCTGTATCGGCTTATGCCAGTATGAACCCATTGTAGAGGTTATGGAACCGGGCAAGGAGAAAGTTACCTATGTAAAAATGAACCCTGAGAAAGCCTTAGAGGTTCTGGAGCGCCATCTGATCGGCGGCCATGTGGTTGAGAAATACACCATGGGCGCAGCAGATGTAAAGTAAAGGAGGAATCCCATCATGTATCGTTCACATGTACTTGTCTGCGGCGGCACCGGATGTACTTCCTCCGGAAGCCCCCAGATCATGGAAGCTTTAAAATATGAAATCAAACGCCAGGGCCTGGAAGATGAGGTAGCAGTGGTGGAAACCGGCTGTCACGGACTCTGCGCCTTAGGACCCATTATGATCGTATATCCGGATGCCACCTTCTATTCCATGGTGCAGCCCGGCGATATTCCGGAAATCGTGTCTGAGCATCTGCTGAAAGGCCGTGTGGTCACCCGTCTGCTCTACCAGGAGACCGTAAGTCCCTCCGGCGGCATCAAGGCTTTAAGCGACACGGACTTTTACAAAAAACAGCACCGCATCGCTCTGCGCAACTGCGGCGTCATCAACCCGGAAAATATCGAAGAGTATATTGGGACCGGCGGATATGAAGCTCTGGGCAAGGTTCTGACGGAAATGACTCCCGATGACGTCATCCAGGTTCTTCTGGATTCCGGTCTGAGAGGCCGCGGCGGCGCCGGTTTCCCCACCGGACTGAAGTGGAAGCTGTGCAAACAGAATGACGCGGACCAGAAGTATGTCTGCTGCAACGCCGATGAAGGTGACCCCGGCGCATTTATGGACCGTTCCGTGCTGGAGGGCGACCCCCACGCAGTTCTGGAAGCCATGGCCATCGCCGGATACGCCATTGGAGCCAGCCAGGGCTACATCTATGTCCGGGCCGAGTATCCCATCGCCGTTGAGCGTCTGAAAATCGCCATCAAGCAGGCCAGAGAGATGGAGCTTTTGGGTAAAAATATCTTCGGCTCCGGCTTCGATTTCGACATCGACCTGCGCCTGGGCGCCGGCGCCTTTGTCTGCGGCGAGGAGACCGCCCTCATGACCTCCATCGAGGGCAAGAGAGGTGAGCCCAGACCCAGGCCGCCATTCCCGGCTCAGAAGGGACTCTTCGGAAAGCCCAGTATCCTGAACAATGTGGAAACCTACGCCAATATTCCCCAGATTATCTTAAACGGCCCCGAATGGTTCGCCTCCATGGGTACAGAGAAATCCAAGGGAACTAAGGTATTCGCCCTGGGCGGCAAGATCCACAACACAGGACTGGTGGAGGTTCCCATGGGTACCACCCTGCGCACTGTCATCGAGGAGATCGGCGGCGGCATCCCCAACGGCAAGAAGTTCAAGGCAGCCCAGACCGGCGGCCCCTCCGGCGGATGTATCCCGGCCGAGCATTTTGACGTTCCCATCGACTACGACAACCTGATCGCCATCGGCTCCATGATGGGCTCCGGCGGACTGATCGTGATGGACGAGGATGACTGCATGGTGGATATCGCCAAGTTCTTCCTGGAGTTCACCGTTGAGGAATCCTGCGGAAAATGTACCGCCTGCCGCATCGGCACCAAGCGTATGCTGGAAATCCTGACCAAGATCACCAAGGGCCAGGCCACCATGGAAGACCTGGATAAGCTGGAGGAACTGTGCTATTACGTGAAGAGCAATTCCCTGTGCGGACTGGGCCAGACAGCTCCCAACCCGGTGCTTTCCACTCTGCGGTATTTCCGCGATGAGTATGAAGCTCACATCAAGGAAAAGAGATGTCCCGCAGGCGTCTGTAAGGCACTTCTGTCCTACAACATCGACCGCGACAAGTGCCGCGGCTGTACGCTGTGTGCCAGAACCTGCCCGGCCGGCGCTATTATGGGCTCTGTAAAGAATCCTCATATCATCGACCAGACCAAGTGCATCAAGTGCGGCGCCTGCATGGAGAAATGTAAGTTCGGCGCGATCTACAAGAAATAATAAGGGAGGGAACCGACCATGGAAACCATTAATCTGAAAATCAACGGCATTTCTGTCAGTGCTCCCAAGGGTTCTACGATCCTGGAAGCTGCCAGACTGGCCCACATTGAAATCCCTACTCTGTGTTTCTTGAAGGAAATCAATGAGATTGGCGCCTGCCGTATCTGTATTGTAGAACTGAAAAACGGCAAGATGGTAACGTCCTGTGTATATCCGGCTGAGGAGGGAATGGAGGTATTTACCAATACTCCCAGAGTGCTGGATTCCAGAAAAAAGACCATCCAGCTGCTTTTGTCCAACCACAACCGTTCCTGCCTCTCCTGCGTGCGCAGCGGACACTGCGAGCTCCAGGAGCTGGCTCACGCCCTCGGCGTGGAGGACGAATCCTACTACGACGGCGAGAAGACGGAGACGGAAATCGACACCTCCGCCGTCCACATGATCCGGGACAACAGCAAGTGCATCCTCTGCCGCCGCTGCGTGGCCGTCTGTGAGAATGTACAGGGCATCGGCGTAATCGGTCCCAACCACCGGGGCTTTAACACCCAGATTGGCTCCGCCTTTGAGATGGGGCTGGGCGAGACCTCCTGCGTATCCTGCGGACAGTGTATCGCAGTCTGCCCCACCGGCGCTCTGACGGAAAAGGACAGCACCGCCGATGTTTACGCTGCCATCGCAGACCCGAAGAAACATGTCATCGTCCAGACAGCTCCCGCTGTCCGTGCTGCCCTGGGTGAGGAGTTCGGACTGCCCATCGGCACCAACGTGGAGGGCAAGATGGCTGCAGCCCTGCGCCGCCTTGGCTTTGACAAGGTATTTGATACCGACTTTTCCGCAGACCTTACCATTATGGAGGAAGCGCATGAGTTTGTCCAGCGGGTCCAAAACGGCGGTGTCCTTCCGATGATCACTTCCTGCTCCCCCGGCTGGGTAAAATACTGCGAGCACTACTTCCCGGATATGACCGAGAATCTGTCCTCCTGCAAATCTCCCCAGCAGATGTTCGGCGCCATCGCCAAATCCTACTATGCGGAGAAGATGGGAATTGACCCGAAGGACATTGTCAGCGTCAGCGTGATGCCCTGTACCGCGAAAAAATTTGAAATCGGCCGTCCTGATGAGGACGCCAACGGAGTTCCCGATGTGGATATTTCCATCACCACCAGAGAGCTGGCACGGATGATCAAAAAGTCCGGTATCCGCTTCCTGGATCTGCCCGATGAGAAGTTTGACGAGCCTTTAGGCCTTGGCTCCGGCGCAGGCGTCATCTTCGGCGCAACCGGCGGCGTCATGGAAGCGGCTCTCAGAACCGCAGTGGAGACCCTGACCGGCGAGGAGCTGCCCAAGCTGGACTTCACGGAAGTCCGGGGCACCAAGGGCATCAAGGAGGCCACCTATACCGTAGCCGGCATGGAGGTAAAGGTAGCAGTCGCTTCCGGCCTGGGCAATGCCAGGGAGCTGTTAAATAAGGTGAAATCCGGCGAGGCCCACTATCACTTTATTGAGATCATGGGATGTCCCGGCGGCTGCGTCAACGGCGGCGGACAGCCCCAGCAGCCCGGCTATGTTCGCAACACTACCGATATCCGGGCCCTCAGAGCCAAAGTTCTCTATGACAGCGATGCCGGCAATCCCATCCGCAAGTCCCATGAGAATCCGGCCATCAAGGAGCTTTACGCCACCTATCTGGGAGAGCCTGGAAGTGAGACGGCCCACCACCTGCTGCATACGACTTATGTGAAGAGGAGTATCAATCAGCATTAATTGATGGCCGCGTACATCGCACTTAGTATTTGATCAACAAAATCCCCGCTGCCAGCGAATGAATGGTCCGCTGCGGCGGGGATTCTTTTGTTATGAGCACTTTAGCCCTGTCTCTATATTGATTACATTTTGCTCCACTTTTTGTACCATGCGGCTACTGTTTTCTCATCTTCCTCCAGAATGTCAGCTGCCTCCTGAGGCGAGTAGCCCTTGCGGTACAGGTTGCGGGCGGTTCTGATGCTTCTTTTTCTGTCACCCTCTGCAACCCCTTCTTCATGCGTATTTTTCAAATGCTTTTTCTCAAAAATCCTGATAAACAGCCGGTCCTTGTACCCCCGGTTTGCCCTGCGGCGTTTTTCCTTGTAAAGGGTGTTTTCGGCTGTGAAAATGCAGCCATAGAAATCCGGATTCCCCGGATAAAATGAAGTATGTTGCAGTATGAACACTGCATGTGATGTGGTCATTCTATCAAAAAAGCGGGAAAGATGCAAGCGCTAAGTGCCCGCAGCAGCAAAGGCCCCCGGCAGAACCCTTTTCCTGAAAAGACATTCCGCCGGTGGCTTCCAACTCGCTTAATCTTCTCTTGATCCCTCCGAAGCCGGCTCCTCCATCATCTTCCATCTCAGCACCACCCGGAACAAATCTCCTTCTACAGACAGTTCCATGGTGCCGTCCTGCAGTTCCGTAAAGCTCTTGGCGATGGCAAGGCCCAAACCGGAGCCTTCCGTATTCCGGGACTCATCTCCCCGGACAAACCGCTCCATTAGCTCCTGGGGAGATACAGTCACCTCCGCCGCGGAAATATTCATCAAGGTGATGACCACCCATCCCTCCTGAGTCTCCAGAGTCACGTAAGCCCGTGTATTCGGCATGGCATATTTTGTAATATTCACCAGAAGATTTTCAAAAATCCGGTAGGTCCGCTGGCCGTCCAGATTTGCGATCACTTTTTCCTCCGGCAGCTTCCATCGGAAATCTATGCCGCAGCCGGCAATGCGCTCGGAAAGCTCCAGCCGTACTTCTTTTATGAGGCTCACCAGGTCCACCGGCTCCAGATGGAGATTCACGCTTCCGCTGCTGGCCTTGCTGACCTCAAATAAATCCTCGATCAGCACTTTCAGACGCATGGACTTCTGCTCCAGCACATCGATGTAGGAGTCCTGCTCCTCTTTTGTAATCCCCGGCTGCTTCAACAGATTCACATAGGTGATAATGGCCGTCAGGGGCGTTTTCAAATCGTGGGACACATTGGTGATCAGCTCCGTCTTGGTCCGTTCGCTCTTCACCTCCTGGTCCACCGCCTTCTTAAAGCCCTGGCGTACCCGGGCCAGCTGCTCCTTCAAGGGCTCGAACAGTCCCAGATTTTCCGTCACATCCACATCCAGATTGCCTTCCGCCATCTGATTGATGGCATTTAACAGCACATCGTATTTCTCCTGCATCTGTTTCCAGTACCGCTGGATCAGCACAAACAGGACCAGGGAGTAGATCACCAGGACTCCGATGCCCGCAAACCACAGCAGAGAAATCAGCGCCAGGATAATGAAGTTGGCGATCACTGCCTTTCCGATGGCCTTCGTGGAATTGGAATGCCAGTCTACCTCGTTAAAGGGGTTCAGGCAGCGCACTATCCAGCGTTTGATAAACCGGCAGAAACGCAGGGTCCATGTCCGTTCCTTCAGATATCTCCACAGCCCCAGCCGCAGCACAGAGCCAGTGCTGACCGCCATCCAGAAGAGTATCCCGTAGGTAAACATCCAAACAGCCAGGTTCGCCAGAAACTCCAGGACCTCAGCCGCGGCAGGCAGAATCCCCGCCTCCGTCAGCTCCCGGATTATTTCTCCCTGGACAGTCAGCTCGATCATTCCCGCCGGTACGCCTCCGCATACCAGTGCGGTCCAGCAGAACCCCAGCACACACATAGGTTCAAAAGACAGGCGGCTGCCCCTTCTCTCACCCAATCCCAGAGGCCGGATGGCCGGAAGGATAAAAGCCAGCAGGGCCAGGATACCGCCGATTACGGCCACCACTCCATAATATCCGCCGGAGCTGACATAGTCGTGAAGGGCCGGAGTAGTCGGACCATCGATATAGCGGAAATCGCTCAAATCAAACTGATAAACGTAAGTAACATCCCTGGGCCCTGAAAAAGCCACGCCGCTGTATCGGTAGTCCCCTGAAACCCTCTGTTCCAGCGGGTCATAAAACTGGAAGTTGGTCATCAGATTGCCCATGCGGTCCCGGTTTACATCAGGACCATCCACCGACTTCACTTCCATAGCACCGGATTCATCGAAATGCAGCGTCAAACGCATTTGGCCATTTTCCAGCTTTTGAGAGAAAAATACGGATGGATTCTCCACATTGCTCCCCAAAAGCTTTCCCTGACTGTCCATCATTTCATAAGGAAGAATCTGGCTGTATTCTCTGGCAAAGGACTGCCATTCTTGTCCTACGGAATCCATAGTGGACTGAAGGTCCTCGTAATAATAGGCATCATAAGTTGAATTCTGGGAATCGTCCCATGTATCCTCCTCCCAGGTCTCCTCGCCGGAGATGGCATCATCTGCCTGGGCGCTTTCCTCCTGGCGGATCTTCTCATCCAGTCCCGGTAAAAATACCTGGGAAGGGGTAAGAATCTTCCCCGCCTCCTTCTGCTTCTGCTCCCGCCAGGCCTGATAGATGCTGTTCATGATCTGAATGGAGGCCGAATGTTCTGTCCGGCTGCTCTCCTCCACGGACTGCTCATACCCTGCATGCCACTGTGCAGCTTTTTCCTGTATATACGGGTAGGCCAGTACCGTCAGAAGAGCCGCCGCCGTTACCAGAAATACACACAGGAACACACCGATTCTATGGCTGTTTTTCAATCTTGTATCCAACTCCCCACACCACCTTTACATATTTCGGGTCTTTGGGATTTACCTCGATTTTCTCGCGGATATTGCGAATGTGGACCATTACTGTGTCCGTATTCACCGCCCGCTCGTTCCAGACCCGTTCATAAATTTCATCCGCCGGAAATACCCGGCCGGGATTCTGAATCAACAGCAAAAGGATCCGGTACTCAATGGGAGTCAGTTTCACCGGCTTATCGTCCACGGTCACCTCTACGGTCTCCTCATTAATCTCAAGACCGCCCAGGCGGTGGATTTTCGGATTGTCCGGCTGTTTCTGATTCAGCCGCTCCATAAATCGGTGATAGCGGCGCAGCTGGGAATTGACTCTGGCCAACAATTCCATGGGAGTAAAAGGCTTGGTAATATAATCATCCGCTCCCATATTCAGCCCCAGGATCTTATCCACATCCTCCGATTTAGCCGACAGGAAAATCACCGGAAAATCGTATTTTTCCCTCAGGCGGACCACCATGGTAATGCCGTCCATTCTGGGCATCATCACATCTACGATCGCCAGCTGGACCTCCTCCTGCTCCAAAAGTTTCAGTCCCTCCACGCCGTCCGCAGCCTGAAGGACCTGGTAACCCTGGCTCCGCAGGAAAATTTCCACTCCCTCTCTGATCTCCTTGTCATCCTCTACCAGCAGAATCCGATCCGCTCCCATATCAGCTTTCCTCCTTGCCTACGATGGTATCTTAACAGCCAAAACAAAAAAGCGCCTTCATAAAATCTAAAAGATTTTCTAAAGATTATCGTAAGCGCCCAAAAGACGGACGCTAAGTGCTCGTAACAAACACGCCAGCCCTCTAAACAGGGCTGGCGCGATAAATTTTTAAACTTTACTGACGATGCATGGAGAACTTGTCCATGGGGTACTTCTTCAGGTTCTCCCTTACCTTCCGGCCATCGGCCTCTCCCAGAAGCTTGTCCCGGTCCTTCTTGAACTCGTTCTCAGCCTTGCGCTTGCTGGGGCCTCCTACGCAGCCTCCCACACAAGCCATGCCTTCGATAAAGTCCTCAGGCAGACGGTTTACTTTCAGCATCAGCAGAGCTTTCTTGCACTCCACGGCGCCGCTGCAGCGGGCAACCTTGATGCCGTCGGTGCTTTCTCCTGCCTCCTGCATGCACTCCAGCACTGCGTTGGTCACGCCGCCGCCGTTTCCGAAGCGCTTGCCGAAAATGGAGCTCTCCTGATAATCATTGGGCTCTGGCTCTAAGTCTACGCCCTTGGCCTTCATCATATTATAGATCTCTTCCAGGTTCAGAACATAGTCCGCATTGTCCTTGACATTCAAGTCCAGAGCCTCGCTCTTCTTGGCGATGCAGGGTCCGATAAATACGGTAACGGTCTCCGGGTCCATGGCCTTTAACAGTCTGGATACCGCACACATAGGAGATACGGTGGTAGACATGTTGTCCAAAAGCATGGGGAAATGCTTCTTGATCATATTGACAAAGGCGGGGCAGCAGGAAGTGGTCATCTTCTTGCCTTCCTTGTAAGCCTCAGCCCACTCATCGGCCTCGTAGGCAGCGGTCATGTCTCCGCCCAGACCTACCTCCACCATGTCAGCGAATCCCACCTTCTTTAAAGCGGTCTTCCAGCTGGCCATGGTAATATCCGGTCCGAACTGTCCCTCAATGGAGGGAGCTACCATTGCGACTACCTTCTTGCCTGCCTTAATCATCTGGATGACATCTACCACGAAAGTCTTGGAGTCGATGGCGCCGAAGGGGCAGCTGTGTACGCAGTTCCCGCACTCGATGCACTTCTTCTCATCGATTTCGCAGATGCCGTACTCATCGTATGTAATAGCGTCCACCGGGCAGCTCTTCTTGCAGGGGCGCTCCAGATGCGCAATGGCATTGTAAGGACATGCCTGGGAGCACTTTCCGCAGGATTTACATTTGCCGGGGTCGATGTAGGCCCGGTCCCGGCCCATGCTGATGGCTCCGAAATTACAGGAGTTCTGGCAGGCCTTTCCCATACACTTCTGGCAGTTGTCCGTTACCACATAAGCGGCGATGGGACACTCCTCACATGCCGCATTGATCACCTGCACCACATTTGAGGAATCCTTGCCCTTGGGACATTTTCCCTCTGCCAGGCGGACTCTCTGACGAATGATCTCTCTCTCTTTATAGATGCAGCAGCGGTACTGAGCCTGGGGGCCGGGAATGATATCATAAGGAATATCATGCTCTTTCTCCTTCAGATTGTCCTCCCAAGCGGCTTTGGATACCGCATAGAGCACCTCGTGCTTCAGCTTTAATATTGTCGCATCATTGGTTACCATTGATTAATCCTCCTCATAATCCCTATCTATCAAACAATCTACACTATTTGTATACAAAATGCAAGTCTAAAAACAGAAACAAAAGCGAAAAAAATGTCCATTTTTTCCTAATAATAGGAAACTGTTACCTTTTTGCCCATTTCCTCGATGACACTTTTCAGCTGCTCCACCAGATTCTGCCGGATGCCAAGGTCAAATGGAAGGCCGGGATTCTGGTAAGCGCTGTTGATGGCCTTGCCCACATACAGATGAACCTCCGTGCAGTCCTCGATCAGTACCTTGGCCACCATGGACGCGCCGTTGGGCTTATCCAGCTCCAGGAAAAATTCCTCGGAAACCGTCTCATTTTTCACATAGCGCCGCAGCAGATGAACCACCCGGTTTAAGGTGAGAACACCTTCGGTTACCAAATCCACCCCGTCCATGTAGGCGATGGGCGGAATCTCCGGATCCACATAATCCAGAGAAACATTCAGCTTCTTCTTCAGTACTCTGGACACAATGGTCGCGCTGGTACCGCCGCAGACAATGGTTTTAGCATTGGGGTCGGACATAAAATCCTGCACCATGCGTCCGTCGTCCTCCGGATTTTTGGCAGGGCCGGTCATCAGGTGTACAGGCTTGCTGTCAATAATCCGCATACAGGCTACCGTGGTATCGTCTCCGGGCCGGAACTGGTAGAGCTCATCGCAGGCACGGCTGATGGCCGCCGCAAGACGAACCGCGGAAATCGTCAGGGCATACTGGCGCACCGCATATTCCGCTATATCCTTCCACAGCCATCCAAAATTCAGCAGCTCTCCCACGCCGGCGTGGATGGTCCCGTCGCTCATGAGGATCAGGGCGTCCCCCTTCTGTACCTTGAACCGGTATTCATTAATCTTCTTGCCCTGAATTTCCCGGATATTCTGGGGAATCTCCATCAGCTTCCCATCCCGGATGAAAATGCAGCCCGGATTGTCGTACTCTACCAGATAGGCATCTCCATTATGGTATACCTGGAGAATGCTGAAGGTGGAGTAGGCCACCTGACGCACCTGGCAGATGGGCAGAGTCTCGCTGATGGTTTCCACACATTCCTCCAGAGTGGCACCATTAAGAAACATGGTCCCCAGGATCTTGGAGGTGAGGGTGGAAAGAATGTTGGCCTTCACGCCGCTCCCCATGCCATCCGCCAGAATCATGATATTGGAATCCTCGGTCTGAAGGATTTCCACCTTATCTCCGCAGAGGATTTCGGTATACTTGTTCAGACTTTTATACGCAACATCTACCGTAATACCCATGCGCTACCTCCCAACTCCCTTGGGGCCATTTCCGGGAGTGAAATGGACGTATCCCCCCTGGGGACGGACCGGTACTTTTCCGAGGCTCACATACCCGGTATGATGCTCCTCCTGGGGTACATCGGTCTGCGGCGTTTTTGCGCTCCCCAGATGAACGTTGGGAAGGCTGGCATCCTCCTCACCTCCGGTAAAACCGCTGTCGGGGGCGCCGTCGTCCAGAAGGGATTTGCACAGCTTGGTCAGTGTGGTCTTTGTCTCCGCAGTCGTTTCACCAAGAAGCCCAGCGATCTCCTGGGCAACCATCATCTGCTTGTGAATCACTTTCTGCGCCAGGTCGATGGTTTCCAGGTTCTTCTCGTAATCCTCCCTGGCCTGCTCCTCCTCCTTGGTAATGTCGATAAAGGTGGCCAGGACCGCATTTTCCTTCTCAATGTAAACAATGTTCTGCAGGGTGGACAGATGATACTCCGGATAGCTTACCCGCTTGCCATGGATATTCTGATGGGTTTCAAATACCCACTGGAAATCAGAGGGATCGATAAACTCATAGAGATACATCTCCAGCGCCTCTGCCCTGGTTTTTCCGAAATACCGCTCTCCCACATCGGAATACTCCATGATCTTCATATCCTGGTTTACGATCAGGACAATGTTGGGCGAGGTCTCCATCACCAGGTTGGACATGGACTCTGCCTTCTCATGCATAAACGGGATACACATGCTGACCTCCGCCTTGTGCTGGAACACGGCGATGGCCTTGTCCCGGCAGGTGGGATAACCGCAGGCTCCGCAGTTTAGCTCGTCCTCGGGCCGGGTCTTGTTGGTCATGCGCAGAATCGCCCGAATCTCCTCCTCCGTAGGCTGAGGGTCCTTAGGCGAATGATCCTCAAACTCCTTTGCAAAGGAAACCTTTTCCCACACCGGCTCCATCTGACGTTTCTGGGCCGGCTCCTTGGCAATGTTCTCCTCCATATCCAGCTTGATCTTAAACCGGGAGATAAACTCATCGTCCACTGTGGGGCCCTTGATGCAGCCGCCGGCACACATATTCATCTCAATAAAGCAGCCCTTAATCTCCCCTCTGGACATGCTTTTGCACAAATCAATGCAGTTGGCGCTTCCGTGGACGTAAAATTTCCGGTAGCTGTCTTTTTTCTCCTCCGTAGCCAGCACGGAACTGACCACGCCGTTGGTTACCGGGTAAAGACGGTTGACCTTTGGATCAAAACGGACAAAGGGGGCGTCCTCGCAGTCCTCGATGACAATCTCCTCCTCCTTCAGCCACTGGTTCAGATCGTTAAAATTCAAAACCGCATCGATGACATCCCCATGTCTGGGGTCCTTGGCCTCCTTCATCTTCGCGATGCAGGGGCCCAAAAAGACTACCTTCACATCCCCTCCAAGCTCCTCCTTCAGGAGCTTTCCGTGGGCGATCATGGGGGACACCACCGGAGCCATATAGGGAATCAGCTGGGGGTAGTAAATCTCAATGAGATCGTTGACGCTGGGGCAGCAGGTGGTAATAATATTTTCCATCTGATGCTCGTTCAGCAGCCTGGCATACTCCGCCGTCACAAAAGCCGCTCCTTCGGAGGTTTCCCGCACATCTTCAAAGCCCAGGCGCATAATAGCGGACCGCACCTGTCCGATGGTCTTAAATTTCAAAAGCCCCATATAAGAGGGAGCTATGGATACCACCACCCGCTCTCCTGCTTTTATGTAACCCTTCACTTTATTCAGGTCGCTGTTCAAGGTCTTGGCAGACTGGGGACAGACTTTCAGGCAGTGTCCGCACAGAATGCATTTGTCCGGCATGATCTGTGCCTGCTCATCCTTTACCTGGATGGCCTTCACATCGCAGTAGCGGACACATTTGTAACAGTGCTTACATTTGGTCGCCTTAAAATCAATGATCTCCCTGTTCATAACTACAGTCTCCCCAGAATTTCTTTCTGAAAGAACTCCTCTGTATCCTCAGGTTTTAAAGAATAGAGCTGGTCTTCCACGGTCACGCAGACGCCATGGTCGCAGTTTCCGCTGCAAAAGGCTCCGTTTAAGTCCACTTTGTCCGAGAGCCCGTTTTCTGCCACCAGCTTCTGCAGCTTTTCGATGATCTCCCTGGAGCCTTTCAAATGACATGCGCTTCCGATACAAATTGTAACTTTCATCCCTGATTCCTCCACTTATTATATTTCGTTTGTTGCGTTTCTCCGTAAAAGAGAACGTCAATACCCATCGCACCCGAAGCCCCTTTTTACGCGGCCTGGGTACCCTTTTATTATCTCATATTGTGAACTTTATATCAATACTCCCCTTTGTCTTTTTCTAAGAAATACCATGGCCGTTCAGGACGGCCCCTGGCTTTAATGGTAATTTTTCTTCTGGCAATGGAGGACGCTTTATGCTATAGTAGGTTTGTTTGTAACGATTCGGCAGGTCTGTGCTTGCTGCGGACCGTAAGAAAGCGTAAAGCAGCAGGCCACCCCCATCGCCGCAGGCGATTTTTAATGGATTTTTGCTCGCAGCGGTGAAGATGCCGAACCGTTACATTTGTTTAAAGAAAGGAGTCTTGTAAGATGAAAGTAAGAATTGCATTGCTGGCAGCGTCAGCTGTTTTGTCCTCCCTGCTTCTGGCCGGCTGCGGCTCAGGTTCCTCAGACGGGGAAACCACCGCCTCCCAGATCGAAACCACCCAGGCAGATGAGACTGAGTCTTCGGCACAGGAAACATCCGAAGCCGAAACTTCCGGGAGCGAAACCCAGGAGGCAGATGTTCCCTCCGCAGAATCCGCCAATATCCGCATCGGAGGCCTGAAGGGCCCTACCTCTATGGGGCTGGTGCAGCTGATGGACCGTGCTTCCCGGAATGAAACAGAAAATACCTATGAATTCACTATGGCCGGAGCAGCAGACGAGCTGGTAGGCAAAATTGCCACCGGTGATTTGGATATCGCTCTGATTCCCGCCAATGTGGCCAGCGTTCTCTATTCCAAGACAGAGGGACAGGTGGCAGTTGTGGACATCAACACATTGGGCGTTCTCTATGTGGTGGCATCCGACGATTCCATCTCCTCCATCAGCGATCTGGCAGGAAAAACCATCTATATGACCGGAAAAGGCACTACCCCTGAATATACAGTAAACTATCTGCTGGAAGAAAATGGCCTGACCTCTTCCGATGTAGACCTGCAGTTTAAATCCGAAGCCACGGAAGTGGCCTCCCTTTTGAAAGAAGATTCCCAGGCCATCGGCATTCTGCCCCAGCCCTTTGCTACCGCGGCCTGCATTCAGAATCCGGATTTAAAGCAGGTAATCGACCTGACCGAGGAGTGGAACCGGCTGAACGAGTCTACCGGCAGCATGCTGGTAACCGGCGTCACGCTGGTCCGCAGAGCGTTTTTGGAGGAACATGAGGGAGCAGTCGGACTGTTCCTGAAGGACCACCAGGAATCCACCTCCTACACCTCCTCCAATTCGGATGAGGCAGCCCAGTTAGTTGCAGATGCAGGGATCGTGGAAAAAGCCGCCATCGCCAAGGAGGCAATGCCACGCTGCAATATTGTGTGCATCACCGGCCAGGAGATGAAAGACGCCCTGTCCGGATATCTGGAGGTTCTCTATGCTCAGGATGCCGCATCTGTAGGCGGACAGCTTCCGGGAGACGACTTTTACTATACGGCACAGCAATAATTTTTTCAGCCTTTCAGGCAAAATGAGAAAACGTGGGTATACTTTTGCCCACGTTTTCCCGTACAATAACCTGAACCATTTACGGTTTCTCCAAATTTGCGAAAGGAGCTGCGATGAAGCGCATCTGGATTCAAAGGGGATTCATTCTGCTTTTCTGGATTCTGGCCTGGCAGCTGGCCGCCGGAATCATTGACAATTCCATCATTTTCACAGGGCCGTTCCAGATGGTCCGGGCCCTTATTCTCCAGATTCAGGAGGCTGACTTCTGGGCTACCATCGCGGCCTCCTTCGGCCGGATCTGCCTGGGATTTTTCGGAGCATTTCTCTGCGGCCTTCTTCTGGGATGCGCCGCCTGGCGGCTTCCTCTTTTGGGAGAGATCCTGGAACCCTTTATGGTCCTGGTCCGCTCCGTACCCGTAGCCTCCTTTGTAATTCTGGCTCTCATCTGGATTGGTTCAAACTACCTGGCCGTGCTGATCGCCTTTCTGGTAGTGCTTCCCATCATCTATGTAAACACCAAAGCCGGTCTGTCAGCCGCAGATCCTGAACTTCTGGAAATGGCCCAGGTGTTCCGCGCCTCCGTTCCCTGCCGAATCCGGATGATTTATCTGCCGGCTCTGGTTCCTTATCTGAAAACCGGCTGCCGAACCGCTCTTGGAATGAGCTGGAAATCCGGAATCGCAGCGGAGGTCATCGGACTGCCCTCCTCCTCGATCGGAGAACAGCTGTATTATTCCAAGCTCTATCTGGATACTGCCGGACTGTTCGCCTGGACCTTTGTCATTATTTTAATCAGCGCCTTTTTCGAGCGTACAGTTCTGTTTTTCCTGGGAAAACTTGCTCCGCAGGAACAGAACGGGGAAGGAAGTTACCATGAAGATTAAAATTTCCCATCTTTCCAAGTCCTATGATGGAACACCTGTCCTGAATGATTTGAATCTGGAACTGGATGAGCGGCAGCCCTGGTGCCTGATGAGCCCCTCCGGTTCAGGCAAGACAACGCTTCTGCGTCTTCTTCTTGGGCTTGAGCAGCCGGACCACGGAGAGATCTGCTTTCTGGAAAATGAGACCATTCTGAAGCAGCCTCCCAGATTCTCTGCTGTTTTTCAGGAAAACCGGCTGTGCGAGGCTTTCTCCCCCACGGAAAATCTGGTCCTTGGAGCTCAAAAGGGCATTTCCAGGCAGCAGCTGAGAAGGGAACTGTCCCTTCTTTTGCCAGAGGACTGCCTGGACCGGCCGGTTTACACCTTCAGCGGCGGGATGAAACGGCGCGTTGCCATCTGCCGCGCCATGACTGCCCCCTCCCAGATCGTAGTGATGGACGAGCCCTTTACCGGCCTGGATGCCGATATGCGCAAGAACGTCATCCGGTATGTACTGGACCGGCTGGAAGGCCGGATGCTGGTGGCGGCTACCCATCAGAGGGAGGAGGTGGAGCTGCTGGGAGGGAGGGTGGTGGAGCTGCCGCCACTACATTAGCATTAAATTCCAAAAAACGGGAGAGGAAAGCTCCCCTCCCGCATTTCACCTCACTTCTATTTTGCGCTTTCGCACTCAGTCGCCGCAGCTATTGCAGCCGCCGCCAGCGGCAGCCTCTTCTGCTCCTGCAATTCGTCTTCCGAAGGTGGCGTCATTGTAGCCGGCCCAGTATCCGTTGTTAAACCCACGGCGGTAGGCTCTGTTCCGTACCCCTGCGCAGGGGTCCCAGCGATTGCCGCAGCAGCCGCCGTTTCCGGCATTTCCGTTTCCGTTGCCATTTCCATTCCCGTTTCCGTTTCCGCAGCAGCAGTTGCAATTACAGCAGCAGCCACATCCACAGTTACAATTACATCTGCATTTTCCACAATTACAGCAACACATATATTTTAATCTCCTTTGATTTTTGTTGGTTGTACTATATCATATGGGACAGTAAGACAAAGTGTGCATCCTGCCTCTTCCGGAGAAATCCCCTTCTCTTTGCACCCTCATTCTTTCTTTTCATAGACTATAGTAGAAAATCAACTGAAAGGAGATTCCACATGATGGATTCCTATATGGATGTGAGGAGCCAGTGCTGCGGCCACCGTACATTCCGCCCTATGGACGGCGCTCCTTCATCTGCTTTTTCACGCAGCCAGACATGGGATGCTGCCACTTATCCCTACTTTCCTATGTATCCCATGGACCAGATGTTCGCTCCGGAAGGTTCTGCTGATTCTTCCGTTTTTCCCTCTCCCTCCCAGGAGTCTATGCCTTCCTGGAATACCGGCTCTGAGAACTGCCCTTCAACGGCTGCCGGTGTTCTGGAGCAGCAGTTTCCTGTTGCTATGGCCTACGTCCCCTGGCAGCAGTGGCAGACTACCTATCCTCCTGAGCGGGGGCTGGTTCAGGGAACCATATTCCCTGATTTGGACTTAAAATTCGCGTTTGGGGGGTGCAGTAAATGACAAATTCCGATTCCCGTCAAACTCTTTTGATGCAGGTAACCAGGGCCGGCTTTGCACTGGACGATGCCCAGCTTTTCCTGGACACCCATCCCTGCGACCCAGGAGCTCTGGCCTATTTTCAGCAGATGTCCACTGCCTATAAGGAAGCTATGAATGCCTATTCTTCCCAATTTGGCCCGCTGATTGCTTCTTTAAACAACGATACTGCTTACTGGTCCTGGATTAGCGACCCCTGGCCCTGGGAAGGAGGTATGAATTAATGTGGAAATATGAGAAACGACTGCAGTTTCCGGTGAATATCAAAGAGCCCAATGCGAAAATGGCGCAGTTTATCATGAGTCAGTATGGCGGGCCCGACGGCGAAATGGGAGCTTCCATGCGCTATCTCTCCCAGCGCTACGCCATGCCCTACAAGGAATGCAAGGGTACTCTGACCGACATCGGTACCGAGGAGCTGGGCCACCTGGAAATCGTGGCCGCCATTATCCATCAGCTGACCAGAGGTTTAAGCGCCAAGGAACTGGTGGACCAGGGTTTCGGCCCTTACTATATCGACCACGCTACCGGCATCTGGCCCCAGGCCGCCGGAGGCGTTCCTTTCAATGCCTGTGAATTTCAGTCCAAAGGTGATGTAATTACGGACCTCCACGAAGACCTCGCTGCAGAACAGAAAGCCCGCTCCACCTATGACAATATCCTCCGCGTGGTCCGGGACTACGATGTATGCGAACCCATCCGGTTCCTCCGGGAACGGGAGCTGGTTCATTACCAGCGATTCGGGGAACTTCTCCGCATCACCCAGGAGAAACTGGACAGCCGCAATTTCTATGCCTTTAATCCGGCCTTCGACCCTTCTTCCTGGACTCAGTCCTCCCAAAGCTAGCACAAGGGACACACCCATTCCGGCTGAGTGCCTGCCAAAGCTGCGGCACAAAAAAAGCAGCTTTGGCAGCTGCTGAAAAGGGGAATAGAAAATGAAACATATATGTAAAAAGGATTTCCTCCTTGATTGTCTTTATGATAACAGCCATATGTGACCAGTCTATGACCGAGTGGTGAAAAAATGGTGAACGGCATCAGCAAAGGGACCGCAGTCATCTGCGGCCCCCTCCTGTCTAAATTAAAGTACCAGCGCCTTATCCCCCTGCAGTACAGCGGAGATTCCGGACAATCGGCTTTTTTCCGCTGCATTCTCGGAATTCTCCTGGAGATTCTGGCATTTCTGATATAAATACTTGATGATATCCTTTCTGGTAATAATTCCAATAAAAGACTTCTGATCGTCCAGAACCGGCACAAAATTCTGATTCAGCGCCTTTCCGATCAAGTCCTCCATATCTTCTCCTGCCTTCACCGGACGGTTGTCCGACCTGCGCCGGACTGCAGTTACCGGAATCTTCTCAGCCCCTTTTAAATCCAGGTTGAATTGATTCTTGATTCCCCAGAGAAGGTCCCCTTCCGTCAGAGTTCCTACATATCTCCCTGTTTTGCTGATGATCGGTACAGCAGAATACTTATGGTATTCCATCTTTTCCAGTGCCTGGCGAATGGTGTCGTCCTCGTTTATGTATGCAACTTCACTCTTTGGCGTCAGAAAAAACAAAATATTCATCCGTTCAACTCCTCTTCCCCTCTTGTTTTCAATCGATTCATCTGCAGTCTTCTCCCGGTTTTCCGGATGCCGTTCTGCAAATTCCCCGAAGCGGGCGCTTTTTGGCCTCCCTGTTTTCTCCAGGTCTTTTTTATTATAGCATGCTCTCCTTAACCTTGTGTGAACAAATTATTATAAAAATCTGAAATTTTTCCCTGTTTTTTGTGTATTTTTGCGGCCAAAAATATTAAAGAGACCTCCGCTCATTAAGGCGGAGGCCTCTTTGAAGGAAAAGGAATCTGTTTTTATTCCATGTAATCCAGCGGGTCCACTGCTTCTCCCTGCTTCTGCAGCTGGAAATAAAGGTTGACCCCTTCCACGGAATAGTATTTGGTGGGCTCCGACACGTAGCCCAGAATCTGTCCGGCTTCCAGATATTCTCCCTCCACGGCCTCAATTTCTTTCAGCTGTCCGCAGATGGCCTCATATCCGTTGCCCAAATCCATCGTTACATAATTTCCGATTTCTTCGTTGTTTCCAACTTCCAGAACCCTGGCATTTGCCGGAGCCGCTACCGGGGTGCTGACCTCAGACTGGATGACAATTCCCGGATTGCACTTGTACTGGTCCAGGGTCGGGAAATAAATCGTCTGCTCCATGCTGTAATCCAGTACCACATTTCCCCTTACCGGCCAGGACAGACGGCTGGAATCGGAAAAATCCAGCACCAGCGGTGTGGCCGCTTCCTGCCCGGCTCCTGCTTCCGCCGCCAGGTCATCTCCTGCATTGCCGGACGGCAGCGTTCCTTCCGCCACCTGAATTTCTTCCTCCTGGGGCTGTGCATCAGAAGCTCCGGCAATCTGCTGCTCCTCCTGTGCTTCCCCGCTTGTTTCCTCCTGGGCGATGACGTCCGGTCCCGGCATTTCCAAATACGGGCTGGACTCCTGTCCCCTTCCTCTTTGAATGGTAAAGATGCCTGCTGCGGCTACAATAGTCAGCAGGCCAAGTACGAGTATGACGAGGAACATCTTGTCCCTCAGCATCTGGTTCATCTTGTCCTTCACGTTTTATCACCTCGGTAATAGTCTTACCAAAGTGACGCTTCTTATTCAGCAGTCAGCTGAACATTTTTATAAAAATGAAGGAGAAGATCTTCTGCCGTCCATCCCTCCTCTGCCATGCGGTTAGCCTCCGTCTGGCTGAAGCCATAACCATGTCCGATCCCCTTTGTTTCCGCCCGTATTCCATCCTCAAATGGCACGAAAGAAAAAGCGCTGGACTGAAGTCCCAGAGCGTACTGCACCTCCTCCCCGGTAAAAATCCGTTCTCCAACCTGGAGGCTTGTAACGTATCCGCCCTCCTCCCGCTCTACAATCTGAATGGAGTCCGGAAGCTGCCCCGCCTCCACAGCAGGAACCGTATCACCATCCCCGCCGGGGATCTGGCTGAGCCGGTCCGCAAATTCTCCTTTGCTGAAGTTTACCAGCTGCAGATATCCCTCTGCTTCTAAATCCCCCGGACAGTCCACTGGCTGAAGATAGGGATGGTTTTCGTCTCCCTGCCGGGTCATGCCTGCGCTGGCCCGGCAGAACATGGGATCAATATATGCCTCCTGCCATTTCAGCACCTGACCGGATGTAGCCTGCACCGCTTCCTCCAGGCGCCCATAAGCCTCTAAAAAAGCCTCATTTCCCCACATTTTTTTCATCTGCGGCATTTCCAGAACATCCAGGTCCAGCGCAGACTCCGGCACCTGCCAGATGCCGTCCTCATTTTTTTCCATCGGCTTGTAAATCTAGGTTCTGGCTATAACAGCCTGGGCCTTTAATACCTCCATCTCAAAATCCGCCGGAATCTGACCAGCCAGCACCCCTGGCAGATATTCCTCTGCATCCACGTAAACCCCGCTTTTCCCGCGGTCCAGCAAAATCCTCCTTCCGGAAGAAGGAGTTTGCGACTGCTCCAGGCGAATCTCCTCGCCATGTATGGTCCCGGTCCAGGCTAACGTAGTCAAATACGGAACCATCAGCCCCATAGCCGCGGCCCACAAAACCGCCCGCTGCTTCGTCCCTCCTCCCCTCCTTTCCCATCTGATCCACAATC
>ERZ1643246.1256-NODE-1256-length-28197-cov-36.682894_pt1 | contig 28197 bp, 27 predicted proteins | sample MGYA00579265_ERZ1643246 | MGnify/ENA primary metagenome ERZ1643246 (study PRJEB29033, sample SAMEA4952261) | chicken gut metagenome | biome: Broiler Chicken; feature: Gastrointestinal Tract; material: Caecum | place: Ireland | collected 2018 | study: Broiler...
AAACTGATTGCCGAAAAAGAGGGAATCTTCCTCTGGATGCTGGAGGGGCTGCGGCGGCTGATCGTCAATCGCTATCACTTTACCATCAGCCAGAGAGCCAAGGACAATATCTCTTCCGCTGTTCGGGATGCCAATAACATTCTGGACTTTCTCGATTCTGAGGGTTATGTGGCATTCAAGGCCGATTATGAAGCCAGCACCAAAAATCTGTATGCAGCCTATAAGCGGTGGTGTGAGGACAACGCAGAAAACCCACTGTCCCCAAAGAGCTTCGCAAATCAGCTCAGCCAGAACGCAGAACGCTACCATTTGGAGCCGGTCAATAACCTGCACATCGGCGGTGGGAAGCGATGCCGAGGATATATGGGCATTTATGTTCTGCTCTCACCTGTGGAATTGTAATGAAACTTCAAAACCTTCTGTTCGTGCGTTCATACGTTCCTGATCGGGTGCAGCCTGTGGAACGAAGGAACGCACGAACGCAAAAAATCGAAGTTCATTTTTTATTGTTCGGCTCAGAGGGCGCTCTAAAATCCGCACTTCCCGATCAATGGTTGTGCAAACAGTGAAAAACACTACTGTAAACAGAATGCAAATCATCATTCGGTGATTTGCGAAACAGTGACGCTGGTATACGGTAAGGTGACTATTTTCACGGTTTCGCTTGCAAGCCCACCTAATGGCAAAGTCGATGGGGTGCTGTTGCGGACAGTTCTTCACAAACGCAGTTCTGAACGATTTCTGAGAAGTAATTAAGATTAACTGTACCGTGCAGCGTGTGTGCTCCACGGCAAACTAACTTTACGAAAGAATGAGGTATTTTCTATGAAATCCAATTTAAGAAATGAAATCAAGTCGTACATCGTGCGTTCCGGCTACACGATGCAGGAAGTCGTTGACCGGCTTTCTGAGGATTACGGTTGGAGCGACAGCGTTTCCAACCTGTCCAACAAGCTCCAGCGGGAGTCTCTGCGGTATGTGGAGGCGGTACAGCTTGCTGACGCCCTTGGCTATGAACTCGTATGGCAGAAGCGAAGGGACAAATGATGCCTGCCGTTCCTGCAGCCCGTCTCTCACGTCTCCATAGCAGTAACGCAGTATTGCTATGGACAGGCGGCGAAAACATTCGATTTTTCGCTGCCGCCGGATGGCTGATGTTTCGCAAAACATCGGCTGTCCGGGCTGAACAACAGGAAGCGATGCAGACGGTTTCCGGGCAGTTCAGCAGCGGTCATCGCAATGACCGCAATTCCCCCTCGGAGAGCCCACGGCACTTTGCAGCCCTTCGGGATGAAAGTGTCATAGTGGGTTATTACACTTCCCGCAGGAAGTGCATCCCCGTCCCCCAGCCGTCTGCCGCACAACAGAAAGGAGCTGATTTTTATGGCCAGAAACGACGGAATCGACCGCACCTTTGCCCGTAACCAGGACTTGCCCACCCTTGATGATGTGGCGAAAGTTCAGGAACATAACGAACGAGAAAAGGACAGCTACTCCAACCAGGATATTGATACCACCCAGACCTACCGGAATATCCACTTCAAAGCTCCCACCGACAGCTATGCCGCCATGTTCGATCAGATGATTGCCGATGGGATTATCTCCACCCGTGGCCTGAAAGCCGATGCGGTGAAATACGGGGAACTGATTTTTGATGTGAACTCCGCTTACTTCCACAATCACGGCGGATACGAATATGCCAAGCAATTCTACACCGACGCATACAAAGCTGCCGTAGAGATCGTGGGCGGTGAGCAGTATATCCTCTCTGCCGTCATGCACGCCGATGAGCGTAACCGGGCCATGTCGGAAGCTCTGGGGCAGGATGTGTACCACTACCACCTTCATGTGGTGTATGTCCCGGTGGTGGAAAAACAGATTCTCTGGTCAAAGCGGTGCAAGGATAAGGCCCTTGTGGGCACAGTCAAGGAGACCATTATGCAAGTCAGCCGCAGCAAAAAGTGGGAGTCAAAAGTTGCTTTGGATGAGCAGGGCAATCCGCTTCTGACCGCCAAAGGGAAGAAAGTCTTGCGGACATCGTACAGTGTCCTGCAAGACGATTTCTTCAACTATATGAAAGCTGCCGGATATACCGATGTGGAGCGTGGAGAGCGTGGCAGCACCGAAGAACATCTGACTGTGACCCAGTTCAAAGTGGCACAGGAGCAGCAGCGGCTGGAAGATGTGACCGCTCAAATCGCTCAGACAGAACAGGCGCTGGACACTGCACAGGCTGCCGTTGAGAAAAAGCAGAAGGAACTGCAATCTCTGCAAAAGCAGACCAAAGAACAGCGCACTGCCGCCCTGACGGTACAGGAAATCCGCTCCATGGGGAAAAAGACGATCACCGGCAACATCACTCTGACCCCATCCGAGTGCAACACGCTCAAGGATTATGCGGTCAATGGGATTCTTGCCAAGGCGGAAAACAGCCGTTTGGAAGAAAAACTGCAAAGCGCACAAAAAAGTGCCGCTGTCTGGAAACAGCGATATGAGTCGCTGAAAGAACAGGCACGGCCTTATCTGGAAGCTGTCAAGCTCGCACCCGAAAAGGTGCGGGCTTTTCTTGACGCCATTTTGCCCCAGACCCGGCAAACAAGGCAGCACGATCAACCTTCCCGCCGCAAGTCGCAGGATATAGAACTTTAATTGATGGAGGAAACTGCATGAGAAAGCACAAAGATTTTATGATCGAACCCGACTATGGTTATATCGACATTGAAGCCTGCTTTGAACCGGTTTTTGAGCCGCCCTTGGAAACTCTGGAAGAATGGCGCAGATGGGAGGATGAACCCGAACCGACACTGGAAAACACTTCGGTCTATGTCACAGAGCCGGATGGCATTCAATATTTTTACTGCGGCAATACCAGGATTCGGGTATCCGAGCATTTCTCCCAGGCAGGCAAACCCATGGACAAGCTAATTGAAAATGTGGTCCAGTATGCTGCCCGCAACGCTGGATAAACCCATTCCACAACAAAATGTCGTTGAACCACACCCACGCTTACGGTATAATAAAAGCAGAAGTATTGTAAGCGTGGGTTGTTTCGATTAGAAGGAGGATTTTTACCGTGAAACAACCTTACAATACCGCACTCTATATGCGTCTCAGCCGTGACGACGAAAACTATGGCGACAGCGTGAGTATCGAGACCCAGCGCACCATTTTGCAGCAGTACGCAAAGGAACATGGCCTTTCGGTGTATGGCGAATATGTCGATGACGGATGGAGTGGAACGAACTTCGAGCGTCCCAGCTTTCAGCGGATGATGGATGATGTGGAGGCCGGAAAGGTCAACTGCATCATTACCAAAGACCTCAGTCGCTTTGGCCGTGAACACGTGATGATGGACTATTATCTGGAATTTGTGTTCCCGGAAAAGCAGATTCGCTACATTGCTGTGGCCGAAAACGAGGACACCGAAAAAGGACTTTCGGATTTTGTGCCGTTCAAGAACCTTTTTAACGAATGGTTTGCAAAGGATACCAGCCGCAAGGTGAAAACGGCGCTCCGTGCCAAATTTGCTGCCGGAGAACGCACTTTTGCCTATGCGCCGCTGGGATACATCCGCCATCCCGAAGTCAAAAACACTTTGGCCATAGACGAAGAAACCCGCTGGATCATCGAGAAAATCTTTGACCTTGCGTTTCATGGAGCAGGTGCGGCGAAGATCACCAAGACCCTGATTGCAGAGAAAGTCCCGACTGCGGGCTGGCTCAATTATCAGCGGTACGGAACTTTCGCCAATATCTATGCCAATGCGCCGGAAGAAAAATCCTATGCCTGGACGATTGCTCAGGTCAAAAGTATCCTGCAAGATGAAACCTATATTGGCAACAGCGTGCACAATAAGCAGACCAATATCTCTTATAAAAACAAGAAAAAGGTGCGCAAGCCGAAAGAAGAATGGATTCGGGTGGAAAATACCCATGAGGCGATCATCAGTCGGGATGTGTTTGAGCAGGTACAAAAGCAGATCGCCAGCCGCAGACGGCAGCAGAAGGATGCCACAACGCAGATTTTCGCCGGTCTTGTAAAATGTGCAGATTGTGGCTGGTCTATGCGCTTCGGCACGAACCGGCAGAACAAAACGCCGTACAGCCATTTCACTTGCAGCCAGTACGGACAGATGGGGACACAATGCTCGGCGCATTATATCCGCTATGACACGCTCTATGTCTATGTGCTGTCCAGAATCCAGTATTGGTCCCATCGGGCGCAGCTGAGCGAAGAAAAACTCTTGCAGCAGATTTTGAAAAACGGTGACCGGGAACGCATGACCGCCGCTAAGCGTCAGGAATCCGAACTGAAACGGGCGGAAAAGCGCAAGGCAGAAGTGGATGGAAAATTTGTCCGAATGTATGAGGACTGGTCCGCCGGACGCATCACCGAGTATAACTTCAATCTGCTGACGAAAAAGTACCAGGCAGAACAGCTGGAGCTGGAGGAAAAGATCAGCCGCTTGCAAGCGGAGCTGTCCGCAGAGCAGCAAACTGCCCTGGATGCCGAAAAGTGGGTCGCTCTCATCAAGCAGTACGCCAATCCCACAGAACTGACCGCTGAACTTCTCAATACCCTGATTGAGAAGATTGTGATTCATGAGGCTACTAAAGGTGCGGATGGGATGCGAGATCAGGAGATTGAGATTTACTACCGATTTATCGGCAAAATTGATTAACTTGCATCCATATCCTTAACTATGGGAAACAGACCTGTCCCTGCCCGACATGGCGCTGCTGCCTGCCCTGGCCCGCCGGCTGAAGACCGACCCCAACACCCTGCTGGGCTTTTCCGCCGAGCCCACCCGCAGCGAGATCGCAGAATTTTTGAACCTGCTGTGCGACACCGGGCGGCAGAAAGGCTTTGACGCCGCCCTTGCCCTGGCCCGGCGCAAATTGCAGGAATACCCCGCCAGCGGCCTGCTGCTGGTGAACGCCGCCACGGCGCTGGACGGGCTGTGCGCCACCGATCCGGCGCTGCGCAGCCGGATGCTGCCGGAGATCATGCCCCTGTACGAGAAAGCCGCCGCCAGCCCCGACGAGACGGTGGCCCGGCAGGCCAAGACCATGCTGGTGCAGCGCTACCGGGACGCCGGCCGCTACGCCGAGGCGCAGGCGCTTTTGTCCGAACTGCCGGGTCCGGTGATGCCCGGCAAGGAGCAGATGCAGGCCGGCCTGTACTGCAGCCAGGGCCGCTGGGCGGAAGCCGGGAAGGTCACCGAAGGCTGGCTGGCGTTGACCGTTTCGGCACTGGTGCAGGCGCTGGCCACACTGGTGGAAGTGGCCCTGGCCGAGCAGCGCCCCGCGGACGTCGACGCCATCGCCTCCGCAGGGCGGCAGATCCTGGCGCTGCTGGGTTGGCCGGGCCTGACCGGCATCCACCTGGAGCTGGTGGCCGCGCTGAAACAGCAGGACGCGCCCCGCGCCGTGGCGCTGCTGCGGCAGCTGTCGGACGCGGCAAGGCGGCCGGAGCCGCCGCTGCAGGCACAGCCATTTTTCCGCCACCTGCCCGCAAAGCCGGACGGCAAAGGGCAGACCGCCGAGCTGTACCAGGCCATGATGGCCGAGCTGATCCGCCAGGCCGGCACCGACCCGGACATGGCGTTTTTGCAGGGCGACCCGGCATTCGCCGAATGGCTGACCGAGGCAAAGGCGGAGTTTGCCGCCAGGTAAATGCACGCCTAACGCCTCTGCCCACACAGCTTTTTGTGGGTTTGTCTGTTCTCCCATAAAGCCGTGCGGGCTGGGGCAGCTTTACCTCCTCTACGCGCAAAGGAATAGAATATGCCGATCCTACTGGACCACCAATTACAGGAACAAATCATGCCTGGCAGCCCGGCTTTTCCGGTTGCCCTGTATCACGATGAGCTTGCCGCCCTGCCAAACCGGGCCGGGCCAGTACACTGGCACCCCTACTTTGAACTTGCCACCGCGCAAAGCGGCGTCCTGGACGTTCAGGTAGGACAGATCCATACGGTCCTGGAGCCGGGGGACAGCATTTTTGTCAACCAAAATATGCTCCATGGGATCCGGCAGTTGTCCGGTGATGCGCCGGACCCCCTGCCGATCCTTGTGTTTTCCGGCACAGTGCTTGCGCCGGAAAACAGCGCCATTTACAGGAAATACATCCAGCCGGTCCTTGTGTGCAGCAACCTTCCCTTTGTCGTGTTCCGGAGGGGCAGCAAACTGTGGGAGGGAACCTGCCAGCCGATCCGCGCGGCCTGCCGTGCCATGCAGGAACAGCCTGAATGCTATGAGCTTGCCGTCCAGCGCAGCATCAACTGTGTGCTGGAAGCGATCTTTCGCCATTTCGATTCTTTGCCAAAATTTGAGGCATCGCGGATACAGCTGAGCACTCAAATCCGCCTCCAGAAAATGCTGGCGTACATTTACGAGCATTACGGACAGGCGGTCACACTGACCGATATCGCCGGCGCTGCCAGCATCAGCCGGAGCGAAGCGGGGCGGTGCTTTCAAGCCTATCTGGGGTGTTCACCGGTGGAGGCGCTGATCCAATATCGCCTGCAAACCGCGCGGCGTATGCTGCAAGAAACCATACTGACGCTGCAGGAGATCAGTTTTGCCTGCGGCTTCCATTCCGTCAACTATTTCAGCCGTCAATTCCGCAAAAGATACGGATATCCGCCGGGCGAAAAACGCCGTCCGGGTAAATAGTGCTTTTGTTTGCGGTGATATTGCCTTTCTCTTTGAATGGTTTGGTTTTATAATACACTTACCTTCAAACAAGAAAGGAGTTTCCCCGGTGATATGACAGAAAATCGAAAGTACCAGAAAACGCTGGCTGCCTGCTATCTGGGATACATCACCCAGGCCATTGCTGCCAACTTTGCCCCCCTGCTGTTTTTGACCTTCCAAACCGCTTACGGGATCCCGTTGGACAACATTGCCCTGATCCCCATCGTGTTTTACCTGACCCAGCTGCTGGTCGACCTGGGCGCAGCCAAGTTTGCTGACAAAATTGGTTACCGCATCTGCATGGTAGCCTCCCAGGCAGCTTCGGCGACCGGGCTTGTGCTGCTGGCGGTCCTGCCAGAAGTACTCCCCTCGCCATTTTGGGGTCTCCTCATTGCGGTGGTATTTTACGCCACCGGTAGCGGCCTTGTGGAAGTGCTGGTCAGCCCCATTGTGGAAGCCTGCCCCTTTAAAAATAAGGACGGCAGGATGAGCCTGCTGCACTCGTTTTACTGCTGGGGCGCAGTGGGCGTGATTTTGGGTTCCACCCTCTTTTTCGCAGTATTTGGCACCGAAAGCTGGCAAAGCCTTGCGCTGATCTGGGCAGTGGTGCCGCTGGTCAATATCTTCCAGTTTCTCACCTGTCCCATAAAGCACCTGGTGGAGGGCGGAAAAAGCTTGCCCCCATGCAAACTGCTCCGGATGCCGCTGCTGTGGCTGATGATTTTGCTGATGATCTGCTCCGGCGCCTCCGAAGCAACCATGGCGCAGTGGGCGTCCGCCTTTACAGAGTCGGCGCTCGGTGTGACCAAAACAGTTGGGGATTTGGCCGGCCCCTGCCTGTTTGCCGTTTTTATGGGGATCTCCCGCACATTGTACGGGAAAATGAGCGAGCGGCTGAACCTGGCAAACGCCATGCTGCTGAGCGGGCTGCTATGCGTAGTGTGCTATCTGCTTGCCTCGCTTTCCCCCTGGCCCGCCCTTGGGCTGGCCGGATGTTCCTTTTGCGGTTTCAGCGTGGGCATACTGTGGCCGGGGACGATCCGTCTTTCCTCCCAAAAGTGCCCGCAAGGCGGCACCGCCATGTTTGCCCTTTTGGCGTTGGCTGGGGATTTTGGCGGCACCGTGAGTCCCGTCATTGTGGGGGGCTTTTCGGAGCTGGCCGGTGAAAGTCTGAAAGCGGGACTGCTTGCCGCCACAGCCTTCCCGGTGCTTCTCGTGATCGGTCTGCTTATCCTGAGGCGAAGGGCGAAGCCTTCCGTTGACAGGTAACCAGGCGGAAACGTGATTTCTTTCCTGGTTCTATCCATGCGGGATACCACGGCATCGGACACCGTATAGAGGTCCGGCAACTCTGCCCACCTTGCCGGGACCGCCGGCCCTGCCCCAACCCAAAACCGGACCAGCAAAAAGCCGGCAGGCACCTGCGCATTTGCAGGCGCCTGCCGGCTTTGGTTTGTATATCAAATCAGCGTTACTTGGCCGCGCTGTCCGCGTCCACCAGGGCAAAGGTCAGCTCCGCCTGGGCGGCCAGCTTGCCGTCCACGTAGGCGCGGCCCATGCCGTAGCCCACGGGGCCCATGCGGCGGACGATCTCGCACTGGAGTTCCAGCACGTCGCCGGGGGTGACCTGGTGCTTGAAGCGGGCGTTCTTGATGCCGCCGAACAGCGCCAGCTTGCCCTTGTTCTCCGGCTGGCACAGCAGCGCCACACCGCCCACCTGGGCCATCGCCTCCAAGATCAGCACGCCGGGCATGACCTTGTGGCCGGGGAAATGGCCGCAGAAAAACGCCTCGTTGCCGCTGACGCACTTGCGGCCCATGGCCCACTGGCCCGGCTCCATGTCCAGGATGCGGTCCACCAGCGCAAAGGGATAGCGGTGGGGCAGGATCTCGGCGATCTGATCGCAGGTCAGCGTGACCGCGTTCTCCCGCGGGGCGGCGGGGATCTTGGATTCAACCGTCATGGCTCAGCCCTCCCACTTTTTCAGCACGATGCAGGCGTTGTGGCCGCCAAAGCCCAGGCTGTTGCTCATGGCGTAGCGCAGGGGCTTTTCGCGGCCGACGTTGGGCACGTAGTCCAGGTCCAGCTCCGGGTCGGGCTGCTCGTAATGGATGGTGGCAGGCACAAAGCCGTCGCGCACCGCCAGCGCGGTCAGCACCGCCTCGACGCCGCCGGCGCCGCCCAGCAGGTGGCCGGTCATGCTCTTGGTGCTGGAAACGCACAGCTTGTACGCCCAGTCGCCAAAGGCGGTCTTGATGGCCTCGGTCTCGCAGGAATCGTTCATCTTGGTGGAGGTGCCGTGGGCGTTGATGTAGTCCACATCCTCCGGGCGGATGCCGGCGTCGTTCAAGGCCAGCGTCATGCAGGCCGCGCCGCCGGCGCCGTGGGGCGCGGGGGCGGTCATGTGGTAGGCGTCGCAGTTGGCGCCGTAGCCGACCATCTCGGCGTAGATCTTGGCGCCGCGGGCCTTTGCATGCTCCAGCTCCTCCAACACCAGGATGCCGCTGCCCTCGCCCAGCACAAAGCCGGAACGGCGGGCGTCAAAGGGCACGCTGGCCGCGTCGGGATCGGTGCAGGTGGTCAGGGCTTTCATGCTGGAAAAGCCGCCGATGGCCAGCTCGCTGACGCAGCCCTCGGTGCCGCCGGCGATCATCACGTCCTCGTAGCCGTCTCGGATGCGGTGGAAGGCGTCGCCCACGGCGTTGGTGCCGCCGGCGCAGGCCGTGACCGGGCAGGTGCAGATGCCCTTGAAGCCGGTGCGGATGGCGATCTGCGCCGCCGCCATGTTGGGGATGACCATGGGGATAAAGAAGGGGCTGACCCGCTCAAAGCCCTTGGCCAGGCCGCGGCTGTGCTCCTCCTCAATGGTGGGCAGGCTGCCGATGCCGCTGGAGAGGATGATACCGCAGCGTTCCAGGGCGGGGTCGTCCTTCTCGATGGACAGTCCGCTGTCCTTCATGGCCTCGTCGGCCGCGGCAACGGCCATCTGGGTAAAGCGGGCCATCTTTTTGGCCTCGCGGCGGTCGATGACGGTCTCCGGGTCAAAGTTTTTGACTTCGCCGGCCAGCTTGACCTTGAAGTTGGTGGTATCAAAGCGGGTGATGGGGCCGATGCCGCAGACACCCGCGCGGGCGTTGGCCCAGGTCTCGGCGGCGTTCAGGCCGATGGGGTTCACCGTGCCAAGGCCGGTGACCACGACTCTGCGTTTTTCCATAGACGATACTCCTCTTGTTCAGTAAAGGATCGGAAGCCCGGCAGGAGGAAGTTTTTTTGGCGCCGGGGCAGGTCCTTCCCGCCGGCACCCTGCCGGGAACACAACAGGCCGATGGGAGCATCGGCCCTGAAAAAGATGCAACACGCACAGGAACGGACCGTCAAGCGGCAAAGACGCCGGTCTGTCCCATTTTTTCACATCGCCATGCCGCCGTCCACGCACAGGACCTGGCCGGTGATGTAGCCGCTGCCCTCGGCGGCGAAGAACTCCACCGCGCGGGCGATCTCGTCCGGGTCGGCGATGCGGCCGGCGGGGATGGAAGCCAGGGTGGCGGCCTTGGCGGCTTCCGGCATGGCGTCGGTCATCTCGGTGCCCACAAAGCCGGGGGCCACCGCGTTGACGGTGACGCCGCGGGAGGCAAGCTCCTTGGCCAGGCTCTTGGTCAGGCCGATCAGGCCCGCCTTGCTGGCCGAGTAGTTGACCTGGCCGGCGTTGCCCCGCAGGCCCACCACGCTGGACATGTTGATGATGCGGCCGTACCGCTGCTTCATCATCAGGCGGCTGACCGCTTTGCAGCAGAACACCGCGCCTTTCAGGTTGGTGTTAAGGACCTTGTCGTAGTCCTCCTCGGTCAGGCGCATCAGCAGGCAGTCGCGGGTGACGCCGGCGTTGTTGACCAGCACGTCCACGCGGCCGAACTGCGCCTTGACGGCGTCGATCAGCGCGTCGCAGCCGGCGGGGTCCGATACGTCCGCCTGCACGGTCAGCACAGCGGCGCCGGCCTCGCGGCAGACGCCCGCGGTCTCCTCGGCCGCGGCGGCGTTGCCGGCGTAGTTCAGCGCGATGTCATACCCGGCCTTGGCCAGGCGGATGCAGACAGCGCGGCCGATGCCGCGGCTGCCGCCGGTGACCACCGCCACGCGGCGGGCGGGTGCTTCGGGTGCTTTCATGCTCAGCCCTCCTTGGTCAGCTCGGCGACGGCGGCGTCAAATTCGGCGGCCGTCTCGACGGGGATGCAGCGGATGGCGGCGCCCACCGTCTTTTTGACAAAGCCGGACAGCGCATGGCCGGGGCCGATCTCGACGATGGTATCCACGCCCAGCTCGGCCAGGCGGCGGATGGTGTCCTCCATGTAGACGCTGGACTGCACCTGGCGCTCCAGCAGCTGGGGGATGGTCTGGTCGTCCGCCTTTTCATGCCCCAGGCAGTTGAACAAAACCGGCAGCTGCATCGGCTGGAAGTCCACCGTCCGGAACCGCTCGGCCAGCGCGTCGCCGGCGGGGTGCATCAGGCTGGTGTGGAAAGGCCCGCTGACCTTGAGGGGGATGCAGCGTTTTGCTCCGACAGCCTTGGCCAGCTCGGAAGCCTTGTCCACCGCGGCCTTCTCGCCGCCGATGACCAGCTGGCCGGGGCAGTTATAATTGCAGATCTGCACCACGCCCAGGGCGGAAGCCTGGTCGCAGCAGGCCTGCAGCTTGTCGCGGTCCAGCATCATCACGGCGGTCATGCCGCACTCGATGCCCTCGGCGGCCTTGGCCATCGCCTTGCCGCGGAAAGCCACCAGCTCCACCGTGGTGGCGGCGTCCAGCACGCCGGCGGCGTTCAGGGCCGAATACTCGCCCAAAGACAGGCCGGCGGCGTACTCCGGCCGGATGCCTTTGGCGTACAGCGCGGCGGTCATGCCCACGGCAAAGGCCACCATACAGGGCTGGGTGTACTGGGTCTGGTTGATGACGCCATCGGGGTCGTCAAAGCAGACGGTTTTCAGGTCAAAGTCCAGGTGCGCCGCGTCAAAGGCCGCGCGGAAGTCGGCGTTGGCCTCGTACAGATCGCGGCCCATGCCGGCGTGCTGGCTGCCCTGGCCGGCATACAAAAATGCAAGTTTCATGCGCAAAATCTCCTTATCCGGTGGTCCGGGCGATCTCAATCGGCAATGGTCTGAATCTCCCGGATGCGCTTTTGGGCGCCGGCCCACAGCTCATCCAGGATGTCGGCCACCGGGCGGATGTCGTGCAGCATGCCCGCCACCTGGCCGGCCATCAGGCTGCCGGTGTCGGTATCGCCGTCAAACACGGCGCGGCGCAGGCTGCCCAGGGTGTAGTTTTCCAGCTCCATCTTGTCGGCGCCCTCCTTCTCGCGGCGGACGTACTCGCGGGCCATCTTGTTTTTCAGCACGCGCACGGGGGTGCCGCCGATGCGGCCGGTGACGATGGTGTCGCTGTCCTTGGCCTTGAGCAGGGCTTTCTTGTAGTTTTCGTGGATGGGGCACTCGGTGCTGGTCAGCAGGCAGGTGCCGATCTGGACGCCGCAGGCGCCCAGCGCAAAGGCCGCGGCCATCTGGCGGCCGTCGGCAATGCCGCCGGCTGCGATGACCGGCAGGTCCACCGCGTCCACCACCTGGGGCACCAGCGCCATGGTGGTCATCTCGCCCACATGGCCGCCGCTCTCGGTGCCCTCGGCGATGACGGCGTCCACGCCGGTTTTGGCCAGGTGCTTGGCCAGCACGGCGGCCGCCACCACGGGGATGACGACGATGCCGGCTTCCTTCCACTTGGCCACATACTTGCCGGGGTTGCCGGCGCCGGTGGTGACCACGGGCACCTTCTCGTCAATGACGATCTGGGCAAACTCGTCGGCGCAGGGGTGCATCAGCATGATGTTGACGCCGAAGGGCTTGTCGGTCAGCTCGCGGCAGCGACGGATGTGGGCGCGCAGGTCGTCGCCGCTGCGCATGCCGCCGCCGCCGATCAGGCCCAGCGCGCCGGCGTTGGAGCAGGCGGCGGCGAACTCGCCGGTGGCAATGTTGGCCATGCCGCCCTGGATGATGGGGTATCTGGTTCCAAGGATCTCGTTGAGCAGTTTCATTTTCTACCTCCCATGTGGGGTGTGTCCGGGTACGAAATCACTTTACCGCGCCCAGGCTGAGGTTGAGCAGTGCGCCGGCCCAGGTCAGGCCGCCGCCAAAGCCCACAGCCAGCACCTTTTCCGCGTGCTGCAAAAGGCCCTCCTGCCACATATCGTACAGGGCAAGGGGAATGCTGGCGGCGCTGGTATTGCCGTAGCGGTCGATGTTTTTGTAGAATTTTTCAGGCGCGCCCAGCTTTTTGGCGCAGTGGTCGATGATGCGGGCGTTGGCCTGGTGGCAGACCACCCAGTCGATCTGGTCCATGGTCAGGCCGGCCTTTGCCATCACCCGGTTCAGGCTGCTGGGGATAACGCCCACCGCAAAGCGGAACACCGCGTTGCCGTTCATCTTGATGACGGACGGTTCCGGGCGGGCACAGCCCTGGATCTCGATCTCCAGGTTGCCGCGGGAGCCCAAATCAACGCAGAGGTCGGCGGTCTCGTCCCGCTCGTAGACGGCGGCGCCGGCGGCGTCGCCGAACAGCACGCAGGTGCTGCGGTCGTTCATGTCCATCAGGCGGGAGAGCTGCTCGCCGCCCACCACCAGCGCGTATCTGCCGCCATAGACCTGCAGCATGCCGGAGGCGGTGGCGGTGCCGTACAAAAAGCCGGCGCAGGCCGCGTTGATGTCCATTACGGGGATGTTCTCGCGGATGCCAAGCTCCGCCTGCAGCAGGCAGGCGACGCTGGGCGAGGCATAATCGCTGGAAACGGTGGCGACGATAACGCAGTCGATGTCCTCCGGCGTAAGGCCGGCGTTGGCGACGGCCTGGCGGGCCGCCGAGACGATCAGGGTGTTGGTGCTTTCGCCCTCGCCGCAGTAATAGCGCCGGCGGATACCGGTGCGCTCCGAGATCCAGGCGTCGCTGGTCTCCACGATCTTGCTCAGATCATCGTTCGTCACGCACCGGCCGGGCAGCGCCCGGCCGATGCCGATCATTTTCAGTCCTGTCATGCAACCTCCCCGGCAGGCGGGTAGGCCGCGCTGCCAACTCTGAAAGAGAATATCGAAACGGCGCGTCTGCGCGCCGCATAAGATCCAGTTGTTTCCGCCGCTCTTACACGGTGCCCATCTGGCGGAACTTTTTGTAGCGGGCGCCGGCCAGCGCATTGCCCCCCATGCGGGAAAGCTGGTTCAGGTTCCGGTCCAGAATAGCGTCCAGCGCGTCAAACAGCGCCTTGTGGTCCAGCTGGGCGCCGCCCCGCGGCTCCGGCACGATCTCGTCGATGACCTTGTAGTTCAAAAGGTCCTGGGCGGTCAGCTTCATCACGTCGCAGGCTTCCTCGTGCCGGCTGGAATCCTTCCACAAAATGCTGGCAAAGCCTTCGGGGCTGAGCACGCTGTAAATGGCGTTTTCCAGCATCAGCACCCGGTTGGCAACGCCCAGCGCCAGCGCGCCGCCGCTGCTGCCCTCGCCGGTGACAACGGCGACGACCGGCACGGTCAGGGCGCTCATCTCGGCCAGGTTGCGGGCGATGGCCTCGCCCTGGCCCCGCTCCTCGGCCTCCTTGCCGGGGTAGGCGCCGGGGGTGTCGATAAAGGTGATGACGGGCCGGCCGAACTTTTCGGCCTGCTTCATCAGGCGCAGCGCCTTGCGGTAGCCTTCGGGGCCGGGCATACCGAAGTTGTATTTCATGTTTTCCTCAAGGGTATTGCCCTTGCGGTGGCCGATGACGGTGACCGGCCTGCCCTTGTACAGCGCGATGCCGCCCAGGATGCTGGGGTCCTCCTTGCACTGGCGGTCGCCGCGCTGGACAAAGAAATCGGTAAACAGCGCGCCGATGTACTCGTCGATCTTGGGGCGGTGGGGATGCCGGGCCAGGAACACCTTGTCCGAGGCGGTCAGGTCGCCGCAGCCCTCCAGCAGCTCGGCGCGGCCCTGCTCCAGCTGTTTGCGGCGCTGCTTTGCCACCGCGGAGCGGTCGCCCTCCAGGCTTTTCAGCTCTTTGTCGATCTCGTCGATCCTGCGCAGAACGTCCTTGATCATCCGCGGTGTCCTCCTTTGGTGTGCAGGCGCAAAATCTGCGCCAGGGTAGCTTTCATTTCGCTGCGGGGCACAATGGCGTCCACAAAGCCGTGTTCCTCCTGGAACTCGCTGCGCTGGAAGCCGGCCGGCAGCTTTTCGCCGATGGTCTGCTCAATGACGCGGGGGCCGGCAAAGCCGATCAGCGCGCCGGGCTCGGCCAGCATGATGTCGCCCAGGCTAGCAAAGCTGGCGGTGACGCCACCGGTGGTGGGGTGGGTCAGGTAGCTGATGTACAGCCCGCCCTTGGCGGAAAACTCCTGGATGGCGGCGCTGGTCTTGGCCATCTGCATCAGGCTGAGGATGCCCTCCTGCATACGGGCGCCGCCGCTGGCCGAAAAGATGATCAGCGGCAGCTTTTTGCTGGAGGCGTACTCGATGGCGCGGGTGACCTTTTCGCCCACCGCGGTGCCCATGCTGCCCATAAAGAAATGGCTGTCCATCACGACCGCCACCACCGGCATCCCCTCGATCTTGCCGGTGGCCGCGATGGCCGCGTCCGACAGGCCGGTCTTGCGGGTCTGCTTGGCCAGCTTTTCTTTATAACCGGGGAAATCCAGCGGGTCGTTGCCCTCCAGCTTTTCGTCCAGCTCGCGGAAGGTGCCGTGGTCCAAAATCAGCGACAGGCGGTAATAGCCGCCGATGGGCTGATACTTGCCGCAGTTGGGGCAGACGTACATGCTCTCGGCCCAGGCGCGGCGGGTGGCGCGGCGCTCGCAGCCGGGGCAGGTGACGAACACCGGCGGCTGCCAGATGGGGGTCAGCTCGCCGGATTCCGGCGCGGCCTTGCGGGCCAGCGCACCGGCGCGGCCCACGCCGCCCAGCATATCCAATACGTTTGGCATATCCAAATACCTCGCTTTTGCTTTTCAGGTCTGGCCGGGCGCAGCGCACGGCAGCCGCGGCGGGCATCCGCCGCCGGGTGCCGCGAAACGACACGCCCCTTTTGCAACCAAAGGCCCGCCAAAGAAAAGGCGGGCCAGCGGTGCGGGAACTTATTCAGCGTGAGCCTGCAGGTAGTTGAAGATGTCGCCGACGGTCTTCATGTTGCCCAGCTCCTCGTCGGGGATGGCAACGCCGCAGGACTCCTCGATGGCCATGTTCAGCTCAACGGCGTCCAGGCTGTCGGCGCCCAGGTCCTCGGCCAGGGTGGCCTCCATGGTGACCTTGTCCTCGTCGCAGCTGAGGGTGTCAACGATAACCTGCTTCAAAGTCTCGAACTCCATTGTGATACGCTCCTTTAACGGTACTTTTTTGAAAACATTCAGAATTTTGAATTACCTAAATTTATTTAGATAATTTACCGAGTCCTATAATACCAGAGATTTCAATGTTGTCAAGTCCGTTTTGTTATCTTTTTGTTATTTTCTATAATTTCCGGCCGCCGTTTGAACAAAAGTGAGCAGATTGGTCAGAAATCCGTCCCGCACCGGCCGGCCGCCCGCACAGGATGCACATTCGCCGGCGCAGAGCCGGTCGGGCTCCGCCGGACGTCTCAGCCCGGCAGGCGATCCAGCAGGGCGTCCAGCCGGGCCAGGTTCTGGCGCAGCTGGGGCGCGAACTCGTCCCGGAAATCGTAGTCGTAATACAGCGCCCGCAGCACCCGGCGGCGGACGGCCGGCAGCCGGGGGCTGCCCTGCAAAGCGGCCAGGCGGCCGGCCAGCCGGGCGCAGCTGCGCGCCCAGAAAGCGTCCGCCCCCGCCCGTTCCAGCACGCCGGACTCTTCCAGGCAGGTGCGCAGCGTCCGCACGCCGTCCCGCTCCCCTGCCCTGGCCCCGCACAGCGGCGGCTGGAGGTAATACTCGGCCAGGCCGGTGTCCAGGTCGATGGCCTGGCCCAGCGGGTAGAGGGCGCAGGCCAGCGGCCGTGCCTCGTGGACGGTGCAGGCGTTCGCCTCAAAGAACGGGCAGTTGCCGGTGCGGCGGGAGGGCTTGAGGCAAAGCCCCGGCAGCAGGCCGGCGGTCTCGCGGCAGAACGCCTCGGCCACCAGGGCGGGCGGCAGGCGCAGCCGCCGGGCCAGCCGGTACAGGTCCAGCCCGGACAGCACAATGTCCCGCCGGGCGCGGCAGCAATCGCCGCAGCCGGCGCAGACAAAGGGGAACGGGTCGTCCAGCCCGACGCGGGGCAGCGCGGCCAGGTCGGCTTCCTCGGCAAAGCGGCCGGGGGTCGGCGTCGGGCGGCTCACGGCAGGCTGACCTCGTGATCGGTGGGGACGCCGGCCGCAAAGCAGCGCAGCGCCTCAAAGGCGCCCTGCACCATGCTGGCCACATCCTCGTCGGTGTAAAAGGCGGTGTGCGGGCTGACGATCACATTGGGGAAGCTGCGCAGCAGCGCCAGCTCCCGGTTTTGCAGCACGTCGCCGGCGTGGTTGTAGTAGTACAGGCCGTTTTCGTTTTCCAGCACGTCCAGCGCGGCCGCCCCCACCCTGCCGCTCTCGATGGCGTCGATCAGCACGTCGGGGTCGATCAGGCTGCCGCGGGCGGTGTTGACGATGACCACGCCGTCCCGCATTTTGGCAAAGGCGGCGGCGTCCAGCAGGTGGTGGTTTTCGGCGGTGGCGTTGGTGTGCAGCGTGATGACGTCGCTGCGGGCGTAAAGCTCCTCCAGCGGGACGAACTCGGCCAGGGCGGCGGCCTCCGGGTTTTGGTACACGTCGTAGGTCAGCAGCTTGCAGCCAAAGCCGGACAGGTGCCGGAGCACGGTGCGGCCGATCTTGCCCGCGCCGATAACGCCCACGGTGCAGGCGGACAGGTCTTTCCCCATCTTTCCCTTGAGGGAATAATCCTGCACCTCCGCCCGCTTGAGGATATGCCCCATGCGGCGGGTGGCCATCAGCATCAGCATGATAGCGTAGTTGGCCACGCCGTTGGGGGTGTAGCCCACGTTGGCCACCCGCATGCCATGGGTCTTGGCGCGGGCGCGGTCCACATGGTCGTAGCCGATGGAGCGGCAGAGCAGGTATTTGACCCCCAGCGCCGCAAAGCGGTCCACCATGGCGGCGCCCATGTCGCAGGGCGTCATGCAGACGGCGTCGCAGCCTTCCGCCAGGCTGACGTTTTCCGGCGTGGGGTAGTCCGCCGTCCAGGTAAAGTCGATGCCGTACTGCGCGCTGAACTGCCGGCAGTAGGCCAGCTCGTCAAAGGGGCGCAGGGCGTAGAAGCAGATTTTCATGGGTGGGTGCTCCTTAAATAAAAATGTGGTTTTCCGCCCGGTTCAGGGGTGCCGGGCCAGGTACTCTTCCCGCGTCAGCATCAGCTGCAGCAGGCCGTCTTTGTCAACGCCGCCGCAAAAGCCCGCATCCCGGTGGAGCTTCCAGGCAGCTTTCCGGGCGGGCTCAAAATCGTTGTGGAGGCGGGTGACACCGCAGTCCCGGAAGGCGTGGTCCAGCAGCAGCCGCAGGGCAGATTTGGCGTATCCCCTTCCCCGGCAGGGGGCATAAAGCAGGATGCCCATATCCCACCAGTCCTTTTCCGGCGTGCGGTGGAAGTTGACTTCCCCCAGCCACGCGCCGTCCGAACTGCGCTGGATATAGGCATAGAACCGCACCGGCTCCCGCCCCACCCAGGCGGCGTGCCATGCCGCCCAGCTGCTTTGCGGAAAATCCACACAGCCAGTGTCCCGATGGTAGCCGGGAAAGTCCACATCCCAACCGGCATTATAGGACATCGTGTCCGGGTCCGCTTCCATCTTTTGCCGGAACCAGAGATCCTCCGGCTTGGGGATAAAAAGCTGCAGCTGTTCTGTCGGTTTCAATCGCAAAACCTCCCTGCCGGGCTGCCGGCGCAGGCACAGTCAGCCCCTTGCTCCGCCATGGCGGAAAAAGGGCTGGTCCGGGTCACCGTCCGCCCCGGCGCGGTAGCCGAACACATCGTCCAGCCATTCGCGGCAGAGGGCAAACCAATGGGCGTTGTGGGGGTGGGGGTCGTGGACTTCGGCGGTGCACAGGCTCATGCCGTGGCGGCCGTCGGCCATCAGGTGCAGTTCAAAGGGCACCTGGTTTTCCCGCAGGGCGGCGGCCAGCAGCATCGAGTTTTCCACCGGCACGGTGCCGTCGGTCACGGTATGCCAGATAAAAAACGGCGGCAGGCCGGGGCGGACCTGGTTTTCCAGGCTGAACTGCCGGCGCAGGGCGGCGTCCCCGCCCGCAATGCAGTCAAAGCTGCCCTGGTGGCCGTAAGGCCCCGACGTGACGACCGGGTAGCTCAGCACCACGGCGTCGGGGCGGTTTTGGCCCGCGTCCGCGCCCAGGGCCGCCTGCACCGGGCCGGCGTCCCACAGGATGGCCGTACTGGCCGCCAGATGCCCGCCCGCCGAAAAGCCGCACACCGCGATCTTGTCCGGCAGCAGATTCAGCGCGCCGGCATGGCTGCGCATCCAGACGATGGCGCGGGCGGCGTCGATCATCGGCTGCCAGTTGGCGGCGTGCTCCGCGGTGGAATATTCCAGCACAAAGGCCTGGTAGCCAGCGGCCAAAAACTGCATGGCCGCCGGTTCGCTCTCCCGCTGGCTGCAATACTCGTAGCCGCCGCCGGGCAGGATCAGCACGGCGGGGCGGCGGTCAAAGGCCGGGCAGGAGTCGATGGGGGCGCGCACCCAGCCGGTCAGCGCCGCGCCGCCGGGCAAAGTTTGTGTGATCAACTGCATGGCAAAAGATTCCTTTCAAAAAAGTAGATTTGCTTTTGGTATACCGGCGCTCCCCTGCGGGGGCGTCAGCGGGCGGCGGGCTCCTGTGCCGGCGGGACGGCCTGGGGCAGCGGGTGGGCGGCCATGTACTCGGCCATAACGTCCGCCGCCACCCGCACCAGCATGGGGCAGGGGCGTTTCTGGTAGTATTCGGCGGTGCGCTCCTCAGCCACCGGGGTGCCTTCCGCCTTGTCCAGGCCCAGCAGTTCCCGGCAGATCAGTGTGCCCTTGCCGTTGCGGGCGCAGAACTCCCTGGCCAGGGCCTGCACCTCGGCATAAAAGGCGCTTTTGTCCTTGGGGTCGGTAAAGCCGTACAGCGCCCCCAGCACCAGCGTGATGCCGGTAAAGGCGCCGCAGACCTCCCGCATACGGCCGACGCCGCCGCCCAGGCCGCCCACCAGTTTGAGCACCTGTTCCCGCGTCATGCCGATCTCCTCCGCAAAGGGCAGCACCGCCGACTGGCTGCAGTTGCAGCCGGAATAAAAGGCCTGTTCGGCCCGGTCGCCATAGATTGACATTTTGGCTCACATCCTTCTTTCCCGCCGCTACCCGCCCGCAGTCAGGGCGCGGCGGCGCGGCGCGAGATCGTATACACCCAGCATACCGCAAACCGCCCCGTTTGAAAAGGGGGTCCGCCCCTGTGTTTTGAACAAATTGTGAATCTTTTGCCCCGGCCCGGCAAAGGGTCTTGCACTTTGAGGCAGAGAGTGCTAGAATAACTTTAGCACTTTGATCGTTAGAGTGCTAACTCAACGTCAAATCCATACACTATCATACAAAGAAGGGTTATCCATATGGCTATGCGTCAGTTTAAGGCCGAGAGCAAAAAGCTTTTGGACCTGATGATCAATTCCATCTACACCAACCGCGAGATCTTCCTGCGGGAGCTGATCTCCAACGCCTCGGACGCCTGCGACAAGCTCTATTTCAAAAGCCTGACCGACACCTCGGTGGGCATCCGCAAGGAGGACCTGCACATCCATATCGCCCCCGACAGGGACAGCCGCACCCTGACCGTCAGCGACAACGGCATCGGCATGACCAGGGAGGAGCTGGAGAAGAACCTGGGCACCATCGCCCGGTCCGGCAGCATGGACTTCAAGGCCGAGAACCAGAACGAAAACATCGACATCATCGGTCAGTTCGGCGTCGGGTTCTACTCCGCCTTTATGGTGGCCAGCAAGGTCACGGTCATTTCCCGCGCCCAGGGCAGCGACGAGGCCTGGAAGTGGGAGTCCAGCGGCGTGGAAGGCTACACCCTGACCGAGGCCGAGAAGGGCGAGCCGGGCACCGACATCATCATGGTGCTGAAAGAGGACACCGAAAACGACAACTACAGCCAGTACCTGGAAGAGTACACGCTGGTGGATCTGATCAAAAAGTACAGCGACTACATCCGCTACCCCATCACCATGTACCGCCAGAAGAGCCGCCAGAAGCCCAAGCCGGAGGACGCCGGCGAGGACTACAAGCCGGAGTACGAGAGCTACACCGAGCTGGAGACCGTCAACAGCATGGTGCCCATCTGGAAGCGGGACAAGAAGGACGTGACCGAGAAGGATTATAACGACTTCTACAAGAACCGCTTCAACGACTACACCGATCCGCTGCGGGTCATCACCAGCCGCACCGAGGGCACCGCCACCTACACCGCGCTGCTGTTCGTGCCCGGCCGCACCCCCTACGACTACTACACCAAGGAGTACGAGAAGGGCCTGGCGCTGTACGCTTCCGGCGTGATGATCATGGACAAGTGCGCCGACCTGCTGCCCGACTACTTCAGCTTTGTCAAGGGCGTGGTGGACAGCGAGGACCTGAGCCTGAACATCAGCCGCGAGACTTTACAGAAGGACAGCCAGCTGCGGCTGATCCGCAACTCGCTGGAGAAGAAGATCAAGAACGAGCTGCACGCCATGCTGGTCAACGACCGCGACAAGTACGAGACCTTCTGGAAGGCGTTCGGCCGCCAGATCAAGTTTGGCATCTACGGCGACTACGGCATGCACAAGGACCTGCTGGCCGACCTGCTGCTGTTCTGGTCCGCCAAGGAGCAGAAATACGTCACGCTGGACGAGTATGTGGAGAAGATGCCGGAGGACCAGAAATGCATCTACTTTGCCGCCGGCGACGAGACCGAGCGCCTGGCCAAGCTGCCCAACGCCCAGCTGGTGCAGGGCAAGGGCTATGACCTGCTGCTCTGCCCGGAGGATGTGGACGAGTTCTGCCTGCAAATGATGCACGACTACAAGGAGAAGGAGTTCAAGAACATCAACTCCGGCGACCTGGGCCTGGAGACCGAGGAGGAAAAGAAGGCCGCCGAGACCGCCGCCGAGGAGAACAAGGACCTGTTTGAGGACATCAAGACGGCGCTGAAGGGCAAGGTCAAGGACGTCAAGGTCAACCCGACGCTGAAGGACCACCCGGTCTCGCTGTCCAGCGAGGGCGGCCTGTCCATGGAGATGGAGAAGGTGCTGCGCCGGATGCCCAACGCTGAGGGCATGGAGAGCACCAAGGTGCTGGAGCTGAACCCCGGCCATCCGGTGTTCGAGGCACTGAAAGCCGCCAAGGCTGCTGGCGACAGCGACAAGGTGAGCAAGTACGCCGAGCTGCTGTACGACCAGGCACTGCTGATCGAGGGCCTGCCGCTGGAGGACCCCGTCGCCTACGCCCAGATGGTCTGCGAGCTGATGAAGTAAAAACGCCGCCGGCCCGTCCGCATCGGGCGGGAGCTGCCGGCTGGCCTGCCTGCCGTGCAAAACGGTTGTCTGCTGACCGAATCGGCGCCAAAGCAAAACCAAAATCATAGAGAAGGCCCCGGCCGACCCGCTTTGCGGTGTCGGCCGGGGCCTTTTGGGGTCACTTCGCATTTAGCCCAGGCGGGTTTCTGTCTTTCGCCGTATCCGTCGCAGAGCGGCGCGGGCGGCCAAGCGGCAGCGGGCACGGCGCAACACCGGGGCGCAGGGCGCCGCAGTGTCAGTCCTGCGAGCTTTCGCTCCCCTGCCCTGCCAGCGCCTGCACGATGGGTCCCAGCGTTGCCAGGTCCACAAAGTCCACCGCTTTGCCGTAGGTCTCGATCATGGCGCGGGTCTCGGCGTTCTGCTGTTCCGGCGGCTGATTTTTGGCCGCGGCGTACAGCAGGCGCATCATCGTCCTGTGGGCAAAGTTCAGCCGGCTGTAATCAATGCCGCCCCGCAGGTGGAACAGCCGGGCGTTGTCCAGCACCGGTTTGGGCAGGCGGGCCTGCAGGGCGGTGCGGATGTTGCGGATGTTTTCCGCATCATGGGGGTCTGCCAGCCCCACCGTGACGATCAGGTAGCGGCGGGCCGGGTCGGGGGCCAGCGCGCGAAGCGCCCTGCCCAGCCCGCAGACGCCCCCGGCGTACAGCCCGCCCACATAGACAAGCTCGGCGCAGCCCTCGGCCCTGGCCGCCTGGTCGGCGGGATAGCAGGGCAGTCCGGTGCGTTCGGCCAGCGCCTGGGCGTACCGCCGGGATGTGCCGTAGCGGCTGCCATAAAGAATGACGGTGGACATGGTGGGTCCCCTCCCCTGTTGCTTCCGGTCGATCCGGCGCCGCGCCAAGGATGCGGCATGGCGGCGCGGTCATTTCCATCACCAGTGTAGCAGAACCGGCCGCGGCTGTCCATGGCGGCGGGGCGGTTGACAGAAATTTTACGCGGCGCACACAAAAAGGCCCCCTGCCTTGCGGCAGGGAGCCTTTCAGCTTATTCAGCAGATCCCGCGATCAGCAGAAATTACTTCTCGATCTTGGAAACAACGCCGGAACCGACGGTGTGGCCGCCCTCGCGGATAGCGAAGCGCATGCCCTCTTCCATGGCAACCGGGGTGATCAGCTCGACATGCATATCGACGTTGTCGCCGGGCATGCACATCTCGGTACCCTCAGGCAGGGTGATGATGCCGGTAACGTCGGTGGTGCGGAAGTAGAACTGAGGACGATAGTTGTTGAAGAACGGGGTGTGACGGCCGCCCTCTTCCTTCTTCAGGACGTAGACATGGCCGTCGAAGGTGGTGTGGGGATGAACGGAGCCGGGAACAGCGATGACCTGGCCGCGCTCGATCTGGTCGCGGTCGATACCACGCAGCAGGGCGCCGATGTTGTCGCCAGCCTGAGCGAAGTCCAGGCTCTTGCGGAACATCTCCAGACCGGTGATGGTGGTGGTCATCTTCTCTTCCTTCAGGCCGACGATCTCCATCTGGTCGCCGACATGGGCAGTGCCGCGCTCGACACGGCCGGTAGCGACGGTGCCGCGGCCGGAAATGGTCATAACGTCCTCAACGGGCATCAGGAAGGGCTTGTCAGCAGCACGGTCCGGGGTGGGGATGTAGCTGTCAACAGCGTCCATCAGCTCCCAAATGCACTTGTACTCAGGAGCGTCGGGATCGGTGGAGGTGCTCTCCAGAGCCTTCAGAGCGGAACCGCGGATGATCGGGGCGTTGTCGCCGTCGAAGTCCTGGCTGCTCAGCAGCTCGCGGATCTCCATCTCGACCAGATCCAGCAGCTCCTCGTCGTCGACCATGTCGCACTTGTTCATGAAGACAACGATCTTGGGCACGCCAACCTGACGGGCCAGCAGGATGTGCTCGCGGGTCTGGGGCATGGGACCATCGGTGGCAGCGACGACCAGGATAGCGCCGTCCATCTGAGCAGCACCGGTGATCATGTTCTTGATATAGTCAGCATGGCCCGGGCAGTCAACGTGGGCGTAGTGACGCTTTTCGGTGTGGTACTCGACGTGCGCGGTGTTGATCGTGATGCCGCGGGCCTTCTCTTCGGGGGCCTTGTCGATGCTGGAGTAATCCATGAAGTCCGCGTCGCCCTTCAGCGCGAGGACCTTGGTGATCGCAGCGGTCAGAGTGGTCTTGCCATGGTCGACGTGACCGATGGTGCCAATGTTGACGTGCTCGAGCGAGCGGTCAAATTTTGCCTTTTCAGCCATTGGAATTATCCTCCTTTGATTCAGACGGGTTTTGAAGCCTCGTTTAAGGCTATCATACTAGATTCGGGCACAAAAATCAAGCATAATCGCAACTTTTGTGCCGGTTTACGCCTTGGAGCGATCGGTGATGATCTTGTCGGCGATGTTCTTGGGAACCGGCTGGTACTCGGCAGGCTCCATGGAATACTGGCCGCGGCCCTGGGTCTTGGAACGCAGGTCGGTGGCGTAGCCGAACATCTCGGACAGGGGGACCATCGCGTTGATGCGCTGGGTGCCGGGCATGGCTTCCATGCCCTGGATCTGGCCGCGGCGGCTGTTCAGGTCGCCGATGACGTCACCCATATACTCGTCGGGGACGATGACCGAGACCTTCATGATGGGCTCCATGATGATGGGGTCCGCCTTCTTCATGGCATCCTTGAACGCCATGGAACCGGCGATCTGGAAGGCCATTTCAGAGGAGTCGACCTCGTGGTAGGAACCATCCCACAGCGTGACCTTGACGTCCTCGACCGGGTAGCCGGCCAGAACGCCGGACTTCATCGCGCCCTGGATGCCCTGATCGACAGCGGGGATATACTCCTTGGGGATCGCGCCGCCAACCACAGCGTTGACGAACTCGTAACCCTTGCCGGTGTTGGGCTCGATCTTGATCTTGACGTGACCGTACTGGCCCTTGCCGCCGGACTGACGGGCGTACTTGGTATCCTGGTTGGCTTCCTTGCGGATGGTCTCGCGGTAGGCGACCTGCGGCGCGCCGACGTTGGCCTCGACCTTGAACTCGCGCAGCAGACGGTCGACGATGATCTCCAGGTGGAGCTCGCCCATGCCGGCGATGATGGTCTGGCCGGTCTCCTCATCGGTCCAGGTACGGAAGGTGGGGTCCTCCTCAGCCAGCTTGGCCAGGGCAATGCCCATCTTCTCGGAACCGGCCTTGGTCTTGGGCTCGATGGCCACGCGGATGACCGGCTCCGGGAACTCCATGCTCTCCAGGATGATGGGGTGGTTGGGATCGCACAGGGTGTCGCCGGTGGTGGTGTTCTTCAGGCCGACAGCGGCGGCGATGTCGCCGGCGTAGCAGATGTCGATGTCCTTGCGGTGGTTGGCGTGCATCTGCAGGATACGGCCGATGCGTTCGTTCTGATCCTTGACCGAGTTGTAAACGGTGGTGCCCGCCTCGATCTTGCCGGAATAAACGCGGAAGAAGCACAGCTTGCCGACGTAGGGGTCAGTGGCGATCTTGAAGGCCAGGGCGGAGAAGGGAGCGTTGTCATCCGAGGGACGGGTCTCCTCCTCGCCGGTCTCAGGGTTGGTGCCCTTGATGTCCTCGATGTCGGTGGGAGCCGGCATGTAGTCGACGATGGCGTCCAGCAGCTTCTGCACGCCGCGGTTGCGGTAGGAAGAACCGCAGACAACGGGCACAACGGTGTTGGCAATGCACTCACGACGCAGGGCAGCCTTGATCTCTTCCTTGGTCAGCTCCTCGCCTTCCAGGTATTTCATCATCAGCTCCTCGTCGTTCTCGGCGACCGCCTCGATGAGCTTGTCGTGGTACTCCTGCGCCTGGGCCTTCATGTCCTCCGGGATCTCCTCCACGCGGACGTCGTTGCCCATGTCGTCGTAGTAGACGTCAGCCTTCATGTCGATCAGGTCGATGATGCCTTTGAAGGTATCCTCCTGGCCGATGGGCAGCTGGATGGGCACGGCGTTGGCGTGCAGGCGGTCGTGCAGCATCTGCACGCAGCGGAAGAAGTCGGCGCCCATGGTGTCCATCTTGTTGACGTAGACCATGCGGGGGACGTGGTAGTTGTCCGCCTGGCGCCAGACCGTCTCGGACTGGGGCTCGACGCCGCCCTTGGCGGCCAGGACGGTCACAGAGCCGTCCAGCACGCGCAGCGAACGCTCGACCTCAACGGTGAAGTCAACGTGGCCGGGGGTGTCGATGATGTTGATGCGGTGACGGTTCGCCTTGAAGGCGGCCGGGTCATGCTGAGTTTCGGTATGGCTCCAGTAGCAGGTGGTAGCGGCGGAGGTGATGGTGATACCACGCTCCTGCTCCTGCACCATCCAGTCCATCGTAGCGGCACCATCATGCACTTCGCCGATCTTGTGGTTGATGCCGGTGTAGTACAGGATACGCTCGGTGGTGGTGGTTTTGCCTGCGTCGATGTGAGCCATGATACCGATATTTCTGGTCTTTTGCAGAGAAACGTCTCTCGGCGTTGCCATGGCTGAAACCTCCTAAGGTCAAAAACGGATCAATAACGATAGTGCGCGAAAGCCTTGTTGGCCTCGGCCATCTTGTGGGTATCCTCGCGCTTCTTCACGGCGTTGCCGGTGTTATTGGTCGCGTCAATGATCTCGGCGGCCAGGCGCTGGGACATGGTCTTTTCACCGCGGCTGCGGCTGTACTGGGTCAGCCAGCGCAGGCCGAGGGTCTCGCGGCGGGCGGGGCTGACCTCCAGGGGGACCTGGTAGGTGGAGCCGCCCACACGGCGGGCCTTGACTTCGAGGCTGGGCATGATGTTCTCAAGGGCCTTCTCGAACATTTCGAGAGGATCGTTGCCGGTCTTTTCCTTCACGATGTCAAAAGCATCGTAAACGATCTTCTGGGCGACGCCCTTTTTGCCGTCGAGCATGATCGAGTTGACCAGGCGGGTGACGATCTTGGAATTATAAATAGGATCAGCCAGAACTTCGCGCTTGGCGATGTTACCTCTTCTGGGCATCTTTCTTCCCTCCTTCACAAAAATGATATCATCGGTACTCGAAAGTATAGAAACTCCCGTAAGGCCACAAGAAGAATCATTGCTGATCCTTTCTTAATGGCGAAAAGATGTTTCCTTACTTCTTGGCACCGGCCTTGGGACGCTTTGCGCCGTATTTGCTGCGGGCCTGGTTGCGGTTGGCAACGCCCTGGGTGTCGAGGGTGCCGCGGATGATGTGATAACGCACACCGGGCAGGTCCTTGACACGGCCGCCGCGGATGAGGACGACGCTGTGCTCCTGCAGGTTATGGCCGACACCGGGAATGTAAGAGGTGACCTCGATACCATTCGTGAGGCGGACACGGGCAACTTTGCGCAGAGCAGAGTTCGGCTTCTTGGGGGTCATGGTACGGACAGCGGTGCAGACGCCGCGCTTCTGGGGGCTGTTCAGGGTGGTGTACTGCTTCTTCTGGGAGTTGTAGCTGCGCAGAAGGGCAGGCGCGGTGCTCTTTTTGACCAGGACCTCGCGGCCTTTGCGAACAAGCTGGTTAAAAGTAGGCATTTCTTTTCTCCTTTCTCTCGTATTCACATCGGAAAACGGGGCGGACTGGGCCGGAAATTGGCGCAATACACCCAGACCGACGCAAGATTTATTGTAATCGATTGGACAGGCCCTGTCAAGAGTATTCACAAAAAAATGGCGAAAAAATCGTACAAAACAGAGATTTTTTGCCGCGGCCTTTGCCGGTCCCGCAGGCCGGGGCCGCCCGGTCCGCCAGGCGCGGAAAACGGCGGGCAGCCCCGCCGTCTGCCGGCGTTTCGGCTGCCCGCCGTGTGCAGCGGACTTGCGGCAGGGCGCGCTCCCCTGCCTTTTGGCTTACAGCCGGGCCAGGGTGGCCTCGGCGTCGTCCAGGATGCGCTCGAACTTGTTCAGCGCGGCGTCCACCGGGGCGGGGGTGGTCAGGTCCACGCCGGCGTGGCGCAGCTCGTCCAGCGGGTAGGCGCTGC
>ERZ1643246.1258-NODE-1258-length-28182-cov-15.242081_pt1 | contig 28182 bp, 25 predicted proteins | sample MGYA00579265_ERZ1643246 | MGnify/ENA primary metagenome ERZ1643246 (study PRJEB29033, sample SAMEA4952261) | chicken gut metagenome | biome: Broiler Chicken; feature: Gastrointestinal Tract; material: Caecum | place: Ireland | collected 2018 | study: Broiler...
TCGTTCTGGTCGGCCTTCATGTGGTTGGTGTAGCAGGCGTCGCACCCCATGGGGATGCCGGTGAGCTTGCCCATGAAGTGGTCCTCCAGCCCCGCCCGGATCACCTGCTTGGAGTTGTACAGATATTCCGGGCCGATGAAGCCCACCACCGTGTTTACCAGATAGGGCTGGAACCGCTTGGCAAAGCCGTAGCACCGGGCCTCCATCACCAGCTGGTCCGCCCCGTGGTGGGCCTCGGAGGAGAGCTCAGAGCCCTGGCCGGTCTCAAAGTACATTACGTTGGGCCCCACGGCGGCGCCCTCCTTCAGGGCCAGCTGACGGGCCTCCTCAATGAGCCTGCCGTCCAGACCGAAGGCCTCGTTGCCCTTCTGGGACCCGGCGATGGACTGGAAGATCAGGTCGCAGGGGGCCCCCTTCCGCACCGCCTCCATCTGGGTGGTCACGTGGGCCAGTACGCAGATCTGGGTGGGGATATCCCACCGGGTCTTGATCTCCTGGAACCGATCCAGCACCCGGCGCACGCTCTCCACGCTGTCGTCCACCGGGTTCAGGCCCAGCACCGCGTCCCCCGCCCCGTAGGTCAGCCCCTCCAGCAGGGAGGCCAGGATGCCGTCCGGGTCGTCGGTGGGGTGGTTGGGCTGGAGCCGGCAGGACAGGGTGCCCGGCAGGCCGATGGTGGTGTTGCAGTGGGCGGTGACCTTGATCTTTTTGGCGGCGTAGATCAGGTCCATGTTGCTCATCAGCTTGGTCACCGCGGCGATCATCTCCGCCGTCAGCCCCCGGCTCACCCAGCGGATGGCGTCCCCGTCGTGGTTCTCCGCCAGCAGCCACTCCCGCAGCTCGGATACCGTCCAGTTCTTGATCTGGTCGTAAATCTTCTCGTTCACGTCGTCCTGGATGATGCGGGTGACCTCGTCCTCCTCATAGGGGACGGCGGGGTGGTTGCGCAGGTCGGCCAGGGTCAGGTTGGCCACCACCACCTTGGCCGCCACCCGCTCCTCGGCGTTCTCGGCGGCAATCCCCGCCAGCCGGTCCCCCGACTTCTCCTCATTGGCTTTGGCCAGGGCGTCTTTCACCGACTTGAATTCGTAGACATGCCCCAGCAGCTTGGTCTTGAGTATCATGTGATCGCTCCTTTGCGGCTACGATTTGTGAAATGCAATGGTCTTGATAACAACAGGCAATACCGTGCCCCCGGCCACCGGGGCCCCGATATCCATATAGTCCCCGTTGTCCACCCCCACCCCGTCCAGACAGAGCAGGGGGCCGGGGCACAGGGCGGCCATGGCCTGCCCCAGCACCTTGGCCTGGTCGGCCTCCACCGCCACAATGGGCACAAAGCCCGCCCGGCGCAGAGGCTCCAGCCCCCGGACCACACCCTGGGCCAGTTCCTGCACCCGGGCGTAGCTGGGATTTTGCTCCCCCCGGAGAGCCAGCACCAGCTGGGTCAGCCCCTCCTGGTCGGCGTACCAGCCCAGTTTGTCCACAATGCGCTCCGCCAATTCCTCCGCCGTGCCGGTTTCCTCCCGGGCGGTCAGCTTGAGAATAGGCAGGCTTTTCAGGGGAAAGGTAATGTCCCGGTAAAAGATAGTAGAGCCGGACAGGTCGGTGGCGTGGCTCCCCGCCCCCACCACCGTGGCCCGGATGGTCTCCGCACCCTGGAACCGGCCCACCTGCTGAAAGGCCGGGGAGGATGCGATGGCCTTCCCCAGCAGCACCCCAATATCCCCATAGGCCAGCCAGTTTTCCGGTGGGTGGCAGATGCAGTCGGCCACACCCCCGGAAAAGGACACCACCGGGACGGCCTCTGCCGTCCAGCTGGTGCCCTGGGTGAGGAAGGCCTCCAGCCGGTCCCGGCCGGGCCGCAGGCCCGCCGCCTGTTCCAGGGCCTCCACCATGATCTGGATGACGGGAGCCAGCCCCTCCGGCGTGGCCAGCTCCCCCACCGCCGGGGCGGGGCACCCGGCCCGGGCCAGCACCGGCGACACGTAGGTCACCCGCCCGGCCTGATCCAGCTTGATGAGCCGCCCGCCCACGTCCAGGCAGCCGGTGGACAGCAGCTCTCCGTGGGAATATTTGGCCAGGTTGGAGGTGCCGCCGCCGATATCAAAGTGTAATACGGTGGTGTGATGTTCCTTGGAGTATTCGTCCGCGCCCGCTCCCCGGGCGGCCAGGATGGACTCCAGGTCAGGCCCGGCGGTGGCGACCACGAAATCCCCGGCGAACTCCGACAGGGCGGAGAGCACCTCCCGGGCGTTCTCCTTCCGGGCGGTCTCCCCGGTGATGATCACCGCCCCGGTGTCCACCTGGGCGGGGGAGAAGCCCGACTTGCGGTACTCCCCGGCCACAATATCCCGCACCCCGGCGGCGTCGATAACGGTATCGGACAGCAGGGGGGTGAAGTGGATGTCCGAGCGGTAGAGCACCTGCCGGTCCGAGATGGCCACCCGGGGCACCGTGAAGGGGGCGGCCCGGTTCTCCAGGGTGAGCCGGGACAGGATTAGCTGGGTGGTGCTGGTGCCGATGTCGATGCCCACCGAGAGCAGCTGCTCCCCCATCAGACCAGCTCCTTCAGCAGGCCCTTTACGTCCTGGGCGGTGGCGGGCCTGGGGTTGGAGGGGGTGCACAGGTCGGCCAGGGCGGCGGCGGCGATGGCGTCGGAGTCAGCCTTTACAGTCTTACCGTCCACCCCGCAGGAGGACAGCCGCTGGGGCTGGCCCAGCTGGCTGCGCAGCCGGTTGAGGCCGAAGATCAGGGACCGGCTGGTGGGGGAGAGGCCGCACAGCTGGGCCAGGCGGGCGTATTTTTTGGCGGCCTGGGGCTGGGCGGCGTTGAAGGCCACCACATGGGGGAGGAGCATGGCGTTGAGCCGCCCGTGGGGCACGTGGTAGCGGCCCCCCAGGGCGTGGGCCATGCCGTGGCACAGCCCCAGCCCGGCGGCGTTGAAGGCCATCCCCGCCAGATTGGAGGCCAGCAGCATGTCCGCCTTGGCCTCGCTCTCCCCCTTGGCATCATAGGCGGGGCGGAGGTTCTGAAAGGCCAGCACGAAGGCCTTCTCCGCCAGAGCGTCGGTGTACACCGTGGCCTTGTTGGCCACGTAGGCCTCGGCGGCGTGGGCCAGCACGTCCATGCCGGTGTCCGCCGTCACCGCCGGGGGCACCCCCTTCAGAAAGCCCGGGTCCAGCACCGCCTGGTGGGGGAGCAGGCTGTCGTCCACCAGGGGGTACTTGACCCCCTTCTCGCTGTCGGTGAGCACGGCGAAGGAGGTGACCTCCGACCCGGTGCCGGCGGTGGTGGGCACCGCGTACACCCGGATCTCCCCCGGCGCCCCCATCTTCTTGCCAAACTCCACCATGGCCTTGGCGCAATCCATGGCCGAGCCGCCCCCAAAGGCCACCACCGCCTGGGGCTTGAAGTTGGCCAGCTTTCTGGCCCCCTGGGCCACCATTACCAGCGGCGGGTCGGGGACCACGTCGGTGTATTTCTCCACGGTGCAGCCCTTCAGACGGGCCAGCACCTGGTCCAGCAGGCCGGACCGGGCCAGAAAATCGTCGGTGATCACCATCACCCGCTGCCCGGCCAGCTCCTCCAGAGCGGCCAGAGCGTCGTTGCCAAAGGAAATGGCTGTTTTCAGCTGAAATCGTTCCATGGGCGCCCCCTGTTTCTTCCTTGATGGGGTTAGTATGTCAGGCAATGGACGGATTATGCAGGCCCTTGCGGGCAAAAACGCGCAAAAAAAGACCCCGACGGCGTACCGTCGGGGTCAAACAGCTGGTTATAGTTTGAAATCTTCCTCTTTAAGGGCGCTGAAATCCGGAGCCGTGGGCAGGGGCGGCACCCGCTTGAGCGGGTCGTACCGGAACGACCGGCAGCTCCCGGCGGGGGTCACCACGCCCTTCTTGGGGCAGAGGATCTGCTCCCCCTCCAGCGGCGTTCCACGCTTGCAGTAGGCGCAGCGGGGCTCGATTTTCTTTTGAAACAGCATGGGACAACGCCTCCCTTTTCCGCTTACCATTATAGCATGGAGCGCCGCCGCTTGCCAAGGCCTTTTCTGGCCGCTGCCGCCGCCACCAGGAAAAAGAACAGGAACACCACCCAGGCGCACACCACCGACAAAACCAGGGCGCTGGAGAAGTCGGTGTCCGCGATGTCGGCCACCTGCTGGGCCAGGTAGGCGGATACCTCCGCGTCCAGAGGTACCACCCGGGCCAGACCGGCGGTGAACAAGGCGGCCAGGCCGCCGTGGAGCAGCTTGCCCATCAGGTAGGTGCGGGGGGACAGGCCGCTGTCCCCCAGAAAGGAGAGCACCTGACAGTGGACGGAGATGCCCGCCCACCCCAGCATGAAGGCCGCCATGGTCAGCCGCCCGGTGAGAGTGCCGTCCCCCGACAGGGTCCACACCCCGGAGGAGATCTCCACCACGCCGGTGAGCAGCCGCTGGGCCCACTCCGCCGTCATGCCGAAGGGGGCCAGAACCGTCCCCAGCGCCTTGGCCAGGCCGGGGAGAAAGCCGGAGGTCACCAGCATCTGGATCACCACCGTGAAAAAGACCACAAAGGCGCAAATGTTCAGGGTGGAGAGGAAGGAGTTTTTTACCGCCCCGGTAAAGGCGGCGGTAAACCGCTGGGCCTTGAAGGGGGGCGCCGTCCCGCCCCGCCGCCCCTCCTCCCGGCGGCCGTAGAAGCGGAACAGGATCCCAATGCACACCGAGGCCAGGGCGTGGGCGGCGCAGAGGAGCACCCCCACCCGGCTGCTGGCGAACACCCCCGCGCCCACCACCCCCAGGATGAAGGCGGGGCCGGAGTTGTTGCAGAAGGCCAGCAGCCGCTCCGCCTCGGTCTTGGTACACATGCCGTTGCGGTACAGGCCGATGGCGGTGGTGGCCCCCACCGGATAGCCGCCGATAAAGCCCAGGGCGAAGGCGGAGGCGCAGGCTCCGCTGACGTTGAACAGGGGCCGCATAAGCCCCTCCAGCAGCCGGCCCAGGTAGCCCGCCAGCCCCAGCTCCACCACCAGGGAGGAGAGCACGAAAAAGGGGAACAGGGAGGGGATGATCACGTTGCCGCACAGCTTCAGGCCGGTACGGGCCGCCTCCATGGACGCCTGGGGATAGAGCAGCAGCGCCAGGGTGGCCGCCACCAGCCCCACCCCCAAAAGCAGATCCCGCGCCCCTTGTTTGGACAACAGTCTGGACATGGCCCTCACCTCCGTCAAGGATGCATATGCCCTTGAGAGGAAAAAGTTGCCTGTCCAAGCGGAAAATCAGGTCAGTCCTTTTGGAAGGTGCGGCTGAACAGGGTATAATCCTGCTCCAGCCGGGATAATAAGGGGTAGCTGCCCCGGTGGAGGATCCAGTCCACCACCACGCCCCGGAAATGGCGGAAGAGAAAGTCGGCCAGCCACTCCGGGGTGCAGCCCGGCATGGGCACTCCCTCCGCCTCCATCTGCCGCAGGCACTCCAGCACCGAGCGCAGGGTGAAGCGGGTGGGGTCCATGCAGGAGGAGTCGTCGGGGGAATCCAGCCGCCGCTGGTAGTACCGGGCCACCAGCTCCCAGCCCTGCTCCTGGGTGAAGCGGGCGTAGGTGGACAAAATCAGCCACAGCCGCTGGTCCGGCGGGTCGTTTTCATGCCCCTCCAGCGCCGCCTCCATGTGCCGGTCCAGAGGGGCGAAGCCCCGGGAGAGCAGATCCTCCTTGGAGCGGAAGTGGTGGTAAAAGGCCCCGGTGGTAATCCCTGCCCGCTGGCAGATGTCCCGCACCGATACCTTGTCAAAACTGTGCTCCCGGGCCAGCACCATGGCAGATTCCAGAATGGCCTGCTCGGTCTGCTTGGCCTGCAGCTGCCGGCGCTGATGATAGTCCATATCCGCTCCCCCTTGACATTTCCTTTACATACCAGTTATAATAATAACATAACAATGTTATGCGACAATGACTTCATTATAGAGTAGGATGATGACCTTGTCAAATCCGGAAAAAATCGCGCTGCTCACCGACTCCACGGCGGACCTTACCGCCGGCATGCGGGCGGGCAAGCCCATTTACACGGTGCCGCTGAAGATCATCTGTCCCGATGGGGAATTTTCCGACGGCGTGGATATCTTTGCCCAGGATGTGTACGACCGCCTGCACCGGGGGGAGCTGCCCCGCACCTCCCTGCCCGAGGGGGGCGCGGTCAGCGACGCCCTGGACCGCATCAAGGCCGACGGGTATGAGAAGGTCATTGCCCTGATGCTCTCCGGCGGTCTGTCGGGTACCTACAACATGGTGCGGCTCCTGGCGGAACAGCGGGAGGACCTGGAGGTGGTGGCCTTTGACTCCAAAAGCGGCTCTCTGGGGCTGGGCATCATGGTGCTCCAGCTGTGGGAGGAGATCCAGGCGGGCGCGGACTGGGACACCCTGATTTCCCAGCGGGTGCCCTTCCTGGTGGAGCACACCTTCCCCTTCTTCTCGGTAGACACCCTGGAGTATCTGTACAAGGGCGGGCGCATTGGAAAGGTGGCCGCCATGGCGGGCACCATGCTGCAGATCAAGCCCATCATCACCTTTGCCGACGACGGCCAGCTCCAGAGCGTGGCCAAGGTGCGGGGCCGCCGCCAGGTTCAGGACAAGATTGTGGACCTGATGCGTCAGCATTTCCAGCCCGGCAGGCGGTATAATCTGGGGGTTGCCAACGGCGGCGCGCCGGAGGAGATGGCCCAGCTGTCCGCCAAGGTACGGGCCGCCTTCCCCGACTATGAGCACTGCTGGGAGGGGGCCATGGACGCCACCCTCAGCGTCTATATCGGCGACGGAGTGATCGGCGCCGGCATTCAATTTCTGGACTGAACAGACAAGAGGGGGGCCGCGGCGGATGCCGCGGCCCCCCTCTTTGCGCACATTGCACCATAGGGGCGGAAAATTGGGCCGGAATCTTGGTTTGACAAATGGGTGGGATGGTTTTAGAATCGGAAATTGATTTTAATACCCTGGAGGCGGCATTTCCGTGAAAATCATCATCCAAGTTGCCATTATTTTTTCCATATGCTGGATCAGTCAGCTTGTGGAGGCCCTGCTCCCCATTGCCTTTCCCGCCAGCGTCATCGGCATGGTGCTGCTGCTGGCACTGCTGCTGAGCCGGGTCCTGCGAGTGGATCACATCCAGGAAAAGTCCGACTTTCTGCTGTCCAATATGGCGTTTTTTTTCATCCCCGCCGGGGTGAGCGTCATCAACTACTTTGACGTGCTGGCCAGCAATCTGCTGCCCCTGCTGGCGGTGTGCGTGGTCAGCACCGTGCTCACCTTCGGGGTGACCGCCTATGCCGTAAGCCTGACCCGGAAGCTGATGGAAGGGAGGAAGAAACATGGCTGAGCTGTTTGCGTCTCCTTTTTTCGGCATCTCCCTGAGCATTGTGGCCTTCCTCATCGGGGTGCAGATCCAGAAGAAAACCGGTCTGGAGCTGTGCAACCCCCTGCTCATCGCCATTGTGCTGGTGTCCGCCGTGCTGCTGGTCTGCCGCATCCCCTATGAGGACTACAACCAGGGGGGCGCGGTGATCAACCTGTTCCTCTCCCCCGCCACCGCCTGCCTGGCGGTGTCCATTTACACCCGCATCCAGCTGCTGAAGGAGAACTGGCTGCCCATTCTGGTGGGCTGCACCGCTGGGTCTCTCACCTCCATGGGCAGCATCTACGGCCTGTGCCGCCTGTTCCGGCTGGACGAGTCGGTGACCGCCTCCCTGCTGCCCAAGTCGGTGACCACCCCCATCGCCATCAGCGTCTCCCAGAGCCTGGGGGGTATCCAGGCCATCACGGTGGTGGCGGTGATCATCACCGGCATTCTGGGCAGCATCTTCGCGCCTTTGCTCATCAAGCTGTTCCGGGTGAAGGACCCGGTGGCCGCCGGACTGGCCATCGGCGCCTGCTCCCACGCCGTGGGTACCTCCAAGGCTCTGGAGCTGGGGGAGACCGAGGGAGCCATGAGCGGGCTGGCCATCGGGGTGTGCGGGATCCTCACCGTGGTCATTTCCCTGTTCCTTGTACCGTAAAAAAGCGGGAGCCGTATGGGCTCCCGCTTTTTGCGCTATTCCAGAGGAAAGACCTTGGGGCCGCCCGCCGGCAGGATCACGTCGCTGCCGGTGACCAGTCCGGCCAGGTCGGCGGGGGAAATCCCCTTTACATCCCAGGTTACCACAATGGTGGAGCCGTCGGCCTGGGGGTAGTGAATGGAAAAGGCGTCGTACACCCAGGCGGGGGTGTCCCACAGGGCGTCGTCCCCATAGCTGCCCCACGCCTCCAGAGCGGAGGCGGTGACCTCCTCCGGCTGGAAGTCGGGCTGGGGCAGGGTGGAGCCGTCGGGGAAACGCCTGACCTGGACATAGAGATAGCCATAGCTGCGGGTAAACAGGACGGAGAGCGTATCCCAGTTCTGATCCAGCTTCCGATGGGCGCCCCCAAACCGGAAGCCCAGGGGGAGGGCATCCGGGTCGGGGAGGAAGATAGCCAGGTCTGCTCCATAGGCCTCCTCCTGGGTCAGCTCCTGGCCGCCCTCCTCCGGGATGGAGGCGGGAACCAGGTGCTCGGTGGTGAAGCCCCCGTCTGCCTGGGTCGCGTTCCACAGGAGCACGCAGGGCAGCCAGGTGGCCGCGTCCCCGTTCTCCCCGGTGTAGACGAAGTCCACCCCCAGCTCCCCCACCTGGAAGGTGGCCCGGCAGGTCATCTCATACAGCCGGTCCCCGTTGGTGTCGGCATAGGTCATGGAGCTGGTGACCTCCACCCCGTCCACCTCCTGAACGGCGGCGTCGGTATAGACCGTGCTCAGCAGGGGATACTGGCCGGGCCAAAGGGTCAGGGTAAAGGATTCCGTGTCCCGCACGCCCCGGATGGAGGCCTTGTACACCGTGCCGTCAGCGTTGTAGATCACCGTGCCGTCCAGGCCGAAGTTGTACCAGCACAGGTTCCAGGGGATGTCATCTCCTCCGCCGAAAATGGACAGAATATCTTCAGCGGTCATAGGCTCGGAAAAGGAGCCCTCCTGCGGGCCGTAGTCCACCATCATTGCTTCGGAATCGTTGCAGTCGGGAAAAGAGAGCGTCGGGATACCGAAAAAGGTGTGGGGCTGGCCCTGGAAGGGGTCGCCTCCCACGGTCAGGGTGTGTTCTGTGGCCTGCTCCGGCGGGGCGCTCTCCACCACGCCGGGGGTGGCGGCCACCCCGGCGGTGGGGGAGACCTGCTGGGGGACAGTTCCCCTCCAGGGCTGCCACAGGCCCACCACCGCCAGCAGGCAGCAGGCGGCGGCCAGGGCAAAGGCCGGGGCGTACTTGGTTTTTTGGCGGCGGGGCGGCGCTCCGGCCAGCAGCTTTTCGTGAAGGCTGGCGGGGGCGGTGATGCGGTCCATATAATTCCGATAGCGGTTCATTCCCATTCTCCTTTCAGCAGCTCCCGCAGCTTGTCCCGGGCCCGGGCCAGACGGGAGCGGACGGTGCCCTCCCGCCAGCCGGTCATGGCGGCGATCTCGGCGGTCTGGTAGCCCTCGTAATAATAGAGGTGGAGCGCAGCCCGGTCCTTGGGGGGCAGGGACTGGATCACCTCCAGCACCGCCTGTTCCTCCGCATCGGCGGCGGGATAGCTCTCCAGCAGCGGGGCGGTGCGCCGCCGCCAGGGGGAGCGCAGGCGGCTTTTGCAGGCGTTGACGGTCACTTTCAGCAGCCAGGAACGCTGGTGGGCGGGGCTTTCAAATGCCGGGTCCTTTTCCCACAGGCGCAGGAATGCCTCCTGCACCACGTCCTCCGCCTCCTGGGGGTCCCCCAGAATGGCCAGGGCGGCGCGGTACAGGGTGTTTTCATAGGCGGGGATCACGTCCTCCAACCGGTTGGACTGGGTCATTTTCCTCCCTCCTTCACCCTTATTACGCCTGGGCGGGCCGAAATGCTCCGCCGGCGCTGAAAAATTTCGGGAAGATTGCCACAGGGGAGTGGGCGTGGTACAATGGGGCCACTGACGAAAGGAGATATGTGCCATGCGTGTACAAGCATTGATGGATTTTATAGATCACAGCCCCAGCCCCTACCACGCCGTTGCCCAGGCCGCCAAGCTGCTGAAGGAGGCGGGGTTCCACCCCCTGGAGGAGCATGAGAAGTGGGAGCTGACCGCCGGACAGGGGTACTATGTCACCCGGAACCAGAGCAGCCTCATCGCCTTCCGGCTGCCCCGGCACAAGCCGGAGCGGTGGCTCCTCACCGCCGCCCACAGCGACTCCCCCACCTTCGCGGTGAAGAATGACCTGGCGGAGGGAGACAAACACTATCTGCGTCTGGCGGTGGAGGGGTACGGCGGGATGAACTGCGCCTCCTGGCAGGACCGGCCCCTGACGGTGGCGGGCCGGGTGCTGGTGGCCACCCAGACCGGAGCCGAGAGCCGGCTGGTGTACCTGGACCGGGATCTGCTCACCATCCCCAGCCTGGCCATCCACATGCAGCGGGACATCAACAAGGGCCACGAATATAACCCCCAGAAGGATATGCAGCCCCTGTACGGACTGGTGGGGAGCAAGTCCCTCACCGACCTGCTGGCGGAGGAGCTGGGGGTGGACAAGCAGGCTCTACTGGCTTGGGATCTGGTGCTGGTCCCCCGGCAGAAGCCGGTGCTGCTGGGCGCGGAGGGGGAGCTGTTCCAGGCCCCCCGCATTGACGATCTGGGCTGTGCCTGGGCGGGACTGGAGGGACTGCTCGCTGCCAAGGGACAGGAGAAGGCGGGGCAGCTCTGCTGTATCTTCGACAACGAGGAGGTGGGCAGCGGCACCCGGCAGGGGGCCCTGGGCACCTTCCTGCCCGACGTGCTGGAGCGGATCGCCTGCTGCCTGGACATGGACGGGCAGGAGCGGCGGATGGCCCTGGCGGGCAGCATGCTCCTCAGCGCCGACAACGGCCACGCCGTCCACCCCAATTTTGGGGAAAAATCCGACCCGGCCAACCGGGTCTATCCCAACGGCGGGGTGGTGGTCAAATACTCCGCCAACCAGAAGTATACCACAAACGCCCTGACGGCAGGGGTGTTCCAGGCCATCTGCCAAAAGGCGGGCGTGCCGGTGCAGACCTTCGCCAACCGGGCGGACGAGCCCGGCGGCTCCACCCTGGGCAACCTGCTGGGCCAGCAGGTGAGCATCCCCATGGTGGACATCGGCATGGCCCAGCTGGCCATGCATGCCGCCGTGGAGACCGCAGGGAGCCGGGATCCGGACTACCTGGCCCAGGCCTGCACCGCCTTCTATGAAAGCCAGCTGACCCGGGAGGGAGACGGCCGGTACGCCTTTTAAGGGAAGGGACTATTGAAAAAAACGGTATTTTGTGCTATTTTAATCTTTTAGAGTGTGTTTTGACCGGGAAAGGAGCAGAGCCATGAGAGGCAAGGGAATGGGCAGGCGGCTGGCCGCCGGAGCGCTGGCGGCGCTGCTGACGGTGGGCCTGTCCGGCTGCCGCCAGCAAGGGGAGACCCCCGCCGGGGCGCCGGAGGGGCTGAACTTCAGCCAGCAGGCGGATCTGACCGCCGGGGTACTCCACGCCGGGTCCTCCGGCGGCTGGCAGGATACCCTGAGCCATTTGGAATACTCCTCCCTGGCCAATGTGACGGCCCAGGAGCTGGGGGTGGGAGAGGACCTGGCCGGCTGCGACCTGGTGATCGCCGACCCGGCGCTGCTGGAGGCGGAGAACTGGACGGACATCCGGCAGGCCCTGGTGGACTATGTGGAAAATGGCGGCCTGCTGGTGCTGGACAACTCCTTCTGGGACCAGTTCCCGGCGGAATTTCTGGGGATCTCCGGGGGGACCGCCCTGGAGGGGCTGCCCGCTGAGCTGACCTGGCCGGAGGTGGAGGAAAACCTCTCCGGGTTCCAGGGGCTGATCCGAGATTTTGCCGCCCTCTATCCCAGCTACAAGAACGCCGAGACCCTGGCGGCGGAGGACTACGGCTATGGCTTTACCGTCACCACCGCCCGGACCATCGCCCAGGCGGGGGAGCTGGCTCTCTACACCCTCAACGACGTGGGGGAGGGGCAGGTGCTCCTCACCAACCCCATGCTGCCCAACGGCTATTCCATCAGCTCCCCCACCCTGACGGCCAGCCGGGAGGGGCAGGAGCCCTTCGCCAACTCCACCAACAGCGCCAACCGGCTGTTTTATGGGAAATTGTTGGCCTACCGCTCCATGGAGGAGTACGGCTACGCCGTGGAGCGGGTGTACGGTCCCTTCGGCACTAACCCCGCCGCCTGGGAGATCCACTACGAGGAGATCACCGCCATTCGGGAGGACTCGGCGGGCCAGTTTGCCCAGCTGGCGGAGGAGGCGGGACAGATCCCGTCCTACACCCTGGTGCGGGACCCCTATTGGTGGCTGCTGCGGGCGGAGAGCGTCACCTATCTGGTGAACCAGAGCGACACCGGCCTGGAGTATGAGCTGGACGAGTACGAGGGGATTTACTCCTCCGGCACCCATGTGGTGTGCGACAACGACTGGCTCAGCCAGGTGTGGGTGGAGAACACCATCAGCTATTTCAGCGACGACGGCGGCTATACCGAGCGGGCCTATCCCACCATCGGCGACGTGGACGGGGACGGGGCCGACGAGCTGCTGTGCGGCAGCGGCGACGGACAGTTCTACTGCTATGAGCTGCTGGACAACGACCAGCGGTTTACGGTGGATACCCCGGTGATGCTGACTGACGGCACGGGGGCCAACCTCACCGTGTCCGGCGGCCACTCCGCCCCCGCCATTGGGGACGTGGACGGCGACGGCACCCCCGACGTGATCACCGGGGCGGGGGATGGCAAGGTGTACTGGCTCCGGGGCCTGGGCAGCCTGAGCTTTGAGGCCCCCCAGCTGCTGCTGGATCCCGGTATGGGGGAGGTGCAGACCTTCCCGGAGACCGCCGACATGGACGGCGACGGGGTGGCCGACCTGCTGGTGGGCTCCGCCGGAGGCGGGCTGGCCCTCTATCGAGGCAAGTCCGGCGGCGGGTTCGGAACGAAGCAGGCTATCTCCCTGCCGGAGGAGATCGCCGATTGGGCGGCCCCCTGCGCGGTGGAGCTGAACGGGGACGGCGTCCTGGACATCGCCCTGGGTACCTTCCACGGCTATGTGGCCAAGCTGGAGCGGCAGGGGAGCGGCTACACCTTTACAGGCTACTTTGAGGGCAACGAGCAGAACTACAAGGGCAACACCCACCTGAAATTCGGCAACAACTGTAAGCCGGTATTCTACGACGTCAACGGAGACGGAGCGCTGGACCTGATCTGCGGCCAGCTGGAGTACGGCCTGCCCTGCCCCATCGACTCGGAGTACTTCCCCTTCCGGGAGCAGCTCCAGGCGCAGGTGGACTGGATGAAGGAAAAGAACTACTACCTGGGGGTACACACCCTCACCCACTGGTACGCCTCGGCGGAGTACGAGCAGCGGGAGTTTGACCGCCACATGGAGGCCCTGGCCTCCTACGGGATTGACCTGACCCGGGTGGGCAACAACCAGCACACCTGGCACTCCAGCGTATACGGCCCCGCCCAGACCTATCTGGCCCAGTACAACAGCGGGATGCTGTGGAACTCCGGCACCGAGCTGCCCCACTCCTCCGCCACCCCCCAGGTGTCGGCGGAAAACGTACTGGCCCTGCCCTTCTTCCTGGAGAGCGGGGGGGAGCCCACCATGCTGATGCTCAACGCCTCCACCCTGTTCTACAAGGGGGACGACTGGCAGGCCATCGCGGCCCGGTACGGCAACCCCATGTTCCTCTACTACCACTGCGACTGGATCTACCGGGACGACAGCGAGGCCAGACGGGCGGTTCAGGCCATGTCCGACTTTTTGGACACCTACGGCTACACCTGCATCCGGGAGGACCAGCTGGCCTGCGCCTCCGCCGCCGCCCTCAACACGGCGGTGTCCGCCGCGGTGGATGGGGAAACCGGGGCCCTGCGCCTGTCCGCCTCCACCCTGCGCACGGATCTGGCCCTCTACGATGAGAACTACCAGAATGCCGTGGGGGTGAAGCTCACCTTTGGGGAGGGCTATTCCGCCGGCGACTACACCACCGACGCCTCGGTGTGGCGGCAGGAGGGCAACAGCCTGTACCTGTCTTTGGACAAGGACACCACCGTCTGGAAGGGCCAGCGGGAGGGCACTTACCTGCGGCAGGTGAATCTGCCCGCAAACCTGACCTGGGAGGGGGACACCCTGACTGTGGCGTTTGCCACCGGCGGATTGATGGAGGTGCAGGTGGAGGGCAGCGTGTCCACCCCCTCCGAGGGCTGGACCATGACCCGGGACGGGGAGAAAACCACCCTGACCAAGCGGGGAGATCCGGACACCCTGGTGCTCCACTTTTGGGAATAACAGCAAAACGAGGAAAGGTGCGAGTCTATGAGCAATTCTGCCATCCACCTGCTGGAGCAAGCGGCCAAGCGCTGGCCGGAGCGGATTTATGTAGAGGAAGAAGAGGGGAGCCTGAGCTACGGTGGGATGTTGGAGCGGGCCCGGGCCATCGGCACCGCCCTGCTGGGGGACCGGCGGCCGGTGGTGGTCTACCTGCCCAAGAGCATCGACGCCCTGTCGGTGTTCTTCGGGGCCATGTGCGCCGGCCGGCCCTACGCCCCGGTGGACGCCCACATCCCCATGGCCCGGCTGGAGAAGATCGTGGAGAGTCTGCGCCCGGCCTACGTGGTGACCAATGAGGCCCTGCTGCCCAATCTGGAGGGGGTTCAGCTGGGTGACACCAGGGCGGTGCTGCTCTCTGAGCTGGAGGGGACGCAGGCCGACGGACCGGCGGTGGAGGCGGCCATCTCCGCCGTCATTGACACCGACCCCATCTATGTGATGTACACCTCCGGCTCCACCGGCACCCCCAAGGGGGTGACCATCCCCCACCGGGGGATCCTGGACTACGCGGACTGGGTGGTGAACACCTTCGCCTTTGACGAGAGCACCGTCATGGCCAACCAGGCCCCCTTCTACTTCGACAACTCCACCTTTGATATCTACGGTACCCTGAAATGCGGCGGGCGGCTGCTGCTCACCCCGGAGACCCTGTTCCTGTTCCCCTTAAAGCTGCCGGAGTATTTGGAGGAGCATCAGGTGACCTCCATTTTCTGGGTGCCCACGGTGATGATCAACGTGGCCAACGCCGGAGCGCTGGAGGGACACCCCCTGCCCAGGCTGAAAAACGTGGCCTTCTGCGGGGAGGTCATGCCCAACACCCAGCTGAACGTGTGGAGAAAAGCCCTGCCCCACTGCGCCTATGCCAACCTGTACGGCCCCACCGAGATCACCGACGTGTGCTGCTATTATAAGGTGGACCGGCCTTTTGAAAACCACGAACCCTTGCCCATCGGCAAGGCCTGTGAAAATATGCGGGTGCATATTCTCACCGACGAGGGGAAGGAGGCCGCCCCCGGAGAGACCGGGGAGCTGTGCGTGCTGGGCAGCGGGGTTGCCCTGGGCTACTGGAACAACCCGGAGCAGACGGCCAAAGCCTTCTGCCTCAACCCCCTCAGCCCCGCCTTCCCGGAGCGGATGTACCGCACCGGGGACCTGGCCCAGTGGGGAGAGGATGGGCTCATCCGCTTTCTGGGCCGGAAGGACAGCCAGATCAAGCTCAAGGGCAACCGCATCGAGCTGGGGGAGATTGAGGCGGGGGCCATGTGTATCCCCGGCGTGGAGAACGCCTGCGCCATCTTTGACGCCCCAGCGGAGCGCATCGTCCTCTTTGTGGAGGGTGGCCAGGGCATGACCCTGCGGAAGCTGAACCTCCAGCTCAAGCAGTACATTCCCCAGTACATGCTGCCGGGAAAACTGGTGTGTATGGACAAGCTGCCCCACACCGCCAACGACAAGATTGACCGGGTGCGCCTGCGGGCCACCCTGACGGAGGAGAATCCATCATGCTGAATTCCGCGGCCCGATGGCTGGCACAGACCGCCGCCCGCTTCCCGGAGCGGGTGGCGGTGGAAGATGAATGGGGCACGCTGACCTGGCGGGAGCTGGAGGAGGCGGTGGAGCGGGTGGCCACCGCCATGCTGGAGCTGGGTGTGGAACGAAATCAGCCGGTACTGGTCTACCTGCCCAAGAGCCGGGAGAGCGTGGTCACCTTCCTGGCCGCCCTGTACGCCGGGTGCCCCTATGCCCCGGTGGACTACGCCATTCCCATGGAGCGGCTGGGCCGCACCCTGGAGAACCTGCAGCCCGCCCTGGTGGTGGCCGATCAGGAGGCTATGAACCATCTGGCGGGGCTGGAGCTGGGGGAGGCCAGGGCTGTCCTCTATACCGACCTGATTGCCGGGGAGGCCAACCATAGCCGGGTGACGGCCGCTCTGGACGCCGTTATTGACACCGACCCCTGTTATATCATGTACACCTCCGGCTCCACCGGAGTGCCCAAGGGGGTCACCGTCCCCCACCGGGGAGTGCTGGAGTACGCCCAGGCGGTGGTGGATACCTTTGGGCTCACCGAGGACTCGGTTATCGGCCTCCAGTCCGGATTCCACTTTGACAACAGCGTGTTTGACCTGTACGGCTGCCTGATGACCGGGGCCAAGCTGGTGATCATCCCGGAGATTCTGTTCATGTACCCCCACAAGCTGATGGACCTGATGGAGGAAAAGAAGGTCACCTGCGTGTTCTGGGTGCCCACGGTGATGATCTCGGTGGCCAACGCCGGAGCCCTGGAGGGGAGGAAACTGCCCGACCTGAAAACCGTGGTGTTCGCCGGAGAGGTCATGCCCAACCGGCAGCTGAACATCTGGCGGAAAGCCCTGCCCCACCCGGTATATGCCAACCTGTACGGCCCCACCGAGATCACGGTGGACTGCACCTGCTACATCGTGGACCGGGACTTTGAGGACGCCGACCCCCTGCCCATCGGCAAGCCCTGGCGGGGGGCACGGGTGCTCCTGCTCAAAGAGGACAATACCCCCGCCGCCATAGGGGAGGAGGGGGAGATCTGCGTGTTGGGCAGCGGAGTGGCCCTGGGCTACTGGAATGCTCCGGAGCAGACCGCCAAGGCCTTTGTGCCCAACCCCCTGAACCCCGACTATCCGGAGGTCATGTACCGCACCGGCGATCTGGGCAAGTGGGACGCCGACGGCAACATCCTGTTCTGCGCCCGGCGGGACCACCAGTTCAAGCTGCGGGGCAACCGCATTGAGCTGGGAGATATCGAGACCGCCGCCGCCACCCTGGAGGGGGTGGACAAGGTGTGCGCCCTGTTCGACCAGGCCAACCAGGAGATCATCCTGGCGGTGGAGAGCAAGGCCCCCCTCCAGCTGCGGAAGGTGAATCTGGCCCTGGGCAGGCTCATCCCCAAATATATGCTGCCCAAGCATCTGGAGGTGTTTGAGGCCCTGCCCCTTACCCCAAACCGGAAGATCGACCGGGTGCTTTTGCATAAGCAATTGGTGGAGGGGAGGGGGGCCCCATGAGCGGCTGGACCCTGCGGGAGGCCACAGAGGCCGACCTGCCCGCCCTGCTGGAGCTCCATCAGGACTACCACCGGGAGCTGCAGGCCTTCGGGATGCCCTACGACCTGAAGCCTGACGGCCTGGAGGAGGCCCTGCGCCTGCGCGTCCGCTCCCGCCTGATCCTGACGGCGGTGGCCCAGAGGGAGGATGGGAGGCTGGCGGGCTTTGTGGTGTGCTCCATCCTGCGGCTGGCCAACGAGTATTTGTGCCAGGGCTGCGGCAGCGTGGGCTACCTCAACGACCTGTACGTGATCCCCGCCCTGCGGCGGCAGGGGCTGGCCCTGGAGCTGACCGGCATGGCGGAGGACTGGCTGCGGGAGCGGGAGATCCCCACCATGCAGCTGCAAGTGCTGCAAAACAATCCCGCCGCCCACCGCTACTGGCAGCGGGCAGGCATGGGGCCGGTAGGCACCCTGTACGACAAAAAACTGGTAAAGTGAGGAGAATTGCCATGGAACATGCGGTTAAGGACACCCTGCGCTCCTACATCATGGAGCACTTTGAGATTCCCGCCGACGACCCGGATTTCGGGGACGACGTACACCTGTTTGACTACGGCTTTGTGGATTCCCTGGGCGCCACCGAGATCATCCTCTTCCTGGAGGACACCTATCACGTGGAGATCACCCAGAAGGACATTATCCTCTACCCCATGAACACCGTGGACGAGATCGCCGCGGTGGTGGAGCGCAAGCTGGCGGAGCAGTAAGGGATCATGTGGTATTTGCAGGCAGATACCCTGGTCTGGATCCTGGGTTCCACGCTGCTCTACGGCCTTGCCGCCGCTATTCTGCACCGGGTCAGCCCCCAACGGCGGCTGACCCCCTTTTTGCTGCTCTTTGACCTGGGGCTGCTCTTCTTCGTCTCCTGGCAGCTGGCCCTGTTCTATATGGGCTACACCCTGGTGACCTACGCCATGCTGCGGATTCTGAAGGCGGCCAAAGGGCAGGGGCTGCGCAGGATCTTGTTTGTCCTGTTCTGCGCCCTGTGCGCCGCCCCCTTCTTCTACGCCCGGTTCGCCCTCATGCTCCCCTTCCTGCCGGCCATCTTCACCCTGGTGGGCTTTGCCTATAACATGCTCAAGGCCATCGACGGGGTGTTTTATGTCTACTACGCCGACAAGGATATCCCGCTGCTGGCCTACGCCAACTTCCTGCTGTTCTTCCCGGTGCTCACCTCCGGGCCCATCCTGCGCTACCGGGATTTCGAGCGGGATTACCTCTCCCCCAAGCCGGTGACCGCCCAGGTGACCACGGACGCGGTGAAGCGGCTCATCCGGGGCATGTTCAAAAAGATGGTGCTGGTGGCCCTGCTGGTGCTGGTGCTGGACCGGCTGCTGGCGGCCCGGCTGTGCCTGCCGGTGAGCCTGGCCCTCATTGTGGTGAGCTACTTCACCCTCTACTTCGACCTGTCGGGGTACAGCGATATTGCCATTGCCGTGGCCTCCTTCACCGGCTTTTCCGTGGCGGAGAACTTCAAGAACCCCCTCACCGCCGCCAGCTTTACCCAGTTCTGGCGCAAGTGGCACGTCACCCTCAGCGACTGGATCCGGGAGCACATCTTCGTGGTGGTCAACGGCAAGCGGCTGGGCCGCCCCGCCTCCGCCGCCATCGGTATGTGTACCATGCTGGTCATGAGCATGTGGCACGGGTTCAGCGTGAAAAACCTGGTCTGCGGCGCCTTTATGGGCGGCCTGCTGGCCCTGGAGAATCTGCTGAACCTCACCACCGCCGACCGGCGGCGGATGCCGGAGGGGATCTTCCGGCTGCGCTGCCTGGCGGTTAACTTTGCCTTCGGCATCAACGCCCTGTCCTTCTCTATGGATCTGGGGCAGATGGCGGACGTAGTGAAAGGACTGTTCCGCCTATGAGAAAGTGGTTGAAACGATACGCCTTCCTGCTGCTGCTGGCGGCGGTGCTCATCGGGGGGGAGAGCTGGCTGAACGTCACCGATCCGGTGAGCAAAATGACCTGCATCTGGCGCAACGACTATGAGCTCATCCGGCTGCAGCACCCGGACATGACCTTTGAGAAGGCCATCTTCGGCAGCAGCGCCGTTACCGCCTCCTACATCGAGGGTCGGGAGGGCAGCGTGGGCTATGTCAACATCGGCATGGACTACGGCACGGTGAAGGACATCACCGAAATGCTGGAAAAAGGACAGCTCACCGTTACGGAGGATCTGGTGCTGGGGCTCAACAACCTGTCCTTTCTGGACACCCTGCCCACCAACGCCACCTATCCCTGGCACCGGAAATGGTACGAGCCCTACCTCTACTTCCAGCGGGACCGGCTGTGGCAGCTGATTACCGACGGCACCACCAATCTGCTCAATGGGGAGCCCTTCACCAAGGTGGACTCCAGCCGCCAGCAGCGGGCGGTCTACCGGGGTGCCCTGTCCGACGAGGACCTGATGAAGAGCTGGGAGAGCCTGGTGGAGCGGTTTGGGGAGACCACCCCGGAGGTGGACTGCGCCGAGAATTTCGCCGCCCTGGACCGGCTGGCCGCCTGGTGTGAGGACCACGGGGTCCGGCTGCGGGCCATCTGGATGCCCTGGAACGGCAAGCTGGAGATCTATCCCGCCGCCCAGAATGTGATGGACTACGCCAACGAGCAGCTGGAGCGGCTGGGTATTGAGACCCTGGACATGACCCGGGTGGTGGAGGACCAATACTTCTTTGACACCGGGCACCTGGACTACGACAACGGGGCCCCCTGGTTTACCGACTATATCGACCCCTGGCTGGCGGAGGAGGGCTGACATGGATCAACACAAGAGATTGCTTCGCCCCCCGGAGGAGCCGGGCAGCCCCGCCGGAAGGCTGCGGCTGATTGTATTGCTGCCCGCCGCCCTGCTCCTGCTGCTGGCGGCGGCGGGGATCTGCCGGGAGGCGGGGACCATCCGCCTGCTGTACACTGGGGCGGCGTTGGGAGGGCTGTATGTTCTGGCTCTGCTGGCCCGGCTGCTGGCCCCCCAGGGCGGGCGGCTGTGGCTGGCCCTCCTCTTTGTGGGGGCGGTGGCCCTGCGGGCGGCCTTTGCCCTCAAGTGGACGGTATGGCCCCACGGGGAATATCTGACCGGCTGGAATCTGGCTCTGGAGCTCTCCCGGGCCGGGGTGGGGGAGTGGAGCGGCCTCATCCAGAACGCCGGGGCGGCGGGAGTGGCGGCCCAGGCGGTGTATGAGAGCCTTCTGCTCCGGCTGTTCGGCCCCACCCTGGCGGCGGTGCAGATTCCCGGCGCGGTGTGGAGCGGCGTCGGCTGCCTGCTCACCGCCCTGATTGGAGAAAAGCTGACCGGCTCCCGGCTGGCGGGCCTTATTGCCGGGGGAATGCTGGCCTTCTGTCCCACCCTCCTCTTTTCTGCAGGAGTGCTCACCGTTATGCCCCTGTACACCGCCCTGCTGCTGGCGGGGGTGTGGCTGCTGCTGTGCCGCCCCTGTCCCGGAGCCTGGCTCAACCACGCCCTGGCGGGCGGGGCCTGGGGACTGGGCCAGCTCCTGCTGCCCGGCCTGCCCATCCCACTGGGGGCGGCGGTGCTGTGGCTGCTGATCACCCTGCCGGGACGGAACCGGGACAAGACCCTGGCGGCGCGGATCGGGGCGCTGGCGGCTGGTTTCTTCGGGGTGTGGCTGGTCCTGGGCGGGCTGCTGTGGCTCCTCACCGGCGTGGGGCCCCTGGCGGGGCTGGCCCTTTCGTGGGAGGGATCTCTCCGGCAGCTGGCGGGCAAGCTGCGGACCCAGTTTGCCTCCTATGATTACAGCTGGGCCCGGCTGGACCGGGGCATCCCCCTGCGGGACAAGATCATTGACAATGTCATGCACCCCCTGCTCCAGAGCTACGCCCTGGGCCTGCTGCTGCTGGCCCTGTGGGGCACGCTGAGCAAAGTAAAACAGGCCGGGCGGCGGGAACTGCTGCCCTACGCCCTGTTGCTGGCGGGGGTCGCGGCTGCGGCGGTGACGGCGGCCGACCCCATCACCAACGGCTGGGTGCTCCCCCTGCTGGCCATCTGGGGAGCGGCCCCCGTCGGACAGCTGGCGGAATGGACCCTGCTGATGGCCGCCCCGGAGGGGGGGAAGGGGCGGAAAAAAGCGCCACCCCTGCCCATGCCCCTGTGGGTGGTGAAGCTGGTGGTCAGCGTGGCGGTGTACGCCATCATGCTGGCCCTGGTGCTGATCTTCTTTACCGGAAACGGCGTGTTTATTTACGAGGCATTTTGATGACAAGAGAGCAAGTCAAAGAGATGGGGGCCTACTACCTGCTGTGGGCCTCCGCCCTGCTGCTGTGGGAGACGGCGGTGGGTACCGCCGGCGCCGGCACGGTGCGGTTCTGGCCCACGGCGGGGTTCTGCCTGGGTGCGGCGGCATTGGGTACCGCCGCCTGCGGCCTGCCCGGACGGGTGGGGGGCAAGGTGGGCGCGGTGCTCTTTCCCCTGGCCTACGCCTTTTACGGCACCCAGCTGGTGTACCACGATATTTTCGGCTCCTACCTGTCCCTGGCCTATACCGCCATGGGGGGCGAGGCGGTCACCGCCTTCTGGGGGATCGCGGCAGCGGCCATCGGCCGCTGTCTACCCCGGCTGCTGGTGATGGCCATGCCCATGGAGGCTTTTTACATCCTGCGGCGGCTCAAGTGGCTGCCGGTGGCCGGACGGCAGGCGGACGCCCAGCTGGCCCTGCTGGCAGCGGGACTGGCCGCCCCGGTAGTGCTGGTGCTCACCATGCCCCTGATGGGCACCGGGGCGGGCACCCCGGCGGCCGCCCTCTCCAGCACCTCCGCTACCATTGACCGGCGGGCGGAGCAGCTGGGCCTGCTGACGGCGGGGACGCTGGACGCCAAGCAGACCCTGGTGGGCAGCGGCGGCGTGCGGGTGTCCGCCGGGCTGGACCTCACCGCCGGAGGGCGGGGCCCCAAGAACGTGCTGGACGGCATGGACTTCGACGCCCTGGATCAGGCCACCCAGGACGAGAGCCTGCGCAGCCTGAACCAGTATTTCGCCTCCCTCCAGGGGACGGCCAAGAATTCCTACACCGGCCTGTTTCAGGACTATAACCTGATTGTGGTGTGCGCCGAGGCCTTTTCCCCCTATCTCATCGACCCGGAGCGCACCCCCGCCCTCTACCGCATGGCCAATGAGGGCATCGTGTTCCGCAACTTCTACAACAGCTTCCCCAACCTGACCACCAACGGGGAGTACAGCCTGTGCATGGGCCTGATGCCCGACCTGAGCCGGATGAGCTTCGCCGTGTCGGAGGAGAACTATCTGCCCTTCTGTCTGGGCAACCTCTTTTCCGCCCAGGCGGGGGTGGAGGCCAAGGCCTACCACAACAACATCGGCACCTTCTACGACCGGGTCAACACCCATGCCAACATGGGCTACGATTTTTCCGCCATCAACTGCGGCCTGGACATGGAGCCGGGCAATCCCACCTCCGACCTGGAGATGATGGAAAAGACAGTGGATGACTACATAACGGAGGAGCCCTTCCACGCCTACTACATGACCTATTCCGGCCACGCAGATTACACCTTTGCCGACAACGACATCAGCGCCCAGAATGAGGACCTGGTGGCGGACATCCAGGGCTCCGAGGAGCTGCGGGCCTACTGGGCCTGCCAGCTGGAGTTGGAAAAGGCCATGGAGTACCTGCTGGAGCGGCTGGAGGAGGCGGGGCTCGCCCAGCGCACGGTGGTGGTGCTCACCGCCGACCACTTCCCCTACGGCCTGCCGGAGGAGGACTATGAGACCCTGGCGGGAGACGCGGTGGAGGAGGACCCCTTCTGGCAGTACCGCAGCAGCTTTCTGTGCTGGACCGGCGGGCTGGAGGAGCCCATAGTGGTGGAGGACTACTGCTGTACCCAGGATATCCTGCCCACCCTCCTGAACCTGTTCGGCTTTGACTACGACTCCCGGCTGCTCACCGGCCGGGATGTGCTGGCCGACTGCACCCATGTGGCCCTGCTGAAGGACGGCAGCTTCCTCACCGACCGGCTGAGCTATGACGCCGACAGCGGGGAGATCACCTGGCGGGGGGAGGGGGACCCGGCATACGCCCAGGAGCTGATCGAGGCCATGGAGAACCAGTTCACGGTGGCCGCCGGGATCCTGTCCACCGACTACTACGGCTACGCCTTTAGCACCCTGGGCCTGTCCGACGGGCGGACGGAGCGGGAGCACCACGCCAGCTATGCCGACATTGAGGGGACCTGGTACGAGGACGCGGTGGAATACCTCACCAGCCTGGGGGCCCTCAGCGGCGGCGGCACCGGGGACTTTCTGGGCGACGCCGCCGCCAGCCGGTCCGCCGTGGTGGCCATGCTGTCCCGGGGCCTGGGGCTGGAGGCCGGGGAGGCGCAGGCCCCCTACACCGACATGGAGGAGGGCCTGTGGTACCGGGAGCCGGTGACGGCGGCCTGGGCGGCGGGGCTGCTGCCCCAGGAGGAGACCGCCTTCCGCCCTGACGACCTCATCACGGCGGAGGAGACGGAACAGCTGCTGGCCGCAGCCGCCCAGGCCCAGGGCCTGGAGAATGGGGCGGCTCTGGCGGGCGAAGCGGTAACCCGCGCCCTGGAGCGGCAGGCGGCGGAAGGGGCTGCCTTAGAGGACGGGATCCTGTCCCGGGGCGGCGCGGCCTTTGCAGTGGCCGCCCTGCTGGAGGAAGTGGAGCAGCTGCCCTCTTAAAATCAGCGAGCGTCTCCAGCATAGCCGGAGACGCTCGTTTTTTGTCAATAAGGATAGCTGCTCCAGGTATTTGCCCCGGACAGGTCGGTAAAGAGCAGGCCGGCGGGAGGCAGGAAGGTAAAGACCAGGATCACCGCCCCAAGAGTGGCGACCAGCAGGAGAAGCAATTCCTTCTGTCTGCTCCAGATGTCCCCCGGCAGAAAGCCCGGCAGGAAAAAGGCGATCCCCATGGACAGGACATACAGGGCGATATCCACCAAAAGGGCCTCGCCTCCCAGGGGGATGTGGTACAGCCAGCCCAGGGCCAGCATGACGCCCACCGCCAGCAGCAGGGAGGCGGCCCGCTGCCCCAGAAGGCCGGGGTTCCGCCGCTCCAGCAGCAGGCCGGCGACCAGGCTGGGCCAGTAGATGAGCTTGCTGTGCTCCCAGATGCTCTCCGACACCGGAGCGAACAGGGCGGTGACCGGACAGGGAAACAGGTCGTAGACAAAGTGCAGGCAGGTCCCCGCCACCACGGCGGCGGCGAAGGCCAGCAGGACGGATCGGGACAGGCGGGACATGGCGATACCCCCTTTTACTGTTCAGCACAGTGTATGAGGGAGGATAAAAAACATGCAAAAAACAGAAAACACCCATAATCTTACAGCATAAAACCCCAAAAGGCCCGCCGGAGGGAGCTGGAAGGAAATTCTAAGCCAATGGAGAATTTCATTGCCAGCAAAGTCAGCCGCTTTTTCGGCCATATTAAAATCAGCGTCAACATGACGCGAGTTTTTGTGTGGAAAGGAGATGCCGGTTGCATGAAAGAAGAGCAAAAGGCCCGGCCCTGGGTGGCCGCGGCTCTGGCGGCGGCGCTGCTGCTCACCTCGCTGGCGCTGACTCAGCCCGCCAGAGCCGCGGAGACCGCCCGCACCGTGGTACCCATCGGCCGGGCGGTGGGCATCAAGCTGTTCTCCGACGGCGTGATGGTGGTGGGCTTTTCCGAAGTGGTCTCCGACCAGGGCAGGTCCATTCCCGCCCGGGACTGCGGTTTAAAGGAAGGGGACATCATCACCCACATCAACCAGGAGGAAGTGGACACCATTGAGGACGTGCAGAACGTCCTGCAGGAGGTGGGAGGCGCCTCCATGAGCATCCGGGCCCTGCGAGAGGAGGAGACCGTCCAGTTCACCGCCCAGGCCGTGCAGTGCAGCAGCGACGGGCAGTATAAGCTGGGCGCCTGGATCCGGGACTCCATGGCGGGTATCGGTACCATCACCTTTTGGGATCCCCAGTCCGGCGTGTTCGGCGCCCTGGGCCACGGCATCAACGATGTGGATACCGCCCAGCTGATGCCCCTTCAGTCCGGCTCCATCCTCTACTCCGACGTGGCGGATGTGAAAAAGGGAGAGAAGGGCGAGCCGGGCGAGCTGAAGGGGGCCTTCCAGGTCAACCGGGACCTGGGCGAGCTGTACGCCAACACGCCGGGAGGGGTGTTCGGCACCCTCTCCGACAGCAGCTTTCTGCCCGACGTCCAGCCGGTGGAGGTGGCGAGCCGGGATGAGGTCCACACAGGGGCGGCGGTGATCCGCTCCAACGTGGCGGGAGACGCCGTGGAGGAGTACACGGTGGAGATCACCCGTATGTTTCCCCAAAATGGGGAAGATACACGCAACCTCATGCTGAAAGTGACCGATAAGCGGCTGCTGGAGACCACCGGAGGCATCGTCCAGGGCATGAGCGGCTCCCCCATCCTCCAGGACGGCAAGCTGGTGGGCGCCGTAACCCACGTTCTGGTCAACGACCCCACCCAGGGATACGGAATTCTGGCGGAGAACATGCTGCAGATCGGCCAGCAGGCCAAAGACATCTAATTCCAATTTTTGGGCTGGGCGCTTGGGGAACTGGAAGCGCCCGGCCCGCCTTTTTGTCCCGGGCGGCGGGGAGAATGGGGGCGGGCAAGGAGAGAAAAGAACAAACTGCCTCGACTTTTCGGGGGAAAGGTCGAAGAAAGTCGAACAGAAATAGACATAAATTTCCAGTGAAACCCTTGCACAGACTGTCTGATTATGGTAAATTATAGGCAACCGGTACGCAGCCTTGGCCAGGCAGCAATCGCAGCGCAGGGAAGCCTGCGGGAAAGGGTGTCAAGATTGGAAACCAGAAAGCGGATTTTGGTGGCCGACGCCAACGAGGAGTTCCGCCGCTTGTTTGCGGCGGGGCTGGCAGAGGAGCCTGACATGGAATTGGTGGGAGAGACGGGAGAGGGACCGGAGGCCGTCCGGCTGGCGGAGCGGCACACCCCAGACGTGGTGGTGATGGACCTGGTGCTGGCCAAGATGGACGGGCTGGAGGTGCTTGAGGAGCTGGCCCGGCTGGAGCAGCGGCCCAGGGTGCTGGTGCTCTCCAGCTTTGTCCGGGGCAACGTGGCGGAGCTGGCGGCGGAGCGGGGCGCCGACTACTATATGATGAAGCCCTGCAGGCAGACCGCTGTGCTGGAGCGGGTGCGCCAGCTGGCCAACGGCGTGCCCGCCGGAGAGGCCGGAGAACAGGACGAGACCCAGAGCCGGAACCTGGAGAGCACCGTCACCGCCATCATCCATGAAATCGGCGTGCCCGCCCACATCAAAGGGTATCAGTATCTCCGGGAATCCATCCTGATCGCGGTGAAGGATATGGAGGTCATCAACGCCGTTACCAAAATTTTGTATCCGGAGGTGGCCAAGCGCTTCGGCACCACCGCCTCCCGGGTGGAGCGGGCCATCCGCCACGCCATTGAGGTGGCCTGGGACCGGGGCGACCTGGAGACGCTCCAGAAATATTTTGGGTACACAGTTTCCAACGCCAAGGGCAAGCCCACCAACTCGGAGTTCATCGCCATGATCGCCGACCGGCTCCAGCTCCAGCAGCGGGAGAAATGACCGGAAAACCAAACATCCCCTGTGGAACGGACAAGCCTTCCACAGGGGATGTTATGTTGTTCAGGGCAGCGGTTCCGGCTCGGGGCGGACAAACAGTTCCGCGGCGTGGCGGATCTCCGGCTCCAGCAGCCGCTCCAGCCGGCCCACCAGCACCTCCGGATCCTCCTGCATATCGTCGGAGATCCAGCGTACCAGAATGCCCGAAAGGGCATACATGTAAAAATCAGTGAGAAAATCCTGGTCCGCCTCGGTCAGCGGCAGGTCGCCGGCGTACAGCGCCAGCAGCCTGATCACCAGCGCCCGGGACAGGGCGAAAAACTGGCAGTCCATATGGTCCCGCCCGCTGGAGCGGTACACGTGATAGACGCTCACATGGTTTTCCTGCAAATAGCGGAAGGCGGCCAGCATCCCCTCCCGCCAGTCCTTGGCGTCGGTCAGGGCCTGCTCGGTCTCATGGGACAGATACCAGCGCAGCAGATCATAGATGTCCTGAAAGTGGTAGTAGAAGGTCTGGCGGTTGACCTCGCAGTCCTCCACAATCTCTTTTACGGTTATATCATCCAAAAATTTTTTCTGAAGCAGCTTTTTCAGCGAGTTCGCCAGAGCGAGCTTGGTACTGGGGGCCAACAGCTTCACCTCCTTGCTCCAAGGCAGGGCCGGGCCGGTGGGAAAACCGACGTTTCCAATAGGAGAACTGAGATACGCTGTTTGTCATTATAACACAAAAGCCGGAGAAATTGCAATCCTGTCCCAGGTGTGCTATGATACTGCCTGACACGATGAAAAAGAGAAGGCGGTGGAACCATGAACATGGAATTTCGGCCCAGAGGGGTATGCTCCCAGCGCATGGACATTCAGGTGGAGGACGGCATTGTGCGCAGCCTGAAGGTGACCGGAGGCTGCAGCGGAAATCTCCAGGGGATTGCCCGGCTGGTGGAGGGAATGCCGGTGGAGGAAGTGGTGCGGCGGCTGGACGGGATCAGGTGCGGCCACAAGGCCACCTCCTGCCCTGACCAGCTGGCCCAGGCGCTGAAGCAGCAGCTTCAATCGTAAAAAAACAGGACGCCTGACTTGCCTCCTAATAAGAAAACATGAGATAGTCCAGTAAAATCAATGTTTTCAGAGGCA
>ERZ1643246.1259-NODE-1259-length-28182-cov-8.064173_pt1 | contig 28182 bp, 23 predicted proteins | sample MGYA00579265_ERZ1643246 | MGnify/ENA primary metagenome ERZ1643246 (study PRJEB29033, sample SAMEA4952261) | chicken gut metagenome | biome: Broiler Chicken; feature: Gastrointestinal Tract; material: Caecum | place: Ireland | collected 2018 | study: Broiler...
GTTTATCAAAAAATCCGGGACCCGTAAAATACCTGTCTTCTATTTTTCAGCATACGTTCCGGCTATGAAAAACGCAGGTCTCAAGGGAAACCCCTGAGACCTGCGTCTGTTTTTCCGCCGGAATACTGCTTACCGCTTTGATTCCGCTTCTTTCCATATTTTTCGTTCCATAAAGGTCAGCCAGAGCTCCCAGATCAGATAGTAGATCACAGTCACTACCGCTGCCACGGCCGTATACCGAAGCATATCGCTTCCTGAATAGCTCCGGACGTCAAAGGTCAGGAGCGCATAAAGGAGCTCAATCAATACGCCTCCCACGGCCGAAATCCAGAACGGTCTGTGGATCTGCCGGTGCATCAGCCGCTTTCTGTCCTTTTTCTTCATTCCCAGCCGGATGAGGAAGAGATTCTGTGCTTCCATAGCCTCCGCCTCATTCTGCGTCTTGGCATAGATCTGGAACATGCCAAAGACGAAGAGCAGCGCCGCCGCCACCGCCTGGGTGGTCAGATCCCGGACATTGATCTTTTTGATGGCTCCAATCATTTCCTGTTTCGGATACAGATCCCGGATCCGTTCATCAAACATCCGGTCAATCGGGTGTTCCTCCTCCACAAAGGAGAGATCCGATACCATGGCGTCATAGTTTTCCTCCGGCACATTCCAGAGAATCAGATTGGTCGGGCCGTCCGTCAGATTGTCCTCATGTTCCATCATGTACTGCTCCCAGGCCGCATCGCCCTCTTCTTCCAGAACCGCCATGTTCTTTTCATTTTTATCCCGCACGGATGCATATCCCCGCTCAAATTCCTCGTCAGAGAGCACCACCAGATGTTCCTCTTCCCCTTCGCCCAGGACACCGGTCAGAATATCCCGTTCTCTGCTGACTTCCTCGTGTCCGGTGTAGATATCATGCCGTCTGTCCACACTGTAGTACAGAAGAGGCTGTCCAAATCTCATATAGCTTCCGGTCCTGGAACCGCTGTAATCCAGGTTCCGTGACGGCATGGACGGATTCTGCTGATAGACCGTGTGAATCTGTCCATCCTTTAAATCCAGTTTCTGAGGCTCCTTCCCCAGTGCCTCCTTCAGTGCCCGGTAAGTATCCTCCGTGATTCCCACGTACTGGCCCTGGTCCATGCTGACCATCCGCTCGTCCTGCATGCTGCTGGTACCGCTGACCGACGTCATGCGCACCATCGGGTACACCTGGCTTTCAGCCCCGTACTGCTCTCCGATCTCTGTCAGGCGGTCCATGTCCTGGTCGTAGGCCATACAGACAATATCATACGGGAGCTGATCTTCGGCCTTCGGATTGATCATGCCGCTCACAATCGGAATACCCGCAAAGGAAAGCACGCAGATATGTACAATGGTCATCAGGTAGATACTCCAGCGGTTCTTCTTGAACCGGTATCTCCACTCTTTGTTCCAGAGTATCTGTTTCAATGCCTTTTCCGGCTTCTGATGAATATTCCGCACGCTCCTTACCATGAACCCGGTCAGGATCAGAAATACCGCAAGCGCCGCAAAGAGATAACTTCCTTTAATCTCTGTCCACGCCCTGGATGTATACCAGGCTGCTCCCACATACAGAAGCGCCAGCCCGCATAGAATCTTTCCCCACACGGCAGACGGCACTTTCTCCGCCTCCTTCTCCTGATAGAGGACGGTGGAGCTTCCCAGTCGGAGAATATTCTCCTGATTGAGCATGGTGGCGAAAATGAGGATCAGCAGAAACGCAATTCCTCCCCATCCAAGGATATCCATGGAAAACAGGTGCGGGAGACTGATCCGGTCTGCAAGAGCCATTCTTAGCAGCGAGTAGGAAATCCCTCCCACAATAAGGCCAAGAATGGCGGAGGCAACCATGCTCACTCCAAATTCCACCGCAAATAAAAGATAGATCGTCCTGGTCCGAATTCCCAGAATCAAAAAGGTCCGGTACTCCCTGTTTCGTACTTTCGTATAATTGGAAATCAGATTGTACATCAGCAGAACACACAGGAAAATAATCATCACCGTAGATCCGGTAAAGAGCCCCTGCAATTTCAAGAGCCAGTCCGGCACCCCTGGTATCTGCGGAATGTTTCCGGATGACAAAAACACTCCAAAGGAAATAATCAGAAATACTGCAGTAAAAATGCCTCCCAGAATAAGAAGCACCCCGTCCTTGATGCTGGAACGGAAATCTTCCCATACCAGAATCATCAGTTCCTTCGGATAGCGTCCCGGAAAATAGAGGGCCTGCTTTCTTCGAAGCCTGGCCGCCCGCTCTTTCTTCTTGACTTCCCGGTAGGCGGCCATCTGCTCATACCACTCATCCAGGAAACGGAATCCCACATATTCAAACAGACTTGCAATCGAAACAAAAAGCAGCGGCATCAGATCAGCCTGTTCATGATTCAATGCCGTGTCATATGTGCCTTCATATGCGTTTGCCGCCTGGATACAGGCAATCAGGCACAGAAATACCATCGCTCTGGACGCCAGATCCAGCACATGAATTTCTTTATGAAAGATCATCAGGATCAGACGCGCCACATAAAGCAGAACGGCAATCGTCCCAAGAATATGGCAGAATGCCAGTGTCGGCCCTGCCGACGATCCAAGCCAGAACTTCATGTAGCCATCCGACTGAAGCGCATGGACCCATGCTCCGATCAGCGTATAGCGCACCCCTCCTACCGGCAGGCGCCATACACCTGCATACAGGATTACCACAACCAAAGATAAAATGATTCTCCAGATTTTTGCAGCCCGTTTCATCTCTTCCTCTCTTTCCCCCTACATCTGTTCCAATGCGTAGAGAGCCGCCCCTGCCGCTCCTACAATCTCCGGTTCCGGACAGATATAAAGCTTTGCTCCAATTTTTTCTTCTACTGCACGTACAACCCCCGGATTTTTGGCGACACCGCCGGTCATCATAAAGTCCGGCTCCATTCCTGCACGCTTCAGAAGCGAATAGGATTTATTGGCAATAGCCTTACAGATTCCATTTGCGATATCCGCCTTCTCTTTGTTGTTTGCGATCAGAGAGATCACCTCCGACTCTGCAAACACAGAGCACATGCTTGTGATCTCGATGTCCTCCGTGGACTGCATGGCAATCGGCCCCAGCTCGTCGATGCTGATCTCCAGCGACCTTGCAATCATCTCCAGGAACCGCCCGGTTCCCGCCGCACACTTGTCATTCATGACGAAATCAACAACCTCGCCCTTTTCGTTGAGCCGGATTCCCTTGCTGTCCTGTCCTCCAATATCCAGAATCGTCCGGATCTTCGGATTGAAATAGTGTGCTCCCTTTCCGTGGCAGCTGATCTCCGTGACGTTTTCATCAGCAAACGGAATGCTGACCCTCCCGTATCCGGTCGATACAATCCGCGAGATATCTTCCCTCTGAAGACCTGCCTTTTGAAGCACCTCTTTTAAAATCCGCTCTGCGCTCTCCCCGGATTTGGCTCCGGTCCGGATCACAGAATACGCCCGGAGCTTTCTGTCCTGATCCATAATCACCGCATTGGTCGATGTGGATCCGCTGTCTATCCCCATTACATACATGTTCTGATTTTCTCTCCTTTTTGATGTCTCTTTTGGGCTTCCTTTGATGGATTCCAGAAATGCTTCCATTCTGGTCAGCACCTGTCCGTAACTCTGCTTCGTATAATCTGTCTCCAAAAGCAGCATCGGCTTCTTTAAGATTCCCTTCAGCCATGCATATTCATAAGAATAATTATCGCAGAATTGAACCGTATGGTAAAGTACCCCGTCCACACTTTCTGCATATTTCTGAATCAATTCGTCTCTTCCTGCCGCTGCCTCCATCCGCATACACGGGAACTGACTCAAAAGCCCTCTCACATAGCCTTCCATCACATGCTCTTTCTCATAGAGCAGTTTCCTTGCAAGACCGGTGCAGGTCAGGTCAAACGCGACATTGGCCCCACGATCTCTCAGGATCTGCTTGATGGTTTCATCCGCTCTTGCTCCGATAATGCCGACATTGACCTGACTGCCGGAAATGGCAATCATTCGTTCTCTCTCATGCTTCTTTATGATTTCTGCCAGTTGTTCCTCTTCAAACCTTTTTCCGGAATATGACTCATAGGCCCGGATCATATCGCGGATCCTCTGTGTGTACAAAGTGATCCCTGCATCCTTGATAATCCTTGGCGTATCCAGCATATAGATAAACTTGTCCGGCATTTCCTCCTTCAGAACATCGTACAGCCTCCGGATACTGTCGCAGCAGGTCGTAAGAATGATTCCATCGTATTCTCCTTTTGCCGCTTCCTCCAGAACGCCCTTTGCAAAGCTGCAAATATTAGGGTGCATCTTCATATCTGCCTGATTAAAGTTTGTCACCTGGGGCTCGATCCGCCGGATCTCCTCCCCCATCGCCTCAAACACTTCCACCGGCGCGTATTTACAAATATATCCTAACATGGCTCTCCCTCTGTCTCCAACAATTCTAAAAATGCTTCCAGCCTCGTCTTGATCTGGCCGTCATGGCTGTTTCTCTTGTCAATCCCGTCTCCGTCCAGAATCAGCATCGGAATTCCCTTTTCCTTCATCTTCTCTTTCAGAATCAGACTCCCGCCGGACGCCTGCTTGCATCCCCAGTGGCAGAAGTGGATGACCGCATCCGGATTCACTTTGTCTGCAAGATGTCCTACCATCTCCGCCTTTCTGGAATAGGAGCCATTATACAGATTCCGGATAATCTTTTTCGCCAGAGCCTCAAACGGCCGGGACACATCCAGATCTTCCATATAGTCGATGACGATATCCCCGGCCATGATCTGGTACTTCCTGCTTCCGTTGAAATACTTCTGAAGAGTCTCCTGGTAAAACGGGAGCAGATGCACCCAAAGGATCTTTTTCCCCTCAAACTTCGGATACGTCTGGATATCCTCAATCAGGAAACGGACCAGATCCAGGAATTCCTGAGTACCGATCAGCAGATGGGTTCCCATCATCAGATAAAGCTGGCTGATCAGCTCTCCCGGATAATAATACCTGCTCTGCAGCTCGAAAAACCGGAGCAGCTCTTTTCTCGTTTCATTCTCGATCCGAAGCGTTTCTCCCAGAGCTTCCTCATGGAATCTGACCCCGAATGCATCGGAAAGCCGTTCCGCAAGTTCCCGCAGCTGGTCCGCCAGATAGGAGATCGACGCCTCGTCATCCCGGTACGGAACATCCAGGAACGTAAAGGGAACCCCTTTCTTCTTTTCCAGATAACGGAACGTATTCAGGTTCCCGTCACAGGAAAGGGATGTCGTCACCGCATAACGGGGCAGTCTCACCGCTCCGCTGTCCACGCCTCCCACAAAGGTCTTGTGATAGGAACACAGCGTCGGGGCAATCCCCGCATTCTGGGCGTAGTCGATAAAATAATCTTCCAGATGGTAGCCGCTCAGATAGCAGGACAGGCACTCGATGGAAAGCGTGTGGATTCCCATGCTCTGCATCAGTTCGCAGGGCGCAAAAATATTACTCCACACATAGCTGTCCTCCTTCGCCAGAGAGTCCGCCACCAGGGTCATCATCATGGTCTCCAGCTTCTGGTACCCTTTGGAAAGACCGCTTTTTGGCAGCAGTCTTGTCCTCCACTTATTTGCCTGAAAGCCAAGGATCATTTTATTCCAGCTCTTTTCCGGATGCTCGATGGCTTCCTTCCTTACAAAGTCTATATATTTGTCTACAACTGACATGCCATTCCTCCTGTCTCTTTGTAAGTCATCTTCGGTATGAAAGCCCTGGCAGAAAAGCAAAACGCCTTCCTGCCAGGGCCCGTTGTGATTAAAACCGCTCCAGCAGTTTCTCTACATTTTCTTCCTTTGTCGCCCAGGATGTGCAGATCCGGATCACCGTGTGCTTCTCATCATACCGTGTCTCATGATTAAACACGAATTCCTTCTCCAGCTCTTTTAACTTCTCATTCTCCACAATGACAAACTGCTGGTTTGTCACACTGTCGATATAGAACCGGTATCCTTTTTCCCTGAGTCCCTGTCGGATCTTCATCGCCAGACGGTCCGCATGGTGTCCCATTTCCATATAGAGGTCCTTCTCAAACATGGCAAGGAACTGAAGTCCCAGCAGCCGTCCCTTGGCCAGCATACCGCCCTTTTGTTTGATGAAATAGCGGAAATCCTCCTTAAGAGCCGGATTCCTGATGACCACGCATTCTCCAAACAGCGCTCCCACTTTGGTACCTCCGATATAAAATGCATCCGTCAGCGCCGCAAGATCCGCAAGTGTCACATCCGTTCCCTCTGCCGCAAGGCCATAGGCAAGCCTTGCTCCGTCAAGGAACAGATACAGACCGCACTCATCGCAGACCTTCCGCAGATCCAGGAGCTCCTGCTTCGTGTACAGCGTGCCAAGTTCCGTCGGGTGGGAAATGTAAACAAGCTTTGGCTGCACCATGTGCTCACGTGCACCGTCCGCCCAATGGCTGTCGTGCGCTTCTTTCACCTGCTCCGCCGTAATCTTGCCATCCTGTCCCGGAAGTGCCAGAACCTTATGCCCGCATGCCTCCACCGATCCGGTCTCATGGACGTTGATATGACCTGTCTGTGCGCAGAGGGCCCCCTGATACGGTCTGAGCGCCGCATCGATCACGGTCAGATTCGTCTGGGTACCTCCAACAAGAAAGTGGACATCCACATCCTGACGTCCGGCTGCCTGCCTGATCCGCTCTCTGGCTGCCTCGCAGTACGGATCTTCTCCGTAACCCACACTCTGCTCCATATTGGTATCTATCAGTTTCTGAAGGACCGCCGGATGCGCTCCTTCCACATAGTCGTTCTGAAACATAATCATGATGTGCCCCTCCTGTCTGCTCTTTTTCCCTCTCATAAGATATCAGTATACCACATTCTTCTGCTTTTTACATCAGCTGTGCAAAAAAGGATGCCCCCACGACTGTCAACAGTCCAGCCGTGACAATGGCAAGGCTTCCCATGGCGCCCTCGATTTCTCCCATCTCCATCGCTTTGGCGGTTCCCATGGCGTGGGACGCCGTTCCGAGAGCCAGCCCCTTCGCGATTGGATGTTTGATTTTCAGAATCCGGTACAGCCATTCCGATGTCATATCACCGATCATTCCGGTGACGCAGATCACTGCCACCGTAATGGCCGCAATACCGCCCATCTCCTCTGATACTCCCATGCCGATAGCCGTTGTGATGGACTTCGGAAGCAGGGTCACATACTGCTCGTGGTTGAGACCGAACAGTTTGGCCAGCAGGAAAATACTGCCCAGACTTGTCAGCACCCCTGCAAGAAGGCCGCAGAGCACTGCCGCCAGGTTTTCCTTCAAAAGCTTCAGCTGTTCGTAGAGCGGCACCGCAAGAGCAACGGTTGCCGGCGTCAGGAAATAGCTGATGTATTTCGCACTTTCATTGTAGGTTTCATATTCCACATGGGTCACCGCCAGAAAGGCGATCAACACGATGGCGGTAATCAAAAGTGGATTTAATATCGCCAGTTTATATTTCCGTTTGAGCAAAAGTCCTCCTTCGTAGACAGCCAGACTGATGACCGGTCCGAAAAAGAGAGAACTCTCTATAAAATGCTTCATCTTAATTTTCCGTTCCTTTCTCTGTTTTCTCAATGACCTTTTCTGTCACAATTCCCGTGACTCCCATCACAAGCAGTGTGGTAAAAAAGGTGATCAGGACGACCGGCACCACAATCGGCCGCAGCTTGTCCCAGGCACTCATCAATCCTACCGCTGCCGGAATAAACATGACCGGCATCAGCTCAATCAAAATGACGGCTGCCTCCTTCACCTGCGGGACCTGAATCACACCCGTCATCAGGGCCGCCAGCATCAGCACCAGCCCATAAACGCTTGCCGGAATCGGCAGCGGGAGGATCCAGTTGAGGATCTCTCCCAAAAGTGAAATGATCAAAATGATCAAAAACTGTCTTAATACTTTCATTTCTCTCTCCTGTTTCTTGTTCTTTTCTCCTGCCGGCCTCCCACGGGCCGTCCGTATTACGCATGATCCAGCAGATAGACCACCAGCATGTCCACCATTTTGTCATAGCTTTTGACGCCGTTTTCCTGTCCGTTGGATTTCAGATATGCGTCATTGATCTGATTGGATACCTCTGCAATCTTCCCCTCATAGGACGCCCAGAAGGCATCGTTGTCCTGCAAATCCTTTCGTGCATTTTCCGGGAGCATCCCGTACATCTCCTCATAGGATGCCTGGTCATAATTCCAGAGCTGGTTTGAGGCATACAGCCACCCGGAGAGGGCCGCACTGTAACGAAATTCGGGCACATCCGACCGGCTGCATGCCAGCCATCCGATGAAATTTGCCTCCTGCTCCTGCATGAACCCTTTCAGATGGGAAAGTTCGTGGCACATGGTAAAGGGAATATTATAGGCTGTCATATCGCTGTTATAATTTGCTTCCACCGTAAAAGGGGAATAGATGCCTGTCAGGGACTGGATCGAAAGGAATGCCGGGAACAAAAGCTTCTTCGGTTCCGGATAATATCCTTTGAGTTCCGGAAATTCTTCTCCCAGCTCCTGCATGGCCCGGACCGCATTCTTCCCTGCATCTGTTGTAAACAGCAGTTCTCCGCCGCTTCCGCGGGAAACGGACGGCTCCGTCTCCTGTACATCCTGCGTCAGTTCCAGGCAGACCTTGCGCAGTTCCTCCACCGTGTAGTCTCTTGGCACAATCCCGCTCTGCTCCGCAAAGGAGGTACTGCGGTAATTGATTCCGCAGTTGATGACATACAAAAAAGCAAGAACCGAACCAATCCAAAGCAGCACCACCGCTGTCTTTTTTGTCCGGTACCTGTTCCACGCTCTATGAATCACAGAAAGAATCACATATAGACATCCAAAGACCAGCAGCAGCGCAAGAAGATACAGCCCGATCTCCGCCACAGAAACCGGAGCCATACCGGACAGCCTCCCGATACTGCCTGTCAGTGCAGGATAAAGATGCTCCCTGTGCCAGTCGGCAAATCCGTCTATGTAGATGGAGGCCGCCATCAACAGCACCGAAGCCACAAGAAGGACCACCGGAATCAGGACCCGTTTTTTAATTCTCTTCTGTCCTCTCTTCTTCATGATTGTCAACTCCTCCTGGAAACCTGTCGCGAAAATAGTCTCTCGTCCGGCGGACATCCCGGTCCACCTGCTTTTTGACTTCTGCCAGAGACTCAAACTTCTGGATCCCCCTCAGGAAAAGATGAAACTCGATTTTCATCTCTTTTCCGTACAGATCCATATCCACCCCCGGAAGATACGTCTCCACCGTAACTTTAGGATCATTGTCCACCGAAGGTCTTGTCCCTACGTTGGTTACGCCTGCGTATCGTTTTCCGTCAACCCACGCAATGACGCCGTACACTCCCCGTCCGGGAAGCTCAGCCCCTTCCTCATACTGCAGATTTGCCGTAGGCATTCCTACCTTTCTTCCGTTTCCTTTCCCGTGAACAATGATTCCTTCCAATCTATACACTGTCATTCCTCCGCCTGTCCATTTTTCTTCATAACGCCTATTATGACATTTTTCGCCTGAGCAATCAAGTCTCACTTCTTTTTTGTGCAAAAGCCCCCTTGCACGATCCCAAAAAGAGGTCTAAAATAACATACTGTAGAATAGAGACAAAGCCTTTCCCTTTGCTGAATTGTATTGCAATTCCACCGGGTAAGGCTTTGTGTCATAAAGGAGGATTTGGATATGGAAAACATACTGATTACATTTTTACGCAAATTTACAGATTATCCATTTCTTGTGAAAATGGATGGGAAAGAATACCTGATCGGAGAAGGGGAACCGGCCTTTACTGTGATTTTCAAAGAGCCGATTTCCAAGACAAAACTTCTGACAAGTACCTCTCTCGCCCTCGGTGAAGCCTACATGGACGGCACGCTGGAGATCGAAGGGGACCTCTACTACGCTCTCGACCACTTCCTTGGTCAGCTCGGTAAATTCTCAACCGATGAATCTGCGCTGAAAAAGCTGATGCACTCTTCTGTCTCCAAGAAAAATCAGAAGGAAGAAGTCTCATCCCACTATGATATCGGAAATGATTTTTATAAACTCTGGCTGGACGAAACCATGAGCTATTCCTGCGGATACTTCAAACATCCGGATGACACCTTATATCAGGCCCAGGTCAACAAAGTGGACTATATCCTGGAAAAGCTGCACCTGAAAGAAGGCATGACTCTCCTGGATATCGGATGCGGCTGGGGATATCTGCTAATTGAAGCCGCGAAGAAATACGGCATCAAAGGCGTCGGCATTACGCTCAGCACGGAACAGTGCAGCGAATTCCAGCGCCGGATCGAGGCGGAAGGACTTCAGGATTCCCTGAAAGTAGAACTGATGGACTACCGTGACCTGCCAAAGAGCGGCTACACCTTTGACCGTGTTGTAAGTGTAGGGATGGTGGAGCATGTGGGCCGCCCGAACTACCAGCTTTTCGTTGACTGCGTAAGCAAAGTGCTCAAAGAAGGAGGCGTCTTCCTGCTCCACTTTATCAGTGCTCTCAAAGAACATGCCGGCGATCCATGGATCAAGAAATACATCTTCCCAGGCGGAACCGTACCGAGCCTCCGCGAGATGCTCTCCTGCCTGGCTGAAGACAACTTCCATACGATGGACGTGGAAAATCTCCGTCTTCATTATAACAAGACGCTCCTCTGCTGGGCAGACAACTTCCACAAGCACATTGAGGAAGAGCGGAAAATGTTTGACGAACGGTTCCTTCGCATGTGGGATCTGTATCTGAACGCCTGTGCGGCGACCTTCCACAATGGAATCATCGACATTCACCAGATCCTTCTTACCAAAGGAATCAACAACGATCTTCCAATGGTACGCTGGTATTAAAAATACAGGCAAATCTCTGCGGCTGCAAGGCCAAGGGCGAGAAAGGGGCCAAGCGGTATGGCCTCTTTCTTGTTGCGCTTTTTTGCCGCCAGAAGGACGGTCCCCCAGGCTGCCGCTCCCAGCAGTCCCCAAAAAAGCCCAAGAAAGCCCTGCCGGACTCCGACACAAAAGCCTGCCGCCGCCATCAGCTTGATATCCCCTCCTCCAAAAGATCCCCGTACCAGCAATGCAGTCAAAAACAACGGGAGGGAAGCCGCCGCCATGCCTTCCAGGGCTTCCAAAAGGTTCAGACGGTGCCAGATATCCATCATCATGGCAATGCCTCCCAGAAGGAAGAGTGCCGCAGGATACCGGTCCGGAATCACTCGTTTCTTCCAGTCTGCCGCCGCCGCGCCAAAAAGGGCCGCCAGAAACAGCAGTTCACAGATCTGATTCATAATCTCCTCTTTTCTTTCTCTTATGGAATATGTAAAACAGAATCGTTTTTCAGAAAAGGGGGAAGGAGTCATTCCCTTCCCCTTATGAAATGGTTATGTTGTCTCTTTTTCCTCTAACGTCCGGAACCAGAATACGGTCATCTGGTCCTCATAGCCCACACCGTAAGTCATTTTGTGGGCCTTCAGGATCGTACTGACAATGGAAAGGCCAAGACCGGTGCCTTCCCTTCGTCCAGCCTGGTGCTGGCTTCTCTGATAACGCTCCCAGATCAGCTCCCTGTCCTCCTCCGGGATCGGGTTTCCCGGATTTTTCACTTCCACCAGGCATCCGTCCTGCTCCTTTTGGAGCGAAACGATGATCTCTCCCTTATTTTCGGTATGATTCAGGGCATTGTACAGAAGATTTCTGACGACCTGACTGATCTTCAGCGCATCCACATATACCGGTATCTCCTTCTCACTGGCCTCCATCCGGATCTGAATGCCGTACTCCCTGGCACTTGGCTCGCAGAACAGGACTTCCGATTCTACGATTTCGTACAGATTGTACCATTCCTTTTTCAGCTGCAGATACCCCGTCTGAAGCTGCGAATAATCCAGAATGTCATTGACCATCTCGCTCATGCGCCTGGACTCCCGGATAATCAGATCCAGATCTTCGTTCCTCTTCTCCTTGTCTTTCCAGTGAATGTCCCGCACCATCTCCGCATACCCGCCAATCAAAGCCAGCGGAGACCGAAGCTCATGGGAGACATTGGCAATGACCTCTTTTCGGAGATCATCCACCCTTCTCAGGGCACGGGAAAGCTCTTCCACCGAATCCGCCAGCTGTCCTACTTCATCATCCAGCTTCAGGTTCGGCACCGCAGTCAGATCCCCCTGGGCCAGACGGTCCACCGTCCCTTTGATAATGTGGATCGGCTTGGTGAATTTTCGGGACAGAACATGTGCCAGCACCGCAGAAGCAATCATCAGAAGGACGCTGAAAAAAATCAGCTGCTTCCGGTTCATGTCCAGCACAGAATTCAGCTCCGTAAAATTCTGGATCAGGACAATGTATTCCCGCTCTCCATTATAGAGTACCGGAATCCCGATTTCATAAGCGATCAACTGAGATCCGTCCCGGACTTCTCTGTTAAAAGGCTCCCCGTCCAGAATCGACTGGTACACCCCACTGTCCCGGATACGCTTCCAGGGAGCGATATTTTTCTCATCTTCATCCAGATCCAGCTGATGTCCATAACTGTAGATCTCTTCCAGCCTTCCCTGGGAATCCACAATCATCAGTTTTCCGTTGATCGTCTTGCTCAGATACGGAATCAGGCTCTGGTGATTGGCCAGATCCTCATGATTCAGCTGCTCTTCCACCGGTTCCAGCCGCTCCTGAATCCCCTTGATCGCCACTTTCGTGTAATTCTTCTCCAGGACAAGGATCTGGATGAGCCACATCAGCGCAATCGTAAAGACCACAAGAACCATCATGATCAGCCAGAGACGTCCCATCATGCTGGAAAAGAACCGGCACCTTTTTCTATTCTCTGTACTCAAATTTATATCCCACTCCCCATACTGTCTTGATCAGCTTCCGGTGGTCCCCCAGATGTTCCCTGAGCGATTTGACATGAGAATCCACCGTTCTCGTATCTCCGTGGTACTCATATCCCCACACCGTCTCAAGGAGCTGTTCCCTTGTCAGGACAATGTGTTCATTCTGTGCCAGCTTGACCAGCAGATCAAATTCCTTGGGCGGCAGGCTGATGTTCTTGTCCCCAATCTCCACCCGTCTTGCGTCTATCTGGATTCTCAGGTCTCCGAACTGCAAGATCATGTTCGGCGCACTTCCGGTTCTCTTCAGCACCGCATTGACCCGCGCCATCAGCTCTTTCGGGCTGAAGGGCTTCGAGACATAATCATCCGCTCCCAGATTGAATCCGAGAAGCTTGTCGTACTCCTCGCTTCTTGCAGTCAGCATGATCACCGGAATCTGAGAGTGCTCCCTGATCTCAGAGAGCGCCTCAAAGCCATCCTTCCCCGGCATCATAATGTCCAGAATCAATATATCAAAATCCGTCTTTTCCAGAAGGTCGATTGCTTCCTGCGCATTCTCGGCCTCCTGGCACTGGAATCCCTCCAGTTCCGCATAGGTCGAGACCAGTTTTCTCAGATGCATATCGTCATCTGCGATCAGCATTCTCCGCAGCATCCTCCTCATCCTTACTCCTCCTTCCATTCTGTCCCTCCAGGGACAACGGCCATCTTCGGTCTGTTTTTTCATTATAAATTGTAAATGTAAGAATTCTGTGTGTATTTTCTAAAAAATATCAGGAAACAGGAGGGCGGCTCTTTTTCTTACTCTTTCTGGACTTTTGCATTCATCACAAGCATCTGAAGACGGTTTTCAATGTTGGCGAAGCTGACGTCCGGATCATAGTCCAGCGTCAGGATCTGAATATCCGGATACCGCTCTTTGAGTCTCTTGGAAATTCCTCTGCCGACTACATGGTTTGGCAGACACCCGAAAGGCTGCAAAATGACAAAGAACTTGCATCCGTTTTTGGCATGGTGCAGGATTTCTCCCGGAATCAGCACTCCTTCCCCCGCATCGAAGGTATGATGGATAATCGGATCACTGTCCTTGACCAGATCCTGCATCCTGCAAGCCGGACTGTAGAGGGGATGTTCTTTCGCGATGGAATCCGTCAGATCATGAGCCAGATTAAAGATCTGATTGGCCGTATGGAACCAGACTTTATCTTTGAAGGATTTCTTCAGATGGTACTCCCTGTTCTGGCTGTCTTTGTAAAAGTAGGTCTTCCGGATAACATCTGTCATCCGCGCCTCAATGATCTCAAATCCATTCGCTTCCAGATACTTTTCGATATCATGGTTGGCTCCCGGATGGAAATTCAGCAGATACTCACCTACAATCAGCACTCTCGGTCTTGGACTGGTCCGGTCATACGGAACCTGTTTCATGATCTCGACCGCCTTTTTAAATCCCTTCTTCATGCCGGAAATACCGGAACGCTCAAGTCCTTCTATCACCTGGTCCAGTGCCTCGTCAAAGGCTTTGTCCGCGCTTCCCTTCTCCAGCTCATACGGGCGGATCTTCCGGAACAGCTCTTCCAGCACATCGATCATCGGAAGTCCAAAGGCGATCCGCATGGCAGAAAGAAGATTCATCTGGAATCCCGGATGCAGGTTATGATAATCCACATCGTCATTGGTCAGAATCGGAACATTTTCATATCCCGCATCATCCAGCGCCTTGCGGAGCAGTGCCCCGTAATGGGTCAGACGGCAGTCCCCGATATATTTTCCCATTCCGATTGCCACATGGTCCGTGTCATATTTTCCGCTTTTCAGTGCGGCCAGTGCTTCTCCGATTACGATCTGGGCCGGAAAGCAGATATCGTTATGTACATACTGTTTTCCGAGCCGGATCGCCTCTTCCCGTCCGATTTCCAGCGGAACAGTCCGGATCCCCTGACCTGCATAGGCCGCCGCCATCAGTCTGGAAAAAGCGTGGGAGGTATTCGGAATCAGCACGATTTTCTCTTTCTTGTTCTCTTTGGTATATTTCACCGGGTATGGATCTTTCAGTTCATGGATCGTCAGATCCTGCTTCTTTTCCCGTCCCATGGCCACCGTCTCAAGGAAGGAACGGACACGGATCCTGAGTGGTCCCTGGATATCGCTTTCATCCAGCTTCAGTACAAGCGGAGTCTTGCCGGAGATTTCTTTCATCAGACGGATAATCTCATCGGAGAGATACGCATCGTGGCCGCAGCCAAAGCTTACGATCTGCACATACTCCAGATGTTCATTCTCCGCCGCCAGAATAGCGGAAGAAATCATCCTTGCATGGAAGTTGTTTACAATATCCAGACGGCTTTTGCTTAAATCGACCGCATTGGCCTCCGGAAGAGAATCCGCTGTCAGTACCGGGATCCCCATTCTTGTAAACATATCCGGCAGATCGTGATTGACCAGCGAATCATTCTGATACGGGCGCGCCGCCAGTACAACCGCAAACTTTCCAGCACGGGTCACATCCTCCAGCACTTTGCTTCCCACTTCCTTCAGCTCTCTGTGGAACGTCTCTTCTGCCTGATCCGCCGCTTCCATAGCCTGTTTCGTCATATCTTCCGAAATTCCATAGGTGGCTTCCATGTACTGCGTCAACTGACGGTCCCGGTCCGCTTTGGTATACCAGTGGAACAGAGGCGCATCGTACGGAATCCCCCACACCTCATCCGGATTGTCTGAATTGCGCACAACAATCGGATATCCTTTTACCACCGCGCACATGGATTCACTGGTCTTTTCCGTATTTTCCGTCGGAACCGTCGTGATGGACGGCATGAAAATCCGGTCCACCTTTTTGGAGGCCAGATTTCTCAGATGACCATGAACCAGCTTTGCCGGGAAGCAGACGGTGTCCGAAGTAACTGCTGAGAGACCCTTCTCGTAAATCTTTCTTGTGCTTGGATCTGAGATTTTGACGTCAAATCCAAGGGATTCAAAAAAGGTCGTCCAAAACGGCATATTCTCCCAGAAAGAAAGGACTCTCGGAATTCCGATCGTAACATTTCTTTTCGGGGCAAGTTCCGGGTGCGGATATTTCTGGAAGAGAAGCTTCTCCCTTTTCCGGAACAGGTTTGGCACTGCATTGGCTTTCTGCGTCTTTTCCTTCAACTGCTGCCGCACATTGGAATCCTCCGGCATGCCCAGAACCGTTCCCCTCTCGCAACGGTTGTTGGTGATCCACGCATTGCCGTTTGAGAAGGTGACAATGGTACGTTTGCAGTGATTCTGACAGAACGGACATGGAGAATTGGCCTCCTGTTTATAAGAGAAAGAATCAAGCGAATCCAGATCGATAAAGGTACGTCTGTCCGGTTCTTTCTGATGCCGCTCCTTTGCGATCAGAGCAATGCCGATGGCACCCATAATACCCGGATACGGCGCGCGGAAGACTTCCCGTCCCAGGTACTCCTCCATGGCACGGACAACCGCATCATTTTCAAAGGTACCGCCCTGTACGACAATCCGGTCTCCCAGGGAATCTCTGTTGGAAATCCGGACTACCTTCGTAAATACATTTTCTATAATCGAACGGCACAGCCCCGCCATGATGTCCTCCGGCTGCCTGCCGTTTCTCTGCTCTGTAATAATACTGCTGTTCATAAAGACCGTACAGCGGCTTCCCAGAACCGCCGGATGTCTGGATGAAAAGGCCACCTCGGCAATCTTCTTGGAAGGGATCTGCAAAGTGGACGCAAAGTTCTCCAGGAACGATCCGCAGCCGGACGAACAGGCTTCATTGACAAGAATATTCGTAATGACGCCGTTGTCCATCCAGATGGCTTTCATGTCCTGTCCTCCGATGTCCAGGATAAAAGTCGCGTCACTGACATACTTCTGGACCGCTCTCGCATGGGCAACCGTCTCTACCGTGTGGTACTCTGCCTGGAACGCCTTTGCGAAGAGCTGTTCTCCGTAGCCGGTCGTTCCGGCGGCGATGATTTCCAGTCTGGCGCCTGTCTTTTTGTAGCGTTCCCGCATCTCGATGAGGGCACGCTTCGCAACCATCAGCGGCTCGCCTTCATTCGGCGCATAGAAGGAGCCCAGGAGCTCCTCATCCTCGCTGATCAGGACAAACTTTGTCGTTGTACTTCCCGAATCAATCCCCAGATATGCCCGGACCGTTTCTCCTTCCTCTGGTTTTTTCCATTCTACCGGGCTGGTAGCATGTCTGCGGCGAAATTCCTCCTCCTCTTCTTTGGAGGCGAAAAACGGCTTCGCTTCCCTGGAATCACTGTCCTTTTCCTCTTTGGCATTGCGCAGGATCTCTGCATACTCCGAGACGGTACGGCTCTTTGTATCAAACATGGTCTTCAGCGAGATTGCCGCACCATAGGCCACCATCAATTCCGGATGCTCCGGCTTTAAAATATCCTCCGGTGAAAGATCCAGTCTTTCTGCGAACACCCGGACAAGCACCGGGTTGAAGGTAAGCGGTCCTCCCTCAAAGGCCACCGGCTTCTCGATTTCCAGCCCCTGAGCCAGTCCCCCGATGGTCTGCTTTGCAATCGCATGGAAGGCGGAAAGCGCCAGATCGGACTTTGCCACACCCTGATTCAAGAGCGGCTGAATATCCGTCTTGGCATACACACCGCACCGGCCCGAAATATCATAGACACAGGTCCCCTGCTCCGCCAGCGCGTTGAACTCCTCTACAGGTACTTTCAAAACCGAAGCGATCTCATCGATAAATGCCCCGGTCCCGCCGGCGCAGCTTCCGTTCATCCTCATGTCCGCCACCTGGAGGCTTCCTGTATTTTCATCCCTCCGGAAAAAAATCATCTTGGCGTCCTGCCCGCCCAGCTCAATGGCACTCCCCACAGAATCATACTTGTCCTGGAGGGCAATGGCATTTGCCGCCACTTCCTGTACAAAAGGAACATCCAGCTTCTTTGCCACAGGCTTGGCTCCCGATCCGGTCAGTGCGATCCGCACCTGTGCGTCCGGAAACTCCTTTGCGAATTCCTCAACCGCGCGCATGACACTTTTGAGCTGCTTCGCGTGATGCCTTCTGTAATTTGAATACAGGATCTTCTCCTGTTCCGGGTCCACCGCAACAATTTTGGTTGTAGTGGATCCCACATCAATTCCAACCAGTAATTCCTGATCAGATGAAAGTGTTTCCTTACTATTCATCATATATTCCATCTGCCTTTTCTCAATGTATCTTAAAAATTTTTATCTACCTTGAAACAGAATTCCCCTGGCAGATCATCTGTCACAGGGGAATCCCATTCAATTTGTCATGATTGAATTATTAACACAAAGTAAGACAAATGTCAATTTATCTCTTTACCTATTTAAAATCTTCTACCTGTTTACATACGCCCCCTGACTGTTGATCTCTTTCTGGGTTTCAGCGGAACATGCAGGTTTCATCGTCTCCTCAATGTCGTTCGATACCCTGGTCATAACAGGATGAGCAGACACTCTTCGGCCATCCGTCCTCCTGTATCAAAAACACTACAACCAGAAGCATCTTAAAATTTTCTTCCCCATAAACCGCATGAGGATGTCCTGCGGGCATCACAATAGATTCTCCTTCTATTTTGACTGATGTATATAATTATCATAGATTCATTTTAATAAGATATACGTTTTAATTACGTTGTAATCGCAACGAATTTCACTTTTCTTTTTCCGCCATCATTATTTTCTGTCTATTCTGTTTTTTTATTTTTATTAAATATTTTTTCTGACTTCATCTTGACATATCCCAATTTATGAGTTATTATTAAGTCATCAAACAAAAGGAGGACGGACCACCAAAAACATAAGTGAAACGATTTAAATTTGAAAGAAACGAGGTATAGTCCAATGGGAAGGTAAGCAAACGATTATTGAAAACACTATTCAGAAGGGATAGTTTGAAATAGATATCAATAAAATAAGGAGGAAAGACCCATGGATGGAATAAGTAAATAATCCACTGTACGAATGCAAGATCGATACAGTGGATTTTTATTATGCCAAAGTTTCCCTTCCTTTCATCAGAACTTCGATATAATGGTCAAAATCTACATTATTTTGTTTCTTCAATGTCTCAATATAACTTTTCTTGATGCGATCTACCCCGGTAAACGCTCCGCAGATAGCTGTCGCCATCGCTCCGATCGTATCGGTATCTCCCCCTAAATTTGCACACATCAGACAGGCACGGTTCGGATCCTGCGCATAATAAGCAATGCTGACTGCCGCCGGTACAGACTCGATCATTCCAACACCCGCACCGACCACATCGTATAATTTTTTCAAAAATTCATCCTCATCGTCCCGGTACGTTTTCGCCAGTTCCAGTCCGATCTTCGTTCGTTCACCAAGACGTGCACTAAAGGTCTCACAGCCTTTCTGATATCCCAGCTCTTCAATATCCAGGATGTCCCCAATTACTTTTTCAAAATCATCATTGACAATCGCAGAGCTGACTCCTGCTGCAATCATAGCCGCTCCCGCAACCGTCACATCACTCGTATGTGTCGCCCGCGATACATCATAAACATAGTCTACGATTTTCTCTTTTTCTTCCGGCAAAAACAGACATCCGATCGGCGCAATCCTCATAGCACTTCCGTTTGAAAGGGCCTGATCTGTATCATCTGTGAATTGACCCTTTTTATAATTACATGCAACCTCGTTTTCCGCAGGGCCATCCATCAGATCCGTAATCTTCCCTCCAAAAAACTTTCTGGCACGCTGACGTCCCCACAATTCAGCCGGCATTCCCATGGCGTCCCCCAATGCCATACCAAACAAAGCACCTGCAATCTTATTTTTCATCCCGCCACCTCCATGTTCTGTTGTAATTACAACTTGCATTTTCCCTAAATGGTTAGGAAGTATATAAAAGATTGCCCAGCACAAACTGGGCAACACATCATAGCTGGTATTCTTTTTATTACGCCTGTTTTACTATACCTGAATCACTCCCGCCATGCTGCAGAGCAGGACGATGATTCCAAGAACAATCCGGTACCATCCGAATACCTGGAAGTCATGCTTTTTGATGTAATCCATCAGGAAACGGATGACTACGATGGATACGAGGAATGCTGTAATCATTCCGACAGCGAGCACCAGAAGCTCTGACCCGGAAAACGCGAATCCGTACTTGAGGACTTTTAACAGACTTGCCCCCAGCATAACCGGAACCGCAAGGAAAAAGGTGAACTCGGATGCCGCTTTTCTGGATACCCCGATGAGCAGAGCGCCGACAATGGTAGCCCCGGAACGGGATGTTCCTGGGAAGACTGCGGCAATCAACTGGAACACACCGATAATCAGCACTGCGGAAACCGTCAGATCCTCTACCGTTTTCATTCGCGGTCTTCTTCCTTTATTCCAGCGTTCAATCACAATGAAGGCGATACCAAAGACAATCAGGGCAATGGCCACCGGAACCGCATGATAGAACATTGCCTCAAAAACATCATCAAACAGGATTCCGATCACAGCCGCCGGAATACATGCCAGGAGGATTTTCCCCCATAGAATCATTTTATCCATTTCGATTACCGAGCGTTTTTTATCTTTAAACTGAAATGGGAAGAGCTGATTCCAGAACTGCAGTACGACCGCAAAGATCGCGCCGAGCTGGATTACCACCAGAAAAACATTGACAAAGTCTTCACTCCCCTTCAGCTTGATAAACTCGTCCAGAAGAATCATATGACCTGTACTGCTGACAGGGAGCCATTCTGTGATTCCCTCCACAATTCCAAACAACACTGCTTTTAAAATTTCCATCTGTTTTCTCCTTGATTTTTTATTGATTCACTGTCCTATCAAAGTACTGCCATGGCAATCGTACCGGCAGTTAAAAGGATCAGGCCGGCTGCCGCCTTACGGCTCAGCCTTTCGCCAAATACAAAGTAGGAAAAGAGAACGGTCACCAGCACGCTCAGCTTGTCAATCGGTGCTACGATGCTTGCCGGTCCTTCCTGAAGCGCCCGGTAATAGCAAAGCCACGATGCTCCTGTGGCAATTCCGGAGCAGCAGATAAAGAAAAGCTCCTTCTTCGGGATCTTCCTGACTTCCTTCTGCTTTTTCTGGATTCCTACCATGAGCCAGGCCATCACCAGCACAACACAGGTGCGGATCGCTGTTCCAAGGTTGGACTCTACTCCGGAAATCCCGATCTTCCCCAGAATCGCTGTCAGACTTGCAAACAGTGCCGAGCCTGCTGCATAGAGAATCCATCCTGCTTTCCCGCTTGCATCCTTGACTTCCACATCCTTTTTCTCGATCATCAGAAAAATACCCGCCGCAATCACAATCACCGCCGCCGTTTTTGCAAGGGAAATCCCTTCATGCAGGAAAATCAGCGCAAGCAGGATCGTCAGCACTGTGCTGGATTTGTCGATGGGGACCACCTTGTTGATATCTCCCACCTGCAATGCCTTAAAGTAACAGAGCCACGATGCCCCCGTTGCCGCACCGGACAGGACCAGGAAGAGAAGCGTCTTTGCATCAATCGCTGAAATCTCCTCTGCCGATCCCACGATTCCCACAATCACCCACGAAAAAATCAGGATTACGATTGTCCGTACCGCAGTCGCCACAGTAGAATCGGTTTTCCTGATTCCGCATTTTGCTAAAATAGAAGTGACCCCTGCAAAAAAGGCAGAGCCCGCTGCATAGAAAAGCCACATCTGATATTCCTTCTTTCTATCTTACTTTGATCTGTTTCCTGCTTCATTTACACGGAAGCCGCAGATCATCTCTGCGGCCTCCCATCTGTTTATTTCACCGTTTTTTCCTTCGCTTGCATTCTGCGTACCTGCTCCAGCACCAGAATCACTACAAAAGCAATGAGCGCCCCGACCAGAACCGTGACCGCCATCGGCATGGTCACTGCCGTAATTTCAAGCAGCGACGGGAAGAGGGCCAGCGCCAGGAAGGTACCACCAACCATGGTCACACAGACAAACAGTCTGAGCGGCGTAAACGGGATGCAGCTCTTTACTACTGCCGCCATGGAAATCAGAATCAGCAGAAGGTACATTACCGTCTGTCTCTCCTCTGTTCCAAACGGTGCCAGAAGCGTAAACACCGCAATCATGCAGGCCACCGTAATTCCAAACGGCGCCGCATGAGACAATGCCGTCGGGAGAAATTTCCCACGGATTCTCCTTGTATCCGACTCCACAATCGATACAAACGATGGATACGCCTCGATACAGGCATCGATCAGCGTAATCTGAATCGGAATAAACGGGAATGCCCGATTGGTGATCAGACAGAAAAACGATACCAGCACAGAATAAATCGTCTTGATAAAGAATACCTGCGCTGTTCTTGTAACGTTGTTGATAACCTTTCGCCCTTCCATTACCACATGCGGAAGGTTCGTAAAATCAGAATCCAGAAGCACTACCTGCGCGATCTGGCGGCTCGCATCACTTCCGTCCGCTACCGCAATCGAACAGTCCGCCTCCCGGAGCGCCAGCAGATCGTTGACTCCGTCACCTGTCATGGCCACCTGATGGCCCTGACGCTTTAATGCCAGAACCAGTTCCTGCTTCTGCTTTGGCGTCACTCTGGCAAATACTGCGTATTTCTGACAGAGCATATCATAATCCAGATTCTCGCCAAGCGTGGACAAATCAATGGCATCCTGCCACCGCTCAAGCCCCGCACGCTTTGCAATCATCGATACCGTCTTTACATGGTCTCCGGAAATGACCTTGACATCCACGCCTTCTCTCTTAAAGAACGCAAGCGTTTCTTCTGCGTTTTTACGGATCGTATCCTCCAGTATCACACTGTAGACCGGACGGATTCCCTCCGGAAGCACACTGTCATTTTCCCATTTCTCTTTATAGTATCCAATAATAATGACACGTCTTCCCTGTTCCAGCTCCTGCTCCAGATTTTCCGGAAGAGCACCCATCAGCCTTTCCGGAGCCCCGACAAAAATACTGCCTTCATTTTCAAAACTGATACATCCCCACTTCCGTTTGGACGAAAAGGAAATCTTATTGACCGGGCGGTATACCGCCTCCGGAGCAAACCAGCTCTTCAAAGCCTGGAAAGTTGCATTATTGTCATCACTTGCTGCCATATAGGACTGGATCAGCGCATCGATTTCTCCGCCGGAAAGATCCGTCAACGGAAGCGCCGAATGCACAGTCAGCTTCCCATCCGTGATGGTCCCCGTCTTATCCAGGCAGATCGTATCCACATGCGCCAACGTCTCCAGGGAGTAAATATTCTGAACCAGAATCTTCATCCTTGCAAGCCGGATCACACCAGCCGCCAGAGAAACAGAAATCAAAAGCACAAGCCCCTTCGGAAGCATTCCAAGAAGTGCCGCCGAAGAAGAAATCACCGACTCATCCAGCGGTGTATTTCTTAGGAAATACGCCTCTAAAAACAACACAATTCCAAGAGGAATAATCAGAAAACTTGTAAACTTCGTCACCTTGCGCATAGAACCAAGCAGTTCCGAATGCACCTGCTTTTCCTGCTTTACCTCATTGGCAAGCTTCGTTGCGTAATTTTCATCTCCCACATGGGTGACCCTTGCATACGCCTTGCCAGAAATCACCGAACTGCCCGAAAAAAGCTCCGCTCCCTGCTCCTTCACAACCGCATCACTCTCACCGGTCAGAAGAGACTCATTGACCTCCAGCATCCCATCCACAACAACCGCATCATTACAGATCTGATTGCCGCTGGCCAGCACGATAAGATCATCCTTGACAATCTCCTCCATCTCCACCGTCATTTCCCGGTTCTCCCGGCGCACACGAACAGTCGGACGATTCAGAATGGACAGCTCGTCTACCAGCTTCTTCGCCTTCAGCTCCTGCGCAATTCCGATGACAATGTTCAGAATAATGATAGCGATAAACAGCATATTGGAATATGCGCCAACTAAAAACAGCAGCACCGCAATCAAAAAGTTCAAAAAATTGAACAAGGTACAAAGATTTTCCCGCACAATCTGCGGCTTCGTCTTCGTAATCTTCGCGGCTCCTGTACCACCCTCACCACGGGCCTTCCGCTCCTCCACTTCACGGGCCGACAGACCCGATAGATTTTCATTCATCACACACAGCCTCCTGCACTCCTGTTTCTTACAAAGATTATCATCTTCACGGAAACAACATTTTATGAATTTACAAATCATTTCTAAATTTTCCGCATGCCACCCCACCATCCGGCGGCAGTACACTCACACGGAATTCTATCATACCAGAAAGCACACAAAAATGCAATTTCATCTCCATTATATCAGCCAAAACCCAGACATACAACCATTATCGGGGACGTGTACCTGTGCATAGGTACACGTCCCCGACGATTCGTCGATGATTAGTTCAGCAGTTTGCTGCCTTTTTCGCAGATTTCGTAGATCTGGTCATATTTTTCTTCGATGAGTGGCGTGATTTTCTGTGTCTGTCTGTGTACTGTCTTTTTATAGAGGAAATACGGCAGAATCCATCCGATAAATCCTGGAATGGCCAGAAGGATGCACAGTGCGATGTGTGGTGGGCTGGCGGTCACTGCGAAGGTGGAGCCGGCCATAAATGCGGTTCCTATGATGCCTGTCGTGATTGCAAGGATGGAGGGCAGAGAAGTTTTTTCTTTTTCCAGGTGATGAATTTCTTCTATATTTGCCTCAAAGTTTCTCTGCAGTCTTGTCAATTCGGCTTTATTGACGATTTTCCGGTTTCTTTTCAGACTGAGTATGCTTTTTCTGTGATAAGTGCCCTGTTTCCTTCCTATGGGATGTTCGGTCTGAATGTCTTTTACATTCTCATCGATTTCCCAGCCAAAGTTTGCGTACCCGTCTATCAGGAAGGAGATCTGTCCTGGATCTGCCTCCACCTGTTTATATTCATAGCTGATGAAGCGGGTCCTTGTTCTGTTTTCATTCTCCACTTCTTTCCACCTCCGATTGTCCTGTTACTTGTTCTGGTCCGGGGAGCGTGACGGTAAACGTGCTTCCCCGGCCTTCCTGGCTTTCAACGGAAATTTCGCCGCCCATAAGGATCAGGACGCGCCTGACAAGGGCAAGCCCCAGTCCGTTTCCTTCTTTGGAATGGGATGTGTCTCCCTGATAAAATTTATCAAAAATGTGTGTTATATTTTCCCGGCTCATGCCGCATCCGGTATCCGTGATCTCCACTTCTACGAACGTGTCTCTGAATTTCTGGTGAATCCGTACGCTTCCTCCTGGTTCGGTAAATTTGATTGCATTGGAAATGAGATTGTTCCACACCAGTTCCATCAGGCTTGGATCGGCCTGAATCATTGCTTTGTCTTCCATCTCCACCTCCAGATTCAGGTCCTTTTGATCCCACATTTCCTCGTATTGCAGGATGCAGTCTTCCAGTTGTCCGCACAGATCGTACGCTTTGATTTCCGGATCGATTCTCTGGTTTTCCAGTTTGTTAAGTTTCAAAATATTGCTGATCAGGTTGGAAAGCTTCTCCGCAGCTTCTTCAATATTGCCTGCATATTCCTGTGTTTCCTCTTCTGTGGTGTTTTCCATCTGTATCAGCTGTGCATAGTTTTTGATAATGGCAATCGGTGTCTTCATCTCATGGGACACATTGGAGATGAAATCGGTCTTCAAGGTTTCCACGCTTCCAAGCTCCTCCACCATCTTGTTGAAATCCAGGATCATGACGTCCAGATAGTCCAGCCTGTTGGCGGCATGTACCGTAGGCACATAGACGGAAAAATCTCCCCCTGCCACCTCTTCTGTAGCTTTTGCCAGACGGTGAAGCGGGACTTCGTAGGTGGCTTTGATCTTCTTTCTCGTAAAAAGAGTCAGTCCCACCGCCACAATCCCCCAGTAAATGATCGGGAACAGTGTCTGGACCAGTCCATTCCATTCCAGCTTATTCATCAGCACAAGCAGTCCCTGATGAATTCCGGACATCAAAAACAATACTCCCAGATAAATTGCAAACAGGGATAGCGGGAACAGACTGTCTTTAATCAGCCTGTTCTCCTGCCCTTCTTTTCTTTTCCGTTTCATTGCAGCACCGCCTTGTATCCGAGCCCTCTGACCGTCACGATCTTAAAGCCGTCACAGCCGGACAGCTTGGCCCGAAGCTTGGTCATATACACATCCACGGCCCTCAGACTCGTATCACTGTCCACGTCCCAGAATTCGTCCATCAACTGAGCCCTGGAAAAGGTCTTCTTCGGATAGGACAAAAGTTTATAGATAATCTGAAATTCCCGCGTTGTCAGGCTGATCTCTTCCCCGTCCACTTCGGCGGTCATTCCGTCCGCGTCCAACAGGAGGTTCCCCACTGTAATTTTCCGCTCCATCTCGATGTTTGCCCGCCTCAGGAGCGCCCGGACACGGAGCACCAGCTCCTCCAGATCTACCGGCTTGACCATATAGTCATCGATCCCCAGCTGAAATCCCTTCTGTTTGGACGGCAAGTCATCTTTTGCAGACATAAAAAGAATGGGAATCCGTTTATTTACGTTCCGCACAGTCTTTGCAAACTCAAACCCGTCCACTTCCGGCATCATAATGTCCGAAATGATCAGATCATACAGACTGTTATACATCTCATCGTATGCATCCTTTGCATTCAGACAGCCCTTTGCCTGAAATCCGCTGTCATTCAGATAGGTACAGACGATCCGGTTTAATTTTTCGTCATCTTCCACAACAAGGATATGTATCATCGTTTTTACTCCTCCGTCTCTTTTTCGTTGCCTTTGCAGCCAGCACCATATAATAAATTCCAAGTCCCAGAATCATCAAGCATACTGTCGCTCCCGTCATCCCGTTCGCCATACGTGCAAAAGACTCCTCTCCGCCTCCAAACTGTGCAATCATCGCAGTCTGCAGAGAAAGGATCGATACACATGCATCTACATAGCCGATATCACGGATGATCATCAATGACAGTGCCCGCCTTTTCCTTGCCCGGAACACATTTATCACCGCAAAAATGATCTTACAGAAAGTATAGAATGCCACCGCATAAATCACAATACCCGGATAGTTCTTCCCTCCGTCTGCATTGGTCAGCAGAACCACTGCCCCACCCAGAATGACGGCCATGCTGAAAAACAACATCCCGTAGCGCCGGCAGAGCGCTCTTTGGATTTTCCTTCGCTGTTTCCCCTTTTTCGTCGCCTGTCCCTTCCGTTTTACAAGCCAGTAACACCGCATGATACTTAAAAGGAAGTAGTAGGCGGAAAGCGTTCCAAACCACGGCGATGCTCCCAGCCAGCCGACAATCCCGTTGAAAAATGCAAATATGACATTGAAAGCAAATCCACACACGGAAAATATTCCGATCCGGACTCTTTCATTCTGGATCATGCGGACGATCATTCCGTCCGGATTCAGATTGCTGCACACTCTTTGTTTCCAGTCTGTTCTCTTTCGCTTCCTCATACGGTTGCCCCCGACCATCATTTTGATACATTTTATCCCTGTTTCGTTTCTCTATTGTTTGTGTTTTGTTTCTAAATTGTTAATTGATTTAAAATGCCAAGAAAACTTTGCATTCAACATTGACAAGTTTACCTGGAATAGATATGATAAAAACAGCCAAGTAAACTTGGCAACACGAAAGGGCGAAAGACTATGAATAAAGAAGAAATTTTAGCAAAAAGCAGAGAAGAGCATAAGAACAAAGACATTTATGAAGAAGAGCTTATCAAACAGGGAAGTACGATTGTTAACGGCGTCATGGTGATTCTTGCAACTGTATTTTTTGTAATTCAGGTTTTGACAGGAGGCGGAATTAACTATGGTTTATATGCCATCGTGTTTTGCTATTCCATGGTGTTATCCTGGATGAAATGGACAAAGCGTAGACAGCGCCAATCGTTTCTGCTGGCACTGCTCTATACGGTCTGTGTTTTACTATTTTCCATCGTCCATATCTATACTCTGATCACTGGAAATCTTTCATAAGGGGGACAGCGATTTGGATGAAAAACTGATATTAAAAAACCATTTGAAGGATGCCAGAGCGGAAAAAAGGCTGTCACAGGCCCAGCTGGCTGAAATGGTCGGTGTTTCCCGGAATACCATAAGTTCCATTGAAACAGGACAGTTCAATCCCACTGCAAAACTGGCACTGATTCTTTGTATTGCATTGGATAAAAAGTTTGAGGAACTATTTTATTTTTAGGGAGGACTGTTCTGATGATCTTTTCATTTTGAACGGTCCTTTCACTTACCCGAATGAATATCGATCAGAAAAAAGAACCCGGAAAGCGTTGACTTTCCGGGTTCTTTTCAGAGAGGCGCAGACCGGATTTGAACCGGTGAATCGAGGTGTTGCAGACCT
>ERZ1643246.1260-NODE-1260-length-28153-cov-14.437754_pt1 | contig 28153 bp, 31 predicted proteins | sample MGYA00579265_ERZ1643246 | MGnify/ENA primary metagenome ERZ1643246 (study PRJEB29033, sample SAMEA4952261) | chicken gut metagenome | biome: Broiler Chicken; feature: Gastrointestinal Tract; material: Caecum | place: Ireland | collected 2018 | study: Broiler...
ATTATCAGTTTTCATTCTGTGTCACCTTTCGTATACTTATCCTTTAGTACCCTTTAGTACCCCAATTCTTTCTTTTTAGCTTTCAATCCTTCGTCAATCACCTCCCGGAGTATACTGCTTAGGCTTTCGCCTAAACCGGTTTGTAAGCGGCTGATATCTTCAACAGCCTTTGGGCTAACTCTGACTGATAATCTAATCAATCTCTCTTTTTTCTTTTCATTTTTATCATTTTTTGTCATCATTTTTTATTTCCTTTCTTTTTTCATATCTATCTTGTTGACAATTATATAATAGCATCTAGCTCGTAAATTGTCAACCAAAATGTTGAAAAAAATTGAAAAAAAATTAGCTATTCCATAGTGTCGAAAGCGCTTCGTATTTTGCGCGCATCATGAAGCACTTCGATCTTACGATAAGCGCGCTTATCGAGCAGCGCTACGCGCTGGTTTGAAAAAGCATCGCTTACTTGCACCTTTTTACCGACGATTTTTTTACTTTCAAAGGCCGCGTCTATACTTGAAGTGGGAATCAAGAATCCCTCCTTATGGTATATACCGAAGCGTCCACGCTCTTCCTTGAAGTTTTTTATAAAGTCTCCGCTATGCTCATGCACCCAGGCGCGAAAAGTATCAGTTTTTAGTATGTAAAAAATGTTCTTCCTTATATAGTAGTAAACCAGTAAGTCCGATTTTGTTTTTTCCATGCATCCCGCTGTACGCATCTCATAGCATGAGTACTTTTCATAGTAGATATTTTGGTAGCCTGTGAAATCTGTTTTGAGCTCAACGGCCACGCTAGTAGAGCCTGCCAGCTTGCTCAACATACTTTTTGGCATCACATCGACAACAAAATCGATATCTGCATCTTGATACTTAGCACTGCGGCGAACATCATAAACTTTTTTTACGGCTTTCGAGCCTGCTAAGCTTGATATAAAAACCTCTTCGCCAACCTCTCCTCTTTTAAGTGAGCCTGTGAAAATTGCATTAGTTTTTGTCATATGTTGCTCCATTTTCGTTGTCCCATCTAATCTTTACAATCGCAAACATAAATGGTATACTATACATATAGGGAAAATATTTTCCCTATACGAATTGCATTACTTTATATGAGTGATAGGTAGTCTATCGCTCATATGCTTATGCTTTTCCTTTTTTTCATATCGATTGAGCACTTAAGTATACATTAAAAAACATCCTTTCAGTTTAAAGCATCACATACTGTGATGCTTTTTTGTTTTTCCTGTATCTATAATACAACATTTTTGTTAAAGTGTCAACGCTTTTTGAACACTTTTTCACTTAGTCGTGTACAAAGTACGAAAATTGCATAGAGCAGCCCAGCGGTGCGTGTACAAAACCGGAAGGCGCTTCGTCATCATCACCCGTATCATCAGATTGAAGCCCGTTGGAGTACGTAAGATATCCATCAGATGTGATACGAATTTCTTCGCCGCCCTGTCTCAAAAGTATTTTGGCTATTTTCGGATTTTTTGAGAGCTTGTAAAAGCGGGCTTTGTCACACTTCGTCACGTACTTTGCATCTAAAACTTCTGCTCCGCTCACTGCGATACTGACTGTAACATATGATACTTCGCCTATACTTACCGCCGCTTCGGATACCATCCATACTACGCCGTTTGCCGTCCCGGTTTTTACTTGGTGTAGCGATAAGCCGCCAGTGTCATCATCCATATATGCGTTGTAAGTGGAAGCTGAGCCTGTATAGCCTGCGCCTTGATCGCCTTGCTCACCTCGCTCACCTCGCTCACCTTTTGAGCCTTTAACACCTCTATACACTCTTAATTTTTCATAAGCCATTTTTAGGCCTCCTCCACCAAAAAAGATCGCCCCTCATCGGCGATATACTCGAAAACAACAAGTGCGTCATATATGATAAAAGGTACATCGCCTTGGTTCCATTGGCATGTGACTACGGCGTAGCCGTCTTCGTCACTTTCAAGCCTTACATCACTGATTTTTCCAGGGCCAGCGATGTAGTATCGATACCATATGATCTTAGCAAGTGGTACGCTCAAGCTAGGGCTTTTATACCGGCCGCTAGGGCTAGACACATCGATTGATAGCACACCCGATTTCAGTGCTGTCATCCAGCCTGCATTTGACTCGTTATCCCCGTTGCCTGGCGAAACATTGATATCCACTGCGCTGGCGCCTACTCCATCATCAAAAGCTGGGCCAACGTCAATGCTTCGCGGAAATTCATCTTCACCGCGTAAACCTTTTTCGCCTTTTTCGCCTTTATCACCAGGTTCGCCTTTGTAGCCTTCTAAGTCTAAGGGCGCTTTTTTTCCTAAAACCTCATAAGCCATAGTAAATTCACCTTCTTTTTTTACTTTACTTCCTATTATATCATCTCTCTTACGGCCTAAAGGGGACTAACCGTAGTGCTAATGCCTTATGTACCATTTGTATTTACGTTTTGCATTAGTCCCCGGCATTCGTAGTCTGCATTATACGCGGCTATGTGTACTGCGTATTCATACCAAATATATGAGCGGTATATTTGGTAGTGCTATCCGTATGCATTATGTATACTGATCATTACGTGTGTTCATCATCACATGGTATACATGATGCATATCTTGGGTGTGTATGAAGTATTTATATACATACCTGCTATATATACCCGCTATGAGCATACATTTACTTGCTTTCGCACTTCAAGTTTTGCGATTTTCAATTTTTTGTCAAGGGTATATGTTGTATGGATTCTTGCTGTTTTGATAGGCTTTGAGTCGTTTTTGGTATGTAGCTAGTTGTGCCGTTGTCAAGTCTGCTCTCACTCAAAGTAGCTACTTACTAGTTTTCAGCGTTTTTGTCGGGGGTTGCTTGCGCGGTATATGCGGTATATACAGCCGTTTTTCGTGGCTACGCGTATATGAGTATGCTATACCGCTCAAGTTCGGTGCATAAGCGGGGTTGAAGAGATAGGGAAGAGCATAAGCGGGGTTGAAAAGATAGGGAAGAGCATAAGACTAAAACTGGTTTATAATGCGTGTTTTGCGCGATATGACAAGGATCTATGATAGATTAGAATAGCGCTAAAAATATGGCGGTTAAAAGGCAATTTTAATCACGAAATCAATAAAAAAAAAAGAACCGTTAGGTTCCTTTTTTTCGACTACTTATATTTATATTAGAATTTAACGCCCTTCTTAGCACGAATGAGAATGCGGCCAAATTTTTGATTTCCATTTACAATAGGCCTGAAAAAATCAAAATTACTATCTGAACCATTTTTTGCTTCTCCAATAATATCAAATTCTTTCCCCAAATTATGCTTAATGATTGTTACGTTAGGAATTGTAGCACTAGGGTTGTATTTATCAAGAAAAGTGATCGGCACGCCCAAAATAGGACGATCAATTTTAACATCAACCGTTTTATTATCTGTTGAAAGCACAGTTAAATCATCATGATATATATCTTTCCACCCTTGTAAATCATCTTTATCGATCGTTGCCGTAATTTCAGTATCCTTGGGGATATCAACAACTTTGCTGCATTCAAAAGCCGCGTAATTGTCATATGCCGGATAGGCGTTTTGATCAAAGGATTTCAAAATAGCAATTGTGTCTAACTTTTGCATTTCTATTGACTTTTTCACAGGTAAATTCGTAAACCAGCGCGTAGCGACTGCTTTCGTTTTGCCATTAGGCGTATCGAAATATTTCGGATGCGAAGCACCAAGCCGAATTTTATGATGCATGATCAATGGAAATATGTCTCTATTACTAATCCACGTTGGATGGCCAATAACAAGAAATTTTTTATTGTAGTCTAATAATTGTTTTACGTATTCAATAGCCAAGCTAAACGGAGGATTTGTGACAACGATATCAGCTTGCTTTAAATATGCAATACATTCATCACTACGAAAATCGCCATTGCCTTTTAATGGTACTTTTGTTGTCCCTTCATCAAAATTTTCAGCGTTATCGTGTCCGCCTTCATAAATTAAGGCATATGAAGGCTTATTATCCATTTCATAATGTGTTGAAATAAGCTTTCTAAGGCCTAAAGAGCCAAAACGTCTGTAAAAATACCGCCAAAAATTGCTTTTTGTAGGATCATCGCAATTGCAGTACACCACTTTATCTTTAAAATGTTTCGTATAGTGTTTGAGTTCTTCTTCAATATCTTCATATTGAGTATAGAATTCATCGTTTTTAGCATTTTTGGCCGCTTGTAAATGTTTATTTGCCATAACTAATATCCTTTCTTGCCTTGTATTCAATTTGTTGATAATTCTATTATATCATCCCGATCATAAATTGTCAACAATATTATCAACAACAATTAAAAATCAATAAAAACGCATACTGAGGTGGGAAACTTTTTAGCAAAGTGGGAAAGAATCACGCTAAAGTGGGAAAGAATTTAAAAAGTTTCCCAACCTCTCAGCCTTACAGCGCCAAGGGATTAGAGCCATAGGTGGGAAACTGGGAAACTTTTTTTCAACTTTTTTTTGTAACATATAAAATCATTATGTCTTGCAAAAAAAATTGTTAAAAAAAGTTTCCCAGTTTCCCACTTATGGCGCTGAGCCTTACTGCCACAAGGGTTTTGAGGGTGGGAAAGAATTTCAAAAACGGCTAAAAGTTTCCCACTTTGATAAAAAGTTTCCCACCCTCTTATAATTAGTAAGAAGGCTAAACCCCTTGATGCTGTAAGCAAGAGGCATGATTTTGACAAAATTGCAAAGCGGGAAAGAATTTTATGACTGAGAAAAAAGTTTCCCACCTTGGATGCACTTTGATAGACAAAAAAAAATCATGGTTGTTGTAACCATGATTTTTTATTAGTTTATTAGTATAAAAAAGTTGAAAACTGAGCCTGATTTTGACTGAGTTTTAACGCCGTGATTTTATAGTCTCCATAGCCCAATTTTTCAGATTGCTCCACCACCGTAAAAGCACATGCTCCATCGCCGGCATCGCTTATACGGTATGCAGTAGAGGAGCTCATACCACTCAAGTCTATAGCCCGATCGACATAGCCATAAAATAGCGTCCCTTCACCATGATTTTCTTCGGTTGGGGCTTCACAAGCAGGTAGAAGTATAGAAATTGTAACCAGTTTTGCTGGTTCCGCACTAGTTACAAGCCCGTCATTGCTGAAAACCGAAATCGTACCTGTAGCTGCAATATCAGCTGAGTACATACCGGTATAGAAATAAATTTTGCCAGTTTTAACGGGTACACTACCGATATGTAGTGCGGGCTGTTTTGTAGCCGATCCCATATCGCCTGGTTCACCTTTTTCGCCAGTAGCGCCTTTATCCCCTTGCGCGCCTTCAATCACTTTGCCTTGCCACTCATAAGCCATTTAAAGCCCTCCGTCTTGAATCTTGGATGCATCACAATTGATACTTCACTCAGTATAAAATAACCCCTGTTATCAAACATACCACCATGACTAAAACCGCCGCCGGTATGAATGAGTTTATCGATTATTAGCTTACCATTTTTTGAGGTATATACTCTGAATTTTTCACCATCATATGACGCGTATCCAAGTGTTTTACTATGCTCAAGCTTAAGCGCGAAAAAATCACACTGATCTATATGGTAGTCGCATAATATGCTAAATTCGCACATAAAATCTGATTCGCTTTTTATCATCATCAAAGTAATCAACTCCTGCCACTTCACGAGCTACACCTTGAAAGCGTACCTCTTTTATAGTCTTATTAAAGTTCCTATGCGTAGTTGCACAATCGAAGCTCATCCCTTTAGTGCTCACAAAGCCCGATGCGCCAACACTATCAGCGCCGTGACGCCCCGCACTATCCAAGTCAGTGTCATACGAAAGAGCAATTTTAGGCTTACCGCTAGGCTTACTTGTATCAAGTTTGATATGCACTAAAAAACCACCCTTGTTATTTTTTGTAAGTTCCGTTAAAGTGACATGCAAGTGCGGGGTTCGTGTAGTGCCAGCGGCTTGGTACATAAGGTGAGCGAAAGTTAACGATAAGTTAGCATTGAAAGACGATACATAGTCCATCTTATAATTTCCATCATCACCGCCTGTAACATCAATAAACTTTCTTCCTTCCGCAAGTCTACCCTCAAGTGTTCTAAGCCGCGTGTTAAAGTACGCAGCCGAAAGATAGAAAAAGTCCGCAGCGGTAATCGTAACGTCGTTGCTATCTTCAACGGTACCTACTTCGGCTCTACTTCCAAAAGGCGGCAGTGCGGTAAGCGGAAAGTAAAAACCTTGGTAAGTTCTACCAGCTTCCATAAGTACTAGGGGAAGTGACGCCCAAAAGGCATCATCGTCATCTTGGCTACTCCATACCGCATACGCAGAAGATGGAATGAAGTAAAAAACATTTGTTGGGATTTTTTTGTCTTTTATACGTGTGTTCATAGCGGATACTGTTGATGCATTTTTAGTAGTTGCAGCAGCCACTACAAGGGGCGGATCAATAATCGCGTTTTTTGAGGTGTTGGTGAAAGTGCCAAAGTACGAGATGTCGCTCATTCCTGTACCAAAGCTCACCATTTCACCGCTACCTGAGTAGTAGCCTGTGTTACTTGTATCATGAAAAAGGTAATGAATTTTAACCACGGGTTTTCTCCTTTATTGCAATACAGTTTTTGTTGGATACGTTTCACCATATCTCAAAGTACTTACCGTCACACCAGCTCCTAGTATAGCCACTGAGGTTATAGGATCTGGTAAGGCAATTTCGCCCACAGAGATTGAGTTATCAATGATCTCCGGATCCCATTCGGCTGGCGCCCCATTGGGATAAACAAAACCGTAGCATGTGTTATTTAAAATTGCATAGTAGTCCGGCGTTTGTGAGAAGTCAGACGGATGTACGTCCACTTCCGTTAGATAGTGTTGATTAGCTTTATCAATCGATCTAAAAGAAAAGCCTGTAGCACCAACGATTCGTTCGCACTCAAAAAAATTACAGTTAATTACAGTACCCACTCCGGCTGTATCTCCAGCTTCGCCGCTTATTAGCGGCAAGCTGCTTAGCGGCAGCATTTTGCCCCACTGGCTGTATGTGAAGTACCACGGTGTTGTCGGTACAAAAGTTGCCGTAGCTTTTACATCTGAATTTGTGCGGAATTCGTTAAAACTGATATCTGATAAGTACCCTTTCACCCACTGCATACCGCCATGATAATCACCAGTTTGAATACCAAGTTCAAATTCGCCCGCTCCCCACATACGAGCGAACCGATCTCTTAGTTGGTAGTATTTATTTATATCACCGCCAGCCATGAATAGGATGTTGAGGGAAATATTTTCAGCTAATGCGGTAAAATAGTGCCCCGCGCCTTTTTCAACTTTTTGCATAGATAGCGTGGTTCCGCCCCACGTGTCGGGTACCGTGATTTCCACGTTAGGTGATACCAGCGCTACTCCCGATCCATGCGCGCCATGACGTTCTGCAGTATATAGGAACGTTCGTTCGTTTGTTTGATTATCGCTGTGTCCTGCGCTCATCGGCGAGATTAACGTTCTGAAAAATACTTTTCTTACCATATATACCTCCAATATATAAAGTTATGGATTGCTTAAACCGCTCCGGCTCTGATCAATCTTGCTACTTCGCGTGCAATGGCTTCGGGATTTTGCCCCATAGCCGGCGTAACATTAATTGTGGCATCATTATTCTTAATCATCATTGAGTTTGACACATCGGCCTTGTAGTTGCGAATTTTTGCATCCAAGCCTAAACCATTTTTGATGCCAAAAAAACTACCGATTTTTTTACCGATTTTGCCTAGTGTTTTTCCAGCGCCAGTCATAAATCTATCAAGCGGTTTTTCAATAGCTTTAAGTCCATCTTTTAGCTTGTCGAAAGCCCAAACAAGGCTATCAACACATGCTGTAATAACATCGGTTGGCCCACTAATGATTTTCGCGAGCCAACCGATTATACTTCCGAGAGCTCTAAAAGCCGGGATAAGCATTGGCATAATGATATGATCAGATAGCCAAATAATCGTATTGCCCACTTGACTAAAAAGTTTCCCGAGCGCGTTCAAAACCGGCTTTAGGCTCTTAAATGCTTCATTGATACCAGGTGCTGCTTCTTTCATGAATGCTGAAACCAGCTTGGTGATATCGCTTGAAATTGTGTTCCACAAGTTGGCTACTGTGCCGGCTACGGCATTAAAGAGACTACTTATACCATCCATAACGGGGTGCAAGCCTTTTAGTAAAGGCTGAACGGCGGCAAAAATGCCATCAGCCATACGAACAGTACTTGCGAGAAGTCTACCCGCCGCGTTAATAGCGCCTGAAAAAATTGACGATAATGCAGATCCCAACCCACTATCATAAATTGAGTGTGCCAGCATAGTGAAAGTATTTCCCACCGCTGCGAATGCGCTAACGATTGGCGATAAATTGATATTCGCTATAGCATTAGCTACAATCTCGGATAAAGCTCGAAACATTGCTATTGCGCCTGTGACGATGGAGTTGAAAGCCGATATCAGTTGGCCAGGCTGTAGTGTAGAAAAAGCTTGGCCGAAAGCACTGCCTAACTGTAAAGCTTCCGGTATGATAGCAGTGACAACTTGCGCGAACGTTTGTGCGAAAAGTTGAATTCCTTCCATAATCGCATTGATGTTGATATTTTGAATGATTTCAGCCCAACCAGCTACTACTGTACTAATGACTGTTTGTAGTGAAGCCCCAATTGCATTGAATGCCCCAACCACAACACCTGAGTCAACATTACTAAAAGCTTGCGCTAACGCCGTTTTCAATACTTCCGCTTGATTCAGCAAAAAAGAGAAGCTATTTGAAAGGCCGCTAAAATCAATGTTTTTTGACATCTGAGCTATTAATCCAATTATTGGCGTGATAGCTGCTGAGATCGTAGATCCCATAACGGAAAAAGCATTGCCTAACGTTGCGGGCTTACCCGTCATCTCAGTGAACGCTTTTGCGATCGCCAATTTTAACTGAGTCACTAGAGCTACTACCGGCGTTATCGCCGATCCAATTCCGGCGAAAATCTGCTCAAAATTAATGCTACTTAGTTTTTTAGCTACAGATGTAAAATCCATGCTTTGTATAATATCAGTCGCCTTATTAACAACTGGAACCATTGCTTGCGTTAGTGCATCAAAAACAGGTTGTAATTTCGTACCTACTGTTTCTTCAAGGGAAGCGACTGAGTCCGGTAAAGTCTGAATGGCTTTTCCGCCTTTTGAACTTAGCTCAATTAAGGCGTTTGTCAAATCATCAGTCGTGATTTCGCCTTTTGCCATTGCATCATTAAATGATTTGGCGGAACCTCCGGCCTTTTTATAGTTTTCGTAAACCTGTGATTTCAAGGCCGCGCCTAGCGCTGAGTTTGCATCAGTAATTTGATTAATGTTGTCCGCGGTTACTTTGCCCGCTGCTTCAATTTGCCCTAGCGCTAGACTCACGGACTCAAATGCTTCGCCGCTGCCGCCGAACGCCTGATTGGCATTAGCGGCCGCATCAACAATTTTTGCAGTTTCTGATGCGTGCTTACCAACGCCGATAAGTACTGATCCGAATTTTTCTGCAGTTTTTGTATCGATGTTCGTATTAATAGCCGTTTGAGCTAACGATTTTCGTAAGTAGTCAAATTGTGAAGAAATTCCCTGAAACTGCATGACTTTTTTAAGCCCGTTTGTTGCAGTTTGCGTTTCTTGCATTGAATTTTTGATACCAGAAAAGACGTCTCCCAGTTTTGAGGTAGCCGATGCACCTATTTGGCGCAAACCGCCGATTACTACTTCATTCAGAAGTCCCCTAGCACGTGATAGCGGCGCTGTAAGCCCTTTCACAATGCTGCGCCCGGCTGACGCCGCAATTGATCCCGCGCCTGACAATCCGCTTTTTATCGCTCCGCTTAAAGCGTCACCTATAGTATGGGCTGAGTTTTGAACAGATGAAAGCAAGGGCTTAATCACACTTTGTCCATTTAAATGCGGTAAATGTAATTTCAGTTCATGCGGCTGATTAGATACCGCTGATAACGTGGATTCAAGTTTTTTACTTTCAGTTTGTAAGTTTCTGAGTTGATTTTGCGCAGCTACAAAACCTTTTAAATTGACTTTCGGATCGATAGTAGCTAAATTCTTTTTAACTTCTTCAGCCTTTTTTCGTGTTAATTCAAGCTGTTGTGTCAAGTTACCATACAGCTTGCTTGCCGCGGCCGTGTTTTGAGGATCTACTTTTAATGATCTATTAAGCGATCGCGCTTCACTTTTTAGCATTTTCAGCCCTGAGTTCAAATTGCCCAGTGACTGTTCAAATTCTTGCGTCTCACCCGCAACCTTAATCTTGAAAGTGTTAGCCATTAATTATCACCTTCTCTTTTCTTGCGCTTTTCGTTGTTGATTTAATACTTTAATGCGTCCATTGATGATGTTTACCGCTTGCATGTACTCTAAATCATAAATTTCCGTCAAGCTAAACCCGACTTGTTTTGCGTTTTGCAGTAAATGACTTACGGCATTTGATTTTTTGTTAACTTCTTTTTCCATTAAGTATCTATCATATCTGTCGGTTGGATCAAAATTCTCTTGCCGATGTAATTGTGATAATGCTTCTTTATCGGCTTTAAGTAAACTTGTATCATGGTTGCTTGAGGTAGTAACTACAAAAGAAGACGCAACTTCTTCAGCCGCGTCTATCATTGTGTAATCAGTTCCATCAGGGCGCTTCAAATCATACGTCTTAGTATATGCATCGATCGGCTTTTCGGTTTTGGCATAAGCAATAGCGCTAGCCATAGATGCTAACTTTTCAAAATAATCGCTTAGCTTCAAACCAACTTTTGATAGCCAACCGTAATAACATAGCACACGATAATCGTCAAAAGGATCATTACCAGTGATGCTTTGATACCTAACAAACGTTTTGACGCTGTCCATTGTTACTCCCCGATGCTCTTAGACTTTACACCCAAAACACTATTGATAAGACTCACGAGCTTATCCGTGCTGTATTTTTCCGCGTATTTACCCATATCACCAGTTTCTAAAAATTCATTAAAAGCGGTTTTAGCGTCATTGATGTTTGCATAGTCCTTAGCCAGTGATAGGCCGAGGAAAAGAGGTTCAACCGTTTTTGTATACTGATCAAAGTTGTTGTTTTTAATGATATTTTGCAAGTCATTAACCGACTGTAATAAATCCCTGCCGGTAATCAACTTATATTTATGCATGATTGTCATTGACATAATTTATATCTCCTAGCCGATAAGATTTTGAACATCATTGTAGTACGCTCCTAGTAACGATTTTCGTAGAGCGCCATTCCCCAAATTGCCTTTTAGCACCTCAACCTTTAAAGTGCTAATACATGAGGCGTAGCTAATAGCTTCAAGTTTATAGTTTACAATTGCTTGCACACTTTGGGCGTACTTGCCAAGTTTTTGTGTTCTTTCGTAACCACTACCATATTTTCCATTGATAACATCAGTAGCAAGTAATTCCAAGGTTGTAGTTTTTGATGGTTCAGAACTTGGATTACAATATTTAGCCCATGTTTGGGCATCAATATATGAGACATCCTTATCGAGTCCATTTGCAGCATCAAATTGCCATAAAATCATAGTTACTTTAGGTAATTGATAGATGAAAGGTGGTACGTTCCAACTACCGTTATTATATGGATAACCCGCGCACCATAACGCGCAGTTTTTAAAAATTCCAGTACTACTTAGACTGCGCGCTGTTTCCGCCGTGCAGTAAATTACAGGCCAAACACCTGTTTTACTATGGAAGTAGTCGACTGCATTCTTCAAATATGAACCATTGCCAAATGCTGCGTTAGAATCGCTCTCCCAGTCAAAGCACGGCAAGCCTTTTTTGCCGTATCCTTTCCAAGTATTCTGTAAGTGGTAATCAACCTCTTGCTTGTATCCAACCCCTGTAAAGTAGTGATAAAAGCCCCACGGCTTTTTTTGCGTAATTGCTTGCTGCAAAACATAATCACAATACGGATTTACGTAGTTAGTACCTTCTGTCGCTTTCACAATAACAAAATCTAAATCGCCTATATTGAATTTTCCTTGATAACTGGCTACATCTGCGCCATATAAAACCATTTTTTTATCCTTTCTGTTAGTCGAGCGCTAGTAGTCCATATGCATTTGGATTACCTATAAATAGTCTCATGATTTCTCTACCCGTCGAGTTAGCCTGAAGTGCGTTATATACAAGTCCCGGGTTCTTGTCAGCATATTGATTTATGTTAAGTGCTCGTGTTTCGTTAATTACTTCTGCAACAACCTGCGTTGCATCAGTTGACTGCTTTTTATATATGTCGCCAATTTTACCTGTCGATTCGTCCCATGTTAGCAGTGTTGCTGTTAGCGGTACAAATAACGTATCTTTTGCCCATGTATAATGATATAAATTTGTACCATCTATTTGTTTATAGTCTATAGACATGCCTGCAACAAAACCGGTATATATATCATTACTCAAAATCGGACGTTGCAGCATTTCATTATAATCTGGCATCAGACATATTGTCGCATACTTATTTTTGATATCTGCATCTGTTCCGTCTGCTTTTTTTTCTTTGACGAATACTGGAATGTAAAACGTTTCGGGGTACTTCATGAACACAGCAGGTGATTTTTCCAGATACCGTGAGTTGTTATTATATAGTATATTTGATACAAATCCAAGTTCATGGATGGGCTTTTCAGTTTTTTCAGCCGTCGGAAGTTTTAATGTGTCAATTGGAATGTCTAACTCCTGATCATTTGTAAATCCTAGATTATCCATATCAAAATGAAATTCTCCGTTGCTAGATTTACCTGTATAATTCAGGTTATTAGAATACATCGTGATTACATAAGACGATGGGATAAACCCAGCTTTCCAGCCATTGGATGCTTGCTCTTCGGTTAATCCCGTAAATTCCGAAGCTGGTATAGCTACGCTATTAACTTCCACTTTCATATCCGGTGTATATTTTGGATATACATCCTTTTGACTTGAATCGTCAACATCAATGCCGTGTAATGGGTAGTATGTGTGTGAGTATGGAACCAATGCTATGCCGTTGGAATCGATAGGAGATGTTAAAGAGAAACCGCTAGCTCCGTCTTTGCCATCCGCGCCATTTTTACCGTCACGAATTACAGCACTTGACACAGAGCCATCTGATTTGGTAATGGAAATGGTGTGTGTTCCGTATTCTCCGTCTGTAATAGTGACTTCAGGGCTGAATCCGTCCTTGCCATCTACGCCATTAGTACCATTCGCTCCATCTTTGCCATTAACGCCGTCATGGATTGTAGTGCTAGCAGTCGTACCATCGGGCTTAGTGATAGAGAGTGTATGACTACCATCTGTACCATCTGTGATAGTTACTTCAGGACTAAAACCAGGTGCTCCGTTGTCACCTTTATCACCTTTATCACCTTTATCGCCCTTATCACCTTTATCGCCCTTAGCTCCGTCAGTACCATTTTTACCATCTTTGCCATTTTTACCGTCTTTGATAACGGTAGAAGTAGTAGAACCATCAGGCTTAGTGATAGAGAGCGTATGAGTCCCATCACCGTCTGTAATAGTTACTTCAGGACTAAAACCAGGTGCGCCGTTGTCACCTTTATCACCTTTATCGCCTTTATCACCCTTATCACCTTTATCGCCCTTAGCTCCGTCAGTACCATCTTTACCGTCTGTACCATTTTTACCATCATGGATTATAGTACTGGCAGTCGTACCATCAGGCTTAGTGATAGTGAGTGTATGACTACCATCTTCGCCGTCTGTAATAGTTACTTCAGGACTAAAACCAGGTGCACCGTTGTCGCCTTTATCACCTTTATCGCCTTTATCACCCTTATCGCCCTTATCGCCCTTAGCTCCGTCAGTACCATTTTTACCATCTTTACCATTTTTACCGTCTTTGATAACGGTAGAAGTAGTCGTACCATCAGGATTAGTGATAGTGAGCGTATGACTACCATCTTCGCCGTCTGTAATAGTTACTTCAGGGCGGCGTCCGTCTTCAAATTTCAAGTTTTTTACCAAGGCGTCCCATGTACTACTAAAATTATTAGCGTCCATTATTTTGCCGTTTTTCCAACTTGACTTTAAGAAACCAAGGAGGGAGTCTTTATTATCAAATTTATTTTTCATAATTTAACCTATTATTTATCATTCTCAGAGCTATCATCTGAATCGTCAGCTGCATAATACATTGTGGTTAGCAACTCTTTTGCTATATCAGAAAGAGTGTCATAGTATGCGCCCGTTCCGTCTTGATATAGTCCCATCTTCACAATAGTAGCTATATACTCAAGAGCTGTTGTATAGCTGTACTTTTGCACAATTAATTCGCCGACTTTAATGCTACCAACTTTAAAATTACCAACAGTTACAATTTCACCTTTAGTATCTTGCCCTAAAATAGCGCTTTGTACGCCAGCCATTTTCATACGAACAACAGCAGTTTGAATCAATAATTCGATTTCATCGTCATATGCAGTTTCGTCTTCTTCGACATGGGCTAGCGACTTGATTGATGATAGGAGCGTGACTCTATCTTGAACCATTTTTTGAATCCTCTGATACCTTAATAGTTTCGTTTTTAGCATCAGCGCTTACATCACTATTAAGTGTATCTTTAATACCATTTAATTTAGCGTCAAGTTCAGCGGGTAGAAATTTTTCTACAATGCTTGCTGCGATTTTAGCATTTGGAAAAGCGATACTGTAATTTGTGATACATGATCCAAAAATCCCCACAAAAACAGCAACAAAAGAGCAAATCATTACTAATCTAATACAGAAAATATCAATGTTATTTAAATCTGTAATTTTAATCAAAAAATCACAAGCGCCAGGGATGATTGCAATAAAAATATTTGAAATTGAGCCAGTTAATAGTCGCGAACTCAAAAATCTACCATCGCTGATGCGGCTTTTCAATGCGAAAACCGTATCGAAAATCATGATGATAAGTAAAATTGACGTTAGAATACCACCGTGAATTGTATTAAAAAACGTTGTCAATTGATCCATATCATCATCCCTTATCCCTTAGCTGTAGGTACTGGCATTTTACCTGATTTAATTTGTGCAATTACAGAATTAACCGCGTCATTACCGACAACCTGAAATTCGTAAATTGGTTGTTGCACGCTATTTGGTGCATATTTTTCAGTTGACGTAGCTTGAATATCTGCACTCCAAGTAACAACGCTAATACCATCAGAGTCTGTTTCGGACTTTTTTTGTGGTGTACTGATACATTGAGCATTTGGCATAAATGTAATCAAAAGTGATTTTACTACATTGCCGTTAGCATCTTTGGCAATACCATCCGTTACGTACATGAGTGCTCTTTGTGGGTAAACGCCTGTGTCGGCGAATCCGGATACGGATGCATCGCCAACGGTTGCATTGACTGCTGCTTGTCCGAAAAAGTCAGTTCGCAATTTGTCATCCATTTGCATTAAAGTTACAGAACCTTGCATAACTGGCGAAGCCGAAGCGACAGGCCAAGTTTCGTTGTCCGCGTATTGATTGTCGGCCTTCGCTTGATTTTCAAAAGCATCAACAGACACCAATCCTAAGTGATGATTTACATCTGTAAAATTACCATCTGTTCCTAAAGTACCTGTTAAAAGTAAACGGTTACCATGAAACGTTGATTTGATTGTTCCGTCTAATGATGTTGCCACCATTTTTATCTCTCCTTTGTTTATTTACCATTAACATCATTTACTTGCCGTTTTACTGCTCTTTTAATTTGTCTATAAATTCTTCCTCTTTTATATGTGTAGTAAAAAAGGAAGTGAGGGCTTCTAGGCGTAGAGTAACTACTTCGCTTACCCGCGACAAGTAAATATCCCAATTCACTCCCATGCTTAGTTAGCGATACGATTTTTGTGTTGTCAAAAAGCTCACCTGTCTTTTTATGTGATAGTGATTCTTTCTTTGCAATATCGTAGCCTGCTTTAATCACGGGGTAAAAAATTTGTTTATTTAAAATATCTTTATTTAATTTTAGTGTTCCTTTATCAAGGTTGATGATGTTTTTTGATGCCATCACTTTTCACCGTTCCATAAACAATTAGGGCCGATGATTTGAGCTCCAGCTTGAAAAATTTCACCATCTGCTGCGCTATCAAATTCGCCTTGCGTTAAATTACCGAAAACTGATACAGCGGGAAGTGGATTAAAATCCGCGGTACTTTCAACATACCAGGTGATTTCATATTCAGCCGCTACAACATTATAAACTTCACTGTCCGCGCTCCTTACGGTTACATCCGTCAACCGAATAATAATAGCCGGCGAACGTAAAGCGTTTGTAGATCCCATAGTGATATCAAAGTCAGGATAACTTTTATGCAGGAAATCGATCATATCCGAATAGCTTGTGATCATAGTGTTGTTTCTCCTTCATCACCGTCATTTGCAGTAACATCGATTGTCACTCTACGCCCACCGCCATCATCTTTAATACTTTCAACCTTATATTCTTTACCTTTAATCTCAACAAAATTAATTTTAGATTGCTTTGAATGAGGTAAAGCATGCATCCTAAAGCGTCTAATATCAGTAAAGCCTAGTGTTCCTAATTCATCCATGGTTTTGCTACCAATAATCATCTCTTCGGCTCTGATAGTGCGACTTTTTGTGATTTTTTTAGGCTGCATATTTTCATTTTTGACGATGGTTGTATAGTGCAGTGTTATTGACGTAAGCATTTACTATGCACCAGTTTTTTCGCTAAATACAACGGCAGAGTTAGCTTGGAACAAAGTACCATTAGCTAGAGCTACGACTTCGGAGGTATTGCGATTGCTCAAAACGTTATACCAGTCAAACTTGTCGAAATCGTCCATAGCTACAATGTAAGCGTTCTTAGTCATAACAATCGGCTTATAATTTTTACTCGTAGTCTTTGTGATAATTACACTATCAACGCCTAGCCACTTTGGAATACTTTCAACTTGGTAATTTAGTTTTAAGGCTTCGCCTAAAATCTTAGCGTAATCATCAGAATTTACAATCAATACGCGATTTTGTTGTCCAGTAGAATCGCCTGAATTGTCGATTACAGTAGCGCCGCCGCCTGTAGCTCTAAAGCTGTTGGCTTGGATAGCTGTTGCTAAACTTGAACCCTTTGGGTACTCAACATGAACTGCTGCTGAATTACTTGACACTACGGCATCAAATCCTGCATTTGCATCACTTGCATTACCTGTACCGTCATATAATGCTAAATCAACGATCTTATTGATAACATTTTGAGTTAATTCTTGAGCAATAAATGTATCGAGTTCCGCGCCCATATTCTTCATTGCCTTGTAGCTAACGGTTGTTAACTTGTAAATTTCATTTTGTGGCAAGTCTTTAACATCAAGGGTTGCGTTTTGTTCTGTTTTGTTTGCAGTGATGTTATAATCTGTGCCTCGAACTACCGCTGTGTCCTTAGTATCAAACTTCTTATAAACTAATGTGCCAGCGTTGACATGTTGCATAATATCAAAAATCGGATTGTCTTCAATAACACTTTGAATACCCAAATCAACTTGCGTAGGTAACAGTTCCGTTTTACCCTCAACATTTACGCCATTTTCAACTAACTTATCACGCCATTTTGCTTCTGCGTCTTCTTTTGATGCAGAGTTTCGGTAAATATCAGCCCAGTCTTTTACGGCTTGAGCCGTATCTTTGTAATTTTTGACTTTTGAATTGTTCATTTCAAGATCTCCTTCGTCATCTAATTTCTTCTGTAAAACGGCAATGTCGTGCATTTTCGTTTGCGCTTCACCGACAAGCGAATTTAAGAGCGTATCGAGCTCTTGGGCATCAGTCGATGACGATGCATTTTTAAGCTTATCCTTTAAATTGTCGATTTGATTTTCAATTTTGTTAAAGTCTCTTTTTTTTGCCGCAAGTTCATCAATCGCTGATTTTCGATCAAACATTTTACTTTAATCCCCACTTTTTCTTTAAATCATCTAAATTAAGACTATTGGATGCAGTATTGTCCTTTGGTGCATCATTTCCGCCTTGCGCGCCTTGATCATCATCAGAATTATCTGATGAATCTTGTTGTGTCTTAATTGCATCTGCGACATTTTTAGCGATTTGTTCAGGTAATGATGAAATCGCGTTTACTAATTGTTTAAATTGATCATCTGTCATTTGTTTACTTTCCTCATTTGTAATTAACGCATTTTTAGTTTTTGAATTTAAAATTTTTGCTGTTGGATCAGCCGGGTTTAAAACTAGTGATAATTCAATTAAATTGGCACTATTGATAATTACTGTATCGTTGGTGTCATCGTAGTCATAATCTTCTACTTCATATGTAACGCTCGCGCTATCGATAGCGCCGTTTGATACAAGTTCTTTAGCCCTCGTATTTGTGATTTTGGCATTAGCCATAATATCTTTACCTTCTACGCCAATAGGCTTAAAAAACCCGATCAAATTATCCATATCAGTTTTATGCTCAAAAAATAACGGATAACTAGCATTTGACTTAAATTTTAGAGACTTATCATTACTTAGTAAAAATCCATTTAAGTTGCGCTCACCAACCGTAGCCATTTTGACTTTCACGGTTCCGTCCTTTGCTGAATTACTAACAATTTTAGCTTCGGATATGAAACAATTATCCATATTTTATAACACCCCCCAACCAATCTATGTGTGCATATTTTTCATCATTATAAGTATAATTATACCACAAAAAAGAGCATGCAAGCGCTTAATTATAATGATAGATTAATAATTATTTTAGCTATCAGAATTGTTATCAGAACCGTCTGAACCGATACGAACATTATTCAAGTTAGTCACCAATTCGTTGCCATTTTCTTCTGGCGGTAATCCGATAATTTCGCGCAATTCATTTCTAGTTGCAATCCCGGCGTTGGTTGCTTGTTGGATAAGCTGAGCCTTTTCGGCCGGAGTAACGTATTGATAAGCATCTTCATAAATTGAGATATGTTCAATAGTGTCCTTCTCATCAGATAAATCTCTAAGATAAGGCGATAGCAAAACACGATTTAATTCCGTTTTGATCTGCTTATTTATAGGCTTGATAACTTTTTCCTTATATTCTGCCATTTGCTGTGCATCAGCCGTACCAGCTATAACGGCCTTACTTACACCAAAAATAGCATAAACTTCATTCTCTAAAAGCTCTAAGTCTTCAGGCCGGACTTTTCGATAGTCGTTTTTCAATTCGTGATAATCACTTTTGTTGTCAATGACACCAATACGGTAATCCTTAACATATCTATAAAAGGCATCCATCGTTTCAGACATACTTTCAGAAAAGCGCTTACCTTTCTGATCGATTTGCCCGTTAACTTTCAAATAGCCTTTTACATCATCTGAATTGATATCAGCCCAAAATGCTTCGAATGCTCGATTCATCAACTGCTTTGCTTGCATCCCCAAACTGTAAGGCGATTTAATAGCAATAACATCTGTTATATCGTCTGGACGGCTCTCAAGTATTTTCAAGTCGCTCAGTTTGTTTGTAGCGTACGAACCATCTGGCGTGGAATAGATAGGCTGTATATACACCCAGCCCGTACGTAGCATTTTTTTCATCGCTTCCGTCCAAAATTCAGTTGATGTCATGGATGAAGTTATTTTCGTAACGCCATTGACGGTTTCTTCAACACGGTTTTTTAAACTCATGTTTAAAACGTAATATATTTTTGAATTCAATCTATTGTGGCGCACCATTGTTTTAGTATCGATCGTTTCATGCAAAAAGGTTTGTGTCGCAATATCGTTTGCAATGTAATCCTGAATTGATTGAACTAGCGAGCTTTCAGGCATCCATGAACTTGCATTGGTGCTCCATACTACCTTTTTTGCATCTCCTGGGTTTTTTGCATCTAGCGTGCCGCGTTGATATCTTGCGGGATTTAACAATTGCTTAATGCCCGTAAGGAACTTATTTTCTTTCACCATTTATTTATACTCCTACCATAAATTAAAGCGCTCAATATAGCCCCGGTTGGGGTTTATATCCCGTTTTGTTTTTCGATTGTGACAATTTTGGCATAGTAGCTGTAAGTTATCTGGATTATATGCAATTTCCCAATCCCGATAATTATCATGCGTTACGGGAGTGATATGATCGACAATGTATCGCCCTGTGATGACTTTACCGCAATTTTGGCAAATCATTCTATCACGGCGTTTTACATAATCGCGCACGTCCTTCCATTTTTTTGATGCATAAAAAGAAGTGTCCCTCATACCTGGAGCTATTTGTCGCTTGTTATGCTTATATGACTTCATCGAATTGAGATCCCGTCTATTGATATGTGATTAATAAAACTATTTGTTAAGCTATAATCGACTAATGCTCTTTTTGTATCTACGTCTGTATATTCCGCATCAACTATAAAATTACGGGAGTAATCTTTTGTTGATTGCTCATACTCATCAACCAAAGTGTCAAAGGCTGATGCGGCGTCTTGTGGAATTTTAACTACGACTGACGTGCTCATTTTGTTTTTTGATACCTTAATTTTTGGTGATGATTTAATAACGCGTGTCTTTTTATCTTTAATTTTTTCCGAATTTAATTCCAGTAATAATTTATTTTTTTTATCATCCGAATTATTTATTTTTATAAAAATCATTTTTACCTCACTTAGATACTTCCATAGCAAACAGTAAAGCTGCTACGGGATCAATCTTTTGATAATATGACGGCTTGCCGATCATAATGTCGCCGCTAATACCTGTTTTTACTGTCAGATTCAAAAACGCCCACTCTAACGGCTTTTGATTATGTATAAGTCGCTTCTCTTGCAACAATTGCTTCATCAAGTTTGTACTTTCAGATAAATAGTAACCTTGCCTAATAGGCACTTGTAGTGAATTATCAGGATCGGGGACATAAACTTCCATTAAATCTGACAGCTCATCATAGTTGTATCGATCGTAACCAATTTTTATCACTCTGATACTGTATTTATCTAAAAAGTTTGATGCAACCTTATAGATATCATTGGCTTTAATCCTATCCGCGTCTATGACGGTTAACCCTTTACCTTCAAATGTGCGGACTTTTTCCTTAATATCATCTGGGGAAGTCTCAATGGATGCACGGGTTGTTACATTTTCAGTGTGAACATACCACTTTCCAGCTTTAAACGTCAAAAACGCAACGGAACTCCAATCGCCTGAATAACTTACATCGATTCCTAAATAAGCTTCGGCATTTTGCCATATGCTCATATCGTAACGGGTTGGGGATACTTCATCCGGCTGCAAAAAGTAAACAGCAACGTCTTGAGTTTGCATCCCCATATCATAAGCTAAAAATCTAATTTGCAATGCCGGGTTCCCTTTTGCTTCATTGTATTCGCGCCTTACCTTACCCCATGTTGGAAGTACCCCAATCATGGGCGCTGCTTTTGGCCACGCCGACTCATCATTTACTTCGCTTGCATCATCAAGCTTATATATAAAGCTGAAAGTGTGTAAATCATGAAAGTCATTATCAGACGTAAACTGCGCGATCAAATCATCATATTGTCCACCTCTTGTGATACCACCTGACGTAATGTAAATTGATCGCCAAGATGGCTGTTTTCGTGAACCCATATTAACCTGTTTTACAATTTGTTTTTTGTATGTATGAACTTCATCAAAAATATTTAAAACTGTATTACCACCCTGGACTTGCGATTCATCATTCGTTTGCTTATGAAATGAGTTGTTATTGTGCCTAAAAAGTATACCATCACGAGTTTTGTGCAGTTGTTCTGGTATTTTAAGCGCTTTCTTGCCTTTTTTAATCACTTCAGGTTTGCTTAAGAATTGGATCACGTCGCCGCCTGCTTCTAATTGCCGCAAAACTTGTCCGTATACTTCGTCAGCCTGCTTATTATCATAGGCTATCACTTGTCCCTCTCCGCCCCAGTTATCGCTCAATAACATCCAAGCGATAACCACCGCGGCCATCAAGGTTGACTTCCCGGCACCACGGATAATATTAATGAAAATCTCATTGATTAAAATATTATCATTCTTATCGTAGTAGCCAAATATTACCTCAAGCCACCACTTTTGAGTAGGTTGCAGCTTTATAGGCTTTAATTGCCCTTTAGTCTGCTTAAATTGTGATTCAATAAAATTGATGACATGCTCAACTTTTTCAGGCTTATATTTAACATCTGGATGACTTTCTATCCATTCTTGCTTTTTAAAGGCCCGTCGTATTAACTTATTATGTTTGATACCATGTTCTTTATCGTACTTAATCAACTCATCCCTGTACTTCATGACGCTTCTCCTGCGCTTTCCGTAAAATTGAGTTAATCAAATCACCATAATCGGTGCTGTCATCTGCTCCCATATCTAAACGTTTTACGGCCAAACTGTCCCATACTTCAGGCTTGATACGCTGTAGTGCGAACATCACTAAAGCATCAGACGGCTCTAATTCCTTATGAGTTTCCGTCGTTTGAGTCTTGAGTACAACGCCATCAGCATCTTTTGTCACCGTTTTTTTAATTTCAGTTACAACGCGTGATTGCAATTTTTTTATTAGCGCCGCTGTAGCTGTTAAAGCTAGGTGCTGGTTACTCATGGTTTCAGCTTCTGAAAGCGCTTTATCTAAGTCTTTATTTTTGCCGCGCCAGTTATTTAACGTTCTGTATGTTACACCAAGCCAATCCGCTATTGTGTCAAGTGTTTCGCCACTCGCGCGCTTTTCTTTAATCTCATCGATCAAAGTTTTGTCTAAGTCATCGTATTTATATTTCCTTTGCAAGCGTTTACACTTCCCATCATACTGAATATACTTATATCTTATTATAGCATAGTTACTAATTTTTTTCACGATTTGCCTGAACTCATAGTGAAAAAATTCAACCCCTATTTTTTTATCGGATTCGTAAAGAGGTAAGCAGCACGCCTAGCATCGTGGCTGATTTTCATCATTGATGGGGGGGATATCAGTGGGAAGTTTGTTACTAATTTTTTTATTTCGACTCAAAATATTTTTTTGTAAAAAAAAAATTCAACCCCTATTTTTTTATCGGATTCGTAAAGAGGTAAGCAGCACGCCTAGCATCGTGATGCAGCGGACTGAACCGATTTCATTGACGGATCAAATCACTAGCTCGCATAAAGTCAATGCCCTGTGTTGCGTAGCATATCGATATTAAAAAAGAATCGCGATTCGCGCTGATGTGGGAAACTTTTTATCAAAGTGGGAAAGAATCAGGTAAAAGTGGGAAACTTTTAGCCGTTTTGAAAAAAGTTTCCCACCCTCTCAGCCTTACAGCGCCAAGGGATTAGAGCCATAGGTGGGAAAGTGGGAAACTTTTTTTCAACTTTTTTTTTGTAACATAAAAATTATTATGCCTTGCAAAAAAAATTACTAAAAAAAGTTTCCCAGTTTCCCACTTATGGCTCTCAGCCCTACAGCCACGCGGGTTTGAAGGGTGGGAAACTTTTTAAAAAACTGCTAAAAGTTTCCCACTTTGCTAAAAAGTTTCCCACCCTCTTACTATTTGTAAGGAGGCTTAATCCCTTGATACTGTAAGCAAGAGGCGTGATTTTGACAAAATTATAAGGTGGGAAAGAATTTTTCGCGGCTACAAAAAGTTTCCCACCCTGACAAACAAACGGTGATAAAAAAAAATAAATGTCATATCAATATTTTGATATGACATTTATTTTGCTTCTTAAATTCTTTAGGCTGCGAAAAGCCAAAACACAGTTTTTTCGTCTTTAAGTAGTGGGAATCTCGCTTTGCAAATGATCGCACTATTGCCAATGACACGGTATGGGTTACTATACTGCTCAAGCTGAGCAATATACTCCCCAAAAAAGACAAACGGTAAATTTCTTACAACCATATCGCTTTGCTTTAATAAACTTCGGAAATCGCCATCGCCTTTTAGCAGGACTTTAGTAACTTTGCTAAAATCAACATCATCTTGTGGGTTTTTACTATCATATGTCAGTGCATAGCTAGAACTGCCATCCATAGCATAATGCGACGCGATTAGCTTTTTTAAACCTAAGCGGTGAAAGTTCATATGGAAGAATCTCCAAACGTTTTTAGAGCTAGGATCATCGTAGTTGCAAAAAATCACCTTATCTTTAAAAATGTTTGGATCGTATTCACGTAAGTCCTTTTCAATATCCCCCAAACGGGTATAAAACTGATGAGTTTTTGCATTTTGCATTGTTTATCGCCTTTCTTCATATCTATTCATCCTTTTGTTGACAACTATATAATAGCATTTGTATCGTGAATTGTCAACTTCATGTCTTCATGTCTTCATATCTTTTCAACGTTTTACTATTGTATATTTCGTGGCTACAAAAAGTTTCCCACCTTGTAATAAAAAAATGTCATATCAAACATGTTGATATGACATTTATTTAAATTATTTATCGTTAATCGTTTTGATAATCTGATAATCTTCGGGGTGCTTATTTCTGATCAAAATTCGAGCATATTTTCGCTTTCCATTAACCGTTAAACATCCACCACTCAGATCGGCTTTAGGAACCGTATCCCTAGCTAATCCAATGATTTCGAATTGATCGGGATCATATACATCCAAAAATGTAATTGGTACGCCCATAACTCCGTCATAATCTAGCGGAATCTGTAACACGTCGCTCACTTCAATTGCATCATAAGTGTCGTATTTAGGGTACAAGTCAGGATACTTCGCTATGCGCTGGTACCAGCGATAAACGGTTTCTAGTTTGCGGTGACGCTCTTTAGTATCAACATTAGTAAACCATGGTTTGGTACCAAAAAACTTCTTGTACGTACCATCAGGCTGTTTAAATTCGTTTACTTTAGTATAGCCTAACCATAATTTATTATCTTTAATTAATGGGAATATTTCTTTGTACGTAATGGCCTTTTTATCGCCGATAACAATGAATTGCTTATCGTAGTTTTCAAGCTGAGCGATATACTCCCTGAATAAACTAACTGGCGGATTTGTTACTACCATATCGCTTTGCTTTAACAAGTCAATACATTCATCACTTCTGAAATCACCGTCGCCTTTAAGCGGAATCTTAGTGCCTTTGTCAAAGTCGACATCATCTTTTGGATCTTTGCTATCATATATCATAGCGTAGCTAGGCGAGCCGTCGCTAGTATAATGCGTAGCAATCAGTTTCTTTAACCCTAAACGGTGAAAGTTCATATGGAAGAAGATCCAAAAATTAGAGTTGGTTTGATCACCGCAGTTACAAAAAATTGACTTATTTTTAAATACTTTAGGATCGTATTCGTTTAATTCCTTTTCAATGTCTCCCAGACGGGTATAAACCTCGTCGTTTTTAGCGTTTTTTGCTTTACTTAAATTTGCATTTTGCATTGTTTATCGCCTTTCTTCATATCTATTCATCCTTTTGCTGACAACTATATAATAGCATTTGTATCGTGAATTGTCAACTCCATGTCTCCATGTCTTCATATCTTTTCAACGTTTTTACTATTGTATATACAATAGTATATACTATTGTATATTAAATTTTACGTATCGTAGCTTGTCTACCTGAAATAAGGTTTTCCTTGTAATGCTTAGCGTCTGATGCCATGTTTGCATACCGTATCAACTCAGTAATAGTTTCATCGCTTATGTTAGCACGCCCATGCTTTGAGTCGTAAACCCAGTTCACGCCCAGGTGAGTGCGTAGCTCTTTAGAGAACTTGATCTGTGATATTTTTTCAGTATCATCATCACAATCTTGGTTTTTTCGCCACACATTGAAGTCAAGGTAAAGAGCCTTAATCGGGAACTCAGTGCCCTTGAAGTTTTCAAAACGATCGGTAATCCACTCATCATAGATATCAAAAGCACGGCTTTGAGCTTCACTTGTAGCTGCTAAACTCGCCTTGAAGTTTGGCATCCGATCAGGCACATCCATACTGAGAACTTTATGCGTGATCCAGTTTAAAAGCTTAGGTGAGCTGATGTACTCACTTTTTACAAGTGGATCTTCATCGCCCTCATCGACAAAGCTATGTTCGAAGACGAAAATTCTAGCTCTAGACTTAATGCCACCATTATAGATAGCGAAATCCGGCTCCGTATTCATACTCTGTACTACAAGCGGCGTAGGGCTAACAGTTATCGCAGATATACCTTTTCTATCAACGGTGATGCCGTCCCCTGTCGCTAAGTTTTTTAAATTATTACTACCATTTTTCGACATTGGAAAATCGTTCTCGTTACCGTATATAAGTGCTTTATCGTATACACTTGCTAAGCCAAACCTCGATTCAATTGTCTCAATATTTGCGCTACCTGCGTTGCGCTTACCAACTAAGTTGATAAGCAGCTGAGTTAAAGTACCTTTACCGGTTTGCCCCGCTTTGCTATAGAAGTAAACAAAAGTTTTTGATGGACAATTTGTTAAAATTGCGTTTTGGCAGGCGTAGAAAAATGCGGCAATTTCGTCTCTCTGATTATCAAAATACGTATTCAATGCTTTAGATAGCGTCCAACCATTTTCGCCAAACGCGGGTTCTTCAGTTGCATTTTCATCCCAAACGGCATCAGTTTTTGTTACAAAAGTATACTTAGAGCTGAATGGTAACAACTCATGCTTTTCGATATCAAAAATGCCATTTTTTAAAACCGCTAAATTTTCGTTTTTCGTGACGTCACTAGTATCAAGTGCGTTCGAAATTCGGTTCATAACTTCGGTACGATCGCGTTGCATCGCTTCCGGAGCGATAGCATTTACAAGGCGTCCAATGAAGTGCGGACGCTCTTCATATATACCCTCAACAGGATTATAGAGATATAGTGAACTTTCCGTTTCGGTTGCGCCAATCATCTTAAAGTCTGCTAGTGCTTGCAAAATTTTAGTCATAGTAGCGATTGGGAGCTTTTTAGCGGGCAATGGATTGCCGTGCGCATCACTTTTACGCGTAAGCCGTGCTTCCAGCACGCCGCAAATGTGAGCTCTTAGCTGTAAATTTTCAAGACTTGAAGCCTTTTTAGCGTACTGCCTTTGCAGATAGTCCCGAATTTCGGTTCTCAACTCCGACTCTTCAGCGGCTGACAAATCGCCATAAAGCGGAATGTCAGGCATATCATTAATGCTTGAAAAGGCGCTATTTTGTGCTTTTTGTAGCTCACTAAGCTTTTTCATATCTAAACTTTTTAGCACTTTCAACATTTCAGAACTCAATACAGTTTTATTTTCATTTTCAGCCATTTTTTTTACCTCTCAGTTATTTAATCATTTTCATCATTCGATCCATCAGTTGAGCTCATATGAGCCTTGACGATACTCTTGAAAGTAGCATCGACTTCAGCCTGTGGAAGCGGATCTTCCGTTTTTTGATTAGCCATGCTTACAAGCGTGTATGTATCTACATAGCTAACCCCGATCGCTAAGAAAGTGCCGACAATTTTCGTCAGAAAATTGTTTCGCCCGCCAATATCGCCTAAGCCGTGTAAAATTGAATTGATGGCCAGCAAGGTGTTGGTTGAGTGTCCATTTTTTGCGGTTACGGTAAAATCCATCGTACTTTTACCAGCTGCGCCGGGTACCGCTTTACGCTCAGTCTTTTTTTCAGCTTCGCTAGCAATCAGATCAAGTAGTTTACTTTTTGCGCATGCTGGTAAAGCTTTTTGATACTTATCCCAATCAACCCAAGTATAACCCTTGGATGGTGGAACCATCGACATGTTATTTATATGTGACTTGAAGTCAACGCCCGGCAAAAAGCCAATCGCTTGCTTATATCCTGTGAAACCAACAGGTTTCATCATAAAGATATGAGCCCCGTGCCCTCTTGTATGCGAAATCCAAACGTTTTTGGGAAAATATTCTTCACTCCAATACTTGTTAATTGATTTGAATCCGTTTGCTAGCTTGGTATCATGCATATCGACATCTACAACGACATGATTTACGGTTCTTAAGGCCATATCCCATTCTGGGTGCTGTACCCAAATGGCGGTAGCTTCTTGAGGTGTCATTTGGGGCTTGTTAGCAAATTTTATAGCTGGGCGTTTAGTACCAGGCAAGATTGGTACGGGATAGAATCCCATTTCAATGTACTTCAATGCGTACCGCAATTTCAAATTATCAGTTTTCATTCTGTGTCACCTTTCGTATACTTATCCTTTAGTACCCTTT
>ERZ1643246.1261-NODE-1261-length-28145-cov-37.744073_pt1 | contig 28145 bp, 27 predicted proteins | sample MGYA00579265_ERZ1643246 | MGnify/ENA primary metagenome ERZ1643246 (study PRJEB29033, sample SAMEA4952261) | chicken gut metagenome | biome: Broiler Chicken; feature: Gastrointestinal Tract; material: Caecum | place: Ireland | collected 2018 | study: Broiler...
TCGTTGATGGGGTAATACAGATAAATTTTGCCATAATCGTCGGCCCATCCGTTTTTGCGGGACAAATCCGTTCGACGCAGGATCATCGCATACAACAGTTTGGCTTCGCATGACAAGGAGCAAAAACTTGGTGCCTCAAACAGAAAATTGGGCAGTCGTATAAAACTTTGGACCGGTGGCTTCTGATGAATGTAAAAGGGTTTTGTAGCCATGACAGGTACCTCCATGCGGACAATTAGAATGTGATTTCTGAGCGATAAGGGGTATTGCTATTTACCTCCATGATTGCTAGGCTGGAAACCGAGCATATATCCGGCTTTTAGAAGCTCTATTTGTCCGTATTCAACCTCCGTTTCCTGTCACTTGCTGTTTTCTGAAGGCGGTGTACCTTGCGGGCACAATCGGGACAATACTTGGCACGGTTGGATTTTGCCAGAAACGGCGTACCACATTCTGCGCATCGCTTCAATCCTTTGGGACTGGTGATTTCAGCTTGTAAAGCCGGAGCACCTGGCAGAACCCAATCCCGGAACCAGGTGCAGCACAGAGAATAAGAGATGCTCTGTACACAGACACAAGGCTCGCCATCATCCAGCGCAATACAATTGCCACCGTCATAATTGCAGCAAGATTTTCGAATCAGCGCATTGGCTTTTCTCCTTTGCTTGGGTGTCATTTGAATCAACAAATTGTTTTTCCTCCCAGCTTTGTGGTTGCAGCATATGCAGATATTTTTCCATGTGCTTTCCTCCAGTTCATGTAGAGAATTGATTTTGTGAGATTTGTGGTTTATAATAAACGAAAACCGTAAACTCTAATTGAATTGTACCGCAGAAACAGCCTGAATGCGGTATATCAACCACAAATTATTTTGGTTTCAGAAAACACACGTTTGTAAATTATAGTTTATAGCCGGATAGGAGGATAAACTCATGCTGTATGACGAAGCACGGATGGCGCTGACCAAAGAGCGGCTGGAAGATCTTCGTAAAGAAAAAAAGCTGTCCTTTGAACAGCTTTCCAAGCAGCTTGCAGAGCGTGGCGTCAACATCAGCCATACAAATCTCAAAAATTATGAAATCAACGATCCTGTCCATCCTCTGTATGGCCGTACCCGCAGCATGAGCATCGAGTATCTGGTCGCCTTTGCGGATTTTTACGATGTGTCGGTGGAGTATCTGCTGGGACTGTCTAACTCTCGCAAACAGGAATACCACAATATTTCCGAGCAGTTGGGTCTGTGCGACGGGGCGATTGAAGAATTGATTCGATGCAAGGAAGATTCTAGCCGTGAGGAAGATCCGAAAATATATGCACAGCAGGATACGGCAATTCTAAATGATTTTCTCACCAGTATGGAGTTTGAAATTGCGATGGAGAAAATTAAGCAGAGCTTATTTTCGTACTATCTATATGCCCAGAGCAGTGATACTTTTGGAACAAAACGGCGTGAGAGAAATGCTGAAAAACTGGAAGAAGCTCGCCTACTGATGAACAAATACGGCTATTTTCCGGTGGAGAATGATGTGATTTCCCAAGTCCATATGGAAAATGCTATTGGCGTACTGAACTCTTATCTGCGAAAATTGCCGAAGCGACTATGTGACGAGTTCCGGAAGAAATAAGAATGAAGCAAGCATCGCCAAGATCTGCGCCTTGGTGATGCTTGCTTTTTGTGATTGGTGAATTTTATTTAAACGAATCCTCTGCTTCCATTAATTAATTTGTACATGAAACAGATTCAGCATACATACAGCTTAGATTAGACAAGAACAGGAGTATACTCGTAAAATAAAATATAGATAGCGAGAAAATTCCTTGAATATTCTCGTCGATATTTTGATGTAAATTGCTTACACCAAAAAAACTTGACACGCAAAAAGAGATGTGTTATAATGTTCATGACAAATAAAAAGGCCCTATGTCCTAACGCTGGGTAAGGACATAGGGCTCGGCATCTTGCGATGCTCTTTCGCAAAAATAGTATAACGTAAGATGCCGTATTTGTCAATAAATTTAAAGGAGGACCTTGATATATGGTCTATATTGATGCGGTACATTACGAAACGGATTCACACGGTTGCGAAGTGATTTCTCAGTTGAAGTGGACAAACACCTTGACTGAGCAGGCAACCAACATTTGCACAAAGGCGCAGATGATTTCCTTTATCAATGACAACCCTGATTGCACCAAAACTAAGTACAATAGTCCAATCTGGGGATGGCGTGAAGGCGAAGACGTCAGAGTGGTTGATAACACTTATCTCCGAACTGATTCCAATAATACTAAAGCGGACAACCTCGGCTCACTTCCCCGATTCTAATGAAAAGGCCAACGAAGCCCAGCATTCGTTGGCCTTTTTTTCAAAGGTGATTTTATGAACAAAAGATTGAAAGATGTAGCTGAAATTCGTTTGTGCTTAGCGCAAAGGGCGACAACTAACAAGATGTATAAGGCACTAACTCCAATTAAGCTACTCGAGAACAATGTCGTGGATGGCTTTATTTTAGACAACAAAGTACGAGCTGATGATGCCACAAAAGTTTGTACCGGAGACATCATCATAAAACGCATATGTCCTTGGTTTGTAAACTATATTGATGAGATTGAGGATGATGTCTATGCTGCAGGGAATCTGATAATCATTACTGCGAAAGCGGTTGATTCGAAGTATCTCGCCTACATCTTAAACACAGAGATTCCCAAAATCACGCAGTCGCTATCTGGCTCAAAAATTCCATCGGTCGGAAGAGGCGATTTGGAAGAAATTCAGATTCCGATTCTACCAATAGAAAAGCAGAGAGCGATAGGTGATTTTTGGCAAAAAAGTGTAGAGCTCTATAAATTAAAAAGGAAACTAGATGAGTTAGAACTAACCCAGGCTAAAGGCATCTTGGAAAACGCGATAAACGGAGGAAAATGAAATGGCGATCAAGAAAACCACGTTTGAAGATATCAAAAACGCATTGTGGGCAGGTGCAAATACATTTAGAGACAACATTGATGCATCAAACTATAAAGACTATGTGCTGTCCATGTTGTTTGTGAAGTATTTGAGCGATACTTTTGATGAGAGTGTTGAAAACTTAAAAAAAGATTATGAGGGGATTCGTCTTGAACGTCAGATTGCAAATCTTCCCTTCGTATTGAAGGAAGAGTACACATTTAATTATCTGCTAAAAAACAAATACGCTGTTGATATCGGTTCCAAAATCAGCGAAGCTCTGACTGGTATTGAAAGCTCTAATGCAATCCTTTCTGGAATTTTCAGAGGTATCGACTTTAACAGCGAGAATAATTTAGGAAAAAAAGAACAGAAAAATCCTCTTTTGCGGACATTACTCGACGATTTCGCAGATTTAGATTTAAGACCCAGCCACATTGAAACAAAAGATAATGAGGTGCCTGCCGATGTTGTTGGCGATGCTTACGAGTATATGATCGGTGAATTCGCCACTATGGCGGGTAAGAAGGCCGGTAGTTTCTTTACTCCTCAGCAAGTCTCCGAGGTAATGGCACAAATCGTCGCCCCCCAAGAAAAGGATCGCGTCTATGACCCGACCTGCGGTTCTGGATCTTTGCTGATTCGAGCCGCTAAAAAAGGCGGATTGGACAAGGTCTCTATCTATGGTCAGGAAGTAAACAATTCGGCTATCTCTATGGCAAGAATGAATATGTTCATTCACGATATTAAAGATGCGCATATCGCCTGGGGTGATACCCTTGCCAATCCCCAGCATCTTGACAGCGATGGAAACCTGATGAAATTTGAATGCATCGTTGCCAATATGCCATTCAGCAAGGACAAATGGGCGGAGGGCTTCAATCCAGGTGGAGAGGTTTCCGTTGACGAGGATGAAACGCCAGTCAAAGCAAATAAGAAGGGCAAGAAAAAAGAATTCAAGATGGAACCGTCTCTCGACCGTTTCCATCGATTCGATATGGGTGTCCCACCTGCCAGTAAAGGTGACTGGGCATTCTTGCTACATATGATCCATAGCATGAGCGGAAACGGACGAGTTGCCGCTGTTGCTCCTCACGGCGTCTTATTCAGAGGCGCATCCGAAGGAAGAATTCGTCAGGCAGTCATTGAGAAAAATCTAATTGATGCCATTATCGGTTTGCCGGAAAACCTATTTTATGGCACATCCATTCCGGCCTGCATTGTAGTATTTAAGCGAGGCCGTACTACAACAGATGTCCTTTTCATCGATGCCTCGAAGGAATTTAAAAAGGAAAAGGCAAAGAACAAACTGCGCGACGGGACCAACGGTGAACCCAACGATATTAAGAGAATTGTTGATACCTACAGAGCTTTTGTGAATGGAGAAAATGCCGAACAGGAGAAATACAGCCACGTTGCCTCGCTCAGTGAGATTGAGGAAAACGAGTACAATTTGAACATTCCTCGTTATGTTGACACTTTTGAAGAAGAGGAACTGATCGACCTTGAAAGCGTAAACAAGGAAATTGCCGACATTAAGGGACAGATTGCTGCGCTCGAAAAAGAGATGGAACAGTGCATGAAGGAGCTTGGCTTATGAATGATCTTGTAAAGTACAGCGAGAAAACTTTTGAAGATATCAAACATACCAACGAATATGGCGAGGAATTCTGGTACGCAAGAGAGTTGCAACTTACATTGGAATATTCTGAGTGGCGTAATTTTAACAACGCCATTGAAAAAGCCAAAACTGCATGTGAGACCAGTGGATTTGATGTGCAGGACCATTTTGTTGGTGTCAACAAAATGGTTGAAATCGGCTCTGGTGCAGAGCGCAAAATCGATGACATCATGCTTTCCCGTTATGCTTGCTATCTAATCGTAATGAACGGCGATCCCAAGAAGGAAGTTATTGCTATAGGTCAGACCTATTTTGCTGTTAAAACAAGGCAGCAGGAAATGATTGATGATTTTGATGGGCTGACAGAAGAACAGCGCCGATTGGCAATCCGCAACGAGATGATCAAGCACAACAAACTGTTGGCAGACGCTGCGAATAAAGCGGGCGTAGTGGAGCCTTTGGAGTACGCCATCTTCCAGAATTATGGGTATAAAGGCCTTTACGGCGGAATGGACATGAAAGCAATCCATAAGCATAAGGGGCTGAAAAAGAGCCAGAAGATCCTTGACCACATGGGCAGTACGGAGCTTGCAGCAAATCTGTTCCGTGCCACGCAGACCGAAGAAAAGCTCCGCCGTGAAAACATTCAAGGAAAGGAAAACGCCAACAGAACGCACTATGAAGTTGGTGCAAAGGTGCGTAAGACCATCAAGGAGCTTGGCGGCACGATGCCGGAAGATTTGCCCACTCCCGAAAAGAGCATCAAGCAGATAGAGCGTGAAATGGAAAAGAAAAAATTGGAGAACGGAAAACAATGAGTGATTTTGGAGGATTCAATTTTTCAGATCTCCCCCGCTTTGATTTGGGCTTAGCCAATACCGCTCGCCAGGCAGCCGAGATATCTGCTGTTATGGATGATATAGCCGATTATAACAGAAAAAAAGACGAGGCACTTTTTGAAACTGCCGAAGCAAGCCGAGCGCAAAAGGAATTACTTGAGCGGCAGCTGGAAGAAGTAAAAGAGCAGAATAGCCTTTTGAAAGAAAATAATGCTGCGTTAAAGGAAAACTATTCTACCCTCAAAGAGCTCTATGAAATGACCAGAGCAGAGGCAGAGAGCAGCGCAAACGAAGCAAAGCAAAACAAGATTTTTGGATGGGTTTCATTTGCTGTCGGTACCATTATCGGAATTGCCGGAATTGTAATTGGAATCATCGTTTAGGAGGTCGGCGTATGACCGAAGAAATACAGAAAAGGATTGAAGCAATCAAAGCTGGAAAAACTCCTGACGGCTATAAAAAAGCTGTTGTAGGAATTGTGCCGAGCGAATGGCAAGAAAAACGCTTATCAGACCTGTTGAAATTCCAAAATGGTGTCAATGCAGAGAAGGAAAAATTCAATAGCGGTATCAAAATGATCAGTGTTATGGACATCCTGGACGAGCGCCCTATTGTCTATGATGCAATCAGAGGGCAGGTAGATATAGACGAAAAGGCACTAAACAATTATAGCGTAACCTACGGAGATATTCTTTTTCAAAGAAGCTCCGAAACTGTGGAAGATGCCGGAAAATCAAATGTTTATTTGGATGGGGAGAGAACCGCAACATATAGCGGTTTCGTCATCAGAGGAAAGAAAATTGCAGACTATGATCCTGTTTATCTGAATGAACTTTTGAAAACCACTGGTGTTCGCCAGCAGATTATCAAGTACGCAGCCGGATCTCAGCACATCAATGTAAGTCAGGATTCCCTCGCAAGAGTGAGAGTTTGCCTCGCGAGCGAGAAGGAACAAAAACGCATCGCAGAAATACTATTGAAATGGCACAAATTTATTGAGTTGCATGAAAACCTAATCGAAAAGCTGGAACTGCGGAAAAAGGCATTGATACAGAAACTTTTCATTCCTACAAAAAATTGGAACGAAAGAACCTTTAAAAGTCTTTATAATAAAGCCGGAGAAGGGGGTACGCCTAGTACTTCTATTTCTGATTATTATGATGGTGGCGATATTCCTTTCATAAAGATTGAGCATCTTTGCCATAAATATATTGAAAAAGTTGATTCCTATATTACTAAAAAGGGACTGGAAAGTTCAGGGACGTGGTTGCTGCCTAAAAACTGTCTATTATTTTCTAACGGCGCAACTATAGGAGAAGCTTCTATAAACAAGATACCTGTAGCTACTAAACAAGGAATTTTAGGTATCGTTCCTGCTGACGACATTGATGTTGAGTTTCTCTACTACTATTTTGGCACAAGTCATTTTCTATCTTTAGTTCGTTCAATAACAACTAAAGGAACAATGTCGATTGTCTATTTAAAAGACTTAGATACATTAAAAATAAAAATTCCATCATATGATATACAACGAAAAATAGCACAGCACATTTCTTTGTTTGACAATGAAATAACACTTTATAAAGAAACGTTGAAAAGCCTAATACGGCAACATAAAGCAATGCAGCAGTTGCTGTTAAGCGGAATCGTAAGACTCTAGGAGGAATCTATTATGGCTACGAACAAGCCTTATGGCGATAATGCACGCAAAGGTGCAGTGAGAAACAGAACGCAGGTGCAGAACCCTAAAACTGGATTGTGGGTAAAGCGAGACAGTGTCACCGGAAGATTTATGGATGTCAAAACATCTTCGGATAAGCCTTTTAAAGGTGTAACAAAAGAAAAATAAGCGCAAAAAAGCCGGGCTTTTCAGTCCGGCTATTGCTGCTTATACGGGAGGAATGGAGTTATGCCGAGTCATACTATTTTTAACGAGCGTCCGGAATGTCAGGATCGCCTGATTCAGTTTCTCATCAATATGGGATACGACTATGTTTCGCGCAGCGAAGCAGAGAGTAAAAGAAGGAATTTATCTTCCGTTTTGTTTGAGGATGAGCTGATTCGTTTTCTGCAAAAGCAAACTTATACTTATAATGGTCACGAATTGCTTTTTTCAGGAGAATCGATCACTAAAGCGGTGAAGGAGCTGGACGCTTCTCTTTTGCAGGGGCTTTCTATGGCCAGCAAGGAAATCTATCACCATTTAACGCTGGGAATCAGTCTGGAGGAAAGCATTGCAATAGACAGCGACATTCCGGTAAAACAGTCCTTTGATCTGCATTATATCGACTTTGACCATCCCGCAAATAACATTTGGCAAGTAACCGAAGAATTCAGCGTTCAGCGTCCTAACGGCAGCTATGCCCGCCCTGATATTGTCTTAATGGTCAACGGTATCCCTTTTGTTATAATCGAATGCAAAAAATCCAGTGTGGATGTTGCGGAGGGTGTGCAGCAAAATGTTCGCAATATGATGCCAGATTACATTCCGCAGCTGTTTAAGTTTGCTCAGATTGTAATGGCCATCAATCCACAAAAGGTACTGTATGGCACAGGAGGGACAGGCTCAGATTATTTTGTAGAATGGCGTGAGGATGATATTGAATGGCAGAATGAGGTTTGCAAAAAGTGTTCGCCTGATGGGTCGATCTTAGAGCAGGATAAAGTTGCCGCATCAATGCTCAGCAAGCACAGACTTCTTGATCTTGTGCAAAACTTCATTCTTTTTGACAACAATATCAAGAAAATTGCCCGGCATCAGCAGTACTTTGCGATTAACAAAACCATGGACCGGATCAATGGAAAAGACGGCTGCACATCTAAAGGCGGTGTCATCTGGCACACGCAGGGCAGTGGCAAATCGCTGACTATGGTTATGCTTGTGAGAAAGATTCAAGCTGAAAAAGGATGGGAAAATCCGAGATTTATTATCGTGACAGATCGTGTAAATCTGGATAAGCAAATTAGGGATAACTTTGCCAATTCTCAGATGGCTCCTGTGCGTGCGGCAACCGGCAAGGGACTTAATGCGTTACTAAAAAACAAAGAGAATATTGTGATTACAACTCTGATCAATAAGTTCGAAACCGTGTATCGTAATAAGTATCTTGAACCGGACAGCGATAAGTTTTATGTACTGGTAGACGAAGCGCATCGCTCACAGTATAAGGCGATGTTCAACTATATGAAAGAGGTTTTGCCCAATGCAACCCTAATTGCGTTTACTGGCACACCTCTTATTGCCAAAGCAAAGAAGAACACCTATAAGACATTTGGTGAGCCGATTCATAACTACACCATGAAACAGGCCATTGCAGATGGCATTACGGTTCCGCTTGTCTATGAAGGGCGCAAAGTCAAACAGGAAGAGCCATCGCTGACGATTAATGACTATTTTGATAGCCTGACAGAAGATCTACCGCGGGAGCTAAAAGATAAACTTTCAGATAAATTCAGTAGATTCAAAGCGATTTCGGAAGCCAGAAGTCGGATAAACTTAATCGGCTTTGATATTGCAGATCATTTTAAAAGTTATTGCATTCCCAAAGGATTAAAAGCAATGGTTGTGTGCTCCTCTCGAGCAGCTGCGGTCGAAATGTATGAAGTACTAAAGGACGTGTCGGGAATCAACCCTCGTGTTGTCATTACATTTGGAGATAAACGGGAGGGCGATGGCGATGAAGCAACGGACGATGCCATCAAAAAGATAAAGGCTTACCATCAGAAAATGGTCAAACCTTTATTTGGTGACAACGATGAGAAGTATGATGACCACGTCTGCGGGGACTTCAAAAATCCAGAGGGCGAAATCAATATACTGATTGTAAAAGATAAGCTACTCACTGGATTTGATGCACCGGTCGCAGGTGTTCTGTATTTGGATAAGTCTATTCAGCAACACTCCCTTTTACAAGCTATTGCCAGAGTCAATCGAGTTTACAAAGGTAAAGATTTTGGATTGATTGTAGACTATTGGGGTGTTTTTGGAAAGCTGAATAAAGCCATCGATATGTACGAGGATGCGGAATCCGGAATGAACGGCTTTGATAAGGCTGATATTGATGGCGCTATCTTCGGGCCAGTAGATGAAAAAAATAAACTGGCCGAAGCGTATGCAAATCTGATTGCCATGTTTGATGCTGTTAAGGATTCTTCTTCTTCTTCCGATGATTGGCAAAAGAGCCTTGCGGACGAAAAAAGAAGGAAAGAGTTTTATAACCGCCTTAAAGAATTTGCCAATCTCTTAAATCTGGCACTGTCTAATCGAGATATCTTTGTTGAGGTCGGCTTTGAACTAATTGAAAAGTATCGTAAAGAATATCTGTTTTATAGAAAACTGAAAGATAGCGTCATGATGCGTTATGACGATGAGGTTGATCTATCCAAGTACGAGCAAGGAATCAAAAATCTGATCGACACATTCGTAAACGCGACAGATATTACAACTGTTGTTAAGCCTGTTTCAATTGGCGATGAAAAGGCCATGAAAAAGCTGCTTGAACATATGGACTCCAATGAATCAAGAGCAGATGCAATCAAAACCAGGATAGAGTCAAAGCTGAAGCAAATTCGTTATGATGACCCGCTTTTGTTCGAGGAATTTTCATCCAAGATAAAAAAGACGATCGATTTATATAATGAAACCCGTGATGCAGATGCGTATCTGGAGAGTATGAAGATAATGGCAGACGATTTCAGAAATGGAATTACGTCGCAAGATTATCCTTCCCAGATTGCGAGCGACAGTGACTCTAAGGCTTTTTACGGTGCCATTCTCACCCAGCTGAAGAAGAATGCTGCAATACAAATCACCTCGGATACGGAGGAACTGATAGCACAGTATTCTTTCAAGATAAAAGAAGTTATTAGCGATAATGCAAAGCGAGATTGGAAGCATAACGAAGTGGTGCACAAGGCAATGCATAGAAGCTTGGATGACTGCCTATTTGATATGTTTGAAGAAATGGGGGTCGTTATTGATAAGTCGAACATTGATATGCTCGACTTAATCATTGATGAGACAATGAAAGTGGCGGTGGCAAGATACTAATGGAATGCTATGATTTAGAATTATCGCCGTCTTTTGAAAAGGTAACAGTCAACATACAGTACAAGAATATAAAAAATGTACACCTCAAAGTGTTTCGAAATCTAAATGTTGTTTTATCTGTTCCACTGGAAATAACAGATGATTGGGTAATCAGCTTCCTTCTAAGCAAATCAAGTTGGATCGAAAAACAACTACAAAAGTACAAGGGTTCAAGTGGGCACAACAACTTGACAAATGTCAAAAGCGGTTCTTCCACTCAATTATTGGGGAAAGATCGCAGAATTATCAAAAAACATTCCAAGACGAACTATGTTGTTGAGGAGGAAAAATATATTCTTGTTTATGCTGATGAAGAAAAAAAGCTACACCAACAAACACTTGAAAAATGGTGGCGTGAGACTGCTTATAAAGTTTACGGTGAAGAAATGGATGAAATTTACTCCAGAATTTTCAAAAAGTATGGTATAGATAAGCCAGCTTTGTATGTCAGAAAAATGAAAACGCTGTGGGGAAGTTGCACACCATCAAAAAATAAAATCACGCTGAACCAATATTTGCTTAAGGCAGATCTTCGCTGCATACAGTATGTTGTCTTGCACGAATTAACACACCTTCTTTACCCATATCACAATACTGATTTCTATAACTTTCTAACCATCCAGATGCCAGATTGGAAGGAAAGAAAAAAACAACTGGATTTGGAAGTCGTTCAGGGATTATAGTTCTGTACCACTTCATGTTCTGCATGATTGCCATATCATTTATATTCAAAGCAGCACCACAGTGGTTACATCGAAAGGATCTGGAGAAGTTTCCTTTGCAAGTAATTTGACTACTATCCTATTGGGCAGATTTGTAAAAGCAATCGAAGTGACAAACAAAGTGATACCCCATGCCCCCAGAACAGAGCATAGGGCACAAAAAGCGTTTGCAGAACGCGCAGCCGCAGAATGAAATTCTGCGTTCAAAAGGGGCTTGGGGGCGCTGCCCTCAACAAGCAGTTTGTGGCGATGGATAGCCATAAGCATTGCTTGCGCCTATATGTTTGGCTTCCGGGACAGTATCGCATAGACCTGCGTTTCTTTCTGATTTGATCCCATGATGTTATGTTAATACAGGGTTGAGTATTATCCTTAAATCTGATATGATGAGGTTGACAGATAGGGGGCGTATTTCTTGAAAGAAGTAGCAGAAAGGTTGCGGTATCTGCGGGAAAGCGTCAAGCTGTCCCAGGTAAAGATGGCTGATATTGTCGGTGTCAAGCAGTCCAGTTTGAACCGCTATGAGCTGAACCAGGCTTCGCCCACATTTGAGACGCTTACCCGGTATGCGGATTACTTCGATGTCTCCATGGACTATATCTTTGGGCGCACCGACCATCCCCAGGGGAAGCTATACGAGTACAAGCCCAAAATTGAGCAGAGCGATCCCCAGATGAAGAAGTTTGTGGAGATGTGCTTTGACCCCGCATCCCCCATGAACGCGCGGCTCAAGGAGACCCTGCTGCAAATACTCGGGGAGGTGAAGAAATGAATGTTGTCATCTACGCCCGTTACTCCAGCCACAGCCAGACGGAGCAGTCCATCGAGGGCCAGCTCCAGACCTGCTATGAGTACGCCAGAAACAATGGCTACATCGTCATTGGGGAATACATTGACCGCGCTCAAAGCGGCACCAGCGACAGCCGCATGGAGTTCCAGCGGATGATTTCCGACAGCGACAAGCACACCTTTGAGGGCGTTCTGGTTTATCAGCTTGACCGCTTTGCCCGCAACCGCTATGACAGCGCCATCAACAAGGCCAAGCTGAAAAAGAACGGTGTGCGAGTGATCTCTGCACGGGAAAACATCAGCGATGATGCCAGTGGCATCCTGGTGGAAGGCGTGTTGGAAAGTATGGCAGAATACTACTCGGCGGAACTTTCCCAAAAGATTCGCCGGGGTATGGACATCAATGCCGAGAAGTGCCTGAGCAACGGCAGCAATCCGGGACTTGGCTACCGTGTGGATGAAGAACGACGGTTTCATATTGATCCTGAGGGTGCTGCGGTCGTCCGGGAAATTTTTGAACAGTATGCCAGCGGAAAGACTGTGACGGAGATTATCCAGTCCCTTAACGCCAGACAAATCAAGACCTCCCAGGGAAAAGCGTTCAACAAGAATAGCCTGCATCGTCTGCTGCGGAACCGACGGTATATTGGCTACTACATCTACAAAGGGGTGGAAACTCCAAATGGGATGCCCCGAATTTTGGAGGACGAGCTTTTTGAACGGGTGCAGCATATTCTGGACCGTAACAAAAAAGCTCCTGCCCGTGCAAGAGGTCGGGAGGAGTATCTGCTCACCACCAAGCTGTTTTGTGGTTACTGCCGTGAGATGATGACCGGCTATGGCGGCACAGGGAAATCCGGCAAGGCGTATCACTATTATGCCTGCAATAATTTCAAACGGCGCAAATGCAAAAAGAAGGTTATCAGCAAAGAGAAGATAGAAAACCGCGTGGTGCTGGAATGCCGCAAGCTGCTGACGGACAGCAATATCGAGCATATTGCAGCCTCGGTGGCCGCAGTTTGTGAGTCCGACCGGGATACAGTTTCCATCAAGCGCATCAAAGCTGCCATTCAGGAAGCAGACACCGCCATTGAAAATCTCTGGAAAGCTCTGGAGAAAGGGCAGGCTGCTGATATGATTACCGAGCGGATTGAAAAGCGCCAGAAAGAAAAAGAAGAGTTGCAAGCACAGCTGGCCATTGAGATGAACAAGCAGGTTAGGCTGAGTGCAGCCGACATTAGGGCGTACCTCTATGCGCTCAAATACGGCGATAAGAATGATGAGAATACGAAACGGGGCATTATCAATATTTTCCTTCGAGCCGTCTATCTGTTCGACGAAACTTTTACCCTGATTCTGAACGGAAGCGATAAGCCGATTGTTATCGATGACATTCTGCTGGACGAGATCGAGGAGGGCCTGGACGACGATCTGACCAACCATAATTTGTGTTCGCCGTTGGTTGCGGACGCTCCACCACAAAAAAGCACGCAAGAACATGGATTCCTGCGTGCTTTTCTTTTTGTATACAACAGATTATACAACGCTTTTTGCATTTACTGCAAAATAGGTCCCTTTGATCTCCAGGTGCTCGACCGTTCGCTCTTCCACGCTGCCACCCGCATACCAGGCGGAAAAGCCGGTTCCGTGCCAGGCACGCCGCTGGATGGTCTCCTCCCGCCAGCGCAGCAGGCGCGGGTTGCGGCGCAGCTTGCTGAACGCGGATGTTTTTGCCGTGTTGACCTGGCCTATTGTTGGAATCTCATTGCAACTAAGATATAGCGTTTAATAAAGAGAAAAACACGAGGATGTGACACAAAATGGAATTAAAGGATATTATTAAACTCATCTATGTTGTTCCTATAACAGAACAAGCAGTCATCACCCAACTCAAGCATGTTGAGGATGACGAGCCATATCAAGTATGGACCATTGATACAGGCACTGCCCAATATATTCTCAAAGAGGCAAAAGGCGACGAAGCAGAAACGTATCGCTTGATTCTCTCAGAACTAAACGATAGCTGCATTCCAATCATACACCCAAAAATTTCTGCTGGAGATAAAACCTATCTTCTCATGGAATACATAGATGGAGAGAACCTATGCAAATGCAATCGCACAAAACTAACCTTAGCCCTGGATGCCTTGATTTCTTTGCAGAGGAAGACTTGGGATAACCATTCCCTTGCCGCCTATGGATATTCTTTTGAGAAAAGTCTCCAAAGCCGTGAGCATCGTGGCAAATATCTCAACGATCCACTTCTGGAAGAAGCATATGAAAGATTTATGCAGATGTATCATACAGTGCCAAGGGCGCTATGTCATGACGATTTACTTCCCTTCAATGTGATTGCTTCAGATTGCGGGGCAGTCTTGATCGATTGGGAGTGCGGAGGAATTCTTCCGTATCCAACATCATTCGCTCGCTTGATCGCACATGGTGAAAATACGCAAGATGCCCTATTCTTTATGACACTAGAAGACAGAACCTTTGCCATCGATTACTATTATGAGAACTTGTTAAAGAACATGGGTATTTCCTACACAGAATGGATAAATGCACTGGAATACTTTCTATTCTATGAATACTGTGAGTGGGTGTTTGTCGGAAATAAGTACAATGCTCAAAACAGTGAATTTTACAAGAAATATTTCCCCATCGCCAAACAACAAGCTAAAAATCTCAAGATGATACAGAACAATTAATTGATGCTATCCCACCTTCTTGTAACATCCATAGCGTTGGGATGATACAAAAGAAAAGCACTTGCAGGTGCTTTTCTTTTGGGAGCCACAGGCTCATTTCAATGCTCGGGGGCGGCGAAGCCGCCCCTCCGTCAAGGTTTTCGTCTCTTGCAAAAACACTTGTACGGCGCAAAAGTGCCCCCCACCGTGTGGGGTCCCATGTTCTCCTGGCATCTATAGTGTATCGATCATACAGATGGACATTACACGAACACCTGCTTTTTCAAAGGCGGCTTTGCCGTCAGGGTGTGGATGTGATGGCAAGGCAGAAAAGGGTCACCGGAAGGTTGCCCTTTTTCTCGGATTGGGGAAAAGAAAGCGGTATACCTCTCAAAACCCCAGTTATATCAGGCTTTTCCGGGTCTCTGAAATCATTCAAACTCGCCAAGTCAAAGCTGTTTCTAAGCTTTTTTGTATAGCGAATTTGATTTGACGTGGTTGTATTTGATGCAGATTATCCTTATCCTAAGGTCTATTCGGACTTTTGCTATCAAAAATCTATCCGGGCCACCCTATCAGGAGTTTTGCTTGAGATAGCTGGTTGGACGGTTTAGAGGTATTATAACACCATCCCATTAAAAAAGCTATCTCAATTTTCCTTATCTATTGTTTGCACAAGAAGTTTTCCCGAAAGAATGTCAGGAGAATTTTGAGATGTAATCGTATATTCGATCTCAGTCGGTTCCTGTTGTAGGAAGATTGGGGTCGGGAATGCTATGATCGTATGGTGCTTAATGTAGTCAAATTTGACTTTCATGATACACTGGTCTTTCTCTTCAAATATTTCATAGCAGTATATATCTGATATGCCTTCTCGATATTCCTCCTGATAATCCCTGCCCACGAAAGGATTAAATGGGCGAATATCTGAGCTCATACCAATATGCGAACCTATTTTTTGAGAATCTTCGTATTCTTTGTACTGTGCTGTCGGAGGGATAGATAATAATCCTTGGAGATCACACTTATCCATTAGATATTCTACTGCATATTCATCTTGAATCTCTGGGAACTTATCCACCGGCAGCAGTATGCCATTATTAAATCGCAATGCCACTTCAACATCTTCGTCAACCGCCGTTCCGCTATTTTCTATGGCAAGCCGGATACAAGTTAGGCCCGCATAAGCTTCTTCAATTTTCGACCAATCGACAAACCCAGATATTGACTGATGCAGTTCCTCAATCAGCTCATATTTAAGTTCCTCATCTTTGGTTCCGGTATAGCTCCCCCCTCCCGTCAAAGAGGCTTCTGTGATGGTTCGGGATAAATTGCCAAGATGAAAGAAATCATTGGACAACGAAATTCCAAGCGCTTTAGCAGTAGCTACAATTGTCTCCTGAACTTTTTGATCAACTGTAACCGGCGGAAAAAACGAATCGCCCATACCAGCAAGAGCACTCCATGGAGACCTGTCGCTTTCATCCTTTTTTACAAGCAACCGCTGCCCCATGTGCATTGAATCGATTTTTCGATATAATTCTTTGATTTCCGCAAGGCGTGTTTCTGAGTCTTTTGAAGTGTTAAACTTAAAAGCTTGGGCTGCAGGAGTTTCACCCAAATGTCCACCCGCATCTATCCCACGCAGAACAAGTTGTGATTTTCGTTGAAGCCTATCATTAGCAACTGCCTTTACCGAGAGAAAATATTGGGTTAGATGCGCATAAAACGAACTTTCAAATTCTTCATCTGTATGATAGCTAAAATAAATCCCGTTGTACTTTTGCTTGAAAGCCTGTATTTTTTGGTATCCTTCCCAATCTGTCTCGGACGGAGGATTCGGCTTATCAGAGAAATATAAAAAGACTTGTTTTCCGGCATCCATCATAATTTCAATTTCTTCCTCTGTGCCGGAGCCGTATTCATCTGTAGGTGTTCCAAATCGAGTCCAAAATAACGCAACCGCCGCATCACATTTTTTGACAAACTGTTCATTCAGCAATGCCTGCGGTTTTCCACCTGACTGGGGATAGGAATTTTTGCTCCAGTGCCGCGTTCTGATACTGATGCCCAGGGTATCAGAAAATTGATCATTGAATTTTTGTACGGTACGGTTGATGATTTCAATTTCTTCTTTTATATCACCGGGACAAGATATCAACAAGTCATATTGGGTCACATTTTGGGGCAAGTTTTCACACCGCCTTTCTGTTTATAACACTTGTTTTAGCAACTTCACTGCGATTTTCTCACTGGGGTCATTGGTTCTCAGTTTGCTGCAGGATGAGGTCGATCCGCTCTAGCACTTCCGCTATATCCTGATTAAGTCTATTGAAAAAATCGATCAAAAATAGTGTCCACTTGACGATTTGGAAGCAGAATGAACAGCGGTTTCGCAGTGCTGGGACTCTCTTTCACCAGTATTAACAAGCATCCCTCTTGCTGTTTCAAAATCACATCTGGTATCAGTTTTTATGCGGATTGCTACAGTTGTACCATCATAGTGTGTATCATATAATTGGGTTCCATGAGAATCTTCCCGCAGAGCATAGTTCCCACTGCAAATAATAAAACTTCCGCCATATGCTACAGATAACTTCCGAAGCAGATACAAGCCATAGCCCGAGTTACGCCATGCATCATCTCTACCAAGGTAGGAATAATTTGAACGTGCTGTTATGCCTGGCTCGCATGCCATCTTAATAAGTTCCTCTTCGCTTTTCTCTGCATAAGGAACATATTTCCGTAGGCTGGTATAAACTCCACATCCAGTATCAGATATTGCAACCTCCAGCATATTTTTTGATGGCCATTTTTGAGCGGTTAAGTATACTTCATCAATATCTGCGTGCTCATAAACATTCCGTATGGTTTCTGTAAATAAGTACTCAATAAATTGCGAGAGTTTCTTATCAAATTTTAATAGCGCTGCGAGTTGTTTACTGGTGTTATCAATAGTACTGTAAAAATCTCCGGCAAACTTTACCTTGGTAATAGGTACGTAATTGTCGGTCGGCGTAGCCTCACCTATTTCTTTGCCATAGTCCGCCCCAAACATTTGATAAAAGCCAAGATGAGAAAGATATGATCCTTTGTCTGGAACTAGAGTGCATTTTCCGACATGTTTATGCCTAAAATTTCTTAGGGTGTTCGCGATAATCAAATTGCTAAATGGATTATTTTCTGTATAATTTGTAAAATCGAACTGTACATCACAATCAGTATTTATTTCCGATATTTGCTTTACAACATCTAAAGCTTGATGATTGGCTTTTCCAAAAGAAGTCTCAATGGAATATCGCATCAGTAGAAGACCTCCTTACTAGTGGCTCCATGCAGGACTTTTCATAAAAGCAACTCAATTGAAATAGTGGTAACTTGAATTTTATAGTACGATCACAATATTATCCAATTGAGATATATTTATTTTGCCTAGTTTTCTTTCAGGCATCTGTTTGTTTCGGTTCCATCTCATCCCCGCCGATGCCGAAGAACTGCTGGAAAAATCCTTGCAGCTTCTCGATGACGGTCTGCTTCTTTTTGGCGCGGGTACCACCGCCGCCAAAACGGGAGACCGGCGGCATCAGTTTGTCGATGTCGGTGCCGGTGGTCTTGATCTCCCCGTCCCGGAAAGCGTTCTGCAAGAACTTGCGGGTTTCCGGCTCGCGGAGCTTTTCTTCCTGGATCAGCTGCTGCAATGCCTTTTCCCGCTCGGCGCTGACATAACTGTTCCACTCGGTCATCACATCATCCACGTCGTTGATGCCCGCAATAAAGTTCTCGATCAGGCGCTTTTTGCTGCGCAGTTCGGGGCTGGCATCCACGGCGCGGCGGATGGTAATGAGCACTTCTTTGTCGTCGCAGTGGGAATCGTGGTACTTCTTCACCAGCATGAGGATGTAATCGATGTTGATCTCGATCTGGCGGATGAGTTCCACCTCAAAGACGATGTCGTCGGTGATGTCCTCCTTGTCGCCTTTGGCCCGCTGCAGCCACTCGTCCCGCAGATCCTGGTAACGGCCCAGATAGTCCTGCAGATCCCGCTCCTCCAGCAGTTCCTTGCCGGCAAACTCATCAAAGGAGGAGAGCAGATTGCGCATGCGCAGAATGGCGCCAAACAGAGCAATAAACTCTTTCTGGTTCTGCTCGCCCACAATGCGGGGTTCCGAGAGCGGGAACTTGGTGGTCAGTTCCTCGATCATATCCACATAGCCGGGCTTGTCCTTGCCGTCGGCGGCGGTGTAACCGTAGTAATAATCCCGGAACTTGCGCAGCAGCACGATGCCGCCAGCGTTTTTGTCGCCAAACAGGGAGATGGCCGCATCCACCCGTTTTTGCAGGTTGCGGAAACAGACGATATTGCCGAAGGTCTTGACCGAATTCAGGATGCGGTTGGTGCGGCTGAAGGCCTGGATCAGGCCGTGCATTTTCAGGTTTTTATCCACCCACAGGGTGTTCAGGGTAGTGGCGTCGAAGCCGGTGAGGAACATATTCACCACGATGAGCAGATCCAGTTCCTTGTTTTTCATCCGCAGAGAAACGTCCTTGTAGTAGTTCTGGAACTTGTCGCCGTCGGTGGAGTAGTTGGTACGGAACATCTGGTTGTAGTCCCGGATGGCAGCGTCCAGAAAATCCCGGCTGCTCTGATCCAGACCGGTGGTGTCCTCGCTGTTTTCCTCGTCTAGGATGCCGTCTGCTTCGCCCTCGTTGGCGCCGTAGCTGTAAATGATGGCCACCCGCAACTTTTTGGTGGGGTCTGCGGCCATCTGCTTCTGGAATTCCTGGTAATACCGCTTGGCCAGGTCCACCGAAGCCACCGCAAAAATCGAGTTGAACCCGCTGAGGCGCTGGGCCTGCTTGATTTCCGCCACGGCGTCCTGCTTGCCGCCGGCCACTTCGGTGATGTTGGTCAGGGCGTTGAACCGGTAGAACCGCTGGCCGCGGTAGGTTTTCTGGTTGAAGTGGTCCAGAATGTACTTGGTTACCAGCTCCACCCGCTTGGGAGCCATGAAGGCTTTTTCCCGGTCGATATCCCAGACGGCTTTGTCGTCAATGTCCGGCTCCTGCTCCATCGTCTTGATGTAGTCCACCCGGAAGGGCAGCACGTTGTGGTCGTTAATGGCATCCACGATGGTGTAGGTGTGGAGCGGCCGCACAGGGTTGCCCTTTTCGTCCGGTTCCCCGCCGAAAAGCTGAGCGGTGGTTTTCATACCGCCCTTGCCGCCGGTTGGGGCGTTGACCGCAAAGATGGGGGTGCCGGTGAAGCCGAACAGATGATACTTTTTGAAGTGGGTGACCACGGCCTTGTGCATATCCCCAAACTGGCTGCGGTGACATTCGTCAAAGATCATCACCACATGACTCTGGTAGACCGGGTGGGTTGGATTTTTCTTGATGAAGGTGGACAGCTTCTGGATGGTAGTGATGATGATGCGGGCGTCGGGGTCCTCAAGCTGGCGCTTGAGCACGGCGGTAGAGGTGTTACTGTTGGCAGCACCTTTCTCGAAACGGTCGTATTCCTTCATGGTCTGGTAGTCCAGGTCTTTGCGGTCCACCACAAAGAGAACCTTGTCTATGTAGGACAGCTGGCTGGCCAAACGGGCGGTCTTGAAGGAGGTCAGCGTCTTGCCGCTGCCGGTGGTGTGCCAGATGTAGCCGCCGCCCCGCTTGGTGCCGTAAGTTTTGTAGTTGTTGGCAATGGCAATGCGGTTGAGGATGCGCTCGGTGGCGGTGATCTGGTAGGGCCGCATGACCATGAGCATATTTTCGGAGGTGAAGATGCAGTACCGGGTCAGGATGTTGAGCAGGGTGTGCCGAGCAAAAAAGGTGCGGGTAAAGTCCACCAGATCGGGCAGGATCTTGTTCTGTGCGTCCGCCCAGAAGGAGGTAAACTCGAAGCTGTTGCTGGTCTTGGTCTTTTTGTTGCGGCCGGACTTGGCCTCGCCGATGGCATTGAACCGGGTGGAGTTGGAGTAGTACTTGGTGTTGGTGCCGTTGGAGATGACGAAGATCTGCACATACTCAAACAGGCCGCAGCCCGACCAGAAGGAGTCCCGCTGGTAGCGGTCGATCTGGTTGAAGGCTTCCCGGATGGCCACGCCCCGGCGCTTGAGTTCCACATGGACCAGGGGCAGACCGTTGACCAGAATGGTCACGTCATAGCGGTTGTCGTGGCGGGCGCCCTGGTCCCGGCTGACGGTGTACTGGTTGATGACCTGCAGCCGGTTGTTGTGGATGTTTTTCTTGTCCAGCAGGGTGATGTTTTTGGAAGTGCCGTCGTCCCGGCGCAGCACCTGGACGAAATCCTCCTGCACCTTGCGGGTCTTTTCCACAATGTGTTCGTTGGGGTTGGCCAGGGCCTCATGGAAAAAGCGGTCCCACTCGCCGTCGGTGAAGGTGTAGTGGTTGAGGGCTTCCAGCTGACGGCGCAGGTTGGCGATGAGTTCCGCCTCGGTGTGGATGGGCAGATAGGTATAGCCCTGCTGGGTGAGCTGCCGGATGAACGCCTGTTCCAGCGCGGCCTCGCTCTGGTAGCTGTCCGACCGGGTGGTACCGGGTTCATAGGAGGTGACCACCGTGTTCTCGGTGGTGGCAGCAATGACGTTATAGGAGTTCATGGCCGCTCACCTCCTTCTAAATACTCATAATACGCTATTTCATGAAACCAAGTTCCTTGGCCCAGAAACTCAAAATAGAAATTCCAATTCACCAAATTCAACTTGCTAGAGAGAAATGTGGGCAGTATATAGTTACTAGGCTCTTCGGCCCGTTTCAATGCATCAGCTTTATCTGCCACGAAATTTTTGGCCGCCCAGTATTCGATTAACGTATATAAAGCACATAATGCGTCAACTACATTTTTCTGGTTTGCATACTTGTAATTTGCTTTCCCATTTCGTTCTTGATCACGATGGTGTTTAATAGCATTATAATCCTGCCACCAGCTCGGCGCATAGCCATGTGCAATGGATTTCCAAGGCTGGACATTGCGATATTTATAGTTTAGAAGTCTAACCGTTTCCGTTGCAAAAGTCGGATATTCTTTACGCAGAATTAAGATGTAATTATCAATTCCAGCCGTATCGGGGTCAAAGTCATTATCTAATACCTTGCAAAATGTCTTACAGATACTATCAATTTCGCCACAGACGGATAGCAACAACTGAAGATATTTGACCGAAAACGCATTGTCGTTGCACGGGTCAATTTCACAGTAGGGGCTGTAAGAGAAAAAATCATTCTCTAATTGGATATAGTAGTTCCAATAAAGGTTTCTAAACTCCAATACGTCCACGGTTTTCACCTCTAGTTCTTTGGTTGAGAAAGGGAATGGAAACTCATCGTTGAATAGATAAAATTAGACTGTTATCTTTGTCGGATGACAAAGATGTATTATGATGCTCCACTAATACATAGCATCAACATAATCCATTAATTTCATAAAAAGAGGACTTTTTTGCATCGGGATTGCATCCAGAAATCGGAGAGCTTCATCTATCCACACACTAATAATAAAATGCTTTGCATAGACAAAGCAAAAATAAGTATCTCGATTGGGACACACTTCCGAACGGTACAGCAGACTATTGTGAAAATCACGGCCGATCCCTGCTAACGCAATGTCGCGCCCTGCTTCAAAGCTACCCGCATCGTCAAAATACATATTGTACGGGAAAAACAAAAATAAGTTTTTATCGGTTTCTAGTACCTCTAGTAAAAACCGAATATCTTTATGAGCTTTTTCCGTAAAAGTTTGTTCGCCGCGAATTTCTTTTAGATCATTGAGATTCAAGAAACGCAGTGCCGCAAAAATGCGGACGGCAGAAATTGGCCTGTAGTGTTTGTTTCCTGACCCCATCTTGGGCGCACAATAACAGACAATACCTTTTTCAACAACAATTTGTGAGGAAAACAGGTTGAGAGCTTGCAAACGGGATTCGCTGGCGATCAGCTTAAAGTCCATTGCATACCCGGCAGACACGCAGTCCCATTCGCCGTGATCTTCCTTCACTGGATGCGTATAAAGTTCGTGGTTAGACTTTTCCAAGAAATAAGAAGTCGCGTTCACAACTTCCACCAGATACGCTTCGTAGGTATAAGGCTCTATTCCCTGTACGAAATTGTTTATCAAAACAGGCGCCGGTAAAATACGGCTTTTCATTGTCTCGTACTTCATTCTTACGCTTTTTCCCTAAAGGTCAGCAGCTTGTCCCGGTAGTATTCGTACTGCCTTTGCCGGGCGGCGATTTCGGCGGGCAGGCCGCTGGTCAGGTCGTTGCAGAGGGCGTCGAAGCGGTCCAGAATAGCAACGATGCGGCGTTGTTCGGGGAGAGGGGGAAGCGGAACCAGATAATTCATGAATTTTTGTATGTCCAGAGAATCAACGGTGCCACCCTGCTTTTTGGCTTTTCGCAAAATATCGTCGCTGTTCGCATTTATTACATGGTAGGCATATCGAGGGTCAACATTTAGTGCCACGGTTAATGCCTTAATATCTTGGTTTACCGTTGTTTCAAAGGGGATAAAGACAACTGGGAGGGTGTGCTTCAAGATACCTGAGCGGGCAACAATAGCAATCGTATTTTTCGGTAATAATTTAATTGGTGTTTGGGTCAAGGCCTCCTGTGTGATGTGATCTTGCGTATCGGCAAGCAAAGGCGTTTTCATATCCTTAGAGGAAACCCATGGAATGTTTCCATTGCTCCAAAAAGCCGGATTGGCCATGGAAGGAGTACATCCACCACACCATGTTCCTAATGAACTGAGCGGGACTCGTTTTGTGTCAGTCGCTTTATTTAGCAAGGAAAGAGAATAATATTTATATTGTTCTTTTCTTGCGGTGAGTTCTGCGGTGAGTTCTGCGGTAAGTTGAGTAAACTGGTCCAGAATCTGCACAATTTCCTGCTGGACTTCCAGCGGGGGAAGTGGAATAAAAAAGTTTGAATAGGTTGCAATCCAAAGACGCTTATGCTCATCTGAAGTAAAATTGATATGCCCCATCAGATGGAAAAAATAACGCAAGGAAATTGCCTTTTCCTTTGCCGTCAATAATTTCATGGCAGATGACTTTACCTTGAACGGAAAATCAACCCATTTGAAAGCACCAGTAAAATCGTCAAAGATTATAACAGGGTTGTCTTTTGAAGCAGCATAGATGCCCGATTTATCATCTGTGTATCCTAGAACGAACGTTTGCCCGGCAGTCAGGACGGGCGTTGGATATCTGGAGGACCGTCATATTCAGCGGATCGCAACTGCGTATAAGAATTACTGCGATGATGGCGACTTTGCTAAGATCGCAACCATTCAGGACATTGCCGATAATAACTTTTCACTCAGCATTCCGCTGTATGTCAAACCGGAAGTAAACGAGGAAGAAATCGACACTCGCACGGTTCAGGAGCACTACGACAGTTGGAGAGCAGCCTCGGAAATGATGAAGCTGAGCTATGAGAAACTGAATGCCATGCTGGGAAAGGAGGCCGGAGACAATGAGTAAAGTGAAATTGGGAGAAGTTGCAATTGAACATAAGGAAACCTGCAAAGGCAACAAGGACGGATATCCCATTGTCGGCCTTGAGCATCTGGTTCCGGAGGAAGTGACTCTCACCGCTTGGGATGAGGGCAGCGATAACACCTTCACAAAGATGTTCCGCAAAGGCAACGTTCTGTTCGGTCGACGCAGAGCCTATCTCAAAAAGGCTGCCGTTGCGCCGTTCGACGGCATCTGTTCCGGCGACATCACGGTAATAGAAGCTATCCCGGATCGCATTCTTCCAATGCTTCTTCCGTTTATCATTCAGAATGATGAACTGTTTGACTTCGCTGTTGGTAAATCCGCTGGGTCCCTCTCTCCCCGTGTAAAGTGGGAGCATCTGAAAAACTATGAGTTTGAACTACCTGATATGGATAAACAGCGTGAGCTCGCTGAGCTTCTGTGGGCTATGGACGCCACGAAAAAATCCTATCAGAAATTGATTGCAGCGACGGATGAGCTGGTGAAATCTCAATTTATCGAGATGTTTGGTAAGCCCGGAACGGACCCATATGAATGGGGACTAATGCAAGAGATCTGGCCATGATAGATCTGCTGGCTTCAACCGGCATCCGTGTCGGGGAGCTCGTAAAGCTCAATCGCAGTGATGTTGATTTTGAAAACAGGGAATGTATTGTTTTCGGCAAGGGAAACAAACAACGCAAGGTTTATTTCGATGCCCGGACCAAAATCCATTTACAGCGATACCTTGCGGAGCGCACTGACGCCAATGAGGCTCTATTCGTCACGCTACTGAAGCCTTATGGTAGGCTGCAGATCAGCGGTGTCGAGATTCGACTTCGCAAAATCGGTCGTGAGTTGAACTTCCACAAGGTGCATCCTCATAAGTTCCGCAGGACGCTGGCTACAATGGCAATTGACAAGGGCATGCCCATCGAGCAGGTACAGCAGCTTCTCGGCCACCAGAGCATTGATACCACGCTCCAATACGCTACCAAAAACGCTACGACGCTTTGGTGGCTCGGTTCGATAAGGCCAAAGCCAGACACGCCGAGGTCACCGATCTAATTACCGAGCACACAGCCCGAAAGCACCAGATTGAAACTTACCTGCAGGAGCTTCGAGACCGAGAGCCGCTGACGGAGTTTCGGGAAACCGACTGGCTGGCGATGGTGGATTACACCACCGTTCACAGCAGGGATGATATCCGGGTAACATTCAAGGACGGCATGGAGATCAAGGTATAGCGCACACAATAAGATAGGCACCGGACGGCTATTCATTTGACCGACCGGTGCCTTTGTTGTTATCTTTTAGGTTTGAATTTTGCACTATATGCTTTTACATCTGCATCTTTCATGAGCCAGCCGAACTTCTGAAGAAACTGCAATTTTTCGTCATCCGTTATCCATTCCTGAAGTGTGTGCAATACGCCTTCATATCGTTCATTTTCCTTACCGTTAAAGAACTTGCCTCCTGGCCCCTGCTTGAACATGGCTGGAAGACCATTTTTTATTGCTTTCCAAATGGTAGACCCACCTGAGGTGGTTATGTCGTTACCCACTATCCCGTCTAAAGCTCCAGAAGCCAACTTCTCTAAAAGATTCTTTTCTTCATTCGTCATTATCGTTAATCCTCCATCCTGTTGATGCTAATGCTCTCTGAATCATACGCTCCGATAGGGTATTCTCGAATCCAGCCATTAATACGCACCAGACGCCCACATCCTGCGCACTCATAGTTGTCTTCAGAATCAAAGCTGTAAACAATGTCCGGCCCCATCCCGTTTTCATTTTCGTCACTGCTTTGATCATATACATAGTCGTCCAGATCAACAGCTGTAACTATTCCACAGTGCGGACACCGAATATTCCTGGACAGCGAGACCGGATAATATCCGTCATCTATATCCATAAAGATTTCGCCAGCCAGCTCCCTGCGTTTGATGAACTGCCAATATTCCTCAGTCGGCATTGAATCGTATTGGACATCTGCGGAGAACAGTTCTTCAGAGAGGGCTAAGGAACCTGTCATGCGTTCAATTTCCTCACGAATTGCATTCTGGCGATCGTTGATAGCCTCTCGCAGCGATTTTGCACCGGTCTGGACTTTCTTTATATCCGCACATGATAAGCCAGACTTAGTAAGTATAACGAGCCGTTTCAGGTTTTCGAAGTCCCTGAAGGTATACTCTGTTTTCCCGTTGACTATGGGATTCTCGGGAACAAACACTCCCTCCTTTTTGTAATACTTGATCCGCTCTCTTGTAATGCCGAGCGCATCGGTGATGTCTTTGGTCTGCATATACACAGCACCCCCTTTCAAAAACCATTCTAACAGGTGGGGACTTTGTCCCTGTCAATAGCCTTTTAAAAATTTTTTCTGTTTTCAGATTGCAGTTTTACATTCATCCCCAGCATGTATTTGCCGATCTTCTATGGTTCATTGTCAAACCCAGCGCATATAATCCGCAGCCCATCTGGCGTCAACATTCTGCTGTGTAACACATTGGCTTGATGCTAATACTCTTCGTATTCTTTATTTGAGATCTTCGTCATCTACACTTTCTCCTATAAAAACAGCCGGGACACCCCGACTTTCAAAACTTACCCCTCAGACACCAACTTACGCCTCAAGCAGCAAAGTCAGCGGAGGAATCATTAAAACGTATCAATCTCGGTGCTTTTATTTCATACACCTTGTTGACCTGGGTCTTGCCCACCGTGCCCAGTCGGGTCAGCAGCTCGGACACATCCGCCGGGGTGAAGAACTCGCCGCCCGATTTGCCCGCGTTGCTGGCGTACATCGTCATCAGATACTCGTAGGCGTCGCCAAAGGCGTCGATTTCATGGTCCTTCACCTCGCCCAGATTCATGGCCGCCACACCGTTGAGCAGCTTGACCAGCTTCTCGTTGCGCTTGGCCACCGTCGCGCCCAGCTTGTTGCTGTTCACGTCGTAATCGTCAAACAGTCCGGCAAAGCTGCCCTCCGACCGGGTGCCCTGGGCCGATTCCTCAATATGCCGGAACACACCTTCCAGCGTTTCGTTCAGGTTTTCATCCCCGGGCGCTCTTTCGCAGACATTGCAGAACAATTCGCTGGGAAGAATGAAAAAGCCCTTCTCCTGCACCAGGCCCTCCCGCGCTTCCTCGGCCTCGACGTCGGACAGCCAGGCGTAGTCAAAGGCGGCGTTGCCGGCCTCCCACTCGCCGTGGTTGATGTAACTCGTCAGGTTTTCCGATATGTAACGGTAGAACATCGTGCCCAGCACATAGTTCTTGAAATCCCAGCCATCCACGGCACCGCGCAGTTCATCCGCAATCGCCCAGATCGCCCGATGCAGCTCCTCCCGTTCCTGTTCCTTCTTCATGTCAGCCATGGTATGTCCTCCTGTTGTCTCTTTTGGTCGATTAATATCAGTATAACATAAATGTCCTGAACTTTCCAAGGAACGCAAAACACACGTACTTTAGAATAGCGGGACATGTTCTGTTTCGGTTATTTGCAAATCAGGCAAGCAATGCTTGTGGCTATCCATCGCCACAAACCGCTTGTTGAGGGCAGCGCCCCCAATCCCCTTGTGAACACAGAATTTCATTCTGTGGCTGCGCGTTCTTCGAACACTTTTTTATAATCTCTGTGTGTTATTCTGATAAAAGCTGAAGAGGGTGGACTGATGTAGCCCACCCTCTTTATGGATATTTTTTTACATTTCCGCGACGGTGGCAACGGTCGCAACGGTGATTTGAGGGGTACTCATAGTATCGTTGCGATCGTCGCGACCGTTGCGCCTTACTCGGTTACTGCCACTGCTGGCAGTTCTACCACCATGTAAGTCAGACGGATACGCCGCCCATGAAGCGTTTTGTCAAGTGCTTTTTTGAGTTATTGACGCAAATCATCGTGAAAGTGCGAAAGTGCAAAGTGCAAAGGGTCTGCGTTTTGCACTTTCAGCTT
>ERZ1643246.1262-NODE-1262-length-28127-cov-5.980799_pt1 | contig 28127 bp, 24 predicted proteins | sample MGYA00579265_ERZ1643246 | MGnify/ENA primary metagenome ERZ1643246 (study PRJEB29033, sample SAMEA4952261) | chicken gut metagenome | biome: Broiler Chicken; feature: Gastrointestinal Tract; material: Caecum | place: Ireland | collected 2018 | study: Broiler...
GGCTGGCTGGCTTATGTGGAGCGGCTGTATCAGAGGGCATCGGCCCACGAAAATTTCTGCGGGGGATTTCTTAGCTGGGAGGATTTCTGGAATTTCACCGAAACGGCCGCGGCTTTGGGAAAAACGGAGAAGAGCCGCCAGATGGCCGAAAAAACCGGCTACCGGGATTATGCGATGGAGCACTATGAACTGGAGGAAATCTGCCGGCTTTACGATGGGGAAGTAAAAGACTGGGAGGAGATCTATTTTCCCGGCAGGGAGCTGCCGGCTATGAAGGTGTTTTATGAGTTCTATGATGATTTCCTGAACCGGATTCTGGAGGAGAGCCAGAAGGTGTTTCCGGATCTGTCTATGGAAGTGCGTCTGGACCAGGACCCTGTATACGGAACCAATGAGACGATGTACGGCTTTTCCCACGATGCAACCTTTCTCTGTCAGGACTCCGCCTTTACTTCGGCTATGTACAGCATGTCTATGGGCCAGGGAAGCAAGGCGGAGATGACGGCCCGGCAGGCCCTCAAACAGATGCCCGGAGTGCTGAGCCGGCTTACCTCCTCCAGCAAAGGAAAGCCGGTTTACCTGGACCAGCTTCTGTTTACAGACAATACTCCCGGTTTTGAGGATAATCCGCGGCTGGCGGAGGATGAGAAAGCGCAGTTTTTAAGGAGCGCGGCCCCGGTGCTGGAGGAATATACCATGGGGTACGGAATCTGGACCTACCGGGACTACTGCAACAATAAGCTGTACAATTCTCAGTTCGCCCTCGGCACAAAGGGATGGGAATCCTCAGGGGTATTGGTGCTGGAAGGAGAAAACCGCCGGGCTCTCCTGTCCGCCAAGGCTTCCCTGTCTCAGAAACTGGACAACCGCCAGGCGGGCATCGGGGGAGAGGGAGTACAGGTATCCTTTCTGGCGGAAAGCCAGGGGGTCAGCGATGTTACGGTAACTCTGGGCGGCGTGTCCAAAGCTCTGACGATTTCCGGGAGCCGGGAGGTAAAACTGGATTTTGGAAATGTGTCCTTAGACTGTCTGACCATTGAAAACAGCGGGGCTTCGCTGTATGTAGATGATGTAAAGGTCTACACCTGGATCACGGAAGGAGAAATTTACGGCTTTGACGGACAGCCCGGCAGCTGCCTGGAGGCGCTGCGGCAGCTGAACGAGGAGCTTGGCCGGTAGTCCGGATCTGCTTACTCAGGTGAAGGAATAAAACCGGCTTTCCGGTGCATAATAATCCTGTCACAAGTTTGACAGGATTATTTTTTTAAGAAACCGAAGGAGGCTAACGTCATGACACAACTGGAATGTAGCGTAAAAAACTGTATGCACAATTCGGACAACTGCTGCTGCAAGAGGTCGATCACCGTAGACGGGCGGACCGCCTGCAAGGCAGAGGAAACCTGCTGCGCAAGTTTTGACGAAAACAGAGGAGGCAGCTTCAAGAATCTGTTTAAAACGCCGGAGACCAGACTGGAAATTTCCTGCGATGCCGTAAAGTGCATCTACAACGAGGACAACCGCTGCAAGGCCCAGAACGTGGGAATCTCAGGCGATGGAGCCAGCGACAGCGCCCAGACCAGATGCAGCACGTTTAAGGCACGGTAATGTTCTGAGCTGACCCAATCCTGACAAATAGTACGGTTATGGACTATGGATCAATAGTACAGACCGTACTATTTATTTGAGCGCTGCAGGATAAAAAGTTCTTGACAGACGGGAACTCTTGTAGTAAAGTATTAGAGGTTATGAAAATAACAACAGGAAAGCAGGTATCCACCTCACCTCGGCACGAGTCAGTGACCCGGGTTCATAGCGATAAAGCGAAAGAAGCTGTTTCTTTGTGAGAGAGCAGACGCTTTGTGGTGTGATAGTGGACATTTCCTGTCCGCTTATTTTTTTGTTTCAAGCCCTGAGGAGGGCGGCCAGTCAGAGGAATATAACAGTGGAGGTGTAGGACTATTAGCGACTTAATGATTAACGAACAGATTAGAGACAAGGAAGTGCGTCTAATCGGAGAGAACGGAGAGCAGCTGGGGATTATGTCTGCCAGAGAAGCTTACAGAATTGCCCAGGAGGCGGAGCTGGACCTGGTAAAGATTGCGCCCACCGCAAAGCCGCCGGTTTGCAAGATTATCGATTATGGAAAGTACCGTTATGAGCTTGCCCGCAAGGAAAAGGAAGCCCGCAAGAAACAGAAGGTCATCGAGATCAAGGAAGTTCGTTTATCCCCCAATATCGACACCAACGATTTGAATACCAAGGTTGGAGCAGCCAGAAAGTTTTTGGAGAAGGGAGACAAGGTAAAAGTTACCCTGCGCTTCAGAGGCCGTGAGATGGCCCATATGTCCAAATCCAAGTACATTCTGGATGATTTCGCTGAGAGCCTCTCCGACATTGCAGTGGTCGACAAGCCCTCCAAGGTGGAAGGAAGAAGCATGGTCATGTTTTTAACCGCAAAACGGTAGAACAAGATGCAAGTATAAAGATTCAAGGAGGAATTTACAATGCCAAAGTTAAAAACAAGCAGAGCAGCCGCAAAGCGCTTTAAAAAGACAGGAACCGGTAAGTTAGTCCGCAATAAGGCTTACAAGTCTCATATCTTAACCAAGAAGACCACGAAGAGAAAGAGAAATCTTAGAAAAGATATTGTTACCGATGCGACCAATGCAAAGGTAATGAAGAAGATTTTACCATACCTGTAAGTTGAATTTGTAATAAGGAGGAATTTACCGATGGCAAGAATTAAAGGCGGTTTAAACGCAAAGAAGAAACACAATAGAGTCCTGAAGATGGCAAAAGGCTACAGAGGGGCCCGTTCCAAACAGTATAGAGTAGCAAAGCAGTCCGTTATGCGCGCTCTGGCCAGCTCCTACGCCGGCAGAAAAGAGAGAAAGAGACAGTTCCGTCAGCTGTGGATTGCCAGAATCAACGCTGCAGCCCGTATCAACGGCCTGTCCTACAGCAAGCTGATGCATGGTCTGAAGCTGGCGAATGTAGACTTAAACCGTAAGGTTCTGTCTGATATGGCCATCAACGATGCAGAGGGATTTGCAAAGCTGGCTGAGCTGGCTAAGTCCAAGATTGCTTAATTGAATCGGTTGATAAGAAAGTGAGAGAGCCGTCTTTCCTGACGAAGAGAAGTTCAGGAAAGGCGGCTTTTCGTATGCTGCTGCAGGTTTCCTGCTTGACGTTAAATTGACAGAAAATTTTAATTGACGGCCTTATAGGAACATGATATGATTTCGGATGCAGGGTAATATTTCCATAAAATCAAGCGAAAGAGAGGAGAAGAGCGGTATGCTGACAGCAAAGGGAATCCGCAAATCCTACCGCAGGAAAGAGGTGCTGAAGGGTGCCGGCTTTACGGCCAGGCCGGGAGAATGCATCGGGATTGTGGGAGCCAACGGCTGCGGAAAAACCACCCTTCTTTCTATTCTGGCGGGAGCTCAGAAAGCCGACGGCGGAAGTCTCATGGTTGACGGTGCGGAAGCGCTGAATGCCCCGGGGATTTTATCGAAAAAGGTGGCCTATGTTCCCCAGGAGAACCCTTTGATTCCGGAATTGTCGGTAAAGGATAACCTGTCTCTTTGGTATCGGGGCGGCCGGGAAGGCCTGCGCAGGGAACTGGAGAAGGGACCGGCCGCTTTTCTGGGCGTGGATTCTATGCTGTCCATGACAGCAGGCAAGCTTTCAGGAGGAATGAAAAAACGTTTGAGTATCGCCTGTGCACTTTTTAATCACGGGTCTTATCTGGTGATGGACGAGCCCGGCGCTTCTCTGGATTTGGAGTGCAAGGAGCTGATTCGCCAGTACCTGGAACAGTACCGGAAGGAGGGGGGAGCTGTCATCCTTACCTCTCATGAGATGGAAGAGCTGTCCGCCTGTACCAGGATGTACGTACTGAAGGAGGGCACCCTGACAGAGATTCCTTCCGGGCTGGAGCCCCAAGAGCTGATCCGCCGGTTTCGCTGAATGATATGGAGGAGAATGAGAAAAAGACATTAGGAGGAACGTAACATGCAGGAAGAACATAAGAATACGGTACCAGAACAGCCCGCAGCAGAAAACACCGCAGGTGCTCCGGCGTCTGAGCCTAAGAAAAAATCAAAATCTCCGGTGGCGGTCATCGTGGCTGCGGTTGTAGTCGTGGCTGTGATCGGTATTTTTGCGGCAACGCAGCTTTTTGCCAAGAACCCCAAGACGGTGGTGGCACAGGCGTTTATGAGCCTGGCGGCAGACAGCGACAGCTATCCTCTGGAGCAGATTTTCGGCTTTCAGCAGATGCAGGAAAATGCGCTGACCGGCAGTTATGAGGCGAAGTTTGATCTAAGCCTTTCTCAGATATCCGGAGAAGATATGGCTGTTTTATCCGGAAGCGGGCTGAGCGTTCAGGAGCAGACGGATCGTACCCAGGGAAAATCGTGGGCGAGTGTGGGACTGAACTACAAAGGCCTTCAGCTGGGGGAACTACAGGCCTACTATGACGACCTGGTCCTTCAGGCGGCAGCCCCCGACTTTTCCAGCCGCGTATTCCAGGTTGATCTAGGAGATGGTCTGGAGGAGCAGATGGCAAATTCTCCGCTGTTTGATATGGCAGGCATGTCCCAGGAGGAAAAAGATGCCGTGGCTCATTATTATGCGGAGTATTTGAACAGCCTTGTCTCAGAGCCTGTGACCACGGCAGAGATCTGGAGCCGGTTTAAGGAGAGCAGCACGGCTGTGGCGGACTTTGTGGAGGCGGTCCAGGCGGAAAAGGCCGGAAGTGAGACCTTTCAGATGGATGGAAAGGAAGTAAGCTGTACCGGATACAGCGTGACGGTGAGCAAGGATGCGATGACTGCTTTTATAAAGGCGATGACGGATTTTGTGCTGGAGGACGAAGAGCTGAAGGATCTGGTGATGACGCAGCTTAACGCTTCCATGGAGCTGAATGGCATGGGAGATTCCACGGCAGAGGACAGCTATCAGGAGATGGAGCAGGAAATCCGCAGCGGAGTGGACCAGTTCTGCGCAGCCCTGACAGATGTGGATATGATGGTTTATGTGGATGGACAGGGCCGGATGGCAGCATGGGACTGCAGCACGGCTGTAGCGGTGGAGGACGAAGAAATCTCTATTTCCCTGGAACTCCGTCCCCAGGGTGGTACCTATCTGCTTCAGAATATGACTGCAAAGCTGGAAATTGAGAATGGGGGAGATGGAATCCTCATGGATCTGAACCGCAGCGGCTCCTATGAGAACGGTCTGATGGAAGATCAGGGAACCGTGACCTTTGCCGCGGCAGAGGACTCCTTTACCATTAGCTGGACAGACCGGTATGACAGCGCGGACAGCTCCTGGGAGTTTACCGCAAATGCTGCCGGGGCGGATGAGATTCAGATCCTGGCAGTAGATGCTCAGGGACAGGTGCCGGATTTTGAAAAAGGTTCCTCCATTTCCGTAGATATGGACCAGATGACCATTGCAGTGATGGGAGAGGAGGCAACCCTGGAGGGAAGCTATTCCTATGGACCTCTGGAGGAGGAGATCCAGTCCCTGGATGGAGAAACAATGAACATTTTCACTGCCACAGAGGAGGACTGGCAGGCAGTAATGGATGAGGTGACTGCCAATGTGACGGGGCTGGTGATGTCCATGCTGATGCAGGCGGGAGCGTAAGCTTTGCCTGTGAAGGAGTTGAACAGATAAAATGTCACAGCGTTTAACCTATTTGAGGCTGGAAATCAAACGGGCGCTTCTCAGGCTGCCCCAGCTTGCGGCAGGGGCGGTGCTGCTGCTCTTGTTTTTGGGGTTGGCGGCAGGATTTGCAGGGGAACGGCTGTATGGAGATTCGGCTTTTGGCCGGATGACCATAGGAGTGGTTCTGGCTGAAGAAGATGAGCAGGAAAAAATGCTGGTTCAGATGCTCTCCCACATGGAAAGTGTGGAGAGCATCTGTGATTTTCAGTACATGACGGAGGAGGAGGCGGAGGAAGCCTTTCAAAAACACCAGATCTGTGGGGCGCTCTATCTTCCGGAGGGCCTGATCCAGGGAATTATGAACGGAAGCAATCCGCCGATCCAGGTCCGCCTGGAAGGAGGAGGACTGGAAAAACGCATTTTCAAGGAGCTGACCCAGGCAGGAGCCAGGATTCTAGGAGCGGCTCAGGCGGGAATCTATGCGGGGGACCAGCTCCTCCACGAATATGAGATGGATGAGAGAATCGGGCAGCTGGAGCAGGAATTGAATGAAATTTACATCAACAACAGCCTGAGCCGGGAAAGCCTTTTTCAGGAGAGACAGGTAAGCGCCACAGGAGATTTGAGCCCTCTGCAGTTTTACGGTGCCAGTATTTTGATCTTGTATCTGCTGTTTCTTGCGGTTCCGGTTTCCTCCTATTTGAAGCCGGAGAGCACTGTGATGGCGCAGAAGCTGAAACTTTTGGGAATCGGGGCCTGGACGGGCACGGCTGCCAGGCTGGCAGGGCTGTGGATCTTGATGGTTATAGGGGCGGTCCCTTTTTTTGCTGCGGCCTGCCGGGCCGGAATTTTCCAGTGGAGTTTCTTTGCACTGGGGGTTTTGGCCCTCCTGTGTCTGGGAACAGCTTCAGTGGCCCTGTTTATTTTCGAGGCGGCGGGAAACGGCATGGGAGGGATCATGCTACTGTTTTTGGGAGCGGTGGTCCTCCATCTGTTCTCCGGCGGTATTCTGCCCTCCGTTTTTCTGCCAGGCGCGGTGAGGAACATTTCCGTTTTTCTGCCGAATGCCGTCTTGATCAAGGCAGCAGGCCTTTTGAGCCTGGGCTCAGAGCAATGGATGTGGTGTCTGCCGGTGGCCGGCATGATCCTGTTCTTTTATATTCTGACAGTGGGGGTGCGGCGGCGGTGAATCAGGTTTTCAGATGGTTTTTTCTCTCCTGCAGACGGTACCTGAAGAAACTCTCCTTTCTTCTGATCCTTCTTGTATTTCCGGCGGCTGCCGGATTGTTCCTGCGCAGTGAAAGCAGGGATGAGGAGGGGATCGTGATTGCGGTGTACAGCCCGGAGAAGGAGGAGAGTCTGGGAGGGCGGCTGCTGGACCGCTTGGAGGAGTACGGCGATGGAATGTTTTCCTTTTGTGTCTGTTCATCGGAGGAGGAGGTTTCGCAGGCGGTGGCTTCCCGGCAGGCGGAGTGCGGTTATGTGCTGCCGGAGGACCTGGAGAAACGTCTGGATGAAGGGGATTACAGACGGGCGGTCCGGGTGTACCGGGCGCCCTCCACAGTAGCGGCCCAAATGGCCTCGGAGGTGGTTTACTCCCTTCTGGCCCAGGAGTACAACCGGAAAATTCTGACGGACTATGTTCAGAGAGATGAGGTTTTCGATTTTCTGGACGGCGGTGCGGATGAGAAACGCCTGGAGGCGTCAGAACGGGCAGGAGTCCTTTATGATGTTTACAGCAGCAATGGAAGCACCTTCCGGTTTTCCTATCAGGAGGACAGCGAAAATGACCAGGAGACAGCTTCTCAGGGAGACACCGTATTCCCGGTCAGGGGGCTGGCATCGGTGCTGGTTTTTACAGCAGGGATTTACGGTGCGGCTGTTCTGAAGGAAGATGAGGCCTGCGGCCTGTTCCTGCGCCTGCCCTTTCAGATCAGGGGGCTTTGCAAAAGCGCCGGGCTTGGGGCGCCGGTGGCTCTGGCTGCTTTATCTGGACTGGCTGCCCTTCTGGTCTGCGGGCAGTGGACAACCTGGCAGGGGGAGTTTGGGAGGATGGCTCTCTATGGGATTGCGGTGGTGGTATTCGGTCGGATTTTGGAACGGCTCGTTCCTTCGTCCAGGACCATCTGCTGCCTGCTGCCTTTCCTGATCATTGCCAGCCTGGTATTCTGTCCGGTGTTTGTGGATCTGGGACAGCTGTGGCCGGAAGTGCGGATGGGAGGAAGATTTCTGCTTCCAACCTATTATTTGGAAAGTTTTTAAAAAAGTGGTTGCATCATTTCAAGGTCTGTGCTATACTATTTCTTGCGCGCGGGAGTGCTGGAATTGGCAGACAGGCAAGACTAAGGATCTTGTGGGTGTATGCTCGTGTGGGTTCAAGTCCCATCTCCCGCATAAGAGGTGCTGTATTTTCTTGGATTTTCAAGAAGTACGGCACTTTTTTTGTTTGTCATGGCATATTCACATCTATTTCAAAATTTTCAGAAATCCCCTGCAACTATTTTCCCTCCTTCTGCGTCTAATGGATACAGCAGGAAAAAAAGGAAGACATTGCCTTGCCTGCGAGTACCGAAGAAGGATGGTAATAACCATGAAGAACATGAAGATCACACGACGCTGGCTGGCTGCATTTTTTTGTCTGCTGGCATTTTCCACGGCGGTTCCCGCCCTGCCTGCATACGCCCGGACAGGAAAAAGCAGCAGAAGTTCCCATTCCAGCCGTTCCGGCAGGACAAGAAATTCCCAGCGCTCCGGAAGACGGTCCGCGGAGGCGGGAGAGGACAAGATGCGGGATACGGCCGGACAGGTTCAGAAAGCATTTGATGAAAAAGATCTGTCTGCCCTGGCGTCTCTCTGCCACTACCCCCTGACGTTTGTGGACCAAAATGGAAACACAAAGGAAATTCAGAGCAAAAAGGCCCTGAAAGCCCTGGGGAGCCAGAGTATTTTTACAAAGGAGATGCGGGATATTGTGTCAGCGGTGAATACGGCAAAGATCCAGGCGGATGGAGACAGTACCCTGAAAATTGGAGGAGACGCCGGCGTGACCTTAAAAAAGGTGAAGGGAAAATGGAAGGTTGCAAAGATCCAGATGAAGGCCCAGTCTTCTGCCGGAAACGCGAATCTGGTTCAGGCGGCGGAGCAGTTTCAGAGAACCTTCTATTACCGGGATTTAGAAACGCTTTCCAGGCAGTGTACGTATCCGGTGAAGGTGTATTGGTCCGACGGAACCATCCAGGAGATCTCGTCCGGCAGACAGCTGATGGATTTAGGAGAAAACCGGCTGTTTACAGATGAGTTGGTGAGCCAGGTAAACCAGGTGGATGCCTCCTCTCTGAGCGAAACGAACCAGAGAGCTCAGGTGGGAACCATCTGCGGATTCGGGATGGTCAAGCAGAATGGAGAGTGGAAGATTGACACGATTTTCCAGTAGAGAGATGGAATAGGGGAATGAACTCCTAAAAACTGGGAATATTCCCAGTGTTCTACTGGTAGATTTCCATGGATTTTGTGGTATGATTTTCTCGTAACAGTTTTGTAACAAATGCGTAACACTTTTGGGGTGTTTCCCCATAGTTGCCAGAACAAAGGAGAGAACATCATGAGAAAATTCAAAATCTATGCAATGACAACTGCGGCTGCGTTTACCATATCCGGACTGGTTCCCATGACAGCCCTGGCAGGACAGAATTTCGGAAGCTGGAGAGGAGGAAAGGTGATCGCGGTTTCCGGAAAGGACTGCAATAATCTGAAGGAGATTTTAAGCCAGCTGGGAAATGGAAACAGCTGGAAGGACTGTATCGAGAACTTACCGGATATCAACTGGCCGGGACAGGACCAGCCGGAGGGGAATCTTCCCCAGATCCCAGGAGGCGGATTTCCCGACATAGAGTTCCCGGACAACAATAAGCCGGAGGATGAGGTGCCGGACAACAATGTTCCGGATTTCCCGGACCAGACCCCTGGGGACGACAACGTTTCCAACAGTTTTGAGGAGCAGGTAGTGACCCTGGTCAACGAGGAGCGGGCCAAGGCGGGATTAAATCCCCTGACCCTGGATACCAGGGCAGCCAGCGCTGCGGCGGTCCGCTCCAGGGAGATCCAGACCTCCTTCTCCCACACCAGACCGGACGGCAGCAGCTTTGCCACGGCTCTGACCCAGGCGGGTGTCAGCTACCGCTCTTCAGGAGAGAACATTGCTTACGGACAGACTACCCCGCAGCAGGTCATGAACGGCTGGATGAACAGCTCCGGACACCGGGCCAATATATTAAATGCCAGCTTTACCTCCATTGGAGTGGGCTACACCCAGGACAGCTCCGGAACCCCTTACTGGACTCAGCTGTTTTTCCGCTGATACATAGCAGCAGAAACAGGACTTACAAAAAAAACGCCGCAAAGCTTCCCCTCCTTATGGAGGGACTTTGCGGCGGTTTTTCAGGATGTGCGGCTGTCAGGAGGGCAGCTTCTTGACGAAAAGCCGGTACAGTACGGACAGGCCGGCTGCGGACAGCACTACCTCAGCCGTCAGCTGGGCGTAGGCCAGACCGTATAAGGGGAAGAGGGCGTTGAGGATAAAGAGGGCCGGGATTTCCAGGACAATTTTCCGCAGGATGGCAAAGAGCAGGGAAAAGCGCCCCATGCCGGTGGCCTGAAACACCCCTACACATAAGAAATCCACACAGAGGAATGGAAGGCCCAGACAAAAGCCGTGGAGGAAGCGGCTGCCGTGGCGGATGATGTCGTCATTGTCCATAAACAGACGGATCATAAACTCTGACTGGAAAAAGTAAAAGGCACAGATGGCGGTCATGCCCACCAGCACGATTTTAAAGGCGAAGAGAAAAGCCTTCTTCATCCGCTCAAAATTGCCGGAGGCGTAGTTGTAGCTGACGAGAGGCATGAGGCCCTGGGAGAGTCCAAGGGAAATCTGGGTAGGCACCTGATTGATCTTCTGGGTGATGCCCATAGCAGCCACGGCGTCCGGGCCGTAGCCGGAGGTAAAGTTTAACAGGATGGTCATGCCGGTAACATTCAGAAGATTTTGAATGGAGGCAGGCACCCCTACCCCGAAGATGCCCAGGATAATCTTTTTGTTAAAGCAGGAGCGCCGGGGCATAAGCCGCACGCAGGTGGTTTCGCGGCGGAAGAACAGAAGGACGAAGAAATACACGCAGGCGGCGCAATTGGAGAGAAAGGTGGCCAGGCCGGCTCCCTCGGCTCCCATGTCCATGCCCCAGGGCATAATGAAAAAGGGGTCCAGAATGACATTCAGGATGCAGCCGCTCATGGTTCCCACGCTGGCGTGCAGGGCCGCCCCTTCAGAGCGGACCAGGTAGGCCATGACCACATTGAGGATGGCCGGGGCTGCGCCAAAACAGACCGTCCATTTCAGATAGGCGGCTGTGGAAGCAGAGGTCTGGGAGTCAGCACCCAGAAGGGAGAGGAGAGGACCCTGAAAAAGGGTGCAGAGCAGGGAAAAGAGAAGAGAGAATACCAGAGCGCAGCAAAAGCCGAAGGCGGAGCTGGCGTAGACCGTCTCGTAATCCTTTCGCCCCATTGCCCGGCTCATCATGCTGGAGCTGCCGACGCCAAACAGGTTGTTGATCGCATTAAAGGCCAGCAGCACCGGGGCGGCCAGGGCCACTGCCGCATTTTCAATGGGATTTCCCAGCATCCCCACAAAATAAGTATCAGCCAGGTTGTAGAGAACCATCACCAGGGAACTGAGAATGGTGGGAACAGCCAGCTGAGCCACCGCCCTGGGAACAGGGGCCTGCTCAAACAGCATGATTTTCCGGGTGTCTTCCATGATTTGAAACCTCCTTTGTAACTCCGGCATTTGAGTCCATCATATCACATTCCACACCCGGTGAGAAGTCCTCTGTTGTCCTGCGGAACCTGCGGCGGGCACTTTTAAGAAAGATGGGAAAGCCACATGGTTTCCACATAGGCCAGCACCAGGGGAGCCACGCCCTTGGCATCGTTTTGGACCACCGGTTCTCTCATATAGTAATCGAAGGTTCCTTCCCGCATTTCTTTATTTCCCAGACCCGCCACCAGGCAGATGCCGCCCAGCTGGAGTTTTCCGTCCTTTTCTGAAAGCTGTGTCCGGCAGATGCCCTCAAAGGCCTTCAGGCCCGCAGAGCGGTATGATTCATCCAGAAGTCCCAGACGCACGCTTTTTAAGATGGCAAAGGAGAAGATGGCGGAGCCGGAAGTCTCCAGGTAATTGGGGCGGATGCCCCCCCGGTTGACCACCTGGTACCACATGCCGGTTTCCGCATCCTGATAGGGCAGCATGGCATCGATGAGCTGGCGGTAGATGGATTTTAACTGTTCTTTCTCTCCGGACAGGGAGGCAGGCATCACATCCATGGTATCTACCAGAGCCATGGCGTACCAGCCCAGGGCCCGCAGCCAGAAGCTGTCGGAAAGCCCGGTAACTTTATCGCACCAGAACATCTGGCGGGAATCGTCGTAGGCGTGGTAGTAGAGGCCGTTTAGGGGGTCCCGCATGAGGCGGTATACATTGAGAAACTGTTCATAGGAATCCAGGCAGTTTTCGCCGTTTTGGTACTCCGCTTCGTACTGCATATAGAAGGGCTGGGCCATGTAGAGGCCGTCCAGCCAGATTTGGTTGGGATAGATCTTCTTGTGCCAGAAATTTCCGGTGGAGGTTCTGGGCTGATGAACCAGCTGGCCGTAAATGGTGTCCATGGCTTTGCGGTATTTTTCGCGTCCGGTCAGGCGGTAAAGGTCAAAAAGGGTTTTGCCGGCATTGACATTGTCCAGATTGTACTCCTCTGGGTCGTAGGAGCGGATGGAACCGTCCTCGTTGACGAAATAGCTGATAAAACGGTCGGCAAATTCCAGATAGGAGGATTTGCCGGTGATCTGATAGAGTTCTACTACGGCTTTGATCATGCAGCCATCGATATAGTTCCAGGAAGGCTTTTTGCCGGCCTTGATTTTTTCAATGTTCCATATGGGGGCCTGTGGCGTGCTCTGCTCCAGAAGCTGCTCGATGTAACGGTCCAGAATCTCCATTATTGTTCTCCTTTTTCTCCAAATAATATCATGCAGGATTGCCGCGCTGCTGCAATCCTGAGAATAACCATGGCATCATCATAGCACAGATGGCATTTACGAAGAAATAGCAGATTTTATGAAGATGCGGAAAAGGAAGGATTTGGGGCACCTCGGTAAGTTCTGGACAGTCATGTGAAAAACTGTTTGTTGAAATTCCTTTCCGGCGGGTGTTATAGTGACCGTGACAAATTTGCAGAAGCTCGCACATGCAGGAGGAAAAGAAGATGGAACAGAGGGACGGGCAGTTTTACGTAAAGGAGGACGGAGCTGTTCTGGAGCAGGGAAGATTTGAAAGCAGCCTGTATGCCAGAAAGCTCCACCAGGACGGAAGGCCCTACGGAACTTTCCGCACCTACGCTATGCTGGTGACGGGAAACCGGGTGGTACTGAAAAATCTGACCATTGCCAATACATCCGGTCCCGGGGACAAGGTGGGCCAGGCCATTGCCCTTTATGGAGACGGAGATGAGCTGCAGATTGAAAACTGCAGGATCCTGGGACATCAGGACACCTTGTTTTTGGCGCCTCTCCCGCCGACGGAGATTCAGAAAGACGGCTTTCTGGGACCCGGACAGTTTACGGAGCGCAAAAGAAGGAGGGTGTATGTGAGAAACTGTCTGATCGAGGGCGGGGTGGACTTCGTATTCGGAGGGGCTGCGGCTCTTTTTGAGGACTGCGAATTCCGCTCGGTGGAGCCGGGGTATGTATTTGCGCCCTGTACGCCCGAAGGTCAGGAGGAAGGCTTTGTATGCCGAAACTGCCGCTTTCGTGCGGCCCCCTCCCTGGAGGCGGAGAGCTGTTATCTGGGAAGGCCCTGGAGGGATTTTGCAAAGGTCCGCCTGGAGAACTGCTATCTGGGCGCCCACATCAAAAAGGAGGGCTGGCACGACTGGAACAAGCCCCTGGCCAGGGAGAGAAGCCGTTTTGTGGAAATCGGCTCTTACGGACCCGGGGCGGAACATGCCGCAAGGCCGGAGTGGGTGGAATTTCGTCCGAAAAAAGACTGGAAAGGAGAACAGACATCATGAAGGAACTGAAGGTAATCTGCACAGGAGGCCGTTTTGCCGTGGTGGAGATGGCAGACGGCGGCGTATATCACACGAAGGAAGCCTATGAGCTTCTGGTCAACGGGGAGAGCAGGGGAAAGCTGGACCGGGTGATTACCCCCATTTATGATCTGCTGCCGGATCAAGAGTACCAGGTATGCGTAAAGCTGGGGGAGGAGCTGGCAGGAGAGACTTCTTTTCACACCAAAAAGGAGACGGTCACCCTGAATGTACGCCAGTTCGGAGCCGCGGGGGACGGGGTGAAGGATGATACCCTGGCCATTCAGTCCGCTATCATGGCATGTCCCTGCGGAGGAAGGGTGCTGATCCCCGCCGGTGTCTACTCGTTTGTGTGCCTGTTCCTGAAGGATGGCATTTCTCTGGAGTTGGCGGAAGGGGCGGAGCTCTCCGCTGCGACGGACCGGAGCCGTTTCCCCTACTATCCGGGCATGATCGCCCGCAGTGACGGGGAGGGAGAATATAACCTGGGTACCTGGGAAGGAGACCCGCAGATCATGTTCTGCGGCCTGATTACCGGTGTGGGCGTGAAGCATGTACAGATATACGGAAGGGGAACCGTTAACGGAAATGCCAGCCATGAGAACTGGTGGTACAACTGCAAGCAGATGGTAACGGCCTGGAGGCCCAGGACCATTTTCCTCAATCACTGCGAGCATGTGGACCTGGTGGGAATCACGGTGAAAAATTCTCCCAGCTGGACCATACACCCCTATTTTTCCAACCACCTGCGCTTCTTGGGACTGGAAGTCTTAAATCCCAAGGATTCCCGGAATACGGACGGTCTGGACCCGGAGAGCTGCCGGGATGTGGAGCTGGCAGGGATCCATTTCTCCGTGGGAGATGACTGCATCGCCATCAAGTCCGGAAAGATTTATATGGGAAAGACGTACAAGACGCCATGTGAGGATGTGGTCATCCGCCAGTGCTCCATGAACGACGGCCACGGCAGCGTGGTGATCGGCTCCGAGATCGGTGCAGGGGTGAAGAACCTTACCATTCGGGACTGCATTTTTAAGAACACGGACCGTGGACTGCGCATCAAGACCAGAAGGGGAAGAGGAGAGGACTGCGTGGTGGACCAGGTAACCTTTGAGAATATCCGGATGGACGGAGTGCTGACCCCATTTGTGGTCAACTGCTTCTACTTCTGCGATGCGGACGGAAAAACCGACTATGTCCAGAATAAGGAGCCCCTTCCGGTGGATGAACGCACCCCCCAGGTGAAGGAACTTACGTTTAAGGATATCCATGCGGTAAACGCCCACTACGCGGCCGTGTGCGCTTACGGACTGCCGGAGAAGCCCATCGGAAAGCTGAGCTTTGAAAACGTGTCTGTCAGCTATGCGCCTGAGATGGAGCCTGCGGTGCCCGCCATGATGTGCGGTCTGGAGCCGATGGCGAAGGCGGGAATCTATGTGCGCAACGTGGATACCCTGGAGCTGAAGAATGTTCGGATTTCCGGCTGCAGCGGCAAGGAGATCGATGCAGAGAATGTAAGGGAGATCATTCGCAAGTAAAGAGGAAGGCGGACACCGGGACGGAAAGATGCAACAGGACAGGGCCCAGGTGCCCGCAGCAGTCAAAAACAGAGCAGGAGAAAGGTTTTCCAAAAGGGAAACCTGCTCCTGCTCTGTTTGCGCTGCGCCGGCGTCCTATGCCTGGGGATTGACTTTGTCCCGCATCTCCCGCGGGGAGACGCCGAAATTTTTCTTGAAAACCCGCCGGAAGGAGGCGGCATTGTTGTAGCCTACGTATTGGTACAGGTCCGATATGCTGGTATCTGATTCGGTCACCAGCTCCTTGGCCTTGGCCATCCGGAGTTTTTCCAGGTAGGTGGAAAAATTTTCCGATACCTCCCGCTTGAAAAGATAGCTGAAATAGTTTTCGGAAATATGAAACTCCTCGGAGATACGGGTCAGGGACAGGGACGGGTCCATGTAGTTTCGGTTGATGTACTCCTGGATCTTTACAATCAGGCCGCCGGCTCCGCTGCTGACCCCGTACAGGTCGCACAGCTCCAGGGAGATGGTCTCCAGGGTGCTGAGGCTCATATCCCCCTCAAACTGCCGGTCCACCAGATCCAGAAGCTGGATTTTCTCCGGCGTGGTGATGAGAGAGGCATCCAGGCTGCGCCGCTTGCGGAAAACCGTATTGCGGATATCGGTCAGAAGCCAGCGGAACTGGGTGTAGGACAGAGAACGGGCGGAGGTGTTTTCCTCCTCGATCTGCCGGAAAATACTTTCCACCTGGGCTTTGTTGCCGGTGGAAATCAGGCCGGACAGCTGCACCGCCATGCTCTCCGGGAAGTAGTAGACGTCCCGGGCCTCCAGAAAGTCGCTGTAATTTAAAATATAGCGGTCCTGGGTGGTGATGGAGCGGGCATTCTTCGCCTGCTGGTAGGACTTCCATATGTAGGAGACGATCTCACTCTGCTCTCCCAGTCCCCCGGTGATCCAGATGTTGTACTTGGTCAGCAGCTCTTCGTGGAACTGGCGGAAGCGGGACAGCACCTCCTCCTCCCTGTCCTTTTGGGAAACAGAAGAGGGGTGGGCGATGAGACAGGCAAAAATCCGGTCCCCCGGCTTGTAGATGTATCCGGTGTCAGGAAAATACCGCCGCAGGGCTTCTTTCACCAGAATGTCGTAGTTCTGGATATACAGCTGCAGATCCGCCACCGCAGGCGGGGAGCCATCGGGGGAAGTCGCTTCCGTGTAGAGGACCTGGTAGGTAAAATCGCTGCGGTTCAGCTTCAGTTCCTCCAGGATTCGGTCCATCTCCTCGTTGGTGGTGATGCTGCCCTCCATCAGCCGGCGAATGTAGGATTCCGCGATCAGAGGCTTGTGCTCCTCCACAAAGGTGGCCAGGGAATCGGTGAGGGATTCCTGGGAGGCCAGGGCACTGGAGAGCTGATTGACAGAACGGCTGTTGAGGGTGGTAAAAAAGATGATGAAAACCGCCTCGATCACCACGGCGGCCCCGGCCACCACCGTTGCCAGCTGCTGAAGATTGTTTACCGAGTAGTAGGCCTGGGAGGCCGGCTGGGCCAGACAGTAGGTCCAACCGCTGTTGTCGGAGTGGAAGGAGATGGAGAGCATCTGCCCCTGTTCATTGGAATAGTAGTGGGCCGCTCCATCCTGGTAGGCCAGATCCGTCGGGGAGAAGGATTCATGGGAAAGCTCCGCGCTGCCGTAGGAGAGCATAGGGGTCCCGTTGGAATCCCAGGCTTTGACCATGTAAAGGTAATCGTCAGGTATGGTGGAAAATGCCTCATCCAGAACCCTGCGGTCAAAGCGGAAGCAGAGTACGCTGGAAGCCGGCGTCCCCACTGCCATGGGGGAGGTAAGAACCGGGATCAGGTACAGATATTCCTCCGCCGGACCGGAATCTCCCTCCCCAAGGGGGATAAAACGCTCCCAAAGGCTCTGGTTCAGGAACCCCTGTCCGGACAAAAAAGGCTCGTAGGCCGAATCATACCGGGCGTACCGCTGGAATTCGGAAAAACTGCTGGAGGAGATCATATAGCCGTTGGATTCCATGTAGACAAAAGGAGTTCCCATGGTAATCAGTTCCTGCAGCGGAAGAATAAATTTTAAATCCTGCTGCGTCTGGTAGGCGGTGTAGGAAAAATCCGGGTCGTCCGGGTTTCGGGAGGAAGCCAGGGTGCGGAAGGTGGAGCTGGACGCGATCTGGCGGGCTGCATCGGCCAGCTGATTCTGAAGATTGTCCAGCTGGCGGACGGAGGAGGACAAAAGAGCCTCCGTCTGAACATTTACCTCCCGCTTCAGCCGGTGGTAGGCGTTCTGAAGAAGGACCGCTCCTGCCGTCAGGATCAGAGCCAGAATGATGCTGTATGAAATTGCAAGTCTGTATTTAAAAGATATGGAATGGATTCGTTTCATGACCTCATTATAAGGGGGCCAGGGGCAAAAATCAAGAGGAGTATCATAAATGTTGCACACTGGACGTAAATTCTGCATCTTTCGGCGTGCATTTTCTATGGAGTGGATTCAGAAAACCTTCTGGCTTTTGAAGGTGGGAGAAAAAGGAAAATTAGACAAAATAGACAGGAATAAGGGCGCAATAAGGAAAATCTGGTGAAATCTGAATAAAATTCTTCAAAATTGGCCGTTGTTTTGGAAGGGTACAGATGTTAAAGTCGTAGTCATGAAAACGCGCCATATTTCCGATGGCCTCGTTTCACCGGAAAAGGCGGGGCGCGTAAGAAAAAAGGAGGACGAGGGAATGAAACAATGGAAGAAGCTGACGGCCGCAGGCCTGACGGCAGCCATGGCGGTATCCCTTCTGGGGGGCTGCAACAGCGGCAGCACAGACGAACAGACCCAGAGCAGCGTAACCGCGGACGGAGAGGTGGCAAAGCCGGAGAAGATTACCGTTATGGTTGACTCAACGGTATTCGACCGTCAGAATGGCCGGGACGAATTTGAGGCCCGATGGGAGGAGCTGACAGGGATCGACCTGGAATTTATCCAGCCGGACCACAGTGCCTACTATGATGTGGTGGGACAGACCTTCGCATCCGGACGGAAGAACTGGCCGGATGTCATCATACTGAATTCCAGCTACTACACCGGATATGCAGAGGAAGGCGCGCTCTGGGATATGACCGAAACCTGGGATAATTCCGAACTGAAAAATTCCGGACGGGTTACCGGCGAGGATGTAGTGGACAACATGAAGATCAACGGACATCTTTACGGAATGCCCATCACCAGAGGCGGCGGCTGCATTACCTATGTAAAAAAGGCATGGCTGGACAACTGCGGTCTGGAGGTTCCTTCCAACTACGAGGAGTATATGAATATGCTGAAAGCCTTCACCGAGGGGGACCCGGACGGAAATGGGGTCAACGGAGATACCTACGGCGTGTCCGCAGCGGGTTTTGTGGGAGAGGAAGCTCCCTATACCAATTATCTGCCTGAGTTTTACTGGGGCGCCACCCCTTCCTTTAAACAGGATGAAAACGGCGTCTGGTACGACGGCTTTACCCAGCAGGAGTTTAAAGATGCCCTGACCAGGATCCGGGATGCCTACACGGCCGGCTACATTGACCGTGAAACCCTGACCAACGGCACCAGTGACTGCCGCAACAAATTCTATGAGGACAAGTTCGGCGTATTTACCTACTGGGCCGGGACCTGGGCAGACAACTTAAAGACCAATCTGGAAAACAACGGCCTGGACGGAGAGCTGGTAGCCCTTCCTCCCATCGAGGAGCTGGGAAGCTACACCGAGCGTCTGGCGCCCATCTGGTGCATCACCACCACCTGCGAGAATCCTCAGGGCGTGTTTAAATATTTCATCGAGTCCATGATGGACGGCGGGGATATGCAGACCCTTTGGACCTACGGCGTGGAGGGCGTACACTGGTCCACCAAGGCGGAAACGGTCTGCGGAAATACCTATGAAGAGGGTGAATTCCACATGCTGGAGAGCCTGGAGAAACCCGGAACTCAGTATACCAAGGCAACCATGGACCCCACCCTTTCCATTGTGGAGTGGGATACGGATCCGGGCCAGAATGCTGTTTCCCAGGTGACCAGGGAATCCCAGGAACTGTTCAATGCCAACTGTGTTCAGGAAAAGCTGGTTCCCTCCACCACGGAGATGGCGACCTACAACGGCGATCTGACTACCTTAAAGCGTTCCATCGTGGCGGACGTAGTGGTTCAGGGCGTGTCCCTGGAGGAGGCTTACGCCCGGTTCGAGGCGGAGCATGGAACCGAGTGGTCCCAGAAGATCGTGGACTCCTTAAATGAGATGGAGCAGAACTAATAAGGAAAGGAATGAGAGTATGAGTAAAAAAGCCCAGGCTTCGGTTTCATCTGCCAACGTGCATAAGCGTTCGCTGAAAGCCCAGCTTCACTATTATAGAGGCTTCTATATTATGTTTATACCGGTGCTGATTTTTGCCCTGGTGTTCCACTATCTTCCCATGCTGGGAATCCGGTATTCCTTCTTTACCTACAAGGGGATCAAGGACCCGGTATTCGTGGGACTGGAGAACTTTACCAGAATGTTCTCCATGCCCGGCTTCTGGAGAGCCTTCGGCAACACCATTGTCCTCAGTATTGTAAAGCTTCTGCTGAATACCTTTATGGCTGTGGTGATCTCCCTGCTGTTAAACGAGCTGCGGTTCTTAAAATTCAAGAAGGTAACCCAGACCATTGTCTATCTGCCCCACTTTATGTCATGGGTGGTAACGGCTTCCGTGTTCACCCTGATCCTTTCTCCCAGCAGCTCCGGACTGTTAAATGCGATCCTGATCAAGCTGGGCGTAATAGAAGAGGGGATCTACTTTTTGGGCGACCAGAAGTGGTGGAGGTTCATGTTCTATGTCATTAACATCTGGAAGGATACCGGATGGGGAACCATCATCTTTATGGCCACTCTTTCCGGGATCAACCCCGAACTCTACGAGGCGGCCTCCATGGACGGCGCCGGACGCTGGAGCCAGATGCGCTATATCACCCTGCCGGCTCTGGCCAACACCATTATCACGGTGCTGATCCTGAATCTGGCAAAGGTTATGAACCTGTTTGAGTCTGTATTCGTCCTGCAGAATGATGCGGTGATCCAGAAAGCGGACGTGCTCCAGACCTACATTTACTCCCAGACCTTTAACTCCGGCACCCTTCCGGACTTCGGATACACCACGGCGGTCAGCCTGGTATCTTCTCTGGTAGGCTGCGCTCTTGTTCTCATCTGCAACCGGGCAAGCTACAAGGTCCGCGGCAGAGGAATCGTATAGGAGGGATGAGAGAATGAATACGAAAAAACTGAAGCCATTCGATATTGCGCTGGTACTGATCTTTATTGTGATCAGCATCATCATGCTGATCCCGGTGTACAAGGTGCTGGTGGACTCCTTTGATCTGAAGACGGCCTACGGCATGAAGCTGCTCCCCGAAGAATTCGGACTGGCCGGATATATTTCCGTGTTTACCAACCCCACCCTGTTCCGCCCCTTCCTGATTTCCTGCCTGACCACCGTGGCAGGAACCTTTGCAGGACTGGCAATTTCCACTCTGGGCGCCTACGTGCTGATCCAGTGGAATATGCCCGGCAGAAAGCTGTTTGCCAATATCCTGCTGTTTACCATGATCTTTAAAGGCGGTATGATCCCCACCTACCTGGTCATGACCAACCTGGGTCTGACCAATACTCTGTGGTCCGTTATCCTGCTGCCTGCCATCAACGTGTACAATCTGGTGCTGATGAGAAACTTCTTTGAAGGAATTCCCACAAGCCTGTTTGAATCCGCTGAGATGGACGGCTGCTCCCCCATGGTAATCTTCTTTAAGATCGTGCTGCCCTTGTCCAAGGCGGCCTTGACTGCCATCGGACTGATGTTCGCAGTAACCTACTGGAACGACTACACCAACTACAAACTCTACATTACAAATGAGAACCTGTACAACTTCCAGATGAAGCTGCGCTCCCTGATCATGGGAAGCGACCTGCCTTCCGCGATTGGAGGAGCAACGGAGAACACGGTTAAGAATGCTGCCGTTATTGTAGCCATTCTTCCCTTTATGATCATCTATCCCTTCTGCCAGAAATACTTTATTCAGGGCGTAAACGTTGGAGCGGTAAAAGAATGATGGAAACCTATCAGAATCCTATTTTATATGCAGACTATTCCGACCCGGATGTCATCCGGGTCGGGGAGGACTTCTACATGACAGCGTCCTCCTTTACTTACTTCCCCGGAGTGCCGCTGCTGCACTCCAGGGACCTGGTTCACTGGGAGCTGATCAATTACTGTGTAAATTCCCTTCCTTTTGAAAAATACCAGAGACCGTCCCACGGTTCCGGAACCTGGGCGCCTGCCATCCGGTATCATAAGGGGGAATTTTTTGTCTTTATCCCCCTGCCGGATGAGGGCATCTACGTGGCGCGGGGAAAGGATCCCAGGGGAACCTTTGAAGGCAGCCTGCTGTGCGAGTCCAGGGGATGGATTGACCCCTGTCCATTCTGGGATGAGGACGGCCGGGCCTATATGATCTTTGCTTTCGCAAAAAGCCGCTGCGGCATCAAGCACCGGCTGGCCTTGGTGGAGATCAAGCCGGACTGCAGCGGGCTTTTGGGAGAGCCCAGAGTGATTTTTGACGGAACTCAGATGGCCCCCACCACCGAGGGACCGAAGATGTACAAGAAGGACGGATGGTATTATGTGCTGATGCCATCCGGCGGAGTGGCCTCCGGATGGCAGTCGGCCCTGCGCTCCAGGAATATCTGGGGGCCGTACGAGTACCGGATCGTGATGCACCAGGGAAATACCGGCGTCAACGGACCTCACCAGGGAGGCTGGGTGGATACTCCGGACGGCCGGGACTGGTTCATCCATTTTCAGGATGTAGGAGCCCTGGGGAGAATTACCCATCTGCAGCCCATGTGCTGGAACGCCGGATGGCCGGTTATCGGAATGGAGGAAAACGGGGACGGGATCGCGGAGCCGGTACAGGAGTGGGAGATTCCCGTAACGGGCCAGCCCCATTATCAGATCCCGGAAAGTGATGATTTTACCTCCCCGGCCCTCGGACTGCAATGGCAGTGGCAGTCCAATCCCAGAACGGAATTCTATGAGCTGGGAGAGGAGGGATTAAGCCTATTCTGTCTGACCAATCCCCGGAGGGAAAACCTGCTCTGGTATGCGCCCAATCTGCTGACCCAGATCCCGCAGCACCGGGCCTTTCAGGCCACAGTCCAGGTACGTCTGGACTGGAAGGAGGAGGGAGACATGGCGGCTGTGGGAATGACAGGGCTGCGGTACGGCTATCTGGGCCTGAAGAGGCAGAAGGCGGCAACGGTACTCTGCCTTTATGAAGGTCAGGTAGAGGAGAAGGAGTACGAAGGAAAGGCGGCGGAGCGCTGCCTCTGGCAGCATCCTCTGAAAGAGGACCGGGCATGGCTCAGGCTGATGCTTGGGGAAGATGGGATCTTCCGCTTTTCCTGGTCCGGGGACGGGGAGGATTTTTCACCTGTTCCGGGAGACTTTCCATTGACAAAGGGAACCTGGACCGGAGCCAAGCTCTGCCTGTGGTCCTGCAGCCGGGAGAATCTTCCCTCAGAAGGCAGGGGAATCTTCCGGGCTATTGAGATAACATCTGTTTAAGCGACATAAGGAGTGTACAACCATGGCAAAAATCCTGTACGCTGGCGACAGCACCGTGAAATTCAACAAAATTGATTCTTACCCACAGACCGGAATGTCTCAGGCCCTTCTTCTCTATCTGAGAGAAGGGGTCAAGATGCGCAGCTTTGCCCAGAACGGGAGGAGCACCAAGTCCTTTATTGCGGAGGGAAGGCTGGCGGCCATCGAGAAGGAGATTGAACCGGGGGATGTGCTTCTGGTCCAGTTCGGACACAACGATGCAAAGAAGGAGGACCCCTCCCGCTATACCTGCCCGGAGACAGATTTTCAGGAAAATCTTCTGAAATTTGCGGCTGCGGCCCGGCAGCATAAGGCCTATGTGGTATTCATTACCCCCATTGCCAGGCGCCTGTTCGATGAAAAAGGCGTCTTTCTTCCAGGAAGCCATGGCGCTTACCCCGATGCCATGAAGAAAGCTGCGGCCAGAGCCAAAGCTCCCCTGATCGACCTGACATCCATTACCGAGGAATACCTGGCCGGGGTTGGGGAACTGTGGTCCAGACCCCTGTTTGTCTGGCCAAAGGACAACACCCATTTAAAATATGAAGGAGCAGTGGTGATGGCCGGCTTCCTCTGCCGGGAAATGCGAAAGCTTGGGGAACCCTACCGGAGCCTTTTCATAGAAGAAGAGGAGGGCTGAACAGATGGAAAAAATCTATGAAGGAGTAGAGCAGCGCTTTACACGCTGCTATCAAAAATACGGAGAGCGCTCCGTTATGGTCCTTCTGGGATTTTACAAGGGCCAGTATCATAAGTTTTTGCTCTCCACCCTGTTCTTCGTGGTCAAGCACGCTCCGGCCCTGTTCTCCTCCCTGCTGATCGCCAACGTCATCAACGGGGTGGTGGCAGGAGGGGAGGCGGGAAGAAGAGCAATCTTTCTTAACACGGGCATCTGGCTGTTCCTTCTCTGCCTCCATCTTCCGGCCAACTGGCTGCACAACCGGTACAAGAGCCGTGTGATCCGCAGCACCGAGGCAGGACTTCGCGCCGCTCTGGTGGTAAAGCTTCAGGAGCTGTCCATCCCCTACCACACGGGAACCCAGTCGGGAAGGCTTCAGTCGAAGATCATGCGGGATGTGGAGGCGGTGGAAACCCTGTCCTCCCAGCTCTTTGTAAACATGATGAATATTATCATGAACCTGGTCATCACCCTGACCATCACGGCGGCGAAGAACCGGCTGATCCTTCTGTTTTTTGTCCTGGTGGCTCCGGTGGCCGCCGCTGCGGTGGTGGCCTTCCGCTCCAAAATCCACCGGGAGAACCGTGCGTTCCGCCAGGAGATGGAGGAGACCAGCGCCAAGGTTATGGAGATGGTGGAGATGGTTCCGGTGACCAGGGCCCACGCCCTGGAGGACAAGGAGGTCCGGCGTCTGACCCGCCAGCTGGAGGAGACGGCGGAGAGAGGATACCGCCTGGATATGATCCAGGCTCATTTCGGTGCCGTCAGCTGGTGCATCTTCCAGGTCTTCCAGGTCCTCTGCCTGGGCGTGTCCGGGTTTATGGCCCTCTTCGGCATGATCCAGGTGGGGGATGTGACCTTCTATCAGTCCAGCTTCACCACGGTGGTAAACCAGTTTACCGCCCTCATCAACCTGCTTCCGGTGCTGACCAAGGGGCTGGAGTCCGTCACCTCCATCGGGGAGATCCTTTCTTCCGACCAGGTGGAGTGCTACGAGGGCAAGGAGGAGATGAAGGACTTAAAGGGAGAGTACGACTTTCGCCATGTAAAGTTTGCCTACGGCTCCGGCGAGGAGCCGGTCCTGGACGGGATCGACCTGCATGTGAAGCAGGGTGAGACCATCGCCCTGGTAGGGGAGTCGGGAGCAGGCAAAACCACCCTTTTGAACCTGCTCATCGGCTTTATCACCCCGTCGGACGGGCGCCTGACCATCGACGGGAAGGATGTCAACGAGCTGGATCTGCGCAGCTACCGGCGCTTTATCTCCGTGGTGCCCCAGACGCCGATGCTCTTTGGAGGCACGGTCCGGGACAACATCGTCTACGGCATGGAGAATGCCACCGATGAGGAGGTCTGGGAGGCGGTGAAGGCGGCCAATCTGGTGTCCGTGATCTCCAAGCTGCCCCATGGACTGGACACCGTCATTGAGGAGCACGGAGCAAACTTGAGCGGCGGGCAGCGCCAGCGGATCTCCATTGCCAGGGCCATGATCCGAAGGCCCAAAGTCATTATCCTGGATGAAGCCACCTCAGCTTTGGATACCATCTCCGAAAAGGAGATCCAGGATGCACTGGAGCGGCTGACGAAAGGAAAAACCACATTTATCGTTGCACACAGATTGTCCACAGTCCGGGGAGCAGACCGGATCGTGGTGATGGATAAAGGAAAAATCAGAGAGGAGGGAAGCTATCAGGAGCTGATGGACCTTAAAGGTCAGTTCTATGAAATGGAGCGGCTCCAGATGGCGTTAAGGTGAACGGAATTTTTCGGTATGATGGTCCTGTTGTGACATTTTTTATGAAGCTGGGCGATATGATCATTCTGCATATGATCTGGCTGCTCTGCTGTATCCCGGTGGTGACCATCGGCCCTTCCACTGTGGCTGCCCACTATGTGGCCCTGAAACTGGTGCGGGATGAGGGAAGGTCGGTTCCCCACATGTTCTTTAAATCCTTTAAACAGAACCTGCGCCAGGGAATCCCGATGGGACTGATCTCCCTGGCCGTGGGAGGAATGCTGGGCCTGGATCTGTACCTGTGCGTGTTCAGGATGGAGGGGAGCAATCTCTTTAAGCTGGTGATGACGGCAGCCCTCATTTTCCTGACCATCCTTTATCTGATTACCATGCTTTACGTGTGGGCGGTGATGGCGCGGTTTGAGAACACCATCCGGCGCACCTTCTTAAATGCTTTTCTGCTGGCTTTGAGCAACTGGGGAGCTACCTCCGCCATGCTGCTTCTGGATATTCTGATCGGAGCGGCGGCCTTTCTGAGCGTTATGTTCCTTCCCCAGGCGGCAGTGGTCTTCGCCTTTTTTGGCATTCCCCTGCTGTTTGTGGTCAATGCCTTTAAGCTGCGCCCGGTGCTGGACCGGTGCCAGCAGATGAAGGAGGAAAATTAAAGTGGAGAAGAGGATGATCTCGATTTCCAGGTATTACGGAAGCCTTCCGGGAATGCTCAGGAAATTTGACCGCATGGCCCGGTCTGATGCCTTTCAGGGGAATACGCCTGAGGAGTGGGAGAAGTGGAAGGTTCAGGCCAGAAAGCGGCTTTGGAATCTCCTGGGAATGGAACGGATGGAGGAGAGTCCGTTAAATGCCAGGGTGACGGAGCAGGAGGAGGCGGAGCCCGGCATCCTCAGGGAGCGGGTCCTGATCCAGGTGGAGCCGGAAACCTGGATGCCGGTGTACATCCTGATCCCCCGAAGCGGAGGGGAGATAAAGGGATGTTTTCTGGCTCCTCCCGGCCATCAGGGGGCAGGAAAATACAGTGTGGCAGGCCTGAGCCAGTATGGGGCGGTAGCAGAGGCCATTGAACGATTTAACTACGACTACGGCCTGTTTCTGGCAAGGCTGGGCTATGTGGTTCTCTGCCCCGATGCCAGGGGATTTGGAGAACGCAGGGACGAGGCGTTCCAGAAGGATGAGGAGAGCTGCTTTCTGCGCAGCACCTGTTTTTACCTGGCACACATGGCGGAGCCTCTGGGAATGACGGTGGCCGGGATGTGTACCTGGGACCTGATGCGGCTCATCGATTATGTGCAGGAGCGGGGAGAGTGGCGGACGGACAATCTGGGCTGCCTGGGATTTTCCGGAGGGGGCATGCAGACCCTGTGGCTGGCCGCACTGGATAAACGGGTGAAAATGGCGGTCATCAGCGGCTATATGTACGGCTATAAGGATTCCCTCTTAAAGCTGAACGGAAACTGCAGCTGCAACTATGTGCCGGGACTCTGGAACTATTACGACTGCGGGGACATCGGCTCTCTCATCGCCCCAAGGCCTCTTCTGATCCAGTCCTGCACGGAGGACCACTTAAACGGAGAGCGGGGCATCGCCAATGCCGATGAGCAGGTGGAGATCATCCGCGGGGCATACCGGCTTCTGGGGGCGGAAAACAAGCTGATCCATCAGCACTGTCCGGGAGGCCACCGATTCCATAAGGAAGGAATAGAGGAAAATCTGGAGCGGATGGAGGAAATGATATGAAGTTAAATACAGGCATGCGCTGCCATGATATCTGCCCGAAGATGGAGATGGAGCAGGTTTTTGAGCAGGTGAAAATGCTGGGAGTGTCAAACATCCAGCTTGCCCTGGGAAAGTCCATCGCCGGCTACGATTTTGGCCCTGGCCATTTCACGCCGGGACTGGGGCACCGGATTTCACGTCTGCTGCAGGAAAACGGCATCCATGTGACGGTGCTGGGCTGCGTGATCAACCCGGCAAATCCTGACGAGGAGGCCAGAAAAAACGCTGTCAGACGGTTTACGGAGCACATGAAGTATGCCAGGATCCTGGGAGCGGATCTGATTGGGACGGAAACCGGACGGATGGATGCAGAGGGGAAATTTACGGCAGCCACCTACACCGAGGAGGCCTATCAGCTTTTCTGCAGGACCATGGCTGCCATCACAGAGGCTGCTGAGGATCTGGGGGTCATCGTCGGCCTGGAGGGAGGCTACAACCATGTGCTTCACACGCCGGAGCGGATGAGGCGGTTCCTCCGGGAGATTGCCTCCCCCAATGTGGAGGTGATCTTTGACCCGATGAATCTGATCCATCCCGATGAGACAGACCGGGAGAGCCAGAAGCGGATCCTGGACAAAGCATTCAGCTGGTACGGGGACCGGATCACGGTCCTCCATGTGAAGGATGTGGCGTTTGAGGGAGAAAAGCAGGTATTTCATTTTGTCGGGGAGGGAGTATTTGACTATGAACCTCTCCTGCGTTGGGTAAAAGAGGAGAAGCCTCAGATCGACCTGCTCCTGGAAAGCTGCGTGCCGGAGCGCTATCACGGCGATGCAGCCTTTCTCCAGAACCTGTACGATCATTTGAAATGAATAAAACAGGGAGAAATTTTCTCTTTTCATGTCAGCAGTTTTTATGATATACTCCCGTCTTTGACAGTTAACAGAAGAAAAAATCGCCGTATCCCTT
>ERZ1643246.1263-NODE-1263-length-28117-cov-5.017212_pt1 | contig 28117 bp, 34 predicted proteins | sample MGYA00579265_ERZ1643246 | MGnify/ENA primary metagenome ERZ1643246 (study PRJEB29033, sample SAMEA4952261) | chicken gut metagenome | biome: Broiler Chicken; feature: Gastrointestinal Tract; material: Caecum | place: Ireland | collected 2018 | study: Broiler...
TCGGGACTTTCACCCGTTAGAGCCCGCCCATGGCGGGCGAACTGAAAAAAAGCCTTTGTTTCAAGGCTTTTTCTCTTATATGGCGTCCACGAAGGGACTCGAACCCCTGACCGTGCGCTTAGAAGGCGCATGCTCTATCCAGCTGAGCTACGTAGACATCTTAACTGCCTAACTATAATAGCAGAAAGATGTCTGCATTTCAACCATTTTCCCGTTTTTTCACCGTTCTCACCAGAAAAAACGCGACTTGCTTTTCGGTGGTTCCAGGAAGATGTGCTTTGCATCCACCCGCGGTCCGTCCAGTGTCAGGATCGCATAGGAAGGCGGTCGTCCGTCCCGACTGTATTTGAGCGAACCCGGATTCAACAGCGTGATTCCATCCGCCCTGTGAAGATCGGCCACATGCGTGTGTCCGTAACAGACGATATCGCAGCCGCGCTCCTGTGCGTATGCCCGCATGCGCTCTTCCCGTTTCCGATAAGGAAACTGATGCGAATGGATCAGCAGGATCCGATGTTCCCCGAAAGGGAGGATCCGCTCGGCGGGAAGGTCATAGTAATAATCATTATTTCCCTGTACGATCACATATCCGGGAAAGCTCTCTGCATCATTTTCAACATCTCCGCAGTGGAGAAATGCATCCGCATCTCCGTGCTGCAGCTGCAGGTCATAGAGGAGATCATCTCTTCCGTGCGAATCGCTTACGACGACTATTTTCACTTTATCACCATCTTTGCCTAGGACTATCATAACAGAAATGACAAAGGGAGAAAAGGAAAAACATCTGCTGAGAGGTCAATGTAGCTCGACGATGTTGTAATACAGCTGATCTGCCTTCAGCACCTGATCTGCATCACAGGCCGTCCCATCACAGATCAGGCGGATCCCCTGCACTTCAGGCAATGCACACAAAGAAAGCACCAGTTCATTGACATCGTCCTGCTGCAGGCTCTGATCGCTGCTGAAGATGCTTTCGTCCAGCGTCAGATCAATGATGCCTGTTTCCTGGATATCGATCGATAGCGCATGGTCGTCCATCGTGGAGGTCAGCGTGCTGCTGGCGGAGAGATCACGCAAGATGGCCGCTGTCTGTGCCTCCAGGGAGGAGCGGCTGGCCGCATCGACCCGCCGGCTGCGCGGTACCAGATAATTCATGCCGTCGATCTTCTTGACCCCATATACGAGCAGCGATGTGCTGTCATGCAGCGTGGCGCTGGAAGATTCAAAGTGATTGATACCGATCTTGCGGGAAAGCGGCTGAGCCAGGGGCGTGCCCGCCTGCGGCATGCTGGTCAGCGTCTCTTTGTCCAGCTGAAAGACGACCTCCTCCACGCCCGAAAACTGTGTCGTGCCCCAGACGAGGGCCTCCACCAGCCGCAGTTCATCCTGCGCGTCATAGCTGAGAAAGCGCTCATTGAAACAAAGGGTCGCACGGCCATCGCTCACCTCGACGCTGTCCAGTACATCTTCCTGTGTAAAAAAGCTCTGAAATCCCTCCAACGGCTGTTTGCCGCTGAGGTAGTCGACCATGACTTCGATCTGCCGCTGTGGATCATTGTCCGCCTCCTGTGAAAAAAACAACGGGACGAGCAGGTGATCCTCATCCATGAGATATACCTGCAGATACGATGCATCTGCATTCTGCTGGATATGCACTTCGCTCTCTGTCTCATCCGGCAGCAGCAACAATAAACCGACACAGGTCAGCACCCCGGCAAGGAGAAAGGGAATCAGTTCCCGATAAGACCATTTCCATTTCCGCACGATCGATCTCAAATGACCACCTCTGTTACAGCCTATGAACATCGAGCCAAAAAAAGACATGAAAATCCCCTTCCGACAGTCATCCGATGGTTCACATCGGTTTCTGTCCAAAGGGGATCGATCACAGATCTCTGTTCGTTCAGCTGGATGCGAAGTTCATCTCTTCCATACAGCTGTCCTGTTCGTGCATGGTGCGGGCGTTCTCCACACCGACATAGCGCAGGGTGAAAGGCTGCCATGCCTTCTGGGTCTGGGCTTCCTTGCCTTCCTCAAAGCGGATGACAAAACCATAGCGATAGGCATTTTCCCGCAGCCAGGAGATCTGCTGACGCTGCAGATTGCTCAGTTCTTCCTCACAGGCCGAATAATCCAAACTGCCGTCCTCTGCGATCTCGACCCGTTCTTCCCAGGAATCGTTCAGCGCAAATGATACCGTGTAGCCCAGCTGATACTCGCTCTCGCCCGGCATGTCTTCAAACCAGGATGCCTGTTCTCCATGTTCGCTCACCGCCTGCTCATAGAGCGCGACCTGAGATTCAAAGGAGGTATAGGCCCGCTCGATCGTCAGACCGCCGCCCAGTTCCCCGTTGATCTCCGTCGCATCCTCCATCAGCTGCTGCAGGGCCGTGGCGGCCTCCGCGCGCAGATAAAAGCCCTTGGACTCCGACTGTGTGGAGACGACCGGCAAATGTTCCAGCAGCGTCAGATCAGCCGGTTCATAACTGAAGACGGTCTTATGACCGTTCAGCACCAGAGTAAATTCATCCGGGCGCGTAACCAGTTCCGACCGTTCATCATAGTCGTCGCTCGTCTCGAAATAACGGATCAGATCGCTGTAAGAGTAATGCGTCAGGATGTCTTCCAGCGTGCTGTATGTCATGCGGCTTCGATATTCATTGATGAAATTGACGATGTATGCCACATCATCTTCCTGTGCCTGCAACGCAGTCGAGTACCAGCGGGTATTGGCGATGTCAAACCCTTCGACGGCGATAAACGGCATGATCTCCTCCGGCTTGATCTGCTGGGTGATCAGATAGTTGATGTCTTCTTGATCCAGATATTCCAGCAGGATCTCACGGTCGGCATCATCCGCGTATGGATAGCGGGCCAGCGGATCATAGGACTGATTCATCCAGTAAAAACAGACGGCGAACAGCACCAGCAGCACCGCTATAAAGCTCATTCGTTTCCAAACCATGACTCTCACCTCATCAAAGCGCAACCGGCATCAAACAGAACAATTATACCACAATGTTTCATTTTTTCGACAAAATCCGTCCGGGACCGTCAATGACCTGCCCGCTCGTCGGATCAAAATACGTACACTGCGCCGGATCAAAACCGATCGAAACATGTGCGGCAGGCAATGCGTGGAGCTCCATCAGCACCTGCAGCGTCGCTCCCTGCCATTCGATCGATGCCTGCAGCTGACTGCCATAATACTGCATGCTTCGGCAGATGCCCGCTCCCAAGTCTCCATCCAGCCGGATCAAGGTCGGCGGAATGCCGACGATCACCTTTGAAAGCGGACATCCCTGCAGCTTTTCCGGTCGTGGCAAAGCGACATCAAAAAAACAAAGCTTTTTTTCCTCCAGCCGTGCTTCCACCAGATTCATCGGCGGATGACCGATAAAACCGGCGACAAACAGGTTGCGGGGATGCTCGTAGATCTCCCGGGGCGTTCCCTGTTGCTGGATGATCCCTTCGTTCATGACGATCAGATGATCCGCCAGCCGCAGCGCTTCCCGCTGATCGTGGGTCACATACAGGATCGTGAGCTGCAAACGCTTCTGCAGCTCGCTCAGCCGATCGCCCAGCCGCTGCTTCAGCAACGCATCCAGCGCGCTGAACGGCTCGTCCATCAAAATGAGATCCGCCTCTTTCATGAGGGCGCGGCCGATGGCCACCCGCTGCTTTTCTCCGCCGGAGAGCTGATCACAGCGCCGTTCCAGCAATGGAGAGAGCGAGAGAAGATCGGCGATCTCCTCCACCTTTGCCGCTGTGTCCCCACAAGGGCGATCCGGTGCGCCAAAGGCGATGTTTTCTTGTACGCTCATGTGTTCCAGCAGGATCGGATCCTGAAAGACGACGGCGATCTTCTGCGCATCCTGTGTATCCACCCGCTGCCCGTTCAGCCACAGCGTGCCTTCCTCATGCGGCTGTAAGCCGGCGATGATCTCCAGCAGCGTCGTCTTGCCACAGCCGCTGGGACCGATGAGCACCGTAAAACTGCCTGCCGACAGCGAAAAGGTACAGTCGTGCAGTACCGGTGTCTCTCCATAACGGCGGCCGACGCCTTCACAGCGAAACAGCACTTCAGACATGCGGTTCCTCCAGCAGAGCAGTACCATAGGAATTGTCGATGGCACACAGCCATTCCCCCTCTATGCGGCGAAAGACATACGTCGACCGCCGTTCCATGCTGACATCCACCTGCGCACGGTTGTCCGCATCCAGAAACGTCTGTGAGAGGATGAGCACCGTATCGCCGGCCTCCAGCATCTCCATGCGTCCCTGTGTGGGAACGATGCTGTTTTGAAAATACGCGGCGATCTTGACAAATGCCTCACGGATCGCCGCTTTTCCGACCGCGGTCTTCCCGGGGCGGATGACCAGCACGGCATCCTCACAGTAAAACTGCATCAGATCATCAAAACGCTCCTCCCGTATTGCCAGATCCGCCGCATGGATCCGCTCTGCTATCTCCTGATTCATATGAACCGCCTCCCTTGTCCGGTAAAGTTTCTCTGCCCTTATTATACACAAAAACACCGTTCTTCAAAACAAAAACGACAGACGGCCGTTCATGAAAAAAACAGGACTCAATCGTCCTGTTCCAGATCCAGCTCTTCCAGACGCAAGAGTTCGACCACGGCCTGTGCACGGCCCTTGACCCCCAGCTTCAGCATCACATTGGAAATGTGATTGCGTACGGTCTTGTCGCTGATGCCCAGCAGGCGGGCGATCTCACGGGTGGAATGATTGCGGATCAAAAGCTCATAGACCTCGCGTTCGCGATTGGTCAGGATGCTGTACATGTGTATCCCTCCATCAGCCACAGTCTATTCTATGCATCATTTTTGATCTGGTCCAGATTATGTAACAGATGATAGATGTTTTCCGCGACCTTTTCAGGAACGACCGTACGGATCTCTTCTACGCTGGCGGCCCGCAAATTCTTCAATGAGCCAAACTTTTTCCAGATGGCTTTTTTGCGCACCTCGCCCAGTCCTTCCACCTCATCGAGGATGGAACGGGTCATGGCCTTCTTGCGCAGACGGCGGTGATAGCTGATCGCAAAGCGATGGACCTCATCCTGCATCTGGGCCAGAAGAAAGAACAGCGGCCCTTCTTTTTCGATCGGGATGATCGTTCCTTGGTCATCCATCAGATTGCTCGTATTGTGATGTTCATCTTTGACCAGACCGCAGATCGTCAGATCGAGATCGAGCTGTTCCCGGATCTCCTTGGCGGCCTCCACCTGCTGATAGCCGCCATCCACCACCAGCAGGTCCGGCAGGGCGGCGCCCTCCTTCAGCAGACGGAAATACCGGCGATACAGCACCTCCCGCATGCTGTCCATATCGGAACGATATTCCCCCAGCCGATACAGACGATACCCCGGTTTATGCGGTTCGCCATCCAAGAACACGACCATGCCGCTGACATTGAAGGTGCCCGCAAGATGGGAGTTGTCAAAGATCTCGATGCGGTGGATCTCCTTTTGAAAGATGCGGGAAAGCTGTCCCATCGCCAGCTGTTTCTGCTGATCCTTGCGCTCGACGAGCGTGAACTTCTGCTCATGGGCATTTTTGGCATTGCGCAGTGCCATCTCCACCAGCTTGACCTTATCGCCGCGCTGAGGCTGAACGATCTTTTCTCCGTATAATTCCCGTAACATGCCCGCATCGTATTCCCGGGGGATGAGGATCTCATTGGGCAGCGGGTTGTGCGCATAATACTGGGCGATGAAAGCGACGAACGCCTCCATTTCTTCTTCATAGAGCGGGGTGACCGACAGGGAACGCTCCAGCAGCTTTCCCCCGCGCATGAAGAACCCCTGTATGGAGATATAGCCCTTGTCGACATAGTAGGCAAATACATCCCGGTCGAGATGGTCCTTGAAATCGATCTGCTGTTTGTCGACGACATGACGGATGGAGTTCATCAGTTCATGGATCTCCTGGGCCCGCTCAAACTGCAGCTGCTCGCTCGCTGCCAGCATCTGTTCATTGAGCTTTGCCAGCGTATCGCTCACATCCCCTTTGAGGAACCGGCGGATCTCATTACGCATCTGCGCATAGACCGCTTCATCGACCGGCCGGATGCAGGGGCCCAGACACTGTCCGATGTGATAATACAGGCACTCTTTTTTCGGCAGCTGGCGGCATTTGCGCAGCGGATACATGCGGTTGAGCAGCTTTGCCATGTCATAGGCCGCGCCCGAATCCGGAAACGGACCGAAATAATCCGCTTTCTTGTCCTTTGTGTTGCGTACGACCTCCAGGCGCGGCGCAGCTTCTTTGCTGAGCTTGAGATAAGGGTATGTCTTGTCGTCCATGAACATGATGTTGTAGGGCGGCGTGTGCTTTTTGATCAGGTTGATCTCCAGCAGCAGCGCTTCCTTCTCACTGGCGGTGACGATGTATTCAAAGTCATCGATGTTGGCGACCAGACGTGTCGTCTTGAAATCATGCGCACCGACAAAATATTGCCGGACCCGGTTCTTGAGCACCTTGGCCTTGCCGACATAGATGATGTCCCCGCCTTTGTTCTTCATCAGGTAGCAGCCGGGCTGCGCCGGGAGGATCGCCAGCTTGTCGGCGATCTTTTCCATATTTGCCATATCAGCGTCTTCCCTTCTGCTTCAGTTCGACGATGGTGGCTCCCAGGCCGCCTTCGCCCTGACCGCCCATGCGGAAGCTCTCCACCTTTGTATGCTTCTTGAGATAGCTGTGGATCGCCTTACGCAGGGCACCGGTCCCCATGCCGTGGACGATGCGGACGGATCCGGCACGGTTGAGGATGGCATTGTCCAGATATTTGTCGACGACGGCCAGCGCCTCATCGACGTGCATGCCGATGACGTTGCACTCCAGCGGAAAGGAGGAACGGATCATCTTCTTATAGCTCTTTTCGCTTTTTTCCTGCTTTGGCCGGCGGATCTTTTCCAGATCGCTCAGCGATACGTTGAGCTTCATACCGTTGGCCAGCACGCTCGCCTTGTTTTTGTTGACGGAGAGCACCTCGCCATGATAGCCAAGGGATTTCAGCTGTACGTAATCTCCCTTCTGAATATCTTCCTTTGTCTCGGGCGATGTCTCTTCTTTCTGCTGGGGCTGCAGCTGCCGCAGCTCGTGCAGCTTCTGGCTGACCTCATGCGGCTTGTGCTGCTCGTTCATCTGGCGCAGCTCACGGATGATCGCATCGGCCTGCGCCAGCTGTTCCTCATAGCGGGCGCGTGCTTCTTCCATCGCCTGCTGCAAGGCGCTTTCCTGCTGTTTTTTCAGGGTCTGCTTCTCCTCCTGCAGCTGGCGGCGCAGCATCTGCACCTCATCCAGGCGTTCATGCAGCGTCTCTTTCTCCTGCTGCAGTGCGGTCGCCTGTTCCTCCAGCCGCTCCATCAGCCGCTGTGCATCGCCCTGTCCCTGCTCTTTGAGCACCTGCGCCCGTTCGACGATATCGGCACGCAGGTGATATCGTCGGGCGATGGCAAACGCATTGGACTGTCCGCTGACCCCTTCCAGATAGCGATAGGTCGGCTGCATCGTCTCCATGTCAAATGCGACACAGGAAAGCAGGATATCCGAACGGCTGTTGGCAAACGCCTTCACCTTGGCAAAGTGCGTCGAAGCGATCACACGCGCCTGCTGCTTCAGCAGCGCCTCCAGGATCGCGATGGCCAGACATTCGCCCTCGTTTGGATCGGTCCCGCTGCCCAGCTCATCCAGCACGACGAACGAATCTTCATCCGCCTGCTCACAGATGGTCGAAAGCCGGGACAGGTGGCTGGAAAACGTCGAGAGCGATTCCTGGATGGACTGCTGATCGCCGACATCCAGATAGATCGCGCGGAAGAACGGCACCTGCGCTCGCTCGCAGAGGATCGGAAAACCGGCGTGGGTCATCGTGACGAACAGAGCGATCGTCTTGAGCGTCACCGTCTTTCCGCCGGTGTTGGAACCGCTGATGAGCAGACAGTTTTTCTCCTGGGCAAGCGTATAGGTATTGGCGACGACCCGCTGCTCATCGATCAGCGGATGCCGGGCCTGCTGCAGCAGCAAGTGATGATCCCGGGTGTTGAGCTCCGCAACGCAGCCGTCATGGCGGATGCACCATTTCGCCTTCGCAAACAGCACGTCCAGCAGCGTCATCGTATCCAGTTCGCCGAACAGCTCATTCCCTTTCTTCCGCACCTGATCGCTGAGATCGCGCAGGATGCGTTCGATCTCCTGTTCTTCCTCGCCGCGGATGCTCTGCAGCCGGTTGTTGAGCGCAACGAGCGATCCGGGTTCCAGATAGACCGCCTGACCGCTGGCGCTTTCGCCGTGGATGATGCCGCGCACGCTGTTCTTTTCGCTGACCTTCACCAGCACGCAGATGCGCTCATTGCGGATCGCGGTGATCGTGTCCATCAGGATCGACGCATGCGATGCGATGAAACGGCGGGCCTCCTCACTGATGCGCCCGCTCATCTGTGCGCTTTCCTTTCGCAGCGAAGCCAGTCGTTCGCTTGCGTGATCGTAGACCTCTCCCTGTGCGGAGATGCAGTTGTCGATGGAGCGGCGCAGGCCCGGATGTGTCTGCAGTGCCGAACACAGGTCGTGCAGCTCTTCCATCGCCGCAGGGACCTCATTCAAAAAGCGTTTGACCCGCTCACATGTCAGCAAAAACGACGAGATCCCATGCAGTTCCTGCGGACGCAGCGTGATCCCTTTCTGGCAGTGCGTCAGCCACGGTGTGACATCGACGATGTCGTCATTGGGAAACGACAGTTGTTCCCGAAGGACCGCGATGGCCTCCCGACAGCGTCGCAGCTCTCTTTGGATCCACAGACGGTCAAAGACCGGACGTGTATCCATCAGCTGATCTGCACCAAGCGCAAACGAACAGTGTTTTGCGATCTGTTCCTTTACCGTATCAAATTCGATCGAATGAAAATGTTCCCCCATCATTTATCGCAGCGATTCCAACCAGTCGGAAATCGCCTCCTCCTCTCCATCATTGCCATACAGCCATGCCTGCAGCTGCTGCAGGCTCTCTTCCTCCAGCGGGTCGCCCTCTTGCAGCTCATCGACCAGCTGCAGCCGTTCCAGCATGCTGCCGCCGCTGCTCAATGCGATCGTCCCCAGCGGTTCAAAGTAACGTAACAGCGAGCGGTCGGCCAGCGCAGCACTGCCCGGAAACAGCGGCAGGTGCAGAAAAACCAGCAGCAGATACCCGATCACGCACGCCTTGATCGCCCCCAGCAACAGACCGGCCAGATGATTCAGCCAGCCGATCAGCGGCAGACGGTTGATCGCTGCCGCAAAGGGATGCAGGATGGTGACGATCAATCGCAGGGCAAACAGCACGATCACGAACCATGCGATCCCGCTCACCTGTGTGCTGATATAGGCATCCACCGCCGTGATCCCGCTGGGTGTCAGATGGATCAGCGGTACATGCGTGCTCAGCCAGCCGCTGGCCAGCCAGGCGATCGCGGCCGCCAACAGCCACGAGACCAGGTCGATGAGCTGCAGTGCAAAGCCCCGCTGCCAGCAGCGCAGCAGATACAGCAGCAGACCGATGCCAACGATAATGTTAAAAATGGTGATCCATTGTTGTTCCATGGTCGATCCCTCACAGTCTTTTTCTATTTTAGCATATCTCTCATCGTTTTTCACACTCCGCTGCAGCAGTCCTCTCTGACTGGTCAGCGGGCGTCCATCTGTGGTAGAATACCATCAGGTGATAGTATGTCCGTAAAAACGATAACGATGACAGAGGAACAGATCCGACAGCTGGAACAGCGGCTGTCCAAGGCACAGAAGCGAAAGACACCGCCCTATGCACGCTATCAGTATCAGACCAGCGAGTGCGTCATCACCGCATATGAAAGCGGCAAGGTCGTCTTCCAGGGCGAAGGCGCCGATTTCTATGCACAGGGATGGGAAACAGCCGAACCCGATGCACGTGCCGGACGATTTCCGCAGGCCGGCAGCGATGAAGTGGGGACCGGTGACTACTTCGGACCGGTCGTCGTCTGTGCCGCGCTCGTACAGAAAGAAGATGTACCGCTGCTTGCACAGCTGCAGGTGACCGACAGCAAGGCCCTGTCCGACGATCACATCCGCAAGATCGGCCCACAGCTCATCGAACGGCTGCCGCACAGCCTGCTCATCCTCAACAACAGCGACTACAACCGCGTTCACGAAAGCGACAACATGGTCGCCATCAAATGCAAGCTGCACAATCAGGCATATGTCCACCTGCGCCGCAAGGCACAGGGACTGCCGGACAACATCATCATCGACCAGTTCGTACAGAAAAAAAGCTATTATCGCTATCTGCAGGGACAGGACGAGGTGATCACCGGCATCCATTTTGAAACAAAGGCAGAGCACACCTACCCCGCCGTCGCCGCTGCCAGTGTCATCGCCCGCTATGCCTTCCTGCGCTGCTTCGACCGCATGTGCGAACGATACGACTTCCATTTTCCCAAAGGCGCAGGAAAACAAGTGGACACCGCCATCGCCGCCTTTGTCTCCCGCCATGGAAAAGAAGCGCTGTATCAGGTAGGAAAGCTGCATTTTGCCAATACCAAAAAAGCACTGTGACCAAGTCCATATGGATGGCCCCCCTCCACAGGGATCCATCCTTTTTCTTTTGTCCCGTATCGTGCCGATCATGTTCTGCAACCGATCCTGCCTCAAAAAAATGACCCTCTTTATCCGTTTGTTCCATAAAGAGGGTCATGGTCCGTCTGAACGATCAGACCTTGAAAGTTACTGCACTGCGCGTATCGTTTTTCCTATCGCAATGCTTTCTTCTTTTTCAACACGATGACAATGCTTCCTGACAACAGCGCCATTCCAAACAACAGTGTGCTCAGCACCACCGCATCGGTCTTTGGCCGATCTGGCGTTTCCGTTTCGGATGTATTTGGTTCGTCGCCTGGTTCCTTCGGTTCATCCACCGGCGGGATCGGCTCTTCTGGATCTTTCTCATACACATTCTCGATCCGTACCTGCGCCTGTACCTCTTCCTTCGCATTCTCCCATTTCGTTATGGTCGTCACCGTCGCACTTCTTCTTCCTTCATCGATCTTTGCTTCCTGCTCGGTGCCGCTCACCGTGATCGCGGTATCCTTCGCCGCTCCGGCATCGACCTCCGTGACCGTCACCTTACAGCCGGCTGATCTGTCGTTTCGGCCTCGATCGTAAATGCATACGTCTCTTCCTGGATCCCTTCTCCGCTCACCGTCTTTGCGATCGTCAGCGTCGTGCTCCGATCCAGGATCAGCGCCTTGTACGCGTTCGTATTCCTCTGTGGCGCATAGGCCATGCGGTCGATCGTCTGTGAGCTCATATATCGTCCGCTGTGCGTGCCGCTGCCCCCTCATCCGCCGCATATATGATGCCGGATGAAAACAGGGTGGTCATCATACAGATGGCACACAGCATGACCCTCCATCTTTTTCTTCATCTCTCCTTTTCCCAATCGTGCAATGTTTTCTTTCTTCATCCGATAGGCGAAAACACCGCTCCTGCAAAAAAACATACCTCCTCTATTTCGTCAATACAGGCAATCGCTGCAAGATAAGCAAATCGGTCCATCTCCGCATGTGGCCTTTTCAAAAGCCAATGTCACGCAACAAGATGATCACAAATAAAAAGCCTTGTGGATCATCGGATCTCACAAGGTCGCTGTTCTCATTCCTGTTCTGTTTTCTCGATCGACAGCCGGATCTGATAAGGGAGCTGCACCAGTTCGACCCCGGCAGCCTCCAGCATCTTCTTGCTGGCGATCGTCCCTTCCGTGTGTGCGTATTTGTCACTTTCGTAGACGATGCGGCGGATCCCGCTCTGAATGATCGCCTTGGCGCATTCATTGCACGGGAACAGTGATACGTAGATCGTACAGCCATCCAGTTTCTGCGTGCTGTTGAGGATCGCGTTGAGCTCCGCATGTACGACAAACGGATATTTGGTATCCAGGAATTCTCCTTCTCTCGCCCATGGGAAATCATCATCGTCACAGCCGATCGGGAAACCGTTGTAGCCGATACCGACGACCTTTCGCTCCGGTGATACGATACAGGCGCCGACCTGTGTCGAAGGATCCTTGGAACGCAGGGCGCTCAGGTGCGCCAATCCCATAAAATAGTCATCCCAGCTTAATACATCCAATCGTTTCATGTCAGGTTCTCCCTTCCTCTTTGTTTCATTATATCAGTTTTGGTCATAGGCTGTATAGTCCTGAATGTGCTCGACGGCACCGGCATGTTCCCACACGGCCTGCCACTCTCCTGCCGATGTGACCATCCAGATGCCCACCACTGTGACCAGCGCGGCCACCGCAGCGAAGGCGTGACGGCGGACATTGCGCTGAAAGCTGCCTTTTCCGCAGCACAGGGCGCTCAGCAGTGCACCCAGCACACCGCCGAAGATCGTGATCCATGCCCCGTTGTTCAGCACGACGGCGACCACGATCCAAAACAGCTGACGAAGCAGCTGACGGCGGATCAGCGGATGGCGATACGCTCTTGCCATCCAGATATCCAGCAGACCGGCACACCACAGACCGACAGCCATCGCAGCGATCGAGGCGCTTCCTTCACTGCCGCTCATCACCTGAAACAGAGCGGACAGCACGACACTGCCGCCAGCAATGAACAACGTTCCGCGATGATACAGGCCGTCACACAGCATGGCAGCCGTAAAGAGGGCCGGCAGCTGCAGCAGCATCACCCAGGAGCCCAGCGTCATCTGATCCAGAAAAGGGCGCAGCAGCTGCCAGTTGCCGAGTGCCGGTGCGGATGATGCAGCCACGACCATCGTCAGCAGCGTAACGAGGAGCACCAGCGCACAGAGGATCAGCGCATAACGCGGCAACAGTGCGGTCCGCTCCCGCAAAAAGCTTCCTCTGGAACGGGATGTCTCCAGCACTCTGGCCAGACGCGCCTTCTCCGCCTGCTCATCGCTCACGGCGACCAGCCGCTCGCTGGCCTGCGGAAACATATGAAGGAAGTCCGCATCCAGATGATCGCCGAATGCGATCTGATGCACATACGCATCCTCATAAGTGTGTGCGTCGGCATGTACGTTGATCACCACGACCTTGCTTTCCCGATGGATCAGGTCGCAAAGTGCCCGGTGCACCTGACGCAGCTGCACACGCTCACGCGCCAGGTGCGCATCGCTTTGTTCACATAGATGCAGGATCGGATAGCGGCGATTACGTGCCTTGACCAGCCAGAGATCGTTGGGGCGCTGCTGGATGGCCACCAGCGTATAGCCCTTTTCCGCAATGAAATAGGCAAGCAGCTGCATCTCCTTCAGGCTGATTCCATACGATTCCATATCATCCATCCCTCTCCTGACGCAGCTGTTCCAGGATCGTCGCAAAATCATCGGGCAGCGGAGCATCCACGACGATCGTCTCCTTCGTGCGCGGATGACAGAACGTGAGCTGATGGGCATGCAGGAGCTGACCGCCCACCTTCATCGTCCGACGATAGCCATACTTCTCATCACCGACGACCGGATGCTCGATATAGCGCATGTGCACGCGGATCTGATGGGTCCGGCCCGTCTCCAGGCGGCATTCCACCAGCGTATAGCGTGCAAAGCGCTCGATCACGCGAAAATGCGTGCGTGCTTCCTTGCTGTTTTTTTCCGTGACGGCCATCTTCTGACGGTCGCTTTCATCGCGGCCGATCGGTGCGTCGATCACGCCGTGATCATGTGCGAACGTCCCGTGCACGAGCGCATAGTACAGGCGGTTCACCCGTTTATCGGCCAGCTGCCGGCTCAGTTCGACATGCGCCAGATCGTTTTTGGCAACGATCAGCAGCCCGGTCGTATCTTTGTCGATGCGATGCACGATGCCCGGACGCAGGACCCCGTTGATGCCGGAAAGATCCTTGCAGTGGAACAGCAACGCATTGACGAGCGTATCGCGCTGATTGCCGTTGGCCGGATGCACGACCATTCCTCTGGGCTTGTTGATCACGATCACATCGTTGTCTTCATAACGAATGTCGAGCGGAATGTCCTGCGGTTCGACATCCAGCTCGCTGACATCCTCATATGCGACCGTGATCTGCTCACCGCCGGTCAGCTTGTAATTGCTCTTGGTCGGCTTTCCGTCGACCAGCACCTGTTCCTGCGTGATCAGCTGCTGGATGCGGGAGCGGGTCAGCGTGGTCTGCTCACTGAGGTATTTGTCGATGCGCACCCCTTTTTCCGTTGCTTCGATGATCAGCTTCATTTACGAATCACCCCAAACTCTTCCAGCACCATCTTTCCGACGATGAGGAACACACCGATGCACAAAGCGCAGTCCGCAATGTTGAACACCGGAAATTCATAACCGAAGAAATTGAACGACAGAAAATCGCGCACATACTGAAAGCACAGGCGATCGATCAGATTGCCCAGGGCACCGGATATCATGAGTGACAGGCCGATCCGATTCCAGACGTCGCGCTCCTCGCAGGCACGATAGAACAGAAACAGGACGATGAGCGCAACGATGGTGATCACATAGAAGAAGGTCATACCGCTGCCCGCAAACAAGCTCCAGGCCGCTCCGGTGTTGCGGACATACAGCAGCCGGAAAAAACCGGGGATCACCTCGATCGACGCTTCCAGCGACAGATTGGCTTCAATGATATATTTGGTCACCTGATCCAGCAGCAGCGCCGCTGCCACGATCAGGATATAAGGCAGATGTTTTTTCATTTTCATCCCTCCAACAATGATAAAATGTTACCACAGTGTGCGTCAAAAGAAAAGAGAATCGCCATAAGATTCTCTTTTGGAAGGCTATTGGCTCAACAGGGCGTTTCGTTCGTTGACGATCGCATCCCAGGTCAGCGTACCGATCGTTCCGTCGATGGCCAGATCATAAAGATACTGGAACTGTTCTACCGCCTTGACGGTACGGGTGCCATAGTTGCCGTCGATGGGGATCGGACGCAGACAGTCGTTGAACTGGGCGATCTCGCTGAGGTACTTCTGCATCATGTAGACACCTAAGCTGATCTCACCGCTTCGCAGCGCATAGCCTCTGACGGCCACCGGGATGTTGGTGACGATGTTCATCTTGCGGATCTCCTCCATGATGCCATCCCACGTATGCTCACCGATGATGCCGTCGACCGGCAGTCCCAGATAGGTCTGTGCCTCGCGGACCGCCCGGCTCATGTTGGCACCATACACACCATCCTCGACCAGTGCCGTTTGGATCATGCCGCGCTGGCGCATCAGGTTCAGATAGCCCTGCATCTTGTTGACGCTGATGCCGATGCGTCCCGGCTGCAATACCAGACTTGTGCTCATTGTTTCCCTCCTTCTCTCTATTCTACGAGAAAGAGAAAAGGTGAGCATTGTGTTTGCCCACCTATTGATTCGATACGATCGGAAAATCAAATTCCAGCAATACGTTCTCGACGTTCTTGCCGGCGGCCTCCAGCTGGCTGCGCAGGTACAGCTTCGGCATTCGGATATAGGAATACAGAAAGCTCACCAGGGCGACGAACAGCGCTTCGATGAACGCCACGCTGTTGGTCTGATTGAGCAGCAGCGAAAGCAGGATGAACAAAGCGATGAACAGGACGACCGTCATCAGCAGCAGACGCTGCTGCAGCATGCGGAAGGTCTCACGGTAGAACCGGGACTTGTCATAGATGTAGGCCTCATAGGTCTGTGGGATCTCGCGGTCGATGATCAGCTCGTATTTCTGATGCTTGCTGCTGCGGCTCTTGAGATAGCGCTGCAGCTGCAGCATGCGGATCGCACAGTAATGTTGCCCTTCCCGGTTGCGCTCCTTTTCATATTTGCGAAAGAACAGCTGCATCACCTTCAGATATTCTTCCGCACTGATGCGCATTCCTTTCATCTCGGTCACGAGGGCACTCAACCGTTCGATGATCGCGTCTGAAAATGCGCCGTTATTCTCTTCCAGCGCCTTTTCCACCTCTGTCAGCTGGGTTATGTACGCTTCCTTCATCCTTCCAACACCTCGCCCGATTTTTTTCTACCTACGATTTTATCGAAAATCAGGCAAAATTGCAACCTTCCGCCCGTGTTTCACTTACCATCACATAATTCAGAAATCCTGCACCCCGCCATCTTCCATCCCTTCCGACAGGATGGAACGGGAACACAGATACGTGATGAGGAAATAACTGCCGTAGATCCCTACGAGCAGCAAGATCGTGGGGATCATTGATCCCAGCATGCTCTCCACCCCCATCATCGACAACAGCAGCGAACAAAACTGCAGACCGAAGATGGAATGAATGAGCGCCAGCACCAGCGGCAACAGGAAGAAGACCGCGGTCTGGATGAACAGCGAGCGGCGCAGTTCCCGCTCGCTGATGCCCAGCTTGCGCAAGATGTCATAGCGGGGACGGCTGTCGCTGCACTGAGCCAGCTGTTTCAGCGCCAGGACCACTGCCGAGGAAATCAGGAACACGATGCCCAGATACAGGCCGATGAAGATCACCATCAGCGAGATGGTCCGCACGTTTTCCCGTATCGCCAGACGTGTCGTCAGCGCGTAGACATCCGGCTGTGAACTGGTTCCGGTGCCATTGCTGTTCCAGGCGATCCCTTGGGCATCCAGAAAATCGGTCAGCGCTTCCTCTGCCCCCTGCTTGCCGATGATGTCTGCCGCACGATAATCGGCGAACAGGCGCTGATACTGCAGCTGTTCCCGCTTCATCGTCCCATCCGGTACGATGAGGATGCCGCCGTTGGTACGGGACGCGCTCATCTCCACATTGCCATAGGTGCACTGATCATCGTTAGGCGACAAGGTCTTTCCGTTGACCGTGACCGTCGAACCCGCCGCCATCGCACGGGAGCGAAGCTGGATCCACACATCCGTATCCGCAACGATGGCGTAGGTATCCTCCTGCAGTGCGATCTCTTCGTTGTGGAACAGGCGGGCCAGGCGATTGTAATCGCTGACCTCCATGAACATCTCCAGCGCATCCAGGGTGACGGTCGGATAGTTTTCCTGCAGCCAGGCCTGCGTCGATGCGTTCATCGTATCCCGCAGCCGGATCTCTTCCTCCCCGCCGACGACATAGAAGCGCACCTCCATGGCATTGGTCAGCCGGGTGCGGTCAAAGCCGTTTTTCTCCAGCTCCTCCAGGATGCCCAGACGGGAACGTGCGATCGCCCCTTCATCAAACCCCACATCTTCCGGCAGTTCCATCGTCTTGGTGATCATCAGATCACAGGGCAGGCTCTCCTGCAGTTGGCGGGCGGTGAACAGATTGGCGCTCATCGCGCTGGAAAAGATGCAGATCGTAAAAAACAGCAGGATGCAGATGATCGACATCGCCGTGATCGTCGAGTGGATGTGCGCGTGGATCTCCCGCAGCGTAAAGCTGTTGAGATCACGGTAATAGAACCGCTTCCTCGAGAGGGCAATGCGTAGAAGCAGACCTGACAGCGACCAGATGATCAGAAAGGTCGCCACGATGCCCAGCACGATCATCCATCCCAGAATGCCGGGAGAGACCATCGCATCGACCCCGACCGTCACCCGATAGTAGGCATAGCTCAGCAGGAGGACGCCGATGGCGAACACCAGAAGACACAGCCAGGGATGCCGGTATGGGATCCGCTCATTGCGCAGGCGGGAACGCAGCAGATCGGCCAATGAACTGCGGGTGATGGAAATGGTGTTGAAGACCATCACCCAGAAGTACATGAACGAAAAGCAGAAGATCGTCAAAAACAGCGCAAGCGGTGAGAAAGCGAACACATAGCCGCTCATATCCGCCTCGAACATGCTCACGACGATCAGAGACAGCGCCTGGGACAGAGCGATGCCCAGCACCAGGCCGACCGCCAGCGAAGCGATGCCGATGATCAGCGTCTCAAACACCAGCAGCGCCGAGATGCGCAGCTTTCCCATGCCCAACATCATATACAGCGCAAACTCCTGTTTCCGCCGCTTCATCAGAAAGCGATTGGCATAGACGATCAGAAAACAGAAGACACCGGCGACGAAGATGCTGACGATCACCATCACCCCGGAGAGCATCTGCATCGTCGAGGAAGCCGAATCATCGAGCACGGACGCCACGCTCTGAGAGTCCAGGGAATTGAACATGTAGAAGATCGAAACACCGAGGACAAGCGTCAGAAAATATACCGCATAGTCCCGCACGCTCTTTGAGATGTTCTTACAGGCCAGCCGACACAACATCACCGCCATCGCCTCCCAGCAAGCTCTCTACATCGATGATCCGCCCGAAAAACGTCTTACGGTCATCGTCCCCGCGATAAAACTCATGAAACAGCGTGCCGTCCTTGATGAAGATGACCCGCGACGCATAGCTGGCACTGAAGGCATCGTGCGTCACCATGAGGATCGTCGCGGACAGCTGCGTGTGCAGCGACTGCAGACATTCCAACAGCAGACGGGAGCTCCTGGAGTCCAAAGCGCCGGTCGGCTCATCCGCCAGAACGAGGCGCGGACGGGTCACCATCGCCCGCGCACAGGCGACCCGCTGCTTCTGTCCTCCGGAGAGCTGATACGGGTATTTGTCCAGACAGTCCTCGATGCCCAGACGCTGTGCCATCTCGCGCACCGCTTCCTCGATCGAGCGGGAAAAAACGTGCTGGATCTGCAGGGCCAGCGCGATGTTTTCATAAGCGGTCATCGTATCGAGCAGGTTGAAATCCTGAAAGATGAAGCCCAGCTCCTGCCGGCGAAACGCATTGAGGCGGTGTCCCCGCAGACGGGTGACATTGTGTCCGTCCACGAAGATGTTTCCGCTGCTCACCCGATCGATCGTGGAGATGCAGTTGAGCAGCGTCGTCTTCCCGGACCCGCTGGGCCCCATGATCGCGACGAACTCGCCCTTCTCCACCGACAGCGAGATGCCGTTGAGCGCCTTGGTCAGCGAAAATGCGCTGCCATAATACTTTTCGACCTTCTCGATCCGCAGCACCGGCTCACTCATGCACATCCTCCTCTCCTTCCTTGCGCAGCACCCGATAATAATCTTCTTCATAAAAAGTGATCGACACCTGTGTGCCCTCCTGTTCCCGGGAGCGCAGGGCGATCGAATGTCCCAGCTTGCGGCACAGCTGATCGCACAGATACAGCCCCATGCCGGTCGAGGAACGGATCGAACGGCCGTTGCTGCCGGTAAAGGACTTTTCAAAGACGCGCGGGACCTCCGAAGCCGGAATGCCGATGCCGTTGTCTGTGATCGTCAGCACACAGCGCTGCGCATCCTGCGTCACCTCGATCCGGATGTGCCCCTTGCCTTTCGTACAGTATTTGATGGCGTTGCTCATGATCTGATTGATGATGAACTCCAGCCACTTGCTGTCTGTGTAGACCATGGCGTGGCTCACGGTAAAATCGATGGCGACCCCGCCGTACAGTAAGGCATCCTTGTTGCGGCGGATGACGTTCTGCACGAGCTCATCCAGCGAACAGCGCTTGATCAGATAATCTTTTTCGCTGTTCTCGCTGCGCGTGTAGTAGAGCACCTGCTCCACATCGTCCTCCACCCGCTGAAACTGTTCCCGCAGCTTCTTGTTGACCGCACTGGGGTTGTTGTGAAGGATGAGCTGTCCGGCCGCGATCGGCAGCTTGACCTCATGGACCCACAGCTCGATGTATTCCTTGAAGGCATCCATCGTCTCCTGATAGGTGCGGATATGTTCATTCATCGCCTTGTCGGTCTCATACAGCACCTGATGCAGCAGACGCCCATCCAGAAACGAAGGCGTGCGCACCAGCTCATGCACCAGATATTTTTGATCGAGCTGATCCAGCGTCGCAAACAGCTGGCGATAATACCGGCGCCGGCGCTGGTACTCATAACAGAGGATCATCACGCCAAACAGCACCGCGACCAGCGTGATCGCACTCAAGATGATCGTATGGACGCGAAACAGCGACAGAAAGAACAGCGTGATCCCAAAGGCCGCCGCATACAGCAGGATGCTGACGATGTGATCCCCTAAAAATGCACGCAGCCTCATACCAGCAGATACCCCTGTCCGCGGCGGGTCTCGATGACGTCGACGAGTCCGATCTCTTCCAGCTTCTTGCGCAGACGGGTGATGTTGACCGTCAGCGTATTGTCATCGATGAACTTGTTGGTATCCCACAGATAGTCCATCAGTTCATCCCGGCTGACGATACAGCCCTTGTGCTGCAGCAGATAGTGAAAGATCGCCATTTCATTCTTCGACAGCAGCAGCTCCTGCCCGTCCTTTTCCAGCGTGCTGCGCAGCACGTTGACCGCGACCCCACAGTACACATCCATCGCATTCTGCTTGTTGATGCGCTTGAACACCGCTTCGATGTGCAACAGCAACAGCGTCGGATTGTACGGCTTGGTGATGTAGTCATCCGCTCCATAGCTCATGGAGAGCACCTCATCCACCTCGCTGTTTTTCGATGTGACCATGATGATGGGCACATCGCTCTTCGCCCGCACCGCCTTGAGCACCTGCTGTCCGTTGACGGTGGGGATCAGGATATCGAGCAGCACCAGATCCACATCCATCGTCAGGATCGCCTGCGCCACATTGGAAAATGAGTGCAGGATCCTTCCCTCATAGCCATTGTTGTCCAACAGGATCTTCAGTTCCTCCTGCAGCGACGCATCATCTTCTACGATCAATATTTTTTTCATCTTCTCACCTGTTTCCATTATAACGCAAAATCCCGTTTCCCTTCCCTTACATCGCTGTAAGGAGATCAGCGCTTCTTCAGCTGCGCGCACAGCACATAGGCGCCGGCGTAATACGCTGCGAAAAAGAAGCCGAGAACGCGCATCTGCGTCCCCAGATCACCGGCGAGCAGCAGCGGCAGACAGCCGATGAGGACAGACGCCGTCAGCCCCTTCCAGCGATGCTTCCAGACGAAGAACGCATCCAGAAGCTGAGAGAGCAGCAGCACCGGCAGCCACGCATGAAGATAGCGCATGCCCGCCAGCAGAGCGATCCCCAGCAGCGTCAGGGTCAGCAGCAGCGGAAACAAAGCCAGCAGCAGACATAACATACGTTTCATTCCATCACACCCTTTTGTTAAAGATCATACCACAGATCGAAGCAATCCCAAAGAAAAAGAGGCACTACTGCCCCTGTGCACGGTACTGCTTCAGCGCGCAGGCGATCTGGTCCGGACAGCTCGTCGCCTTTCCGCCGCAGCGCACTCCTGCAAATGCATCCACCACTTCATCGATGTGCTTGTTTTCCAGCATCCGCGAAATGCCCAGCAAATTGCCGGGACAGCCGCCGACGATGGTCACCTTGCGGATCACATCCCCGTCCATCTCAAAGCGCATCTCTCTGGAACAAACCCCTTTCGGGCGATACACATACGTTTCCATTCCATCATCCTTTCCTATGGCAGCCGTTTGAGCACCTGATCGGCCAGCATGGCGATCAAAAGCCCGGTCGGTATCGAAAGCGCCACCAGGATCGGCAGCAGCGCCTGCATGAAAAACTGCTGATAGATCCAGGTGACGACCATCACCTGCGCCACACAGTGTGCAGCGCTTCCCAGCACGCTCACCCCGTAGATGCTGAAACAGGAACAGCGTCTGGCGATGGTCATGACCAGCGCGCTCAGCAGCATGCCGGCCAGCGAGAGCCAGAAGGAAGTCGCAAACAGCATGCCGGACAGCAGCGAGGCAAACAGCACACGCACGATACCGATGGTAAACAGCGCCCGAGCGTCAAAATAATACAGAGCGATCAGCGAGAGGATATTGGCAAGCCCCAGACGAAAGCCCGGAACCGGCAGAGGGATCACGACCATCGACTCGACATAGTGAAAGACGATGGCCAGCGCACACAGCATCGCAAACAGCGTCAGCTTCTGTACCCGCTTCATTGGATCTGTGTGTCGACAGCGCCTTCCTCGCTGCCTTCGATGGTGACGACCACCTCATTGGGCAGGCAGATGATCGGGGTCGACGGATCGCTGACATAGCCCTGGATGGAACAATAATGATAAGGAGAGGTCTCCTTTTCCACCCGGACACGGCCCTCGTTCACCTCGACGAGCACTTCTCCCAGCTTTCCTTCCACCGGATACGTGCCATCTTCCCACAGCGGTACCCGCAGCACCTCTTCGTTGCGCACCTGCACGACCACCTCATTCGCTTCTGTTCCTTCATAGGCAAACCACAGCGGCACATAAAACAGCACACAGGTCGCCATGATCACCAAAATACATAGTTTATCCGCTCGCTTCATCTCTGTCCTCCGACGGTATCCATTATACGAAACTGTCCGTTTTTTTCAAGCCCCTCCCAAAGGGCGTATAAAAAATGCGCACCGTTTGCGTGCGCATGGGCAAAACTAGGCTTTTGCGTCTGCCTTCGCCTGATCGTAGGCTTCGACATACTGCTCGATCGAGATCGTGCATCCGCTGAGCACATCCGCGTTCTGTGCACGTCCCTGATCGTCAAACGTCAGTGCATCACTGCCGTTCTCCTTCAGGTAGTTCTCCAAAAACGCGATCTGTTCATACCACTCTTTTCCGATGCCGCTGGCATCCTTCAGACGGTAACCTTCCTTCATTTCCTTCTTGGACTGTCCATCCGATGTCTCATCGATCGATACCGATGTCACCTGATCGCCGTCCATCTCAACGACCGCCTTGATCTCTCCGCTGTCGGTCGCAATCGTCGCTTCACCATTTCCGCCACCGGCGCCGCAGCCTGCTAACAACAGTGCACCGGCCACCAGCCATGATCCTTTACGCATCTACCGCACCTCCATTCCAGTTGAAAGTCTTTCCAGAAAAAACACTGTTTAAACACTGAAAATCCTTTCACCGTATAAAATATAACGGGAGATGTAAAAAAAATCCAGTAATATGCTTCAAAAATCCAGATTATCTGTTTTGTTCTCCATCAGAGAACACGGGCACTTCACTCCTGTGCCCGCTCTTCCCGATACGTCTTTGCCAGTTCGATATAATGCATCGCATTCCACCGGATCGTCGCCCGCTGTTCTTTGCGCAGCTCTTTCATCCGGCATGGAATGCCCAGCGCCAGCTGTCCGCCGGGGATCACCTTGTGTTCGCTGACCAGCGCACCGGCTGCCACGATGCTGCCGCTTTCCACACGCGCACCGTTGAGCAGCGTCGCCCGCATGCCGATGAGCACCTCATCTTCGATCGTGGCACCGTGAACGATCGCGCCGTGGCCGATGGTCACATGGCGGCCGATGTTCACCGCAAAACCGCGGTCACAATGCAGGATACAGCCATCCTGTACATTGCTGCCTTCACCGATCACGATGCGCCCGCTGTCTCCGCGCAGCACGCAGCCATACCACACCGATGCGTCCGCCTGGATCTCCACATCGCCGATGAGCACCGCATCCTCTGCTACAAATGCGCTCTCTGCGATGCGAGGCTTATGCCCGTTGTATTCTTTTACGATCATCCATCCTCACACGCCCTTCTGTCGGCTCCATTATAACATTCCCCGCGAAAAAAAGGAAATCAGCCGGTCTTTTTCCTGCTGTGCTCATCTTTGCGAAACGCTTTGTACAGCTTTAAAAAGGCCCGCTTTTCGATGCGGGAGACATAGGAACGGGAGATGTTGAGCTCCTGTGCGATCTCTTTTTGGGTCTGCTCCTTGCGCCCGTTCAGACCGAAGCGCTTCTCCAGCACCAGCAATTCCCGCTCTTCCAGCAACGGCAGATAACGCCGCAGCTGTTTCAGTTCCTGTTCCAGCTGGATGCGTTCGACGACGCTTCGCTGCTGCGGTGCGGCGATCGCATCCAGCAGTGTGATCTCGCTGCCGTCCTTTTCATTGGCGATCGGCTCATTGAGCGATACTTCCTGAAAACTGTTGCGATTCTTGCGCAGATACATCAGGATCTCATTCTCGATACAGCGAGAGGCGTACGTCGTCAGCTTCTTTCCCATCTGAGGACGAAACGTATCCACCGCCTTGATCAGCCCGATCGTGCCGATGCTGATCAGATCGTCACTTTGTGTCTTCTTGATGTCATACTTCTTTACGATGTGTGCGACCAGCCGCAGATTGTGCTCGATCAGCTGCTCGCGTGCATGTGCATCCTTCTGTGCCAGCAATGCGATGCAACGTTCCTCCTCTTCCCTGGACAGCGGCCTGGCAAAGCTCTGTGAACGAATATACCCGGTAAAATACAGCATGGAAGCCAGTGCTTCCATCAAGAGCGTAAACATTTCATCACCTGTTCACAATGTATGCACACCGTCATTCCCCTATGCGAAACAAATGGATGAAACCTGCTTTCATTCGACAGGAAATGCGATCTTCTGCTGACTGTTTTGTGAATTTCGTGATAAATTATTTTGAATATATTTCTTTTTCTCCGGCTTTTTTATATAATAGAATCGATTTTTGTATACAGCAACACAAAAGAGGTGTCCATATGAAAGCTGAAATCGTAGCCGCTCTTATGTTAGGCACATCCCTTCTGTTTGGCTGCAGCGATCCGGCAGCGGATTCGATCAACGAGACGATCGAAGAAAACAACGAGAAGATCAGTGAAAGTGCCCAGAGCAACAGTGAGATTGAAACCGCCCATTCCCGTGAGGAGGCAGCCGTCCTTCTTTCGCAGTCCTGGGAGATCAAGGAACCGACGGTCATTCCGGAAGGTTATGCACGGATGGATTATTATGTATATGACAAAGACATGGTCGAACTGCGTTACAGCGACAGTGACGATCAATATGAGCTGTACTATCGCACCAGCACCCGCCCGGGCGATATCAGTGGAAACTCTCACCCCTACACCAGTGAAGCGACGCTTTCCAGCGAACGCTTCGGCGATATCTTCGTTCGAGGAAGCGATGATGTGTGGATGGTCGCCACTTGGAAACAGGATGGGATTTCCTACTCCATCTCCTGTGAAAAAGGACTGTCGCAGGATGCGCTGTTAGCGATGATCGATTCCATCGAATGATGACCGTATTGGAAGCAATGCGGTTTTTTTCTTTTCATTCATTCTTCACGCGCTTTTCATGTTCATTTACATTTTTTCATATTTTTTACAGAAAGTGCTTGACCCGACGAAACAAAACAGATAAAATGAAGCAGTGTTCAATATTTAAAAGCGATGAACAAGACACGGTCATCCCTTTTCCCCTCACAGAGAGCTCTCACACGCTGAAAGAGAGCAGGAAGGAGAGCGATGATCATCCCTTGCCAGCTGTCATCCCAACGCGACTTGTCGTCAGTAGGGGGTACCGTATTTTCCACGTTACAGGAGAGCCTGTTGGATGTTTCGACAGGGCAGAGAGGTCCAGGGTTGACAAGCTGAGTGGTACCGCGGAAACAGGGTTTTCGTCTCAGTGCAGAACGTATTTCTGCACTGAGACGAAAACCCTTTTTTAAATATTGAAACACGAGGGAGGAATTTGTATGAATGGTTTGCTTTTGCTGGGAATTGCCAGCATCATCCTGATCGCAGCCTATTTGCTTTACGGACGTTATCTGGTCAAGACGTGGGGGATCGACCCAAATGCGAAGACACCGGCCGTCGAACGCGAAGATGGCGTCGACTTTGTACCAAGCAGCAAATGGGAGGTATTCGCGCATCAGTTTTCTTCGATCGCCGGTGCCGGACCGGTCACCGGACCGGTCATGGCCATGATATGGGGCTGGCTGCCGGCCTTCTTATGGATCATCGTCGGCGGCATCTTCTTTGGTGCCATACAGGACTTCGGTGCATTGTATGCATCGGTCAAATCCAAGGGAAAATCGATGGGACAGCTGATCGAGGACTACATCGGCCGTAAGGGGCGCCGTCTGTTCTTCTTGTTCGCCTGGCTGTTCACCCTGCTGGTCATCGCCGCTTTCGCGGATATGGTTGCCGGCACGTTCAACGGTTTTTCCGCTGAGGGCGCACAGCTGGCACCGAACGCCAGCGCCGCTTCCATTTCGATCCTGTATGTATTCGTCGCGATCGCCTTTGGCCTGTTTTTGCGCAAGACGAAGATCGGCGGCTGGAAGCAGGCCGTGCTGGCCATCGTTTTGATCGTTGCCATGCTGGCGCTGGGCATCGCTTTCCCGATCTACCTGGACAAGACCAGCTGGATCTACATCATCTTTGTCTATATCTTCTTTGCATCGGTCACACCGATGTGGCTGTTGAAGCAGCCGCGTGATTATCTGACGACATTTCTGTTCATCGCGATGATCGCCGCTGCCGTCATCGGTGTCTTCATCAGCAATCCGCAGATCTCCACACCGGCCTATACCGGCTTTACCACAAGCAACGGCTATCTGTTCCCGACACTGTTCGTCACGATCGCCTGCGGAGCGGTCAGCGGTTTCCACTCACTGGTTTCCAGTGAGACCAGCAGCAAGCAGATTGCCAATGAAAAGGATATGCTGCAGGTCGGTTACGGCAGCATGCTCTTAGAGTCTCTGCTGGCTGTTTTGGTCATCGTCGTCGTCGGATCGCTGACGAGCCTGAGCGCCAGCGGCGTGCTGGATGCCAACCTGAGCGCCATGGCGCTGGCAGACGGTGCCACACCGTTCACCAAGTTCTCGGTCGGCGTGACCGGACTGGTCGCACAGCTGGGCCTGCCGCAGGAATGGGGCCTGTGCATCATGACGATGTTCGTATCCGCGCTGGCGCTGACCTCTCTGGATGCGGTCGCCCGCATCGGCCGCATGTCCTTCCAGGAATTCTTTGAGGTCGACCGCAACGAAAACCCATCCGGCATCCTGCGCTTTCTGACCAACAAGTACACAGCGACCGTCATCACGCTGCTCGGCGGCTATCTGCTGAGCCTGGGCGGTTACAACAACATCTGGCCGCTGTTTGGTTCTGCCAACCAGCTGCTGGCAGCCATGGTGCTGATCGCACTGTCCGTCTTCCTGAAGGTGACCGGACGCAAAGGATTCATGCTGTATGTACCGATGACGCTGATGCTGATCGTTACGATGACTTCCCTGGGCATGTCCATCTACAACATCTGCATGAAGCTGTTCGTCAATGGCGGTTTCGTCTTCATGACCGACGGTCTGCAGCTGATCGTAGCGATCCTGCTGGTCGTCCTCGGCCTGCTGATCGCATTCTCCTCCGGCAGAAAACTGGTGGAAAAGCCAAAAACGGCATGACCAAAACGCTTCAAGTTCTATGTACACAATAAAGAGCGATGAGACCCATCCGCTCTTTGCATGAAAAAGGACGAATTTCTGCATCGATGCAAAGATTCGCCCTTTTCTTTTTGATTCATTTTTTCTGATCTCATCTCTTTCGATCATCGATGAGAAGATGGAACACCTTCTCGCTCATATACAGCAGCACCAGCACGCTGACCACCACTGCGGATATTTCCAGCACCACCTGACCCTTCAGACAGCCCTTCGGTCCGGCCAGCTGATACAGAAGCCAGAGAGCGAGCAGCAACATCAGCACATACAGGATGACGATCGCTGTTTTTTGTTTTCCCGTATATCTTTTTCTCATCTTGTTCCTCTCATCCGGCTCCTGCTTTCGCTCCTAGGAGAGAAGCATGGCACCCGGTACATCGATCATGAAGAACATCGTGATGAACAGGAAGATCAAAATGATTCCAAAGAGAAGATAATACACGAACGAAAAGCGATCTGCATCCCCCTGCTCCACCTTTTGCATTCTGTATCGGATCAGCCAGGGAATGACGGGCAACGCCACTAAATTGATCATTGCGAGGTGTACCGCACGCAACAGGTTCATCATGGGAACGCAACAGAGAGCGACGACAAACAGCAAAACCGAGAAATAGGCCGTATGGCCGATGGTCTGTTTTGTCTGATGCTGCATGATCGCTTTCAGATAGCGAATGATGACGACCGGCAGTGCAGCAAGCAGAATGAACAGGATGACCAGAAGAATGATGTGGATGCCGTTTTGATACATATGCGTCCCCTCCCTTTCCATCGGACCAAGATGATCCGTTTTCTATGATATGGTCACAGACCGTTTTTTCTGTCTTTGCATGTTGAAATGAAACGATGCATGGTTGCGAACAGATGCGGATCAGACGGAGATCTGCATCGCATGCGTCGTGATTCAGGACTTCACTTTGACCTCAAACACGACATTTTCATCCTGCATCTTCTCTGTATCGATCGTATCGCGGTGAATCT
>ERZ1643246.1265-NODE-1265-length-28095-cov-8.091227_pt1 | contig 28095 bp, 14 predicted proteins | sample MGYA00579265_ERZ1643246 | MGnify/ENA primary metagenome ERZ1643246 (study PRJEB29033, sample SAMEA4952261) | chicken gut metagenome | biome: Broiler Chicken; feature: Gastrointestinal Tract; material: Caecum | place: Ireland | collected 2018 | study: Broiler...
TCTCATCCTGCAGCGTCTTGCTCAGATTGCGGAAATGATCGCTGTATCCGGCGACCCGCACGATCAGGTCACGGTATTCCTGCGGATGCTGCTGCGCCGCGATCAAGGTCGTGCGGTCGATCACATTGAACTGGATATGGTGTCCGTCCATGTTGAAGTAAGCGCGGATCAAATTGGCCATCTGCTCCAGTCCTTCTTCCCCCTGCAACACGGCAGGGGTGAATTTCTGATTGAGCAGCGTTCCGCCAGTCTGCAGATGATCCATCTTCGCAGCCGACTTGAGGACCGCTGTCGGTCCGTTCACATCCGCGCCTTTCTCTGGCGAGATACCTTCAGACACGGGCATGTGCGCATACCTGCCATTGGCGCTGGCAATCATGACCTCACCAAAATACACATGGCATGTCGTCGGCAGCATGTTGATGCGGTATGTGCCGCCCAGCATGTTCGCCCGACCGCTCACCATGCTTCGAAACGCCTCAAAGACTTCCTGCATGATCGTATCGGCATAATCATCATCATTGCCATATTTCGGGGTCCGGTTGCGGACGAGCGCAAGGATCTGCTCATGGCCCTTGAAGTCATCATCCAGCGCCTGCATCAGTTCTCTCATCGTAAATCGGCGCTGATCATACACATTGTATCTGATGGCAGCCAGCGCATCCGTGATCGTGCCGATGCCCACGCCCTGGATATACTTTGTGTTGTAACGCGCGCCGCCGCCATTATAATCCATGCCTCGGGCAATGCAGTCATTGGTCATCACCGACAGAAACGGCACTGGCATCTCTTTAGCAAAGATCTTTTCGATGACATTGCTTCCTCTGATCTTGATGTCAATGAAATGCTTCATCTGCTTCTTGAACGCATCGAACAAGGCATCATGATCCGCAAAGTCTTCCGCGCGCCCCAGCTTCAATCCCAGCTGCTGCCCGCTCACCTGATCATAACCATCATTCAGCGTCAGCTCCAGGATCTTAGGCAGGTTGAAATAACCAGTGAGGATATAGGCTTCATTGCCGAATGCGCCGGTCTCCACGCAGCCGCTGGTGCCGCCGCGTCTGGCATCCTCCAGCGACTTGCCCGCATTCAGCAATTCCTGCACGATCGCCTCCGTATTGTAAAAAGCCGGCTGTCCCCATCCCTTGCGGGAGATCTCACAGGCCCGTTTGAGGAATTTCTGTGGTGTCTTGCGGCTGATCTGCACATTCGAGCTAGGCTGCAACAGCTTCATCTCATCCATGCACTCGAGGATCAGATAGCTGACTCGGTTGACCCCATCCTTGCCCTCTGCAGTGATGCCGCCAGTATTGATATTGGCAAAATCGGTATATGTGCCGCTCTCTTTCAGCGTGATGCCGACCTTGGGCGGCGCCGGCTGATTGTTAAATTTGATCCACAGGCACTCCAGAAGCTCCAATGCCCGCGCATCATCGAGGATGCCCGCTTTCACGTCCCGTTCATAAAACGGAAACAGGTGCTGATCAAGGCGGCCCGGGCTGTATGAATCCCACGGGTTCAGCTCGCTGGTCACGGCCAGATGCACGAACCAGTACATCTGCAGCGCCTGCCAATATGTCTGCGGGCGGTGCGCCGGCACCACTTCGCAGTTAGCCGCGATCTGCAGCAGTTCCCGCCGCCGCTGTGTGTCACTTTCCTGCTCAGCCAGTTCGCGCGCATACTCGCTGTAGCGCGCAGCCAGGATCATCAGCGCTTCACAGGCAGTGTACATGCCCTCCAGTTCTTCTTTGCGCTCCAGCGCATGCGGATCCTGGAAGAAATCAAGCCGATCGATCGCCTCCTGAATGTCCCACTGATAATCGAGAAGCCCCTTTTCATAGATCTTCGATGAGCCTACGGTATGGCCCGGGCCGCGCTGTTCCATGAACTCCGTGAAGATCCCGCATTCATAGGCCTTTTTCCATTCCGGCGTCATCTGCCGGAAGATATGGGAACGGATGCAGCGGTCTTTCCAGAATGGGATCATGACCTTTTCCTGCAATTCCATATCTTCCGGTGTGACCTGAAAGCGGATCAGCTCCCGCTCATTCATCAGACGCATATCTTCCACGCTGTGACAGCACAGCTCAGGAAAGGTAGGCGCGCCCTGCGGGGAATCGCCTTTTTCGCCGACGATCAGCTCTCCTTCGCCAAGATACAATGTCTTTTGAGAGAAATAGTCTTTCAGTGCCTGTGCCCGCAGCTGCGGCACCGAGAGCACTCCTTCAAAGCGGAGATAAGTCTCTGTCATGATCTTCGCTCTCTCCATATCGATATGCGGCTGCGTGTTCACGCTCAGCGCTCTGAGCTTCCTGATCCGCTCATTCATCCCTCTTTGTTCCATGTTCACCCTCCGATCTTGATCTTCGTATATCCTGCTTCCTTGAACAGAACAAGAAAGTCCTGCATCTGCTGCGCATCCGGCGCATGAAAGCGCGGCGACTCAAGACGTCCCAGCTGCCGGTATTTGCCCATGCCTGTATCATGATATGGCAGCAAATGCACCCGCGATGCTTTGATCTGCTTATCTTGCAGAAAGCAGATGATCTTCTTCATCTCTGCCGGTGTGCCATTCACTTCCTGAATGAGCGGGATACGCAGGATGATCCGCGCGCCATCATGGCTCAGCCGCTCCAGGTTTTCCAGAATGAGCCCATTGTCCTTGCCGGTATACCGCGCATGCACGAGCGGATCCGCGCTCTTGATGTCATACAGGAAGCCATCCACATAAGGCAGGACGCGCTGAAAATGCGCATAAGGCGCATATCCGCATGTATCGATCATCACGCTGATGCCCGCGTCATACAGCCGGCGCGTCAATGCCGATACTTCATCCATATCCGCGCACATGACCTCGCCGCCGGACAGCGTGACCCCGCCGCCGGATCCTTCATAAAACGGCTGATCCTGGCAAAGCACATCGAACAGCGCATCGACCGATCGCATTTGCCCGGCGATCCGCCGCAAGTCAGACAGACACGCATCCACACACTGACCGCACGCCAGACAGCGCGCATGATCCGTGTGCCGCCCGGCCGCATGCACCGGGCAGATCTGCGCACAGCGCAGACAGCCGCTGCACCTTTCCTCATCCTGCATCAATTCCTGTTCGAACCGCTGCGTCTCCGGATTATGACACCAGGCACAAGACAGCGGACAGCCTTTGAAAAAGACCGTCGTACGGATGCCGTCCCCATCATGGATGCAGTATTTCTGGATTCCGGTGACCAAAGGCATAGGCAGCGCTCCTTTCTGCTTTTGGTTAAAAAATAGCAGGCCGCGCGCACGCTGTCAACACATTGTCAGATCTTTTGGCTCATTCGTATTTCTTCCCCACGATGTATGTCACCGCGATCAGTCCGGCAAGCAAAATGAGCACAGACACATATTTGACGCTGTTCCACAGATCGAGCCCGCCGATCAAGATACAGAAATAACACAGCAGAGGAGCCAGGATCGCAGCACCCAATGTAAATGCGCGAAATACCGTTAATACATATATCCAGTTGCCATTGTTCAATGCCAATCCAGGCATATGGATCCTGAACGCCCCCTGTGAAACAAAATTGATCTTGTTCTTGTCATAATAGGCCGGCAGCACTTCTTTGACAAAAATGCAGCAAATCGCAAAGATGAGCATGAGAAAAGAGAGATACAGGCTGTCTCCCATCTGCGCGATGCGCATGCCAGACACAGTCATCAAGAGTGCTTCCGCGATCACCACGCCGACCGAAATGAGAAAGGTCAAGATCCAGTTCTTCTTGCGTTGGCGCATGCTGTCACGCACAGACAGATCTAAAGAATCGATCACAAGCTTCTCCACCTCATCTGTGTTCAGCGTTCGATCCGCGCTCAGTCTTTCTCCTTTCAGCAGCTCTGTTACCGTTATTCCGAGCACATCCGCGATCGGAATGAGCAATGCGACATTTGGCAGACTGTTCCCTCGTTCCCATTTGCTGACCGTTTTGTCCGATACAAATAATTGATCGGCCAGTTCCTTTTGCGTCATCGACCGTTCTTTGCGCATCTCACTGAGAAACTGACCAAACTTCTCATTGTTGATCTGATACAACTTCTACCACCTCCAAGATCATTTTAGCTATCCATGGGGCATCCGGCAATCTACCAGCAGGAGAGTCTTCGCTTTTTAGTATCTTGTCAGCCGATTTTCTGTTGCAGCGCAGCTTTCGTGCTGTCTTTTTTCATAAAAAGAGGGCAAACATATCTGCGGCCGCGAGCATCTCCATCAAACGATACAGGAAATTTGATCATTGCGCTTTATGCCGCAAAAAACAGACAGCCATGCGACTGTCCGTTTATTCATTGCAGATATCGATCGATCTGTTCGGCACATTCCAGGCCTTCGCGGATGGCCCAGACGACCAGGGAAGGTCCTCTTTTGGCATCTCCTGCCGCAAACAAGCCTTTATCCGCATCGATCAAGTACATGCCTGCTTCGGTCTTTGCGGTATGGCGTTGGCTCAGCGGCAGAGCGAAGGCATCGCTGACATACGTCTCCAGACCGGTAAAGCCGGCCGCGATGATGACCAGGTCAGCCTTGCGCTGGCGCGCGCTGCCTTCGACGACATGCATGCCTTGCGCATCAAAGCGCAGATCGACCGTTTCGACCGCGCGCAATACGCCATCTTTACGCAAAAAGCGCTGAATGGTCGTCTGATAAATGCGCGGATCGCGCCCAAAGCAAGCGATGCTCTCTTCCTGGCCATAGTCCGTCTTGAGGACACGCGGCCATTGCGGCCACGGGTTGCCTGCAGCGCGTTCCTTAGGCAGTGCCGGCATCATTTCCAGCTGGATCACGTCTGCGCAGCCCAGCCGGATGCATGAGCCGACACAGTCATTGCCGGTATCGCCGCCGCCTACGACGACGATATGGCGATCCTTGACGGCCGGGATAGCTTTGGCTGCCTGCGGATCAGCGAGGCTTCTGGTCACCGCACTCAGGAAATCTACCGCAAAGACGATCTGGCCGCCATCGCGTCCCTCACCTTTCAGATCACGCGCGGCCCTGGCTCCGCAGCACAGCGCCACAGCATCATATTCTTCATAAAGCTGTGCCGGAGCAATGTCCTTTCCGACATCACAGCGAAGGTGGAACACGATCCCTTCCTGCGCCATCAGCGCGACACGTCGTTCCACGACCGTTTTTTCCAGCTTCATGTTCGGGATGCCATACATGAGCAAGCCTCCGGCTAGCTCATCACGTTCATAGACATGCACCTCATGGCCCATGCGATTCATGGCCCAGGCTGCTGCCAGGCCGCTGGGGCCGCTGCCGACCACAGCTACTTTCTTGCCGCTGCGCACAGGGGCCGATGGCTTCATCCGGCCTTCTTTGAAGGCCTTTTCGATGATCGACAGCTCATTTTCCCGGATCGTGACCGGATCGCCGTTCATGCCGCAGATGCATGCCTTTTCGCAAAGCGCCGGACAGACGCGGCCGGTAAATTCCGGAAACGGATTGGTCGCCAGCAGCCGCGCAAGCGCATCTTCGTCATTGCCATGATACAGCTCATCGTTCCATTCCGGGATGAGGTTGTGCAGCGGGCAGCCGCTCACCATGCCGCCCAGCACCATGGCTGACTGACACAGCGGCACCCCGCAGTTCATGCACCGCGCTGCCTGCTCACGCCGCTGTGCCTCGCTGAGAGAGGCATGAAACTCATGGAAATCACGCAGCCGCTGCGCAGGGGACAGCGCCGGCTGCTCCTTTCGTTCATATATCATAAATCCATCTGGTCTACCCATGACTTCAGCCTCCTAACTCTCATACATCTGCGCGAACGCACGGCGCTGCGCTTCTTCTTCATCACAGCCATCGTGCATGAAACGCTCGATATTCTCCGTCATGACGCGATAATCGTGCGGGATGATCTTGCGGAAAAGCGGCAGCTTTTCCATGAATTGTTCAAGCACTTCACTGCCTTTTTCCGAATGAGTCACCCGGACATAGTCAGTGAGGATCTCCTTGAGCCGTGCGATATCGCGAGGATCATCGACATCTTCGATCTCCACCAAATCACGGTTGACCCGCAGATACAGGTCATGGTCCTCATCAAGGATATATGCGACACCGCCGCTCATGCCGGCCGCCACATTGCGCCCGGTACGGCCCAGGATGACGACGCAGCCGCCGGTCATATATTCCAGCGCATGGTCGCCGCAGCCCTCTACGACCGCAGTGGCGCCGGAGTTGCGCACCGCGAAGCGCTCTCCGGCCTGGCCGCATACATAAGCGGTGCCTGAGGTAGCGCCATACAGCGCGACATTGCCGATGATGATGTTATCCTGCGCGCGGAACGGCGCTTTCGGCGAAGGATGCACGACCAGGCGGCCGCCGGAAAGGCCTTTTCCGAAGTAATCATTGGCATCGCCTTCCAGCTCCAGTGAGATGCCGGCCGGCACGAAGGCGCCGTAAGACTGGCCGCCGCTGCCGATGGAGCGGATGCGGCACGTATCATCCGGCAGCACGCCATAGACCGAAGTCACATGCGAACCAAGCAGCGTGCCGAATGAACGGTCAGTGTTATGCACCGGCACCTCACAGACAAAGGGCGCATCGTGCTTCATCGCTTCATCCAGGCCGGGGATCAGCTTGGCGGCATCGATCGTCTGCTCCAGATGGAAGTCATAGACATCGGCCGGATCAAAGCGCACTTTGCCGCCTTTGACCGGGGCAAGCAGCGGCTGCAGCTGCAGATGATAGACATGATCAGCGTGCTCGCTCACCTTGAGCAAGTCTTTGCGGCCGATCAATTCATCGACCGTGCGCACGCCCAGCGATGCCATGATCTCCCGCAGTTCCTGAGCCACGAAGCGCATGAAGTGGATGACATGTTCCGGCTTGCCTTTGAAGCGGCGGCGCAGGCATTCATTCTGCGTGGCGATGCCGACCGGACAAGTATCCAGGTTGCACACGCGCATCATCATGCAGCCCATGGCGACCAGCGGTCCTGTGGCAAAGCCGAACTCTTCAGCGCCCAGCATGGCGGCGATCGCGACATCGCGGCCGCTCATCAGCTTGCCGTCGGTCTCCAGGCGCACCCGGCTGCGCAGATGATTTTCCACCAGTTCCTTCTGGGTCTGAGCCAATCCGATCTCCCATGGCATGCCGGCATGATGGATGGAGCTCTGCGGCGCGGCGCCGGTACCGCCGTCATAGCCGGAGATCAGGATGACCTGCGCGCCGGCCTTGGCCACGCCGCAGGCCACGGTGCCCACGCCATGCTCCGCAACCAGCTTGACCGACATGCGCGCCTTGGGATTGGCGTTCTTCAGGTCATAGATGAGCTGCGCCAGATCTTCGATCGAATAAATGTCATGATGGGGCGGCGGGGAGATCAGCGTCACGCCCGGCGTAGAGTGGCGCGTCTTGGCGATCCAGGGATAGACCTTGCGACCCGGCAGATGTCCGCCTTCTCCCGGCTTTGCGCCCTGCGCCATCTTGATCTGGATCTCATCGGCACTGCATAAGTATTCGCTCGTCACGCCGAAGCGGCCGCTGGCCACCTGCTTGATGGCGCTGTTGCGCGCGGTGCCCAAACGCTGCGGACGCTCCCCGCCCTCACCGCTGTTGGACTTGCCATGCAGCGCATTCATCGCCAGCGCCAGCGTCGTATGCGCCTCTTCACTGATCGAGCCATAAGACATGGCGCCGGTCTTGAAGCGCGTCACGATCGCCTCTATCGGCTCCACTTCAGCCAGCGGGATCGGCGTCACCTGAGAGCGGTCAAATTCCAGCGCGCTGCGCACGGTGAACATCGCATGCTCGCCATGCAGCATCGCCGTATATGTCTTGAATTTCTCATAGTCGTTTTCCCGCACGGCTTCTTGCAGCGTCGTAATCGTCAGCGGATCGTACAGATGCCGCTCCTTGCCTTCCCCGCTGCGCAGGCGATGGAAGCCGGTCGTCACCAGCGCCGGTCCGCGTCTGGCCAGCGCCTGGGCATGATGCCAGCGGATGTCCGCATCGATCTTGGCAAAGGTCAGACCGCCTAAAGAGGCCGGGGTATCGCCAAAGGAGCGGTCCATGACCTGCTGATCGATGCCGACCGCTTCAAAGATGCGGGCCGACTGATACGACTGGATCGTCGAGATGCCCATCTTGGCGGCGATCTTCACGATGCCATGCAAGATGGCGTCATTGTAATCACGCACGGCCGCGTGCGGTTCTTTGTCCAGCACATCGCTGCGCACCATATCGCGGATGCACTCATGCGCCAGATAAGGATAGATGGCAGATGCGCCAAAGCCCAGCAGCAGCGCGAACTGATGCACATCTCGAGGCTCGCCGCTCTCCAGCACGATGGAGACCGCGGTCTTGCGGCGGATACGCACCAGATGCTGTGAAAGCGTGGCGACCGCGAGCAGCGAAGGGATGATCAGATGCTGCTCATCCGCGGCACGATCGCTCACCAAAAGCAGATTGGCCTGTGCGTCACAAGCTGCATCACAGTCTTTCTCCAGCTGATCCAGCGCCTGTTCGATGCTCATCGCCGGATCATACAGCAACGAGATCTCCGCGGTCTTGAAATGTGGATGCGCAAGCGTGCGCAGCTTGTCCATGTCGCGGCCATCCAGGATCGGATTGTGGATCTCCAGCACCCGGCAGCCCTCTGCGTTTTCCTCAAGCAGATTGCCCTGCGCACCCAGATAAACTGCCGTATCGGTCACGATCTTCTCGCGCAGCGAGTCGATCGGCGGATTGGTCACCTGCGCAAACAGCTGCTTGAAATAATGAAACAGCAGCGGATGACAGGAAGAAAGCACTGCCAGCGGGATATCCGTGCCCATCGACGCGGTCGGCTCCGTGCCATTCTTGGCCATCGGCAGGATCTGATCACGCACATCTTCATAGGTATAAGCAAAGCTGCGATACAGGAAATCGCGATGCTCCGGGGCAAAGACATAAGGCTTGCGTTCCTGGGCCGGCAGATCCTTCAGCTGGATGAGCGAACGGTCCAGCCATTCGCCATACGGATGCTCATTCGCCATGCCCAGCTTGCATTCCTCATCGCGGATGAGCTGATGCGCGGCGGTATCGACCACCAGCAGCTCGCCGGGACGAAGCCGGTCCTTGCGGATGATATGCTCTTCCGCGATCGGCAGCACACCGGTCTCGGAAGACAAGATGACATGACCGTCGTCTGTCTGCCACCAGCGCAGCGGGCGCAGCCCGTTGCGATCAAGCGCCGCGCCCAGCTTGACGCCATCGCTGAACAGCACCGCGGCCGGGCCATCCCATGGCTCCATCAGCGTCGCGTGATAATGATAGAAGTCTTTCAGCTTGCGCGGCAGCGAAGCATGCTGCCACGGATGCGGGATGAGCGTGGCCACCGCCTTCTCGATCGGCATGCCGTTGAGATATAAAAATTCCAACGTATTGTCCAGCATGGCTGAATCCGAACCTTGGGCATTGACGATCGGCAGCACATCCTCATGATTCTCGCGCAAGAACGGTGAATCCCAGACCGACTCACGGGCCTGCATGCGGCCGCGGTTGCCGCGGATCGTGTTGATCTCGCCGTTGTGCGCGATCATACGGTTAGGATGCGCCCGCTTCCAGCTGGGCCGTGTGTTCGTGGAAAAACGCGAATGCACCATGGCTAAGGCGCTCTCATAGCGCTCATCCTGCAGATCCGCGTAAAAAGCGCGCAATTGTCCGACCAGCAGCATCCCTTTGTAAACGATGGTGGACGCCGACATCGAGACGACATACGCATCCGGGCAGCGCTTTTCAAAGCGGCGCCGCAGCAGATATAAGAAGCGCTCAAAGGCCAGTCCGCGCGCGATGTGCGCAGGACGCGTGATGAAGCATTGCCAGATGGCCGGCATGCTGGCCAGGGCATGCGGATGCAGCAGTTCCTCATGCACCTTCACCTTGCGCCAGAACGCCAGGCCTGCGCCGGCATCGCTGATGATCGTTTCCAGCACCTGACGCTGTGCTTGCTTTGTTTCGCTCAAAAACAGCATGGCGACGCCATAATCGCCGGCCGCAGGCAGTTCAGATCCTTCCTCATGCGCCGCAGCGGCGAAGAAACGATGCGGGATCTGTGTCAAGATGCCCACACCGTCTCCGATCTCGCCGCTGGCGTCTTTGCCGGCGCGATGTTCCAGCTGTTCGACGATGGTCAGCGCCTGCTCCACCAGCACATGCTCACGCTCTCCGTCCATGCGGACGATCGCGCCGATGCCGCAGGCATCCTGCTCCATCTGTTCCTTTCGCTTATCTTCATTTTGATTCATGATCTGAACTCCTTTCTAACAGCCGCTGCTGCCGTAATTGGACAGCGCGCGGGCGCTCGGGTCATCGACATCGCAGCCCTCCCAGCTGCGATTCGGCATCCAGAAACCACGCACCATCTGTGACTGTCCCGGATAAAATGACTCAAAGATCTCCCGGTACAACAGCGACTCTTTGGTAAATGGGGCCGCGTGCTCATACCGGCGCCGTTTCGTCTCCAATTCCGCATCGCTGTACAGCGACTCAGCATATGCTTGCAGATCATCCCGCAGCGAATGGCCGACCGCATCGGAAAACGCGGCCTTCTCGCGCATCAGGATATCGTGCGGGAGATAATCTCCTTCAAACGCATGACGCAGCAGATATTTGCCTTTGCCATAATGATTCATCTTCAGGCTTGGATCGATGTGCAGCACATAGTCCGCGAAAGCGAGGTCTCCGAAAGGAACGCGCGCCTCCATGGAGTGCACGCTGATGCAGCGGTCGGCCCGCAATACATCATACATATGCAGCTCCCGGATGCGCTTCTCGCTCTCTTCCTGAAACGCCTTTGCATCAGGCGCGAAGTCGGTGTATTTATAGCCGAACAGCTCATCGGAGATCTCTCCGGTCATCAGCACGCGGATATCCGTCGTCTCATGGATGGCCTTGCAGATGAGATACATACCCATTGAAGCGCGGATGGTCGTGATATCATATGTGCCCAGAGCATAGATGACATCCTTCAGCGCATCGATCACTTCCTCGCGGGTCATGAGGATCTCGGTATGATCCGTATGCAGGTATTCTGCCACTTCCCGCGCATAGCGCAGGTCGATCGCGTCTTTGGCCATGCCGATCGCGAACGTGCGGATCGGCCGCTTCAGCATGCGCGCGCTGATGGCGCACACCAGCGAGGAATCCAGTCCGCCGCTGAGCAGAAAGCCAAGGGGCGCATCGGCGTCCAGACGCTTGCGCACCCCTTCGCATAACAGTTCGCGGATCTTCGTACAGGCGGTTTCCAGATCATCGCTGCTATAGCTGCTCACATTGCTCAAGTCGCGGTAACAGTGAAAGCTGCCGTCTTTATAGTAATGTCCGGGAGGGAAAGGCATGATCTTCTCACAGATGCCGACGAGGTTCTTCGGTTCGCTCGCCATCACCATGACGCCATCTTCATCCAGGCCGTAATACAGCGGACGAATGCCGATGGGATCACGAGCAGCCACGAAAGAACCGCTTTGCGCATCATAGAGGATGAGGGCGTATTCCGCGTCAAGCATAGCGAACATATCGGTCCCATAGCGCTCGTACAGCGGCAGAAGGATCTCACAGTCGCTGTCGCTGACAAACTGAATGCCGCTTGCTTCCAGCTGTTCGCGCAGCGAACGGAACCCATAGATCTCACCGTTGCAGATGAGCATGCTGCCATTGCGGACAAACGGCTGCATGCCGCTGTCGCTCAGTCCCATGATGGCGAGCCGGTGAAAGCCGAGCAGGCCTTTTCCGGTATCCAGGATGCGCGTGTCATCCGGTCCGCGCGAGATGGTCGCGGAAAACCCTTTTTCAAAGCGCGCACGGTCAGCCGCGGCGCTGAAATATCCCATGATCGAACACATTGCCACTCCCCCTTGTCTGATCATCGATGATTACTGAATGCCAAACAGCAGCTTGCCATAGGTCGGGAACGGCCAGTACTGCGGCGAGGTCATCGTCTCCAGCGCATCGCAAGCGGTGCGGATCTCTGCCATCAGCGGCAGCACTTCATCGCGGTAACAGAATGCCGCGCTCTCCACATTCAGCTTCTCTGCGTTCTGTACCACACGCTTCAGCTTTTCACTGGCTGCGAATGCCGCTTCCTGCAAGTCTGAAGCCAGCGCGGCCGACTTGCTCTCATAGCAGCTCTTCACATCGAGCAGCTGCTGCTTCATCGCCGCAGTATCCAGCCACTCATGCACCTGCGCAGTGACGGCCGGCAAGATCTGCTTCTTCACCATGTCCAGCATCGTCAGCGCCTCGATATGCAGCGTCTTGCCATACTCTTCCATGAAGATCTCATAACGGGAACGCACTTCTTCTTCATCGAAGATCCGATGACGTTTGAACAGCTCGATGTTCTCCTTACGGATGAAATATGGCAGCGCGTCCGGTGTCGTGCGCAGGTTGAGCAGGCCGCGCTTTTCGGCCTCTTCGATCCAGGCATCGTCATAGCCATTGCCGTTGAAGATGATGCGCTTATGGCTGCGGATGGTATCCTGGATCAGCACATGCAATGCGCTGGGCAGATCCGGCGCCACTTCCAGCACATCGGCGAACTGCTTCAGCTCATCAGCCACGACGGCGTTGAGCACGATGTTGCAGCCGGCGATCGATGCGCTGCTGCCCGGCATACGGAACTCAAACTTATTGCCAGTGAACGCAAAGGGTGAAGTGCGGTTGCGGTCGGTCGTGTCTTTTTGAAACTTCGGCAAGACATGCGCGCCGATCTTCATGACCTCTTTGGCCTTGCCATCATACGGACGGTCTTGCTCGATGGCCTCCAGGATCTCCGTGAGCTCATCGCCCAAAAACATGGAGATGATGGCCGGCGGCGCCTCATTGGCACCCAGACGATGATCGTTTCCAGCCGTTGCCACGCTGAGACGGAGCAGATCCTGATGCTCATCGACTGCCTTGATGACCGCGCACAGGAACAATAAGAACTGCGCGTTCTCATACGGCGTTTCGCCCGGCTCCAGCAAGTTCACGCCAGTGTCAGTGGAAATGGACCAGTTGTTGTGTTTGCCGCTGCCGTTGATGCCTTCAAAAGGTTTCTCATGCAGCAGCGCCACCATGCCATGCTTCTTGGCAATGCGCTGGATCAGCTCCATCATCAGCTGGTTGTGATCGGTGGCGATGTTGGTCGTCGTGAACACCGGCGCCAGCTCATGCTGAGCCGGAGCGACCTCATTATGTTCGGTCTTGGCGCTGACGCCCAGCTTCCACAGCTCTTCGTTCAGCTCATTCATGAACTCCTGCACACGGGTCTTGATGGTGCCGAAATAATGGTCTTCCATCTCCTGCCCCTTCGGAGAAGGCGCGCCAAACAGCGTGCGTCCGGTATAGATCAGATCTTTGCGCTGTTCATAGTATTCTTTGTCTACCAGGAAATATTCCTGCTCGCAGCCGACGGTCGTGCGCAAGGTATGCACATCTTCGTTGCCAAACAGTTTCAGGATGCGCAGGCCCTGGCGGTTGATGGCCTCCATGCTGCGCAGCAGCGGCGTCTTCTTGTCCAGCGCGTGGCCGGAATAAGAACAGAATGCCGTCGGGATGCAGAGCACATTGTTTTTGATGAACGCATAAGAAGTCGGGTCCCAGGCCGTATAGCCGCGGGCCTCAAACGTCGCGCGCAGACCGCCATTCGGGAAAGAAGACGCGTCCGGTTCACCACGGACCAGTTCTTTGCCGGAAAACTCCATCATGACCTTGCCATGACCATCCGGTACGATGAAACTGTCGTGTTTTTCTGCCGTAACGCCGGTCAACGGCTGGAACCAGTGCGTGAAGTGGGTCGCGCCTTTCTCCAGCGCCCACTCCTTCATCGCGTTGGCGACCGCATTGGCGATCTTGGGATTCAGGCTGCTGCCATCACGGATGGTCTTCTGCAGCTCTTTAAATGTGTCTTTGGCCAGACGCTCACGCATCTGCTCTTCGTCGAATACCATGGATCCAAACAGTTCGCTAACTCGTGTCTTCATAGATTTCACTCTCCTTGATCAATAAAAAACGGCAGAGACGGACACGTACCCTAGAGTACACGACGCCTTTGCCGTTTTCATGTGTGCTGTGGAAGAAATTCCCTCGCGCAGAGCGGAAGTGAACATCTCTCCCGTTTTATGTTTCGTATTATGCGGTATTTTTCACAAATTGTCAAGCATTTTCTGTAAATAATTTCAAGATGATGAAACTTCTTTCACTTTTCCAATTCTCTCCGGTAGTCATACAGCTCGGTAACATAGCTGCCATCGAAGCAAGCTGTGCACAGACCGCAGCCAGCTGCCTCTTGCAGATCTTCAAGCGTCAGAAAGCGAAGCGAATCGGCCTGGATATAGCGGCAGAGCTCTGCTTCATCCATGCGCGCGCCGATCAGCTCGGCCTTGGTCGACGTATCTACGCCATAGAAACAAGGGAAGCGGATCATCGGCGAAGCGATGCGCATATGCACTTCCAATGCGCCGGCTTCCCGAAGCAGCTGCACGATGCGCCTTGAGGTCGTGCCGCGCACGATGGAATCATCGATGACGACGATGCGTCTGCCTTTGACGATGCTGTGGATGGCAGAAAGCTTCATGCGCACGCCGCGATCACGCAGCTCCTGCGTCGGCTGGATGAAGGTGCGCGCCACATAGCGGTTCTTGATGAGCCCCATCTCATAGGGCAGCCCGCTGGCTTCCGCATAGCCGCTGGCCGCGCTGATCGAGGAATCCGGCACGCCGATGACGATATCGGCCTGCAGATCACGGTCCTGTCTTGCCAGCAAGGCCCCGCTCTTCTTGCGAAACAGATGCACGTTCACCTTGTCCAGCGTGCTGTCCGGCCGGGAAAAATAAATGTACTCCATCGCGCACATGTGCTGACACACGTCCTCTGTATAACGGAAGTGATCTACGCGGTCATGCTGAAAGCGCACGATCTCGCCTGGCTCGATGTCGACGATGTCCTGACCGCCGATGACATCGCTGGTGCATGTCTCTGAGCTGACACAATAGCCGTTTTGCACTTTCGCATAAGAAAGCGGACGCAGCCCCCAGCGGTCTCTGACAGCATATAAAGCATCTTCGCTCATCACCAGGAAGGCAAACGCGCCCTCCAGCTGCTGCGCTGTCTTCGTGATCTTTTCCAGCAGGGTGCCCGGGCTGCGGCGGATCAGATGCAGGATGATCTCGCTGTCGCTGGTGCCCTGGAAGATGCTGCCGGCATCCTCCATCTCATTGCGCAGCCGAATGGCATTGACGATCTGACCATTGTGGGCCATTGCCAAGGTCCCGCTGTGTGAGACCGAAAGCAGCGGCTGCACATTTTCCATCGTATTGCCGCCTGCTGTGGAATAGCGCACATGTCCCACGGCGATATTGCCGGGCAGCTCATTCAGGTTCTCCCGAGTGAATACCTCGGAGATCAGCCCTCTTCCTTTCTGGCTCTTCACCCTGAGCCCGTCACTGACCGCTATGCCGCAGCCTTCCTGCCCGCGGTGCTGCAGCGCGTGCAATCCATAATATGAAAGCTCTGCAGCGTGTTCCACATGGTATACGCCGAACACTCCGCATTCCTCATGCAGTTCATCAAACATCGCGTGATCCCTTCCTTTCATTTTTATGGGAGAATGTTACATCAAGAAAGTGCCCGCTGTCAATCATGCATTTGCTGAATATGGCCTGGCGCATTGACTTTTCGCTCATTTTCCGGTATAAATATGTCGTTAATCAAGACTGCGAATGAGCAATGGCGTTCATCGGGATAGGGGGCAGTATCCGCTTTTCTGATGGACGCTTTCATTTTTTGCACGGAAAGGAGCCATTATGCATTATTCTTATGAAGATGTGGAAACGTTCATCCAAGAAGAAAATGTCAAATTTATTCGTCTGGCATTCTTCGATGTCTTCGGCGTCCAAAAAAACATCTCGATCCTGCCGCAGGAGCTGAAACGCGCTTTCAGCGAAGGCATCTCTTTCGACGCTAGCGCCATCGCCGGCTTCGGCGATACCGCAAAGAGCGACTTGTTCCTGAAGCCGGATCCATCCTCCTTGGTCGTCCTGCCATGGCGGCCGATGGACGGACGCGTCGTCCGCATGTATTGCGACATCGTCTATCCAGATGGCACATTGTTTGAAAAAGACTGCCGTCTCATCCTGAAGCAGGCGGTAGCGGAAGCCGCAGCTGCCGGCATCCATGTCGATTTCGGCGCAGAGGTGGAGTTCTATCTGTTTCAAAACGATGAGCATGGCCAGCCTACCGACATTCCCTTTGACCGTGCCGGCTACATGGATGTGGCGCCCAAAGACCGCGGTGAGGACGTGCGCAGAGAGATCTGCTTCACCCTCATTGACATGGGCATCCAGCCCGAGGCCAGCCATCATGAAGAAGGCCCAGGCCAAAACGAGATCGACTTCCGTTACAGTGATGCCTTGAGCGCGGCCGATCAGACCTCCACGTTCAAATGGGTCGTGGAAATGGTCGCCATGGGCAACGGCCTGCACGCGGATTTCTCTCCCAAACCGCTGAGCGCGGAAGCCGGCAGCGGCATGCATGTGAACATGTCGGTGACCAGTGACGATGGTCAGGACCATCAGGACGCCTTCATGGCCGGGATCCTCGCGCACATCCGGGAGATCACTTTGTTCCTCAACCCGCATGCCGACAGTTATCTGCGTCTGGGCGAGATGAAGGCACCGCGTTATATCAGCTGGTCCAGGGAAAACCGCTCGCAGCTCATCCGCATTCCCGCGATGAAAAACGGCCGCAAGCGCATCGAACTGCGTTCACCTGATCCCAGCGCCAATCCTTATCTGTGCTACGCCCTGCTCATCCATGCCGGGCTCGATGGCATTCGCAGCGGCCTGAAGCCGGCGCCGGCACTTGATGTCAACTTGTTTCAGGCCGAAGCGTCGCTCACCCGCAAGCTGGACAAACTGCCTCAGTCTCATCAGGAGGCCTGGGAGATGACCGAGCGCAGTGATTTCGTCAAGCGCCTGCTTCCGGAATCCGTCATCAAAGCATACCGATACTAGCGAAAAGGAGGGGAAGCGCATGAGCACGCAGCCATGCATACTGGTGCTGTCAAACAGTGAGATACCCGCCGGGATCCTGCGGGAGATGCTTCCCAGGGATTCCTTTCCGTCTGTCCTCTTCGCCGCATCGATCACCTCGGCCCGGCGCATCCTGCTGGCTCGCGAAGTGGATCTGCTCGTCATCGATACGCCGCTGAAAAAAGAAAGCGCCCTGGGATTCGCCCAGGAGATCGCGCAGCGCAACGTGCCTGGACTGCTCATGCTGCTGGGCACTGAGCTGTATCATCAGCAGGCCGCCCGCCTGGAAGAAGCGGGCATCCCGGTCCTGCCCAAGCCGATCTCCAAAACGATGCTGCAGCAGAGCGTACGTCTGTTATGCACCGCGCAGCAAAGGATCTGCCGCGCCCAGCGCGAGACGATGGATCTGCAGCAGAAGATGCAGCAAGTGCGGATCATCGCCAGCGCCAAGCGCCTCATGCAGGAACAGCTCGGCTGGGAAGAAGAACGCGCGCACCGCTATCTGCAAAAGCGTGCCATGGATCAATGCTGCACCAAATACGAAGCGGCTCGCTATATCATTCAGAAACTGAAAAACGGAGGAACATTATGACAAAATATATTTTTGTGAGCGGAGGCGTCGTCTCCGGACTGGGCAAAGGCATCACGGCCGCTTCGCTGGGCCGGCTGCTAAAGGCGCGTGGGCTGAAAGTGGCTGCCCAGAAGCTCGACCCTTATATCAATGTCGATCCCGGTACGATGAGCCCGTTTCAACACGGCGAAGTCTTCGTAACAGAAGACGGCGCAGAGACCGACCTGGACCTTGGCCATTATGAACGATTCATCGACGAAAACCTGAATCAGTTTTCCAATCTGACCACCGGCAAAGTATATTGGAACATCCTCAACAAGGAACGCCGCGGCGAATTCCTCGGTGAGACCGTACAGGTCATCCCGCACATCACCAATGAGATCAAATCGTTCATCTATCAGGTCGGCAAGAAGACCGACGCCGATATCGTCATCACCGAGATCGGCGGCACGACCGGCGATATCGAAAGCCAGCCGTTTCTTGAAGCGATCCGACAGATCGGGCTTGAGCAAGACCCGGATGATGTTCTTTACATCCACGTGACGCTGGTACCTTATCTCAGCGGCAGCTTTGAGCACAAATCAAAGCCGACGCAGCATTCGGTCAAAGAGCTGCAAGGCATGGGCATCCATCCCGATATCATCGTTTTGCGCTGCGACCGCGCGCTGGAGGAGTCGATCTTCAAGAAGATCGCGCTGTTCTGCAACGTCAAGGAAGACTGCGTCATCGAGAACCTGACCGTCCCTCAGCTGTATGAAGCGCCGCTCATGCTGGAAAAGCATCATTTCTCTGACATCGTCTGCCGGGAGCTGAAGCTGTCCACCGCACAGCCCGATATGGAAGAGTGGAACGAGATGCTCGAACGCATCCACAGCTGCCGAGAGCGCATCGTCATCGGCCTTGTCGGCAAGTACGTGCAGCTGCATGACGCTTATCTCTCGGTTGCTGAGGCACTGCGTCATGCCGGCTATGCGGCAAGCTGCAGCGTATCGATCGAATGGATCGATTCAGAAGAGCTCACCGAAACCAATGTCAGCGACAGACTGCGCGGCTGCGACGGCATCCTCGTTCCGGGCGGCTTTGGCGAGCGCGGCTGCGAGGGCATGCTGCTGGCAGCGAGATACTGCCGCGAGAACCGCAAGCCATACCTTGGCATCTGCCTGGGCATGCAGATCGCCGTCATCGAATTTGCCCGTAATGTCTGCGGCTGGAAAGACGCCAATTCCCGTGAGTTCGATCCAGATTCCAACTACCGCGTCATCGATTTCCTGCCTGATCAAAACGATGAGATCCGCAAAGGCGGCACATTGCGCTTAGGCGCCTACCCATGCCACATCAAGGAAGGCACCCGCATGATGCAATGCTATGGCAAAAATGAGATTCACGAGCGTCACCGTCACCGCTATGAATTCAATAATGACTTCCGCGATCAATTGGAAGCAGCCGGCCTGTGCATCAGCGGCACCTCCCCGGACGGACATATCGTAGAGACCGTGGAGATCAGCGATCACCCCTTCTACGTCGGCGTGCAGTTCCATCCGGAATTCAAGAGCCGTCCCAACCGTCCGCACCCCTTGTTCTGCGGGCTCATCAACGCATCGATGCAGGCAGAACATGAGCAAGAAAGCGATAACGAAAAGCGAGGATGATTCCCCGCTTTTTTTCAGCTTTCGCTCAATACACGCTTTAATGCCGCAAAAGCCGCATCTTTCTTCGCTTCCTTCTTCTTGGAAGAGATTCCTTTTGTTTTCCAATCATGATCAGGAATGATACAAGTGCATTCCCATATTGGATTGCCGTTTTCGTCGTATGTTTCTTCAAAAAAATATTCGGGAAAATCAAAATAACCACGCCGCACCAAAATTTCCAGCTGGTTGATCGATTCTGACCTGTTTGGATCATCAATTTCATCTTTGATAGTAGGAAGAAGACCATGTTCCTTCAGATATGCATAAATTCCCGCACAAGCCCGATGACGCGCATCACTTTTGGAATAACCACAAGCGCAAAACAATGGTAAGCTTTTATCTCTGAGATTGACCATGCAATAAAAGTCAGGTGCGATATGAATACCGTCATGCATTCTATAATCTTGATCTGAAAAAGGGAGAATGATTCCTGGAAAACCAGTATACCAAAGATATTGAACAGATTTTCCCGGCCCTTCATAGTGATACAATGGCATGCTCTCGTTTTTCCATAAGCACCACTGCTGTACCTCATTGACATAGTTGGTTTCTTCATCAGAAAAATCGCTCAATGTATCTCCAAGCATGATCTTCACTGCATCTTCAATCTGATCGAAGTTCCATTGCGAATCCAGTGTGACCGCGCCTACGATTGCTTCAAACAGATCTTCTTTGACTGAATCCTGTTTCCAGATTTGCTGCTGAACATCGCTTTCTCCCATGATCAAAAATTCTTCCAGCTCAAGCTTTTCAATGCATTTGGCCAAGTTTTTCCGACAAACGAGAGATTGTTTGATCTTGCTCAGTTCCGATTCATCATATGCACAATAAAACTCGTCATAATCATCATCCGCATCAAAATCTTCATATTCGCGCGCAAATCCGCCATATGTATCCGCTAGATACTTCACGACCACGATATCGAGGGCTCTGTCTCCGATAAACTCTAAGACTTCATTATCTTCCCCGCCATTTTCCTGGCTGTAAGAACGTCTGACAAATGCTTGTTGCAGCAAGTCAAGATTTTTGAATTGATAGCCGATCTGATCTTGAATGAATGTAAACTCTTCTTTTTCCATGATTTAGCTCCTTTCAACATTTCATTCGCTGAAAGGCATAAAAAATGTCTGATGAAAACGACCCCGAACCGGGCCACGCATCAGACATGGTCAAGCAAACCTGATTCTTTGTGTTTATCTGTTTGCCAGTGTCCACTTGCATAGACAAAAACAAACCCAGAAACACAATGTCTCCTATTTCACTCTTCACGCCTTCAGCATATTTATTGTAACGCATCACAAAAATATGTTCAATAACATAAAGTTCAATCTTCAATTTATTCTGCATATGACAGCACGATGAGTGGGCAAACAAAAAGCGAGGAGGACCCCGCTTTTCGTTTATCTTATGCTGCGTCTTCTGATGCAGAAGAGCACTGTGGCACAAGCCAGGATAAGACCCATCCATCCCAGATGATCTGTGCTTGCGGCTGTATCGCTTTCGCTGCTGGATGAAGGTGCCGTCGATGCGGCAGCTTCATCCAGATCAGCCTGCGGCTTGTCGCTTGTCATATCGCTCTGCGGCTGGATTTCAAGACGAGATACCGCACGATCAAGCGATGCAGTGAGCGTATCGACATCCGCCTGTGTGACTTCTTGATCATCGAGCATTGCTTCTGCCTGCGCCAGCAGCTCACGTACTGCGGCGGCACTGTCTGCCGTATACCGATCCAGCTTCAATAAAGAAGCATTGTGCACAGCGGCGATGAGCGCTTCTTTATCCGCCAGCGTCCGGGCGCTCAATCGTGCCTCGCGCAAGATCGCGGTCTGCTCATCGATTTCTTCCTGGCTCTGCGGTGCCTGCGCGATCGCCTTGGCTGCGGTCAGCTTATCTTGCAGTCCGTTTACCGTTGAAGGCACATACTGATCAAGATGATCGACCATCTGCTGGATCAGCTCGATCTCTGCTTCTAACGCGGAAACATCCAGTGTCTGCTGCGGCTGCAGCGCAGCGATCGCATCAGCCAGATTCACAATGGCCTCGCTTACTTCTGCAGTCGCCGCGTCCTCATTGTCTGCTACAGCCTGTGCAGTTTCAATCGCTGCCTGCAGCGCTTCCACGCTTTCTTCCGTATACTCACCATCAAGGTAACCGTTTGCGGCTTCGATCAATGCGTTCAGCTCTGCTTTGGAGACGATCTCCCACAATTCCTGGGCTGCCTTGGTCAATGCCCGGCTGGCTTGTTTCAGCTGATCGGCAGTTGCGTCTTCGTTGGCAAGTACATCCTGCGCTGCCGTAATGGCATCTCGCAATGCCTGTACCTTGCCTGGACGGAGTCCTTCTACATCATTCAGGATATGTTCATTGATGAAGGTGATCGCAGCTTCCAGATCTTGGCGCAGGGCCGCTTCGCTCGCGCCGGTATTCAGTGCCTGCATTGCTTCGCTCAGGTCAAGCAGGGCAATGACGACTTCCGTGGAAGTAGGAGCTTCCTTAGCCAATACGGTCTGTGCAGCGTCGATCGCTGCGTTCAGCGCTTCATCATCCGCATCCAGCGCAATGGCCTTGTCGACCATATCTTTCAATGCCTGGATCGCCGCATCGCTCGATGCGGGATCATCTGCGCGCTCCAGTTCATCGATGGACTGCTGCAACTGTGCCGCGGCCTGATCGACCATCTCCTGATCGGCCTGTTCATTCGCATAAACAGCTTTGGCTGCGTCCAATGCGCCCTGCATGTGATTCCAGCTTTCTGCCGTATATTCTTCTTCATTCAATGTTCCTGCCTGTTCGATCAATGCGTTCAGCGCGCTCTTGTCTGCGCCTTGTGAAGGCATGTTCAGCGTATAGGTGAATTCTTGTCCGCGTACATCGGTGACGACCAAGCGGTCAGTGGCGCTGACCTCATCTGATGCGGAACGCACGCTGCCCTGGGCATCGCGGATCTCCACGGTGCAGTTGCCGCGAGGCTGTACCATCGCAATCAGCTTTGCCACGCTGACCGGGCCATCCAGCCGCACACTGGCGCTGCTCTCTTCAACGACGCTTCCTTTCAAGCGCCATCCATAGACTTGCAGCTCCTTGACGACGGCCGGGATATAGGCCTGCGTCAGGCTGGTGCCTGTTACGGTGATCGTCATATCCTTGATCTGAGCGCTCTTGCCGCTTGTCCAATGTTCCGTACGATCCTGTGTCGTGTTATCACGGGCATCCAGGTCATACCCGCCGGCAATGCCGACCGGATTCAGCGCATGCAGCTCATATTGATAAGAACGCTTGGACGCTGAATTGAACCAGTCGATGCTGACACCGGTGAGGTAATACCAGTCATCGGTATCGGCTTCATCCGTCAGCTGGATCTGCACGGAAGCTGGATAGTAGCTCTGTGTGCGGGCTGCATTCATGACGCCGCTCCATCTCGTATCGACGCTGCCATCATTGATGTTTTCTGCCACATGGCCCATGGCGGCATCTTCATTGGCGACGATCTGTCCGTCTACGGTCTCTGATGTATTGAGCGCATGCACGCGCTTGCCCTGTGAGATCGGTGTGTCTGCGTCATCCGCAAAGGACAGCGCATATACATCTTCGCTTTCTCCATGCAGGGCGCTGATGCGCAGCTGCGCGCCTTCATACAGCACATCCTCATCGCTGAGGGTCTCGCCGTCTGCCTGAAGCGTGACGCTGCCATTGCCATCGAGCTGCAGCGCATCGAGGAACTCAGAAACGGACATGCCCAGCGGAATGTTGCTGATCACATGCTCCTGCACATCGACATCAAGATCATCAGAAGCGATATGATAGCCTTCCACTGTCATTTCCCAGACACTTGGCGCATGATAAGAGGTGTTCGTGCTGCGGTCTTCGACGACCAGCAGGATATAGCGTCCCTGTGCCTGCAGATCGCGCTGCACTCGGCTCTCCTTCGCAGTGAAGTTGTCGCTGCCATCGACGATCAGATACTGTTCATCGATGTTTTCCTGCTGCAGGACATCAAGATCGTCTGCCGCATAAATGCGATAAGAATAATAGCGGTTGGCATTGTTTTCATTGAATGGCGTGCTGCCATTGTAGAAAGTCAGATCAAGATGATTCAGCTGATAGCTGTCCCCCAGATCGATGCATACCTTTGCCGGGAAGATGGCATGCATGTGCGAAGCATCCATGGCGCCGCTCCAGCGCGTCGTCATATCGCCGTCGTTGATGTAATAGGCCGGCGCATAATTGCTGCCATGATCAGCTTCGGTCTCTCCCTCCAGCACATCCTCATTGGGCTTGGTGAGCCCATCTTTGTCGACAGCATCAAACGCCGTCACTTCACGATCCTGAGAGATCGGTGTGTCATATAATCCGCTCTTTTCCAGTCTGTAATCAGCCTGGGCATCATTGGCACGTACACAGACCTGCATATCTGATGTGACTGCGGCATCACCGCTGACTTGTTGACCTTGCGCATCGATGAGACAGATATCGTCATAGTTGCCTTCGGCATACAGTGCGACAAGCAGCTCATCCGCGCTCATGCCGCTCCAGCCGCGCACCGAGGTGCTGTCCACATACAAGGTATCGCTGTCCAGCCGGAAGCCATGTACTTCTGCCTCACGGATATACATGGTCGCTGCGGAAGTGGTCGCGGAAAGACCTTCGATGCGCACATAACGCGCCAGCACCGGGTCAAAGCTGCGGTTGGACCATGCGGTGCCCTGCGCCTGACTGCTGCTCTGTGTCGGTCCGACGACCGTCGTCCAGTGCTCCTGATCAAGACTGACCGAAATGGAGTAATTAAATGTGCGATGTGACTGATCATGATCCCACCAGAGGATGTTTGTGTCATACACATAGTATTCATCCTGCAGGTCGATCACGGCATATTGCGGCGATTCGCTCGCCAGCGTGACATTAGAATTCCAGGCCGCATCGATATCGCCGTCGACCATATTGGCGATCGGCTGGCTGCTGCCCGGGTTGTCCGCGCTGACCGGCTTGTGCTGAGAGATCGGCTGCGCGATCACCTGATACCAGACAATCTGGCTGCCATCCTCACTGACCGCCTTCACCCACATGCCCTGGACGATGACATCCTGCGCGCCAAGCTGCGTGCTCTTGTCTTCAGACCATACCGTAATGACAGAGCCCTGGTCACTGGACACATTGTCCATGAACTCTGCCACATCTGTACCGCCCGGAATGCCGGATACGGTGCTGTTGTCATCGCTGACATAGCTGAAATTGTACACATCTGAAGTCACGCTCACCGTGTCATACAGGCTGCGGTTCCAGGTCACTTCATCCGTATATGTCTTGCCGTCTTTGGTGCCGATGGCGATCACATGATTGTCGCCCTGGCGCAGCGTGATGTCCCAAGTGAACTTATGCAGCTCCACATCTTCCGCGTTCAGCACGCCCTGAGACTCACCATTGACGATCAGTTCCACACTATCCATGTTGGCATAGATCTTGGCTGTGATGCCATCCTGATAGCGGTTCTCAAAGCGCTTGGAATTGATGTGCAGCGTCGGTTCATCTGACCAGTTGGCCTGATAGAAATAATACACATCCTTCTTCAGCGTGCGGTCATATGACACCATGCCTTTGTTGTTGACACCGGTGCGTCCGGCTTCGCTGCGGCTGTCCGAACCAAACTCGAACATGTTCCAGACAAATGTGCCCCACAGCCATGGCCGCTCATCGATCGCTTCATAATAGATCTCATGCCACTGAGCCTGGAACTCCTCGCTCTGATAAGCGTCAAAGCTGGTGCCGACACGATAGCCAGGATCTTCTTCATGATATTCCACGTTGGAGCCTACGCCATATTCGCTCATGCCGATCTTGCCGCTGATGGGCACGGTGATCGTCTCTCCGGTGCTCTCATCGGTCACATCGATCGACTCATGCGTTTCTGCGTACTCTTTGACCTGATCGAGCCATGTGCCGAAATAGCGCACATCCTGTGCTTCATACAAGCCAAAATATTTATTCCATGCGCTGACATCGGACTGCCAGCTCAATGCCGCGCTCTGGCTCTGGGCCGTGGCCACCGTGACCAGACGGGAATCATCCAGCGCATGCGCCAGGTCATACAGATCGCGCAGCAATGTATTGATGCGGCCGCCGTTGTTCGGCCACTGCTCATTGTGCGTGCCCCAGACAACGATGGAAGGATGCGAGATATTCTGCTTGATCAGCTCTTCCATGTTGTTCTTCGTGCTTTCCCGGAAATGATCGCTGTCCGTCATGCCATTGACCAGCGGGATCTCGGCCCACGCGCAGATGCCATAGATATCAGCCAGCTCATACGCATATTCATCATGCTGATAATGCGCAAACCGCACCGCATTGGCACCGATCGCATCGATCATGGCCATATCTTCTTCCTGATCCTTCTTGCTCAGCGCATAACCTTTTCCCTGACGGTCCTGATGCTTGGCTACTCCGCGCAGCGGATAAGAGCGGCCATTCAGGAAGAAGCCCTCGTCTTCATCCACATAATAGAACCGGAAACCGATCTTCTTGTAGACGACATCCTTGATGCTGCCTTCCGCGTCATAGAGATACACTTTTACATTATAGAGATATGGATCATCGACACCATCCCACAGATGCGGATCGGCTACGCTCAATGTCTGGTCGATCGAAACGACTTCTTCGCTGCCTTCGATGCGCACGCGCTCACCAGCGCTGACTTCGTTCCACTGATCATCATAGACAAATGCCTGCATATAAGCAGTGTCATCGGCATTCAGCACGATGCTTGCATCGATGCTGATCTTGCCGCCATCCGCAAACACTTCCTCTGGCGTCGATGTCCTGGTCACATCAGAGATGCCTGTCTGGGAGATCAGGACACCTTCGCTGCCATGATCATTCAGATCAAAATGCGTATCATCGACCGCAATCAAGTTCACATCGCGGTACAGGCCGCCAAAGACCGTAAAGTCACCAGACAATGGCATCAGCGAATTGACGCGGTTATCCACGCACAGCGCGATCTGATTCACGCCGTCATTCACGTAGGCGCTGATGTCAAAGCGGAAAGTTGACCAGCCGCCCTCATGGGTGCCGACATATTCCCCGTTCACATACACATCGGTGATCTTGCAGGCACCCTGGACCTCCAGATACAGGTCTTTGTCCTGATAGCGTGCGTCCGAAAGATCGATATCGGTGATGTACCATCCTTTTCCTCTGATGTAGTCGTTGCCGCCGTCTGCGCCATCCTCACTGTTCCAGCAGTGCGGCACTTGCACATGGTCCCAGCTGTCATCTACGACAGGCACCGTGTGTTCAGCCGGCGCGGCGCTCATGTCTTGTTCCAGACGGAAGCGCCAGTCGCTTTCATTGATGTTCACTTCTTCATGCGCGCTCTCCTCATAGAGCGGCGCGATGACCTGCACGCTGAAGCTCTCCTGTTCGATCTTGCCATTCATCATGGCCGTCACCGTGACTGTGCAGGTTCCTTCGCTGATGCCCTGGATCTGCAGGGCATTGCCCTCAAGGCTGATCCTTGCGATGGACTCATCATCACAGTGCGCTGAAAGCTCCACGCCCTCCTCTGGATAAGTGCTGATGAAGACATACGTCTCCTCTCCGCGCTCCAGATTCTTCACATCGCGCAGAGAGCTGATCGAAATGTCGCTGACGATCTGCGTCTCGCTCGCAGCATGCACTTGAGCCGGCAGCGCAACACTGCTCAGCGCCAGCATGCATGCCATGGATGCCTGAACCAGCATCCGCAATCGCTTCTTCACTAGATTTCCCTCCCTTTGCTGAATCAACAGCATATCCTATATCTTTATTATAAGGGGGAAATATTGTAAAATTTTGCACTTTGTTGTACTTTTGTGACCTCAGTCCCAATGAAACACCCCCCATGGACAGAAAACAAAGCCATGTTTCTCAGCATTGAGAATATGTTCATTTTTCCACAGAGAATATGATTTGATTGGTGATGTGAGAAATTCTCCGATTCTTAGATAGGTACTTGTAAGACAGTAATTCTTAAAAATTACTATTTTACGGCATTTGTCTGACAGGGTTGGAAACAACAATGAAAAGAGGCTGTAAACGAGTAATATTGCCAAAGCCCTAAAATAAGACAAAAAAGAACCGGGATATTTGATCTTAATAGGTCAAATCGACTTCCGCCCTTATTGAGCGGCAATCAAATCAGCAAGAAAGGGGCACAAGGAGTCGCGCAACAAAGTCGGAGACGAGATGTACCTGTCCCCACGCTATCTTGAACAAGGGACAGCATCCGAGTGTCCAAATCTTTTTGGAGCTCATGTCCCGTTATCATATTTCCGTGGATCAGATCCCTTTCGGGAATACAGAGGGCGAGAAGTCCACCGCATGCCGTCAGCTTGACACCTTGGTGAATGAGCTGACCGACAAGGAAATTCAAATTCTCATCGCCACCGCGCAAGCCATTTTAGACACAAGGGCGGACGATGAGGAGTAGTGTTCCCGGTACAACTGCATGGAAACTGACAGACGCTGTAAACAAATGTGTTTACGGCATTTTTTTCTTTCCAGGAGGTGTCCAAATCTTCCGTTCCCGTATTACTAAGGTACGAACAGAATAACGACAGGCGAGACAGTCCCAGCCCCTTATGGAAACGGAGGCGCACAGCATGGCAAATCGAAAGCGGAATATCCAGATGAAGTTTTGGGTGACAGAGGAGGAAAAGCGGCTCATTGAGGAGAAAATGGCCCAGCTCCACACAAAGCGGAGCGGCGCCTATCTCCGCAAAATGGCGATTGATGGGTACATCATCCAGGTGGACACCACCGACATCAAGGAGATGA